>Ga0068859_100000453_pt1 | contig 40718 bp, 40 predicted proteins | sample KBSSwiS22_FD_66585 | JGI IMG/M metagenome (GOLD analysis project Ga0068859, IMG submission 66585) | Switchgrass rhizosphere microbial communities from Kellogg Biological Station, Michigan, USA - KBS Switchgrass S2-2 | ecosystem: Host-associated > Plants > Roots > Rhizosphere > Soil ... | reverse complement strand
CCGCGACCGCGGGGGTGCCTTTTCTCTTGGTTACTTCTCTTTGGGCAAGCAAAGAGAAGTGACCCGCTCGCCAGGATGGCGAGTGGAAAAACACACGGATGTGTTTCAGCGAAAACCGAAACGATCAAAGCAAGATCAAAATGGATCCCGGCTTCCGCCGGGATGACGTGGCGGGTAGTCGTCGGGACGAAGAGCTAGGAGCTGGATTCCGGCCTCCGCCGGAATGACGAGACCATATAGCCGTCGCCAACCCACCACCCAAAATCACAACTCCCGCAAAGCCGTAGTCACCGGCAACCGAGCCGCCCGCAACGCCGGAAACACACCACCGATAAACCCAATCGCAAGCGCCCACTTGAGCCCATTCCACACCAGTGCCGGCGAAACCTTGAACGCGAACACGACCTGGCTGAAGTTCGCGCCGAGCGTCGACACGGTGTAGTTGTTGAAGAGTAGCCACGCGACCGCGGCGCCGAGCACGCCGCCGGCGAGCGCGAGCACCATCGTCTCGAGCAGCACGGAGACGACCACCGGCAAGCCGCGGAAACCGATAGCACGCAAGGTCGCGATCTCGCGCGCGCGCGTCGCGACGGCGGCGTACATCGTGTTGAGCGCGCCGAAGATCGCGCCGATGCCCATGATGACGCCGATCACGATGCCGATGACGCGGATCACGCGCGTCAGGTTTTCCGACTGCGCGCTGTAGTAGTCGATCGTCGTTTTCGCGTCGACCTTGAGGCGCGGATCGGACACGATCGCGGCCTTGAGCTGTTCGATCGCGTCGGGTGAAGTCAGTCGCGCCGTCAGCGATTGATAGCCTTGCCGGCGATACGCCGCCGACACGATCTCGACGTCGCCCCAGAGCTCCGATTCGTGCGCGTCGCCGGATTCGAACACGCCGGTGATCGTCCACTGCTGGTTGCCGAGGTTGAGCGAAGAACCAGGCTCGAGTCCCTTGAACTGCGCGAGCGCACCCTTGCCGACGATCAGCTCGCGCATGCCGGCGCCGAAGGTCTTGCCGCTGATGATCTTGACGTTCGGACGCAGCGCGAACGCCTGCTCGCCGACGCCGCGGATCTCGACGTTCGCGTCGGTGTTGGTGCCTTTCTTCGGAATGTTCGCGACGACGACGAGCTCGGGCGATGCGATCGGCTTGCCCTGCGCATCTTTGAGGATGCCGGGCAGCTGTTGCACGAGCGTCGCTTCGTCGCGGCCGATGCCCGAGCTCAATTCCGCGGTCGCTCCGCCGCGCATCACGATCACGGTATCGGTGCCGCCGGTCTGCTGCAGCGTCTGGCGGAAACCTTCGCCCATCGCGAGCAGCGCGACCAGCACGCCGACGACGCCGGCGATGCCGACGATGATGACCGACGATGAGCCGAGCCGCTGCGGGATCGTCGCGATGCCGACTTTCGTCACCGACCAGGCCTGGCGGCCCGTGCGCGTGAAGGCCATCCACAGCGCGAGCAGCACGACCAGCGCGACGAGCACGGTCCAGGGCAGATAGATGAGCAAGCCGATCGCGACGATGATGACGACGATCGTGAGGAGGTTGACGAGAAATTTCATAGTTATCTCCTCAGCGTCCGGCCAGTGCGTCGACGATGCGCAGGCGCATGCCACGCAGCGCGGGCAAGCAACCGACGATCAATCCGATGCCGATCATCAGCACGATGCCGATGCCCCACGTCGAGGCGCCGATCGGCGGGAAGTTCATGCGCCCGCCGCTGGCGGCGTTGACGCCGGGCAGCAGTACCTGCGCCAGCAACAATCCGATCGCGCCGCCGAGCACGATCAAGAGCACCGCTTCGCAGAGCACCAGCGCGAGCACGCTCTTGTTCGAAAAACCGATCGTCTTCAAGACGGCGAGCTCCGGAATGCGCTCGCGCACCGCCTGCGCCATCGTGTTGCCGGTCAGGAGGATCAGCGTGAAGAACACCGCCGCCATGATCGCGCCTACGATGAGCCCGATGTCGCCGAGCTGTTTTACGAACGCGAGCTGGAACGCCTGCTCGGTCTGCGACTTGGTTTCGTGATCGGAGTTTGCCGACAGCGCATCGATCGCCGCGGCGACCTGCTCGGACTGGTTCGGATCGTTGACCGTGGTGATGAACCAGCCGATGGTACCGCCGCCGAACGTGCGGCCTTCGTCGAAATAGTCCCAGCGGAACATCATCTGGTTTTCTTGGCCGCGTTGCTTGGAATCGGCGGCCTTGAAGATGCCCACGATGTCGAACGTCCAGGTCGTATCGCCGCTGGCCTTGTTGGTGAAGATCGATCCCTTGATCGGAATCTTGTCGCCGACCTTGATGTTGAGCACCTTCGCCGCCGCCTCGCCGATGATCGCGCCGGTGCGCGTTTCCTGAAACGCCTTGCGCTGCTCGGGCGGGACGATGAATTCCGGATAGACGTCCAGATACGTCGGATCGACCGCGATCTGGAACATTACATTCTGATTCTTCGGGTCCTGGTAGTAACCGCCGAACCAGTTCGCGTAGGCGACATCCTTGACGCCGGGAATCGCCTTGATGCGCGGCAGCAGGCTTTGCGGCAGCGGCTGGATGATCGAGATGCGTGAGGAAACGACGAGCCGGTTCGCACCGGCCGCGCTCGGCGGCGCGTTGAACGCGCTGCGCACGGCGTCGAGCATGCCGAACAAGAGGAATGCGGCGAGCACCGAAAGCAACGTGAAAATCGTGCGCGTCTTGCGGCGGAACAACGCGGCCCAGACGAGATGGAAGTATTTCATGGCTACCTCACTCGAATTTCATTTCCCTTCTCCCGCCCGCGGGAGAAGGAGGCCCGAAGGGCCGGATGAGGACGCTTTCGGAACGACGCCCCACCCTTTCGTCTCCCGCAAGCGGGAGAGGGAACCGCGGCTACGCGACAGCGCGCTGCTCCACCAACGTGCCCTTGTCCAGATGCAGCGTGTGACGCGCATGCTCTGCGGCTTTCGGATCATGCGTGACCATGATGATCGTCTTGCCGTGATCGCGATTCAGCGTCTGCAGCAGGCTCAGCACGTCTTCGGCCGACTGGCGATCGAGATCGCCGGTCGGCTCGTCGCAGACCAGCAAGTCGGGATCCGAAACGATCGCGCGCGCGATCGCGACACGCTGCTGCTGACCGCCGGAAAGCTCGGTCGGCTTGTGCGATGCGCGATCGGCGAGTCCGACCAGCTGCAGCGCGATGCCCGCGTTGCGCTTGCGTTCGGCGGCCGAGAGCTTGGTCAGCAGCAGCGGCAGCTCGACATTCTTCTGCGCCGACAGCATCGGTAGCAGGTTGTAGAACTGGAAGATGAAACCGACGTGCGACGAGCGCCATTTCGCGAGCGCGCCTTCGCCAAGCTTGTCGATGCGCTCGCCGCCGACCGTGATGCTGCCGTCGGTGGGCGAATCCAGACCGCCAATCAGATTCAAGAGCGTCGTCTTGCCGGAACCTGAGGGACCCATCAGCGCGAAGAAATCGCCTTTGGCGATATCGAGATCGATGTGGTGCAGCACCTCGACCTTCTGCTTGCCGCGCTCGTATACCTTGCTGACATTGCGGATTTCGACCAGTGCGCTCATCTCTCGTTTCTCCTGCCGCTGTTTTCACTTCTCCCGCTCGCGGGAGAAGTCGCCCGAAGGGCGGATGAGGGCGCTTTCGCGACGACGCTCGAAGCGTCGAACCGGCGTTCCCTCACCCCACTCTCTCCCGCAAGCGGGAGAGGGAAAAAGATTACTTCTTGATCGTGACGCGCGATCCGTCGGCGATCTCCGCCGGCGGCTCCTTCACGACGCGCGTCCCGGCCGCGATCCCCTCGACCAACCGCAGATCGCCCATGTTCTGTCCCGGAGTCACGGCGCGCATGCGCGCACGATCGCCGTCGATCGCGAACACGATGTTCTTCTCGTCGCGCTGCACGATGCTGCCGGCCGGCACCAGCACGCCCTTCGGCGGCGGCGGCGCGGCGGCGCCCGATTTCGGCGCTTCCTCGAAGAACGACACGCGCACGCCCATGTCCGGCACGATGCGTGCATCTTTCTGTTCCATCGCGACGCGCACTTTCACCGTCGCCTTGCTGCGGTCCGCGGTCGGGATGATCGCGATCACGTGCCCCGGAATCTTCCATTCCGGATACGCATCGAGCACCGCCTCGACCTTCTGCTGCGCGATGACGCGGTTGATGTACGACTCGTTGACGTCGACCTCGATCTCGAGCGAATCCATATCGACGATCGTGCCGATGCCGGTGCGCGTGAATCCGCCGCCGGCCGAGAACGGCGAGACGATTTCGCCGACCTGCGCCGCTTTCGCGATGATCACGCCGGTGAACGGCGCATGGATCGTGCAGTAATCGAGTTGCACCTGCGCGCCTTGGACGCCGGCCTGCGCGAGCTCAACTTGTTTCTCCTGTGAATCGACTTGCGCGGCTTGCGTCTCGACCTGCGTGCGCGCGATCTCGAGCGCCTGCTGCGAGACGAGTTTGCGTCCGACCAGATCTTCGGCGCGCTTGAGATCGCGCCGGTTCTGCGCGAGCTGCGATGAGAATTGCACGAGCTGCGACCGCGCGGCGCGAAGCTGCGCCTGCGCTTGCGCGAGCGACGCCCTCTGCGCCGTGTCTTCGAGGAGCGCGAGCACTTGTCCGGCTTCGACGAGCTCGCCTTCCTCGATCATGACCTTGATCAGCGTGCCGGTGATCTGCGCCGACACCGTCGCCTCGCGGCGCGCGGTGACGTAGCCCGTCGCCTGCAGGACGGCCATCGGACCCGAACCCGAGCTCGACGGCGCGATCGCCGTCGCCGCTTCGACCTCGAAGGCCTTGCCGCCGCTGAAATACCACCATGCGCCGGCGCCAAGCGCCGCCACGATGATCAACGCGACGACGACGCCGATCCAGACGCGCGATCCGCCGGTTCGCGTGCGCTCTTCGCTGCGGTCGATGCGCAATTGATGCAACAAATCGGATTTTTCCACTCGCCCCAAGTCCCTAGCTCCGAGGAGGCTGCGAAGTCTGCCATAGACTGGCCTTCGATCCGCGCCGATCTAAGCGGCCGTTGTCATCTTTCGCAGGTGACAAGCATCAGATGACTTTTGCGCCGCTCCAGGCGCCGGCACGGGCTTCTTCAGCGAGCCGATGCGTTGCACAATCCCTTGGCGGAGGAGTTATCAGATGCCCGAGCGCAAACCTGCCGGCTATTCCGGCAAACCGGTCTGGCAAAAGCTCGGCCTCGCGGCGGAGTCGCGCCTCTTGCTGCGACACGCGCCCGCCGACTACGCCGATATCGTCGGCCTCGACGCCGGCGCGCTGAACGAAGTCGGTGCGCGCGCGGCCTTCGACATCGCGCACGTATTCGCGACTTTGAAGGCCGAACTCGCGCAGGAAATCCGGTCGCTCGCCCAGCGCCTCGGCGCGACCGGAGTCATCTGGGTCTCGTGGCCGAAGAAAGCCGCGAAAGTCGCGACCGATATCACCGAGGACACCGTGCGCGAGATCGCGCTGCCGCTCGGGCTCGTCGACGTGAAAGTCTGCGCGGTCGACGACGTCTGGTCCGGCCTCAAGCTCGTCTGGCGCCGCGATCGACGCGAAGGCAAGCACTAACGCTTGTTATCCTGCGCACCCGTTTTACGAATCCGGACCGATCCATGAACTACGTCGTCGAAGCGCCGCGCATTCCGAGCATCCCCGTCGCCGGCAGCCAAGCGCGCTTTCCCGTGCATCGCATTTATTGCATCGGCCGCAACTACGCCGATCACGCGAAGGAAATGGGCGCGGCGGTCGATCGCGCGCAGCCGGTATTCTTCTGCAAGCCAGCCGATGCGATCGTCACCGATGGCGGCGACGTCGCCTATCCGCAGGCGACGAGCGATCTGCATCACGAAGTCGAGATGATCGTCGCGCTTTCCCGCGGCGGTCGCGACATCGCGATCGAGAACGCGCTGGATCACGTGTTCGGCTATGGCGTCGGTCTCGACCTGACGCGGCGCGATCTTCAGGCCATCGCGAAAACGAAAAGCCTGCCCTGGGATTCGGCGAAGGCGTTCGATCAATCAGCGCCCGTGTCGGCGTTGCGCCGCGTCGAAGCATCGGATCACCCGAAGTCGGCGCGCCTCTCGCTGTCGGTATCCGGCGAGCCGCGCCAGCAATCGAACATCGCAGAGATGATCTTCGATGTCGCCGAGATCATTCACGAGCTTTCCAAGCTCTGGACGCTCGCCGCGGGCGATCTCATTTTCACCGGCACGCCGGCCGACGTCGCGGCGCTGAAGCGCGGCGATCGCTTCCGCGCCGAGCTCGAAGGCATCGCCGTCTGCGAAGGCGCGATCGTCTGAACATGCGGTCGCGCGCCGCCTGCAACAGTACGTGCCGCTTCGGGCGCCGTCCCGTTCGATTGCGAGTAGAGTAACCGCGCCCGATGCGGCGAAACGCACAATCCGCCCCCGCAGGAGAAACGCAATGAGCATGATGTCGGAGTTCAAGGCATTCGCGATGCGCGGCAATGTGATCGATCTCGCCGTCGGCGTCGTGATCGGCGCGGCGTTCGGCAAGATCGTCTCTTCCCTGGTCGATCAGGTCATCATGCCGCCGATCGGCATGGTCATCGGCGGCATCGATTTCTCCTCGTACAAATGGGTGATGAAGGCCGCCGGACCCGATGGCAAAGGCGAAGTCGCGCTGCAGTACGGCGCATTCTTCAACACGATCATCCAGTTCGCGATCGTCGCGCTCGCGATCTTCCTGGTCATCAAATTGATGAATCGCCTGATCCGCAAGGAAGAAGCCGCGCCCGCCGCGCCGGCTGCGGACGTCGTGCTCCTGACCGAGATCCGCGACATCCTGAAGGCGAAAGCGTAATCGCATCGTCCACAGCCGCCGGCCACGTCATGCCGGCGGCTTGCGCAGCATTACCTATTGCACAACGAACGCAACGGCGTTTTTGCGATCATGGCGGTTTACCCGCGGAGATCGCCATGCCTCGCTCCTTGCCGTTCGTCATCGCCGGCTTGCTCACGCTCACTTCCGCGCACGCCGCGGACAAGCCGACACGCATTCCCGACGGCGCGCTGAAGACGGCGGCGACCTTGCGCGAAAGCGCGCTCAAGGACGACACCGCATTCGACTTCGCCGAAGGCCTCACCACCGAGATCGGCGAGCGTCTCGCCGGCAGCGACAACGATGCGCGCGCGCGCGAATGGGTCGTCGCGAAGTTCAAGTCGCTCGGCTTCGACAAAGTGTGGACCGAGCCCGTGACGTATCCGAAATGGGTTCGCCGCGGCGAGCACGCCGAAATGACCGCGCCGTTCGCGCATCCGCTCGCCGTGCTCGCGCTCGGCTATTCGGCGGCGACGCCACCGGGCGGGCTCAGCGCCGAAGTCGTCGCGTTCGAATCGCTCGACGCGCTGAAGGCGGCTCCCGACGACAGCGTGCGCGGCAAGATCGTGTACGTAGGTCCGCGCATGCACGCGCATCAGGACGGCCGCGACTACGGCATCGGCTCGCCGGTCCGCACGAAAGGTCCGTCGATCGCGTCGAGCAAAGGCGCCGCCGCGTTCCTGCTGCGCTCGGCCGGCACCGATTCGAGCCGCCTGCCCCACACCGGCGTCACCAACTTCGAGAAAGACGTCAAGGCGATTCCCGCCGCGGCCTTGTCGAACCCGGACGCCGATCTTCTCGAACGCGTGCTGAAACGCGGCAAGCCGACGACGATCAAGCTCGCGCTTGATTGCGGCATAGAAGGCACCTACACCGGCGCGAACGTCATCGGCGAGCTCACCGGCCGCGGCAAGCCCGGCGAATATTTCCTGATGGGCGGCCATCTCGATTCGTGGGATCCGGGCACCGGCGCGATCGACGATGCGGCCGGCGTCGCCATCGCAACCGGCGCTGCGCGCGTGATCCAGCAATCGCATCAGCGTCCGCGCCGCAGCATCCGCGTCGTCGCATTCGCCAACGAGGAAGCCGGGCTCTACGGCGGCAAGGCCTACGCGGCCGCGCACGAGAAGGAAATCGGCAAGGCCGTGCTCGGCAGCGAATCGGATCTCGGCGCCGATCGCATCTACAAGATCACCGCGAGCGTGAAGCCGTCTTCGCGCGACGCGATCGCGCAGATCGCCGAAGCGATCAAGCCGCTCGGCGTCGACTACGACGCCACGGCGCCGGGCCACGGCGGCTCGGATCTCTCCGCCGTGCACGCGGTCGGCATGGCCGGCGTCTCGCTGCATCAGGACGCGACGCGCTACTTCGACTGGCATCACACCGCCGACGACACGCTCGACAAGATCGATCCGGAGCAGTTGCGCCAGAACGTCGCGGTGTACGCGGTCGTCGCCTATCTCGCGGCGGATGCCGATGGCGATTTCGGCTCGGCGCCGGGTGCGTTCGCCGAAGACAAGGACGAGTGACGATCATGGGTGCCGGTCCGTTTCGCGCGATGGTCCGAGTCGAAACGGCTCACGGCTGCGTCTCGACTCGAACCCATCGGCGAAGATCGCCTCGGTCGTCGTCCAGACACCCGCGCTGGTGCCGGCGAGGAGATGCGTGCGGTCTGCCGGATCAAGCGCCAGGGAGTGCAAGAGCTGTGTCGGCGGTGCACCGACCATCGGTGTCCAGCTCGCGCCGCCGTCACTGCTTCGAAACATCGTCACGCGACTGCCGGGCAACGGATTACCACCCGCGTAAAGCGTGTCGGGATCGGACGCATCGACGATGAGCGCACCCACCGCGGCGAGCGCAAGGCCGCTGCTTGAATCCGTCCAGTGCGCGCCTCCGTCGACCGTTTTGTAGACCGCTGCGGGCGCGATCCGGTATTCGTCGGCAAGTCCGGCCCATAGCATGCCGCTCCGAGTCGGATGAATCGCGAGAGCCACTACGTCGAGCGCGGCGTTTGTGCTGCCTGGATAGCGCGGCAGTCCATCGCTGCGAAACGTCCAATGCTCGCCGCCGTCGTCGCTGCGGAAGACGCCGTTCTGAATGCCGGGATCGCTCGGACCGACATCGCCGGCGTAGAACGTTCCCAGATAGACGATCGCGGAATTCTCCGGATCGACTTGCAGCGGTCCCGTCACCGCCGATTCGTAATTCGCGCCGACGTAGACTGGTTGTGGCAATCCGACATCGGCGGATGACCATGTCGCACCGGCATCGACCGACTTGATCACGCGATACGAATAGCCGGCGTCGAGATACACACCGCTCGCCGACGCGTACAGCGTTTGCAGCGGGCCGCTCGTGCACGGACCTGTCGGGGGCGGTTCGGCGCAGGAGCGCCGATCGATCGTCAGGGCTTGAATGCTGCCGACGGTCGCGCTCGGTGGATCACCGAGGAGCGGCAGCCCCCCATCGAGGATGCTCCACGCGGCACCGCCGTTCGTGCTCTTGTAGATTCCGCTGTTCGGCGTCGCGACGAAAGGCTGACCCGCCCAGAGACCTGCGGCGTAGATCGTACCGTTCGTCGTCGGGTCGTAAGCGAGCGCGCGGATGTACCGCGCGGGCGGCTGCACTGCGACCGGCGACCAGTGGCCGCCGCCATCCGTCGATGCGTAAAGCGCGCGGCCTCCTTCGAAACTGTAAGCGCCGGTCGAGTCGCCCGCGAGCACATGCGAAGAATCGTTCGGATCGAATGCGAGCGCGCGGATGCTCGTAGCCGCGAGGCCTTCGCTGTGCGCCTGCCAGCTCGTGCCCGCATCATCGCTGCGAAAGAGTCCAGCGATGTATGTGCCGGCGAACCATGGCCCCGGTGCGGGATAGCCTGGGAACAAATTCGTCGACAAGACCTGCAACGGCGTCGCGCCGTCGATGGCAAGGCCCTCATTGAGGAGATTGGCGCTGGAAAATTCGTCGGTCGTGAAACCGGTGCCGAACGTGCCGCCAATCAGGAAGGCTTGTGCGCCGTTGGTGCTGAGAGTCGTCACGCGGCCTTCGAAGACCGGCGCGCCACCCCACACGACACCGTCGAAGCTGGCGAAAACGAAGCCGATCACGACTGCAAATGCATGACTGTTGCCGCCGAAACGCAAGTCGTGCACGAAGTCGCAGACGGAAAGCGATTCGCAGGGCGACTGGCCCGGCAACCAATGCTCGGCGGCGTCATTGCTGTGGAAAAAAGCCGGGCTCGCCGGACCATAGCCGCCGCCTGCGATGACATGCTGCTCGTCGGAGGGATCGATCGCGATACCGCTGATGAACCCGCCCGGCAAGCCATCGCTGGCAGGTGCGAAGCTGACGCCGCCATCGATACTGCGCATGATCCCGCTCGACGTGCCGAGATAGAGCCGACGCGGCACGCTCGCATCGACGGCGAGCGTCAGCGGCGTTGCGCCGGACAGCGCGTAGCCTGTGGGGATCCAATGCTCGCCTGTATCAACGGTCCTATACAGTACGCCGTCGGCATCGACGAGATAGGCCGCTTGAGCGTCGAGCGGATCGAACGCAAGCAGATCGCCGGAGAGTCCATAAGTCGTCGGATTGACCGTTCCCAGGACGCCGGCCTCCGCCCGTGCCCAGTGATCGCCGCCATCGTTGCTGCGATAGAGACCGCCTGCGGTCAGCGCAAATACCAGATCGGGCGCGCCTGCTCGCGTGTAGATCGCGGCTACGCGGCCGCCGTAAGGTCCCGTCGATACCCAGTTTGCGGCCGATGCGATCTGTAGCATGGCGGCCGATCCGAAAATCCATGCCACCATGCCGTTTGCGCGGCGCATAGCCGACCCCCCGGTCAGAATGGATGCCCGTCGTTTGCTCACCCCAGGCGAGCACGTCTCGCGCCGCGCCTTAGATGGTGACGGCCGCGCGTCACGCTTCGTCGCACAACGAGCGTTCGTACCACCTAGTCTCACGCACCGGCGAAATTGACGTTCAGCGCATAGAGAATCGACATGACCGCGAGCAGCGCGGCCGAGATCGTCCACGCGGCGATCTCGACGTAGCGGCGCTGTGTCCACGCGCCGATCGCGATCGCGAACGGGAACAAACCGATCGCGTAGCGCGCGCCCGACATCACGGTCGCGGTGTTGAGCGGCGCGGCAAGCCCGAGCGCGAGGAACAGCGCGAGCGCGATCTTGCGTTTCCATGCGAGCCAGATCGCAGCGGCGATGCCGCCGAGCATCGCAGCGCCATTCAGCCAGCGGAAATTCCAGCCTTCGATGATCCAGTCCCAGCGGCGCAGCGCCCATTCGATCGCCTCGAAGGTCGGATGCGCGGGCCGCGCGAACGCCGGCTGGATGTGCACGAACGCGAGCGCATCGCCCGTGACGTGACGCAAGAACAACGCGAACGCCGCGAATGCGATCGGCGCGAACGCAAGCGCAATCCACTTCGACAGCGGTGCGCGCGAACGCGCCTGCCACATCAGGATCGCAAGCGCCGGCAGCAGAAAGAGTCCGCTGATACGCGTCACCGTCGCCAGCGCGGCGAGAATGCCGGCGAGCCACCAGCGCTCGCGTGCGGCGGCGAGGAAGCACGACGCGCTCAACAGAAGGAACAGCGATTCCGTCCACGGCAACGCGAAGAAATAACTCGTCGGAAACAACGCGAGCGCGAGCACGGCGCGATCGGCTATCGGCACTTCGAATCCCGAAGCGAGCGTGAAACGATGCACGACGATGAGCGCGAGGAAGAAACAAAGATTCGCAAGCGCGATGCCGGTCAGCGGAAACTCGCCGGTCATCGTCGAGACCGCGCGCCACAGCATCGGATGCAACGGAAAGAACGCCCAGCTGTGCTGCACGCTGGCGTCGAACGGACCGGGATCGTAGCCCTGCTCGGCGATGCGCGCGTACCAGCTCGCATCGTAAACACGCACGAGGCTACTCAGCGAATCGCCGAAGCCTTCGGCTTTCAGCACGAGCTTGGGTTCCCACCAGTTCGGCTCGGGCGGCGCGGACGGCGTCGGATACTGCAGCGCGCCGAACCACGCGGCGAAGATCAGCGCGCGCGACAGGACGAACGCAAACGCGACGACCGACAACGTGCGCGACAACGCCGTCGTCGATGGACGCGACGCGGCGTCGCGTTCGGAATCGGTCACGGGCGAGACTTCGGTGCGCGCTGCGGATGCTGACGCCAGTATTCGCCGAGGATCACGGCAACGCTGGCGGCGACGTTGAGGCTTTCGATCGCGCCGCTGCCCGGAATCGTCAGCTTGAGATCGGCCGCGTCGATCAGCGCGCTGCTCATGCCCTCGCCTTCGGCGCCGAACATCAGCACGAGCCGCGGCGGCAGCGGCGCGCCGTACAACGGCGTTCCGTCGCGCGGCACCGTCGCCGCGCAGACGTAGCCGGCCGCGTGCAACGTGGCCTGCGTGCGCGCATCGGCGGGGGCACGCGCGAGCGGCACGACTTCGGCGGCGCCTTCGGCAACGCGTGCGGCGGCGCCGGACAGGTCGAGATCGGAATCGGCCGGCACGATCACGCCGCCGGCGCCGAAATGCGCGGCACTACGCAGGAGCGCGCCGAGATTGTGCGGATTGCCGACGCCGTCGAGCCAGAGCAGCAGCGAAGGCGAAGGCGCAGCCGGTTGCGCTGCGAGCAATGGCGCAAGATCGAGCGGCGGCGTGCGCAGCATCTCGAAGCAGACGCCCTCGTGATGGCGCGATCCGGTCAGCTTCTCCAGATCGATGTCCTCGACGATGCGATAGCCGAGGCGATGCTTCACGCACCAGGCCAGCACCGGCTTCAGCGCCGGAATGCGCGCCTCGACGAGATAGACCTTGCGCAACGCTTCGGGCCGCTTCGCGAACGCGGCGAGACACGCGTTCAAGCCGTACCAGCGCGTCTCGTTCGACGAAGCTCGTCCGGCACGCGGGTTCAGCGCTTCTCGTTCAACCGCCGCGGGCTTGGGACGCGCGGGTTGTCCGGGGCGCACGCTTCGCGCGCGCGCCCAGGGCGATGAATCGTCGTCGTCGGAACGTTTTCGCATGCGCGAATGCTACACGACGCGCACGCGCTCCCCGATGACACGCGATCAGTGATCAGCGACGACGGCCGGCGCGGCGCGGCTCCTGACCGGCTTCAGCAGCAGGAGCAGTGGGATCGAGACCGCAGTCATCACCATCATCAGCCAGAAATCGTTGAGGAACGCGATGGCCGAAGCCTGTCGCGTCACTTCGGCGTTGAGCGCCATCAGACCCGTCGCGGAGTTGGTTCCGAACATCGTCGACATCTGCGCCGCGTCGTTGTTGAACGGCGTCAGGCGCGAGGCGATCTCGGCATGGTTGATCTGCGTGTTGCGCGAGAGCAACGTCATCACGATCGAGATGCCGACGCTCGAACCAATGTTGCGCATCAAGCTGAAGATGCCGGCGGCTTCGGTGCGCGCGCTCGTCGGCAGCGTCGAATAGGCGACGGTCGAGATCGGCACGAACACCAGGCCGAGACCGAGGCCCTGGATCACGCCGGTCGTCACGATCAGATGCTCCGGCACGTCGAGGCTGAAATGCATCATCTGCCACAGCGAATAGACGGTGAGCGTCATGCCGATTGCGGACAAGAGACGCGCGTCGAGGCCGCGCGCCATCAGGCGTCCGACCAGCATCATCGCGATCAAGGTGCCTACGCCGCGCGGCGCGAGCAGGAGTCCGGTCGTCACGACCGGATAATTCATCAGGTTCTGCAGGAATGGCGGCAGCAGCGCCATCGTCGCGAACAAGACGACGCCGAGCACGAAGATGAAAACGTTGCTCGCGAAGAAGTTGCGATCCTTGAAGAGGCCGAGATCGAGGAACGAGCGCTCGCGCGTCTTCCAGTGCACGACGTAGAGATAGAAGCCGAGGAACGCGAGCGCGGCTTCGATCTGGATCTCGACCGAACCGAACCAGTCCTGCTGCTCGCCGCGATCGAGGAAGAGCTGCAGCGCGCCGATGCCGATCGCGAGGAACGAGAAGCCGCGCCAGTCGAAGCGCGACGAGCGCGTCTCGTCGGTCGGCAGGCTCGCCGCGACACCGAGCAGCGCCAGCGCGCCGATCGGGACGTTGATCAGGAACACCCAGTGCCAACTGTAGGCGTCGGTCAGCCAGCCGCCGAGCGGAGGTCCAAGGATCGGTCCGATCATGACGCCCATGCCCCAAAGCGCCATCGCGGCGCCGTGCTTCTCGCGCGGATAGACATCGAGCAGCGTCGACTGCGACAGCGGAACGAGCGCGGCGCCGAACAGGCCTTGCAGAAGACGAAACGCGACCATCGCGCCGATGCTCGTCGCCATGCCGCAGAGGACCGACGCGAACGTGAATCCCGCGATCGCGATCAGCAGCAGCCTGCGCCGGCCCATCACCGAGGCGAGCCAACCGGTCGCCGGCGTCGCGATCGCGGCGGCGACGATGTAGGAGGTGAGCACCCACGAGATCTGATCCTGCGTCGCCGACAGCGTGCCCTGCATGTTCGGCAACGCGACGTTGGCGATCGTGGTGTCGAGCGCCTGCATCAACGTGGCGAGCATGACCGAGACGACCAGGAGGCCTCGGTTGGCGACTTCGCGGTGGGTGGGGAGAGTTGTGCTCATGATTCGTGTCGAATGCGTCTTTCACTTCTCCCGCTTGCGGGAGAAGTCGGCGCGAAGCGCCGGATGAGGGGAGCCTTGCAACGGCGTTTCGAGATTGCCCTCACCCGCGCCTTCGGCGAAAGGACTCAGCGAGCCTCGGCGACGCGCGCGGCCGGATCGGCACCACCCTGCCAGCGCCCGAGAATCGAGTTCTCCTTGCCGGTATCGATCTCGACGACCGCGCTCATGCCGGCGCGCAGGATCATGCCGTCGTGATTGGGCTCTTCGATCGCGAGGCGCACCGGAATGCGTTGCACGATCTTGACCCAATTGCCGGTCGCGTTCTGCGCGGGCAGCACCGAGAACTCGGCGCCCGACGCGGGGCTGATCGAAGCGACGCGCGCCGTCCATTTCTTGCCGGGGAACGTGTCGACTTCGATCGACGCGTCCTGGCCGACCGCGACGTGCGTGAGATCAGTTTCCTTGAAGTTCGCGTCGACCCACAGCGTGTTCGCGACCAGCGGCATCGCCGACTGTCCCATCGCGAGGAAATCGCCGGGCTGCAATGTCGTCTTGCCGATCACGCCGTCCATCGGCGCGCGCACGGTGGCGTGCTCGAGATCGAGCTTGGCCTGCGCGAGTTGCGCGAGCGCGAGCTTGTAACCGGCGAGCTGCTCGTCCGGCGTCTGCGGCAGGCCGCCGAGGATGTTCTCGGCCTTGCTCAGCGCAGCGCCGTTCGAATCCTGCTTGGCGCGCGCGGCGGCGAGATTGTTGGCCGCATCATCGAGCTGCTGCTGCGCGACGAGGCCGCGACCGCGCAGCTCCTGCATGCGCGAGAACTGCTGCTCCTTGTATTTGAGGTCGGCACCCGACGAGCGCAGATCCGCTTGCGCCGAGTGATAGCCGCTGCGCGCCGCATCGAGGAGGCTCTTCACCGACTCGACCTGCGCCTGCATGCGCGCCGCCGCGATCTGCAGCGGTTCTGGATCGATGCGGAACAGAACATCGCCCTTCTTAACCGGCTGGTTCTCGCGCACCTCGACCGCGACGACGCGGCCGGATACCTGCGGCGCGATCGTGACGCGATCGGCCTGCACGTACGCGTTGTCGGTCGCCGCGAAGCGTCCCGTCGTCACGTACAGCCAGCCGGCGATCGCCAGCACGACAGCCGGTCCGCCGATCCACATCAGCGCGCGTTTCCATTTGCGCTTCGGCGCGGGTTTTTCAGTCGCGGCATCCTCTGCGACGGCTTGTTTCTCGGTCATGACTTGCCCCTTTCCTGTTCGGCCGCGGCATCGAACGCGGCCAGGTTTTCTTTCAATTGAGTGAGCACGCGCATCAGCGTGTCGAGGTCTTCGCGCGGAATGCCGCGCAAAGCGTCGTCGCGCAGGCCCGACGCGATGACTTCCATCTCGTCGACGATCGCGTGCGCCTTCGGTGTCAGGTGAAGCCGCCATCGGCGACGGTCGCCGGGATCGGCGCGGCGCTCGATGTAGCCTGCTTTCTCGAGCCGATCGATGACGCGACCGACCGGAATCGGCTCCATATCCAGGTAGTCCGCCAGCTCTGTTTGGCTGAGACCCTCGTGCCGTCCGGTCGCCTTCAGCGCGCGCCACTGCGCGCGCGTCAGCTCGAACCGCGTGGCGCGGCGGTCGAAGTGCTTGCGGATCTGCCGCGTGGCGTCGTGTAGCAGGTAGAAGAACGAGTTTTCGGAGGTCTGGTTCATGATTGCCGAAGATATTATGTCCTAGGCAGTATAATTTCAATACCTATCAGTACATATTTTAGTAGTACGGTCATAAACGGTAGATAATTCATGTGATTACAAGGAGACTCACCATGATCGAGGTCGTCGAGGCGGACATCACGACGCTGAATGTCGACGCGATCGTCAACGCCGCCAACGAAACGCTGCTCGGCGGGGGCGGCGTCGACGGCGCGATCCATCGCGCGGCGGGCGCTGAGCTCCTGCGCGCCTGCCGCGCAATCCCGGAAGTCGCACGCGGCGTGCGCTGCCCTACCGGCGAAGCGCGCATAACGCCCGGCTTCCGCCTGCCGGCGCGAAGCGTCATCCACACCGTCGGCCCGGTCTGGCGCGGCGGCGATCGCGGCGAACCCGATCTGCTCGCTTCGTGCTATCGCGCCTCGCTCCGGCTCGCCGACGAGCACGCGATCGCTACGATCGCGTTTCCTGCGATCAGCTGCGGCGTCTATGGTTATCCGATCGAAGCGGCCGTCGCGATCGCGGTTCGCGAGGTGCGTGCCTACCTCGAACGCGAACGTTCCGTCGGTCGTATCGTGTTCTGCTGCTTCGGCGCGGCGCTGGCGGACGCGTATCGGCGCGAGCTTGCGTAGAAAGCATTTCTCTCGCGAAGACGCAGAGCGCGCAGAGGGAGCAAAAACCTTCTGTTTTGTTTGTCGCCTTCTCCGCGCCTTCGCGCCTTTTGCGAGAGAAATCTCTCTCCTCTTGTGCCATAGTGCTTGCTCAGCACAGCCCTTCCTGCATCGCGGGAGTAGTGCCATGAATCGTCGTCTTCCGAACCGCACCCGCGGCTTTCTTCCTCTGCTTCTCGTCCTCGCGTTCCCGATTGCCGCGCTCGCCGCGGATGCGTCCGTGTCGCCCGACAAAGCCGAGTTCGGCGGCCAGTGCACCGAAGGCCTCGCCGAGGGCAAGCACGTCATGACCGATTGCTCGGTCACGTGGAAGGACAAGGAAGGCAAGGTCTACTGTTTCAGCAACGATGCGGCGAAGGCGGCATTCCTCAAGAGCCCGGACGAAGCGCTCGAGCGCGCACGCGCGTTCATCGCCGCAAGCAACGTGCAGTCGACCGAAAAGGCGATGGAGGATTTCGACAGCTCCGAAGCCGAAAAGCTCGTCGACACGCTGATCAAGGCGCGCCTCAAGGAAAACGACAACCTCTTTCCGATCGAAGACGCGCTGACCGGCGAGCACCTCAAGCTCGCTTACGACGGCGTCGACTTCACGCGCACGCTCGACGGCTACGGCTTCTTTCCGGACGTGAAATTTCACGAGGCCGCCGATCCGAACAAGAAATACCTGATCGATTTCTGGGTCGTGCCGGTCAACGGCGCACTCGCCGTGCAGGAGACGCGCATCTACCAGGCGCCGACGCAGGTCGACGGCAAATGGGAAGCCGTCGCGCGCCAACCGGTGCCATGGTGGTGGATTCCGGCGTCCGAGCATCCCGGCAAGATGGCGCAGAAGCGCGGCTGGGAAGTCATGTCGGCGGTCGAGGACAACGCGTTGAAGCAGAGCGCAGCCAACGACGGCGTATTCAAGATCAAGGACGACAAGACCGGCCAGACGCTCGATCTCAAGTTCATCAATACGCATCAACCCGTGCGCCAGCTCGACGACGGCACCTATTTCGCCTGCACCGATTTCCGCGCCGTTGGCACCAAGGAGCAGATCTACGACGTCGATTTCTGGGTCAGCGAGAAAGACGGCAAGATGACGGTCACGCAGTCGCGCGTGCACAAGGTACCCGAGCTCAAGGGCGGCAAATGGGTGCAGGTGTCGCGCTACAGCTTCAAGGATCTGGGCGAATCGAAAGTCGTGCCGCCTTGAGTCGAACCCTGCATTCGTGCTGATATTCGCGATGCGGACGGCGTCCTTTCGACGCATCTGAATGCGCGGCAACCGCCCAGATGCGCCAATCGCATGAGCCCATAACCATGCGTGCTTTCCGCACTGCGGCGGCGAGGCCTAGCATCCAGCGATCAATGGACGTTTGGACGTCCAAATCGCCGATATGCCGCCGTGACCGCACTGCCGCTCCTGCCGCTCTCTCCGCTTCCCGAGGCCACCTCGGCGGATCTGGCGCGCCTGCTGGAAGGGCTCGACGCACCGGCCTTGTGGTGGCTCTCAGGTTATACGGCGGCTCTCGCGGCGCAGCACGGTGCGGCCGTACCGCGCTTGCCCGGTGCGCTGCCTGCGCGCGAGACGCCGGCGCAGGAACGCCTCACGATCGTCTACGGCAGCCAGACCGGTAACGCGAAACGGCTCGCCGAAAAGCTCGCGCAGAACGCCGAAGCGTCGGGACTCGCCGTTCGCCTCGTGCGCGCCGATGCGTACCCGCAGGCTGAGCTCAAGAACGAACGGCTGCTCTACGTCGTCGTCAGCACGCAAGGCGACGGCGATCCGCCCGACGATTCGCGCGGCTTCATGGAATTCATCGCCGGACGCCGCGCGCCTCAGCTGCCCGATCTCAAGTACGCCGTGCTCGCGCTCGGCGATTCGAGCTATCCGCAGTTCTGCGTCGTAGGCCGCAAGCTCGACGAGCGCCTCGCCGCGCTCGGCGCCAAGCGCCTCGTCGATCGCGGCGAAGCGGATCTCGACATCGAAACCATCGCGACGCCGTGGCTCGATCGCGCGCTGACTTCCGCGCGCGAAGCTTTGAAATCGACGGCGCAGCCGCGCATCGCGACCGTCACCCCGCTCCGCGCTGTCGCGCCGATCGCCGAATGGACGCGCGAGCGTCCGTTTCCGGCCGAAGTGCTCGCCAATCAGCGCATCACCGCACGCGACGGCACGCGCGACGTGCGTCATGTCGAGCTCTCGCTCGAAAGCTCCGGCATCGCGTACGAACCTGGCGATGCGCTCGGCGTGTGGCCGACCAATCCGCCGGCGCTCGTCGATGCGATTCTCGAAGCGCAGAAGCTCGACGGCGATACGCAGGTTTCCTTCGACGGCGCTTCGCGATCGCTGCGCAGTTGGCTCGCCGACAAGCGCGAGCTGACGCGCCTCGCGCGGCCCTTCGTCGCGACACACGCCGCGCACGCACAACATCACGATCTGAATCGCCTGCTGGCGCCCGATCGCGCCCTCGATCTTTCCGCTTTGCTGCAAAGCCATCAGGTCATCGACCTGCTGCACGCATTTCCGGCCGACTGGAGCGCAGACGAGCTCATCGCCGCGCTGCGACCGCTGACGCCACGCCTGTATTCGATCGCGTCGAGCCGCAAGAGCGTCGGCGAAGAAGCGCATCTCACCGTCGCACGCATCGACTACGAAGCGTTCGGCATCGGCCATGTCGGCGCCGCCTCCGACTATCTCGCGATGCGCGCCGACGGCGAGCGCGTGCCGGTCTTCATCGAAAGCAATGAGCGTTTCCGCCTGCCCAAGGATGCTTCGCGCGACATCGTCATGATCGGACCCGGAACCGGCGTCGCGCCGTTCCGCGGATTCGTGCAGGAACGCACCGCCGCCGGCGCGCGGGGTCGAAACTGGCTCTTCTTCGGCAATCCGCATTTCCGCAGCGATTTCCTCTACCAGATCGAATGGCAGGCCGCGCTGAAGAGCGGCAGCCTGCATCGCCTCGATCTCGCGTTCTCGCGCGATCAGGCCGAAAAGATCTACGTGCAGCAGCGCCTTCGCGAGCACGGCCGCGATCTCTACGAATGGATCGAGCGCGGCGCCCATGTCTACGTCTGCGGCGACGCGACGCGCATGGCCAAGGACGTGCACGCAGCGCTGGTCGACATCGTCGTCGAGCACGGCGGCAAGGACCGCGAGGAGGCGGAGGAATACATCGGCGTTCTGCAGCGTGACGGGCGCTACGCCAGGGACGTGTACTGAATCGAGGACGTAATGAATGCCCCGCTGTCCGCCGTCGAGAAGATCAAATCCGAAAGCCGCCACCTTCGCGGCAGCCTGATCGAAAGCCTGGCCGATCCCGTCACCGGCGCGATCGCCGATTCCGACACGCAGCTGATCAAGTTCCACGGCAGCTATCAGCAGGACGATCGCGATCTGCGCGACGAACGCCGTCGCCAGAAACTCGAACCTGCGTACAGCTTCATGATCCGCACGCGCCTACCGGGCGGCGTCGTGACACCCGAGCAATGGCTCAAACTCGACGCGATCGCGACCGGACACGCCAACGGCACGCTGCGCCTGACGACGCGCCAGGCATTCCAGTTCCACGGCGTCGTCAAGCAGGATCTGCGCGCGACGATGCAGGCGATCAACGCCTCGCTGATCGACACGATCGCAGCCTGCGGCGACGTCAACCGCAACGTGATGGTCGCGGCGAATCCGCACGAATCGCGCGCGCACGCGGCGGTTTTCGACTGGGCCGCGCGCCTCTCCGAACGGCTGAAGCCCAAGACGCGCGCCTACTACGAAATCTGGCTCGGCGAGGAACGCGTTGCCGGCGGCGAAGGCGATTTCGAGCCGGTCTACGGCGCGACATACCTGCCGCGCAAGTTCAAGATCGCGTTCGCGGTGCCGCCGGTCAACGACGTCGACGTCTTCGCGCACGATCTCGGCTTCGTCGCGATCGTCGAGCGCGGCGGTCTCGTCGGCTTCAACGTGACGGTCGGCGGCGGCATGGGCGCGACGCACGGCGATGCCGCCACGTATCCGAGGCTCGCCGACATTCTCGGCTTCATCGCACCGGAGCAGATCTTCGCCGTCGCCGAAGCCATCGTGACAACGCAGCGCGATTTCGGCGATCGCACCGAGCGCAAGCACGCGCGTCTCAAGTACACGATCGCCGACCGCGGGCTCGACTGGTTCAAGCGCGAAGTCGAGCGCCGAACCGGCTTCGCGATCCAGCCGGCACGCCCGTTCGCGTTCGAGCGAAGCGGCGACCGCTTTGGCTGGACCGACAGCGAGAACGAACGCTCGCACCTGACGCTGCGCATTGAAGCGGGACGCGTCGCCGACAACAGCGCGCGCCGGCAACTTTCGGGCCTGCGCGCAATCGCGAAGATTCATCGCGGCGAATTCCGGCTGACGCCGAATCAGAATCTCATCGTCGCGAACGTCGCCGCAGACGATCGCGCGGCCATCGATGCGCTGGTCGCCGACTACGGGCTCGACGAATTCCGCAGCGCAACGCCGCTGCGTCTCGACGCCCTCGCATGCGTCGCGTTGCCTACGTGCGCGCTCGCGATGGCCGAAGCCGAACGCTATCTGCCGGATTTGCTGTCGAAGTTGGAAGCGCTTCTCGACAAACACGCGCTTCGCGATACGCCGATCCTGCTGCGCATCTCGGGTTGCCCGAACGGTTGCTCGAGACCGTATCTCGCGGAGATCGCGCTGGTCGGCAAAGCGCCGGGCCGTTACAACCTGATGCTCGGCGGCGACGTGCGCGGCCAGCGTCTCAACCGATTGCATCGCGAGAACATCGACGAGCCGGCGATCCTGGCCGAGCTCGACGCTTTGTTCGCGCGCTACGCCGCCGAACGCCACGAGGGCGAAGGCTTCGGCGATTTCCTATTGCGTGTCGGCGTCATTGCGCCCGCGCTTCGCCCGATAACGACCCCGATGGAGATAACAACATGATCGTCCCCGATCTCGTCAGCGCAGCGGAGGACGACCGCGCGCTCGAGGAACTCAACGTCTGGCTGGAATCGCGCGATGCGGACGAACGCATCGCGTGGGCGCTCGAAACATTGCCCGGTCATCACGTGCTGTCGTCGAGCTTCGGCGCGCAGTCCGCCGCGCTCTTGCATCTCGTCACGCGACATCAGCCTGAAGTGCCGGTCGTGCTGATCGACACTGGTTATCTCTTCCCGGAAACGTACCGATTCGCCGATGCGCTGACCGAGCGCCTGTCGCTTAATCTCAAGGTGTACCGCCCGGAAATCGGCATCGCGTGGATGGAAGCGCGGCTTGGCCGCTTGTGGGAACAAGGTCTCGAAGGCATCGAGCGCTACAACCGCCTGCGCAAGATCGAGCCGATGCGTCGCGCGCTGAAGGAGCTCGGTGCGCGCACGTGGGTGGCGGGCCTGCGCCGCTCGCAGAGCGAATCGCGGCGCAATATCCGCGTGCTCGAGCTTCGCGAGGGACGCTGGAAAATCCATCCGCTCGCAGACTGGACCGACCGCGACATCTGGAACTACGCGCAGCAGCACAAGCTTCCGTATCACCCGCTCTGGGAACGCGGCTACGTGTCGATCGGCGACGTGCACACGACGCGCGCGATCGCGGAGGGCCTGCGCGCTGAAGACACGCGCTTCTTCGGCTTGAAGCGCGAATGCGGGCTGCATTTCGATTGATGCGCGCGCGTCATCCCGGTTTTCGCCGGGATGACGGTTGAATCACGCGACGGCTTGCACGCGTCCCGAGAGATCGCGCCACGACGGCGACACCGGCCACACCGCCGGCGCATTGCCGGCGAGCACACGGCGCAGCTCGCGCCCGTCGATCTGCGGCGCGACGAGCTCGACCAGCGCCAGCGCGTAATCGCGAAGCACGCGATCGCGACGCAGCACGAGCCAGGTCGTGCACTCCGGAAAGAGCCCATCCGCGTCGATCACGCGCAGATCGCGATCGTCTTCGGGCGTCATCGCCATTTCGGCCAGCACGCCGACGCCGAGCCCGGCGCGCACGTAGGTCTTGATGAGGTCCGCGTCGCGCGCCGTGCAGGCGAAGTTGGGCGCGAGGCCGGCGTCGGTGAACGCGTGCCGCAACGAGGAATCCTTGCGCAGCGAGGATTCGTAGCTGACCAGCGGATGCCGCGCGAGATCGGCAAGCCGAAGCTGACGGCCGAGCGAAGCCAGCGCGTGACCGCGCAGCGCAATGACGACGCGCTGCCAGCGGAAGAGCGGAATCGCAAGGCCGTCGCCCGGCGGATTGCCGGGCGTGCTCACGATCGCAAGATCGACCTGCCCGCGCTCGAGCAGGCCCATGACCTGCGCATCGCCGTGCGGCTTCAGGTGCACGCTCAATTGCGGATAGCGGCGCTTGAGCGCGCCGACCGCGGAAGGAAGAACGAAGCGCGCCTGCGTGTGCGTCGTCGCGATCGAAAGCTCGCCCTGCTCGTCGCTGCGAAGATTCGCTGCGATCGCGCGGATGTTCTGGGCTTCGGCGAGGATCGTGCGCGCGCGCTCGATGACCTGCACGCCTTGCGGCGTCACCGCGTCGAGGCTGCGTCCCTTGCGCGAGAAGAGTTGGAAACCGAGCTCGTCTTCGAGCTGCTTCAACTGCTTGGAGAGGCCGGGTTGCGTGGCGTGCACGCGCTCGGCAGCGAGAGTGATGTTGAGATTGGAGTCGGCAATCGCGACGATGTAACGGAGCTGGGCCAGGGTCATGAGGTAGTACTCGCCGAAGGTCGCTGTATGAGCCATTTGTCGTTGTTGCGGATCGAAGCGGCTGCGTAGTGCATGCGACAACAATGGGCGGCGTTCATGGCGGACTCCTATGACAGAATGGGAGCCGGCGTGCGCCCGTGGAAGCGGCGATCGCCGGCGGCGGTCTTAGTTCATTCCGAATCGGAATGACGCCAGCTTATCTGTCATCCGTCTAGACGTCCAGATGGCCGTAACACGAGTTCATGACCGAGCGGAATGAGCTGGTTGCCAGCGGCTATTTGCAGCATAAGCCGGGGGCGTCCAGCATGAGGCTGCGCGTGATCCCCTTGGCCGCCGCGGCCCGGGCCCCCGGGCCGCGGCGGAGCCTTTTTCCGATGCTTCCATGACGCTTTTCCCGCTGTTTGCCGACCTTCGCGACCGCGCTGTCCTCGTCGTCGGCGGCGGCAAGGTGGCCGAGCGTAAGGTCCGCGCGCTTCTCGCCGCGGGCGCCAAGGTGACGGTCGGCGCACCGGAGCTCACGCCCCGGCTCGCGGCCGCCGTAGATTCCGCAGCCATCGCTCATCGCAATGGCCGATTCGATCCGGCGTGGCTCGACGGCATCTGGCTCGCGATCGCCGCGACCGGCGATGGGGCGCTGAATCGCGAAATCGCCCGCGCGGCCGAGGAACGCCGCCTCTTCGTCAATGTCGTCGACGACGCCGAGTTGTCGACTTTCCAGGTTCCGGCGATCGTCGACCGATCGCCGCTGACCATCGCAATCTCGAGCGGCGGCGCGGCGCCTGCGCTCGCGCGCCACGTGCGCTCGCGCATCGAAGCGCTGCTGGAACCTTCGCTCGGCATTCTCGGCGCTCTCGCGCAACGCTGGCGCGCCCGCCTGCGCATGAAACTTCCGGATCCGATCGCGCGCCGGCGCTTCTTCGAGCGCATCGTGCTGGGTCCGGTCGCCGTGCTGATCCGGCGCCGGCGCGAGCGCGAGGCCGAAGCGGTGCTCGCATCCGCGCTCGCACGCATCGATGCGGACGATCGCACGGGAAGCGTCGCCCTCGTCGGCGCGGGTCCCGGACATGCTGATTTGCTCACGCTCGGCGCATTGCGCGTGCTCGGCGAGGCCGACGTCGTGCTGCACGATCGGCTTGTTTCAGCCGATGTTCTCGCGCTCGCGCGGCGCGATGCGGATCTCGTCGAAGTCGGCAAAGATCCGGGCGGGCACAGCGTCGCGCAGGAACGCATCCACGCGCTGATGCTCGAACACGCGCGTGCGGGGCGTCGCGTCGTGCGGCTCAAGGGCGGTGATCCGTTCGTGTTCGGCCGCGGTGGCGAAGAGCTCGAATTCCTGCGCGCACACGGGATTCCGTACGAAGTCGTGCCCGGCATCACCGCGGCTGTAGCGTGCGCGGCGTACGCCGGCGTGCCGCTGACGCATCGCGATCACGCGCAGTCGGTGCGCCTGGTCACCGCGCATTGCAAGGAATCGCTGGACACGCTCGATTGGCGCGCGCTCGCCGCCGAGCGCCAGACGCTGGCCGTCTACATGGGCGTCGCGGGACTCGATGCACTGCGCGATCGGCTGATCGCGCACGGCCGTGCACCGCACACGCCTTTCGCGCTGATCGAAAACGGTACGCGCGCCGAGCAGCGCATCGCGATCGGCACGCTGGATGCGCTGCCGGAGATCGCGCGTGCTCACGCGATCAAGGCGCCGGCGCTCCTGATCCTTGGCGAAGTCGCTGCATTGGCGCAAACCCTGCATTGGTTCGGCGCCTCGCCGCTGACGGCTCCTTCCCGTACGGCCGCACGCGCCGCGTGATCGCGCGCGCAACATGATTTTCGCGCTGGCCGGCCTATGATGGACGGGCCAGCGACGTCCTGTTCCCCTCTCGCAAGGATTCGACGCCATGATCTACGACAGCATTCTCGACACCATCGGCAATACTCCGATCGTCAAGCTGCATCGGCTTGCGCCTGCGCACGTCGATCTCTACGTCAAGGTGGAGGCCTTCAATCCCGGCGGATCGGTCAAGGATCGACTCGCGATCGCGATCATTCTCGACGCGGAACAGAAAGGCCTGATCAAGCCCGGCGACACGATCGTCGAAGCGACTTCCGGCAACACCGGCGTCGCGCTCGCGATGGTGTGCGCGGCGAAAGGCTACAAGTTCGTCGCGATCATGACCGAGACGTTCTCGATTGAGCGGCGCAAGCTGATGCGTGCGTTCGGCGCGAAAGTAATCCTGACGCCTGCGGCCGAACGCGGCAGCGGCATGGTGCGCAGGGCCGAAGAGCTCGCAAAAAAACACGGCTGGTTTCTCGCGCGCCAGTTCCAGAATCCTGCGAATCCCGCCTATCACCGAAACACGACGGCCGCGGAAATCCTGCGCGATTTCGCCGGCAAGCGCCTCGATTATTTCGTCACCGGCTGGGGCACCGGCGGCACGCTGACCGGTGTCGGCGAAGTGCTGCGCCTCGCTCGTCCGGAAGTGAAGATCATCGCGACCGAGCCCGCGGGTGCTGCGCTTTTGTCCGGCAAGGAATGGAAGCCGCACAAGATCCAAGGCTGGACGCCGGATTTCCTGCCCGACGTGCTGAGCCGCACGGCGGCGCACGAGATCGATCCAGTCGACGAAGTGCTCGCACGCGACACCGCGCGCAGGCTCGCGAACGAGGAAGGCATCTTCGTCGGCATCTCGGCGGGCGGCACCGCGGCGGCTGCGCTGCGCATCGCCGAGAAAGCGCCCAAGGGCGCGGTGATCCTCGCGATGCTGCCGGATACCGGCGAGCGGTATCTCTCGACGTTCTTGTTCGAGGGTGTTGCGGAAGGATCGGACGACGAATGGCTGGCGTCGCTGGGATGACTAGCGGGTCTTGGACTTGCGGCGGCGCGTCGTCGCAAGTCCGAGGAACACGAGCGCGGCGCGATTCAGCCGGACGAGGTCTTCATCGCCGAGCCGACCGACGCGCTTGCCGAGCCGCGATCTCGGCAGGCTCGTGATCTTGTCGATCATGAGACGACACGGCGCGCGCAAGCCGTTATCGACGTTCGGCTCGATCGACAGGCGGAACAAGGGCGCATGGGTCGGCTCGGTCGTGAGCGCGCACACGATGATCGACGCCGTCGCGTCGAACGCGTCACCTTGGATGATCACGGCCGGGCGCGGCTTTCCGGTGTAGCCGTTACCGCCGGCAACGGTCCAGATCTCGCCGCGTTTCATTCATCCCAATCCGAAACGGATTCGATGAAGGCCTGGTCGTCCGCTTCGCCAGGAGCGTTCGCTACCGCAAGCGACTGACGATGCGCGGCCGCGCGGAACGAGCGCGAATCGACGTCCGGCACCCAAATCTGGATCGGGCGCAAGCCCTGCTCGCGCAAGCCGTCGCGGTGTCGCTGGACCTTCGCGCGCACCGCCTTGAGATGGGAAGCTGCCATATCGATAAGCTCAGTTACATGAAACCAGCCTTGAGTTACATGTAACCTATTATGGCATCGCCTTCGGATCTATGGCGGACAAAGAAAAACGGGCGCCGAAGCGCCCGTTTTTTCGTGTAGCCGAATGACGCTCGACTGCGTCGGATTACGCCGCCTTTCTCCACTGTCCAAGCGCGGCCAGGCCATTTTCCTTCGCGCGCAGCGCAACGGTTTTCTGCGCCTCGGCGAAGTTCGCCTGCATGTCCTTGCCCCAGAGCTTGAGCGCCGCCTGCTGCATCGCGCGGCCGTACGAGAACGACAACGGCCAGGGATGCGGACCCATCTGGTTCATCGCGTTGAGGTTCGCGGTCGCCTGCTCGTCGGATTGTCCGCCCGAGAGAAACACGATGCCGGGCAGCGAAGCGGGCACGGCAGCCTTGAGGCAACGAATCGTCGCTTCGGCGATTTCATCGACGCTGGCCTGCTCGGCGCATTCCTTGCCGGAGATGACCATGCTGGCTTTGAGAATCGTGCCTTCGAGCATCACGTTCTGCTCGTACAGCGCGCCGAACAGCGAGCGCAGCGTCGCCTCGGTCACTTCGTAGCTGACTTCGAGATCGTGGTTGCCGTCCATCAGCACTTCAGGTTCCACCATCGGCACGATGCCCGCTTCCTGGCACAGCGCCGCGTAGCGCGCGAGCGCGTGCGAGTTGGCTTCGATGCAGGTGCCGCTCGGCGTGTCCTCGCCGATCGTGATCACTGCGCGCCACTTGGCGAACTTGGCGCCGAGGCGCGCGTATTCGTTGAGACGCTCGCGCAAGCCGTCGAGGCCTTCGGTGACCAGCTCGCCCGGAAAACCGGCGAGCGGCATCGGGCCCCTGTCGACCTTGATGCCGGGCAGGATGCCGGCGTCGAGCATGATCTTGGTGAACGGCACGCCGGCCTTGGTCGCCTGGCGGATCGTCTCGTCGTAAAGGATCGCGCCGGAGATGTGCTCGTTGAGCCTGGGCGTCGTCAACAGCATCTCGCGGTACGCGCGGCGATTCTCTTCGGTGTTCGGCACGCCGACCGTGTCGAAACGCTTCTTGATCGTCGAATTGGATTCATCGATGGCGATGATTCCCTTGCCCGGGGCGACCATCGCCTGGGCAATGCTTTCAAGCTCTTCGATGCTCATCACTGGCTCCGTAAAAAAACGAAAGCGCGCCACGGCCGAAGCGCTTTTTAGGCCGGCCGTGGTCGGTATTTTCAGGGGGCGGGATTATAGGCCAGTTCGGCCGGCATTGCCGGCCCAGGCGCTGAACGCCAGCGCGCGTCCCGATTGGGGCTCAGTGCGCGCTCCAGTCAAGCTTTTCGATCAGGCATTGGTTCATGACGGCCGTGCGCGCCGCGGGGTCGGACGGCAAATTGAACGGGAAGATCAGCCAGCTGAAAACGCGATCCTTGCCGGCGTTCAGCACCGTCGCCTCGAAGTGAAGCCCGGCGGCGACGCTCTTGGCGACTTTGCCGAGATCGCCTTCGGGCACCACGCGCTGCACCTTGATCGTCGAGGTCGTGCCGTTCTTCTCGACGACGAACGACACCGCCGCGCAGCCCGGCTGATTCATGTTGCGGCCGAAGTTCGGCACTTCGGCGTCGACCGAGGTGTTCGTCATCGTCCAGTATTTCGCCAGTTGTTCTGACGGTATGACGCGCGGCGGCGCCTGATTCATCGATTGCGCGGACGCGACCGAGGAAGCTGCCAACAGCGAGGAGAGCATGACCGGAACATATTTTCGCATGGGCGGCATCGGCTCGAAATTCGTCGGCGGAGCCAGTCTAGCAGCGCACGCCCGCATCGGATTCGGCGCTAGGCTGAATGCGTCGGCTGCTTTTCGTCGTCTGGACGTACGCATGCCGTTCTCCTTTTTCAATCCGCCTACAAATCCCCGAGCCCTTCGGCGACTCCGCCCTTGCCGACCTTGAGCAGCCGCAACGTATTCGTGCCGCCGTGCAACCCCGTGCGATCGCCGGTCGTGACGATGACGCGATCTTCCTCGGCCAGCGCGCCGAGGTTGAACAGACGCAGGATCGCATCGCGCGCCGACTGGCCGGGGCTGACGCCGCGCGCATCGAACTCGACCGGATTGACGTCGCGATACAGCAGCATGCGCCGGCGCGCGCCGGCGACGCGCGAAAGCCCGTAGATCGGCACGGTCGAGCGAAATCGCGAAAGCCATTGCGCGGTCGCGCCGGATTCGGTCAGCGCGATGATCGCGCGAACGCCGACCTGCCCCGCAAGGAACATCGCCGCGCGCGCGATCGCCTGGTCGGTGCGATCGAGGCGATGCGCATCGGCGCTCAAATCCTCGATCGGCACGAACTGGCGCTCGGCGCCAAGACAAACGCGGCGCATGGCCGCAACCGCCTTGTCCGGATGTTTTCCCGCAGCGGTTTCCTGCGACAGCATCACCGCGTCGGTGCCGTCGATGACGGCGTTGGCGACGTCGAGCACTTCGGCGCGCGTCGGGATCGGCGATTCGACCATTGACTGCATCATCTGCGTCGCAGTGATGACGACGCGGTTCTGCTTCAGCGCCTCGCGGATGATCTTCTTCTGCAGGCCCGGCAATTCCGCATCGCCGATCTCGACGCCGAGATCGCCGCGCGCGACCATCACCGCGTCGGAGACGTCGACGATCTCGCTGAGATTCTCGATCGCTTCCGCGCGCTCGATCTTCGCGACCAGCGCCGCCGTGCCGCCCGCGGCGTGCAGCAGCGCGCGCGCCTGCTCGATATCCGCCGCGGTTTTCACGAACGACACCGCGAGGAAATCCGCTTCGAGCTCGGCCGACAGCACGATGTCCGCGCGATCCTTGTCCGACAGCGCCGCGACCGTGAGCCCGCCGCCGAGGCGATTGATGCCCTTGCGATCGGACAGCCTACCGCCGACCAGCACACTGCAACGGATTTGCTCGCCTTCGACCGCGATGACTTCGAGCGAGACGAGCCCGTCGTCGAGCAGCAGCACGTCGCCCGCTTTCACGTCGCGCCAGAGATCGTGATAACTGACGCCGACCCGCGTCGCGTCGCCGGGCGGCGCATCGGCACGGCAATCGAGCGTGAACGCCTGTTTCGGCTCCAGCTGCACCGGTCCGCCGGCGAAACGTTCGATGCGGATCTTCGGACCTTGCAGATCGGCCAGCACGCCGATCTCGCGACCCAGCCGCGCGGCCGTTTCGCGCACGTCGCTCGCGCGTTTCTTGTGATCGGCCGGAACGCCGTGCGAAAGATTGAGCCTGACCACGTCGACGCCTTCGACCAGCAGGCGTTCGAGCATTCCCGGCGCGTCGGTGGCGGGACCGAGCGTGGCGATGATCTTCGTGCGGCGCAATTGCAAAGGCATCGGGCGAGTCCTTTCCGCGGAAGCCGCTAAACTTAACATACGCGTGGGGGATGACCGATGACGACACCGGCCGCCGGACCGCAATCGCTTTCGTTGCAGGGCTCGCCCGGTCGGGCGCGGTTTTGGCTGGTCGCGCTCGCGTTCGGGTTTCCGGCGATCGCGATCCTCGTCGCATTCGGCATCGCGTTCGCGCACGGCGCGCCGGCCTGGCCGGTGGTCTTGACGGCCGCGTTCGCCCTCTGCATTACGGGAATCGCGACGTTGTGGATCCTGCGCATGCTCCGACGCATCGCCATTGGGATCGACGGCGCGACGCTCGTCGTCGACACCGGCATCGCCTCGCGCCGGTTCGCGTTCTCCTCCTTGCGCGCCGGCGGCTTTCGCATCGTCGATTTCGCCGAGCACACCGAGCTCAAGCCGATCCTGCGCACATGGGGCATCGGCATGCCGGGGCTCGCCTCGGGCTGGTTTCGCCTGCGCAACGGCGCGAAGGCGCTGTGTGTGCTGACGGGACGCGATCGCGTCTGCGCGCTGCACGCGGACGACGGGATTTGGATATTGCTGTCGCTCGCCGATTCGGCGCGCTTGCGCGACGCACTCGAACGCTCTTGGGCTCGTCATCCCGGCGAAAGCCGGGATCCATTCTAGAGCAAGATCAAGTTGGATCCCGGCTTTCGCCGGGATGACAAAACGACTCCGGCGAATCGCTGGTGCTTTCGTCGATCAACATCGCCGACAACTCCGATGGAACGTGCACGATCGTCTCGGCGCCCGCGTCGCGCAATTCTTCGATGCTGCCGAATCCCCACGAAACGCCGAGCCCGCGCACGCCGTTCGCGCGCGCGCCTTCGATATCGAAATAGCGATCGCCGATCATGACCGCGTGCTCGGCGCGCGCATCGAAATCGATCAACGCCTGCGCGATCATCTCGGCCTTCGCACAATGCGCTTGCGTCGGATCGGGGCCGTAGACGCGCACGAACGCCGCGCCGAACGGGAAATGATCGACGATCGTCTGCGCCTGCGATTGCGGCTTGGTGGTGACGATCGCGAGCGTGTGTCCGGCATCGGCGAGCGCGACGATAAGCTCGGGTATGCCTTCGTAGACCGCGTGATCGGACCAGCCGATGTCCTCGAAGCGCTCGCGGTAATGGCCGATTGCGGCGACGATGCGCTCTTCGTCGTCACCAAGCACGCTTGGAAATGTCTGCCGGAACGGGGGGCCGATCCACGTGCGCAGCACCTCGCGCGCGGGCAGCTCCGCGCCGATGCGCGAGAACGCGTGCGCGAGGCACGCCGTGATGCCGGGCTCCGAGTCGATCAGCGTGCCGTCGAGATCGAACAGCACGAGGCGGCGCGAAGAGCCCGGCGTCGTCGCCTGTTTCATGCACGCGCCTTGAGCGCGGCGACGGCCGGCAGCTCCTTGCCTTCGAGGAATTCGAGGAATGCGCCGCCGCCGGTCGAGATGTACGAGATCTTGTCGGCGACGCCGTATTTCTCGATCGCGGCCAACGTATCGCCGCCGCCGGCGATCGAGAACGCCTTCGAATCGGCGATCGCGAGCGCCAGCGATTGCGTGCCTTTGCCGAACGCGTCGAACTCGAACACGCCGACCGGGCCGTTCCAGACCACGGTGCCCGCTTGCGCGATCAATGCGGCGTAGCGCTTCGCGGTATCGGGACCGATGTCGAGGATCATGTCGCCATCGGCGACTTCGGCGACCGGCTTCACCGTCGCCGGCGCGTCGGCCTTGAACTCGCTTGCGACGACGACGTCGGTCGGCACCGGCACTTCGGCGCCGCGAGCTTTCGCTTCGGCGATGATCTTCTTCGCGGTGCCGATGAGGTCGTTCTCGATCAGCGATTTGCCGACTTTGTGTCCTTCGGCCGCGATGAACGTGTTGGCGATGCCGCCGCCGACGATGAGCTGATCGACCTTGCCGACGAGATTCTCGAGCAAGGTCAGCTTGGTCGAGACTTTCGATCCGGCCACGATCGCGAGCAGCGGACGCGCGGGTTTGTCGAGCGCCTTGGCCAGCGCATCGAGCTCGGCCATCAGGAGCGGACCTCCGCATGCGACTTTCGCGAAGCGGATCGCGCCGTGCGTCGACGCTTGTGCGCGGTGCGCGGTGCCGAACGCATCCATGACGAACACGTCGCATAGCGCGGCGTACTTCTTGGATAACGCCTCGTCGTCCTTGCCTTCGCCGACATTCATGCGGCAATTTTCGAGGAGGACGAGCTGGCCCGGTTTCACGTCGACGCCGTCGATCCAGTCGCGGATCAGCGGCACTCCGCGGCCGAGCAGCTCGCCGATGCGCTTGGCGACGGGCGCGAGCGAGTCTTCCTCCGTCCAGACGCCTTCCTTCGGCCGGCCGAGATGCGAGGTGACCATGACCGCAGCGCCTTTCTCGAGCGCGAGGCGGATCGTCGGCAATGCCGCGACGATGCGCGTCTCGGACGTGATCCTGCCCGGCGCGCCGGCGGCGTGCTCGATAGGCACGTTGAGATCCTCGCGGATCAGAACGCGCTTGCCGGCGAGATCGAGATCGCTCATGCGCACTACGGACATCGGCCTGACTCCAACTCGAATGGAGGCGTATTTTCGCCGCGCGCAGCGTGCCAGTACAGCGCCGAATCGCGCGACGGAGCCACTCGATCCGCGGCACGACGCCGCGCCGCGCGATTGGCTCTCTTCGCACGCGGCAGCTCGGCGCTAACATCAACCCCTGCTTTCGAGGACATAAGCCATGAGCGAGCACACCGCGTTCGTCCGCTGGGAGCGCAGCGGCGAGGACTTCGCCAAAGGCCACTATTCGCGCGTGCATCAGTGGCGCTTCGACGGCGGGGTCGTCGTATCCGCATCGGCATCGCCCGATGTCGTGCGCGCACCGTGGTCCGATCCGGCCGGCGTCGATCCCGAAGAAGCGTTCGTCGCGGCGATCTCTAGCTGCCACATGCTGTGGTTTCTCTCGCTCGCTTCGGAACGTGGATTCGTCGTCGAAAGCTACGAAGACCAAGCGGTCGGCCGCATGGGCCGCATCGCGCCGCAACGCCAGGCGGTCACCGATGTCGCGCTGCGGCCGCGCATCGTATTCGGCGGAGATCGTCAACCTGACTCCGCCGCGATCGCCGCGCTACACGACGAAGCGCACGAACGCTGCTTCATCGCCAACTCGGTCAAGTCGACGATCCGCATCGAGGCGCCGCGATGAGAGGCGCGGCGATCGCGTGGCGCGATGCGCTGGAACGATTGCCGACACCGGGCGGCAAGCGCTTCGTCGCGATGTTCGAGCACGGCTCGCTGCTGCTGGAGCTCTACGCGCCGCGCGGCAGCGATCCGCAGAAACCGCATACGCGCGACGAGCTGTATGTCGTCACGGCCGGCAGCGGAACGTTCTTCTGCGATGGCGTGCGCAGCGCGTTCACGACGGGCGATGCGCTGTTCGCTGCAGCCGGCGCCGTGCACCGGTTCGAAGATTTCAGCGACGATCTCGCTGTCTGGGTGATGTTCTACGGACCTGAAGGCGGCGAAGCCGCATCGCCGCGCTGATCGACAATCGCACGTTCCGCACGCAATGCGGATCGACGCAGCAACAAGCCTGCGTAGTAGGCGATGTAATAACCGATCACGATGCCGAACAAGGCGAGCGTCAGTGGACTGCGCTGAAACTGCGCGAACGGATCGCCGTTGTCGGCTTGCGCGGCCTGCATCGCTGGATACAGAACTTGGAAGCGATACGCGAGCCGCCCGAGCAGGAGTGCGGAAATCGCGACGCCGATGTAACCGTTCGGCGTGTAGAAGATGCCGCCGGGCGTCACGTCGAAACGCGTCAGGCGCAAGCCGAGGTACGCGAGCGCCACGCCTGCGGCGACACCGGCCAGTCCGGCCGCGGCGAAATCCATCGAGTGCAGGCCGCGTACAAGGATCATGAGCCCGATCAGCGTGAACACCGCAATGCGCACCTTGAGGCGCGTCGGCTGCAGCGGCTGACGGCCGAACAGGCGGCGAAAGCGTCGATACAACGCGAATACGACGAGCGCGGCTATCGCGGCGAAGACGTAGGGATCGTGATTCATCGGACGGGATCGGCTGCGAGGAAGACTTCTCGCATTTCACTCTACACCGGCGATCCCGCGCGCAACGCAATCGTATGTAAAGAACACGAAGCGAAATTCACCGCGCGCGATAGCCGAGCATCCATCCGAACGCGCGAAGTGCGCGCCCGTCGATGCCGCCGCGCCGACCGCCGCCGGCGACGACTTCGCCGCACGTCGCCAGCGTGCCGCGAAGACCCAGCGTCGACAGGTACAACGCGCGATGCCGCGACATCATCTTGAGATTGCCGCGCATCAGTCGTTTGGACTGCCACGCGAGATTGCCGTGATCGAAACGGCGCAGATGCAGCAGCGGCTCGGCGATGAACGCGACGCGATGTCCGCCCGCGGCGAGGCGTATCTGCAAATCCCAGTCTTCCGTGATCGTGCGATCGGTACACCAGCCTCCGACCGCGCGCAGCGCATCGCGGCGGATCAGAAGTGCCGAGGGAATCACGTGGCAGGTGCGCAATGCTTCGGCGAGATCGAGCTCGCGCGGCTTGTCCGCGTAGATGCGCTCGCTGCCGTCGCGAAAGAACATTGCGAGGCCGGTGTGATTCGCGGAGACATCGGGATGCGCGTCGAGATGCGCGAGCTGGCGTTCGAGCTTGTCCGGCTGCCAAATATCGTCGGCGTCGAGATACGCGATCGTTTCCGACGTCGCCGCATCGGTTCCGGTCTGGCGCGCGATGGCGGGCCCCTTGTTTTGCTCGTGCCGGATCAGGCGCACGCGCGGGTCGAGATCGCGCAGGGTTTCCGCCTTGTCGGGCGGCGAGGCGTCGTCGACCACGATGATCTCGTCGGGCGCCCGCGTCTGCGCGAACACCGAGGCCAGCGCGTCCAAAAAATACGCATCGTCGCGAAAGAATGTGATGACGACGGCGAGACTCATGAAAACGTTTTCCCGATTCGCAGCGAAACCCGCGGCGGCTACCGATTATCGCCGCCCGCCGATGGCCGGGCCCGCAGGCACAAACCGACGGTGGGCTGGACCTGCGGCTGAATGTGCCAAAGTTTGGCACCCGTCACAGACAGCGCCTCTCGATGCCAAGCCATTTTTTCCACTTTTTTGGGTGGCATGGCCCTTGCTTTGTTAACAACAACCTCAAGCAATCCACCGGACCCCATCTCATGGAACTCAGAGCCGACGACATCTGCCGCGATCTGCACAGCAGCGCCGGCGATTCTGCCGACGATCTGATCGAATGGCAGCAGCGCTACGAAGGCGTGCTGGTCGTCGCGTACCTCGACGGCAAGGCGGTGGCGGGAATTTCCGGACCCTGGCCGGTCAATCAGTACGCACTGACCTGGTGGGACCGCCCGGTCCCGGCGCGTCAGCTGGAGCTCTTCAGCTCGCTCGCCGAAGCGCAAAAACGCGTCGAGGAATGGGCCTGGCGCTTGCGCACGGCCGGCCTGATCGACCGCATCCCGGCGGCGAACGATCCGATCGAGCCCGACGCCGTGGCGCCCGAAGCGCCGCCGGCTTCGTGGCTGTCGCGCATCGGCCGCCTGTTCGGGAATGACAAATCGGTCGCGCCGCGTCGCCTCTCGCGCGCCGATGTCGACAACCTGCGCTATCCGCCGCTGCAGGAAAGCGACCTGCACGGCATCCATTTCGCCGCCGTCGAGTAAAGCGGCGTCACCGCGGCCTTCGGTCGCGGAATCCGATCAAGTTCCATCGAAGCCGTTGCGAAAGATCGCATCGACCGGGCGCTCGTACGCGCCGAGATCGTAGCCCGCGCCCTGCGGGCGATGCACGCCCAGGATGTCGAGCGCAGGCGCGAGATCGGCACTCCCGGCGTCGATCGCAGCTGCGGTCGAAATCAGGCGAAGATCGAACGGCGCCGCCACGAAGAGCTGGCTCGCGTCCTCGATCAGGAGATTGTGATCGTCCGTGATGTTGTTGCCTTCGAGCGAGAAATCGGTCGAGAGATTGTTGCGCACGATGACATTTTCGCTCGGCCGCCCGTCCTTGTGCGCCGTAACCATGATCCACGGCGGCCCCGGCTGCCCTTCGGCGAGATCGATGACGGTGTTGTTGACGATGCGCGAATCGCGCATGCCGTAGAAGCTGATGCCGTGCCAGTGGTCGGTGATGACGACGTTGTTCTCGACGATCCAGCCGACGAAGAAACCGTCGAAGCAGCCGATGCCCTGCATCGAGCTGCGCAACGGATCGTTCGGATCGAGCGCGTTGATGAAGAGATTGCCGCGCAGCACGACGCCGGTCACCTCGCCGGTGCCGACCTGCCCGTCGTCGCCGACGGTCCAGCTCTGGAAGCCGTCGTCGTGATTCTCGTCGAAATCATCGCCGATCTTGTTGTTCTGCACGGTGTTGTATTCGAACACGTCGTTGTCGCCGAGACCGCGCAATCCGTCCGCGGAAAATCCGTCGATGAGATTGCGGCGAATGCCCGCGTCCGCTCCGCCGACGCCGATGCCGAAGCGCACGTTGCGCACCGTGTTGTCGTGCACGCTGACGCGCGCCGCGCCGACCTCGATGCCGCTCGAAGCGAGATTGACCCATTCGTCCGGTCCCCATGACGACGCGTCGTCGACGCTGAAGACGTCGCTGCCGGCGAATTCGATATCCCACGTCGGTCCGAAATAATTGTGATCGTCGATGTCGACCATCGTGATCTGCTCGTTCGCGGCGGCGTACGACGGGCTCACCGAAAGCCCGCGCAAAATCCAGTTCTGCGCGGCCTGCACGAGCACGCTGCGCACGTGCGGCGCCTGCCCCGGCTGCGCGGCGATCGTGATCGGGGCGGTGTTGTACGCGTGCTCGACGACGAGATCGCCGTGATAGCCGTTGCGCAGCCACAGCGTATCGCCCGCGCGCACCGGCGCGCCGGCGTTGACCGTGACGAGCTGCATGCCGGGATCGTAGGGATACTCCGGCCAGTCCTGCGTTTCGATCAGTCCCGCATCGAACACGGCCTGCAGCGATCGCCAAGGATTTCCGGCGCTGCCGTCGCCGCCGTCGCTGCCATTGACGGGATCGATGTAGAACTCGTTCGCCGATGCCGACGTGGCGATGAGGATGACCAGCAGGATGAATTTGCGTCGCATGGCGAAACTCCCCGCGCCGCACGCGAATCGTCGTGGACGCCCGCCGCAATTGCAGCACAGGCACAACGCCGCTTGAGTGACGAAGATCGCGTTCGCGCGCGGCAAGCCGCGATTCATGGCAGCGTCAGCACGCGCCGGTTTATCCTGCACGCATGTCCGAATCCGAACGCAATCCGTTGCAGCGCATGATCACCGTGCCGGCACCCAAGAAATGGACCGAGGCGGTGTTCGTCTGCTCGAAATGCATGAAGCGCCAGGATCGGCGCGAGCTCCGCTCGGACATCAAGCACCGGCTCAAGCAGTCCGGGCGACGCGACATTCGCGTGATCGCCTGCGGCTGCTTCGATCTGTGTCCCAAGCGCGGCGTGACGATCGCGCGGGGTCGCGAGCTCGGATCGCCGGCGAAGCTTCACGTGCTCGACAACTCCGACGGCGCGGATATCGTCGCGAGCTGGCTGCTCACCGACGCGACGTCGTAGTCGTTCGCGAGTGCCCTACTCCGCTGCAGCGCGACCTTCACGCCGCCGCGTGCGCACGTAGGTCGACGTCGTCGATCCGTCGCCGACCTTGCGCTTCTCGATCTCGAACAAGCCACTTGCCGCGACGAGCTCGCTCAATTTGCGGTACCCGTAATTGCGCGCGTCGAAATCCGGTGCCTGCTTTGCGATCGTGCTGCCGAGCGTGCCGAGCTGCGACCAGCCGGCGTCGTCGGACGAAGCGTCCGCTGCATTGCGCAGCAGCGCGACGAGCCGGCGATCCTGCTTGAGCTGCGCGGCCGGCTTGGGCTTGAGCGCGCTGTCGCCGTCGTCGCCCTTCGCGATCAGGATTTCGGTGTAGATGAACTTGTCGCAGGCCGAGACGAACGGCGCCGGCGTTTTCTTCTCGCCGAATCCGTAGACGACGAGCCCGGCTTCGCGGATGCGCGCGGCGAGCCGCGTGAAATCGCTGTCGCTGGAGACGATGCAGAAACCGCCGAGACGTCCCGTGTACAGCAAGTCCATCGCGTCGATGATCAGCGCCGAATCGGTCGCGTTCTTGCCGGTCGTGTAGCGGAACTGCTGGATCGGCTGGATCGCGTGCGTCAGCAGCACTTCCTTCCAGCCTTTGAGCTGCGGTCCGGTCCAGTCGCCGTAGATACGCTTGACCGTCGCAGTGCCGTACTTGGCGATCTCGGCGAGGAGTCCGTCGACGACGGCGGGTTGCGCGTTGTCGGCGTCGATGAGAACAGCGAGCGTGGTCGAGGCGACGGCCATGAGTGGGAGGCTGCAGGCGGAGGCCAGAAGCGTACTCCTCGGCGCCTCGTTTGCGCCATCGAGAGCGCCGGCAGCGATGCTCTAGTCCGCGTCGGCATGGACGAGCACGCACCACGATCGAATTCCATCGACAGCAGCGCCGCTCGCGAGTGGCCGTTGATCGCGCGTTTCAAATCGGCCGAAGCTCGCCTCGGCGATCTCGCCGCGCGACGCCTGTGGACCGCATGTGCCTACGAATTCCTGCGCTTCGGCTGCAAGGAAGCCTGGGCCTGCCTCTTCGGCGGAGCGATGGTCGCGCTCCTGATCGGCACGCACCTGTGGTATCCGGCGTCGAGCGCATTGGCGCGTTCGGATTTCCTGTTCCTTGCCGCGCTTGCGATCCAGGTCGCAATGCTCGCAATACGCCTCGAAACGTTCGGCGAGGCCAGAGTCATCCTCGTCTATCACGTCATCGGCACGATCATGGAAGTGTTCAAGACCGACGTCGGTTCGTGGAAATACATCGGCACCGCGTTCTTTCATATCGGCGGCGTGCCGCTTTTTTCGGGTTTCATGTACGCCTCCATCGGCAGCTATCTCGCACGCTGCTGGCGCCTTTTCGATTTCCGCTTCAACGGCCATCCACCGTTGCGTGCGCTGGCCTTGCTCGCCGTCGCCATCTATTTGAATTTCTATTCGCATCACTACATGCCTGACGCGCGCATCGCGCTCATCGCCGCGACGCTGTTCCTGTTCCGCTCGACGTGGCTCCACTATCGTATCTGGCGCACGCATCGGCGCATGCCGCTGCTGCTCGGCCTCTTCCTCGTCGCCCTCTTCATATGGCTGGCCGAAAACATCGGCACCGCGACCGCGACATGGATCTATCCGCATCAGCGCGCCGGATGGTCCGTCGTCAAACTCGGCAAGCTCGGATCGTGGTTCCTGCTTCTGATCGTCAGCTACGCGCTCGTCGCAGCGCTCAATCGCCCGCGCGCGCTCGCGGACAGCGATCAATTGAGCTGCGAGAAAAGGAGCGCGATGTAGACCCCGAACAAGACCGCCGCCGTCGGCGCGAGAAGCTGGTGATACCACTCGCGCCGCGTGAACGCCGCGATGCCCGAAGTCGCCAGGAACGAAATCTGGAACAGGAGATTGCGCGTTTCCGGCAGCCGCCCATCGAGCGCAAGATCCTTGGCGATGCCGGAAAAGGCAGCGAGCGCGACGAACGCGAAGAACCAGCGATGGTGATCGTAGTAATGCTCGCGCAGATCGATGTCCTTGTCCGCCGGCACATCCGGCAGCACCAGCGCCGCGATCATGTAGAGAAAGATCGCATGCGCGACGACGACCGAGAACGCAAGAAACGTCCACGTCTCATGCCGGCGCAAACCAAATTCCGACCACCACGACTGCACGTCGACGACCAACGCGAGCACGGCCCAGATCATCGTCGGCGCATACAGCCGCACGCGCGATCGCGCATGCATCAATCCTCGAAATCCCTTCAGCACCTGCGTGATCGCAAGCCCGAGGATGATCGACAACAGCACCGACAGATAGCTGAAAGCGTCCATGTTTTCCCTAGGCGCATTCGCCGGCGTACAGCTTAAGGCAACGGGAGCTTTCGCTGGAACGTAAGGCGCTGGGTTCCCGCTTTCTCACGCCGCACGCTCGCCTTTCGGGCTGGCTTCGCCGTTCGCTCGCTGCGCTCGCAGTCGCGGGAACGACGGAAGGTTTTCTTAGCGAGCGCAGCGATGCGCCCGCTTCTGCGGACAGGAAGTCCGCTTCTTTGCTCCACCGGGGCCCCTCGGTCACGGTGAGGGCGCGAAGGAAAAGCCCGTAGGGGCGGCGCGATGGATCGCGCCGCGTTCACTGCCGGCACAGGGATGTGCCGTCAGCGAACCCCGTAGCGTCCTCACTTTAGTCGCCGGGCAGGAGCCCGGCGACCGCGACCGCGGGGGTGCCCTTTCTCTTGGTTACTTCTCTTTGGGCAAGCAAAGAGAAGTGA
>Ga0068859_100000451_pt1 | contig 40880 bp, 36 predicted proteins | sample KBSSwiS22_FD_66585 | JGI IMG/M metagenome (GOLD analysis project Ga0068859, IMG submission 66585) | Switchgrass rhizosphere microbial communities from Kellogg Biological Station, Michigan, USA - KBS Switchgrass S2-2 | ecosystem: Host-associated > Plants > Roots > Rhizosphere > Soil ... | reverse complement strand
GGGTGAACCAATACCGATGGTATTAATGATCACGCCTTGATTCGCCATCTGCGCCGTAATTTTTGCCGCTTCCTCATCATGATCTTCGCCATCACTTATTAAGATAACGGCCTTATATTTTTTTTCCTGGGCATTGAAAGACGTGTAACACATTTTCAATGCATCAGCAATTACAGTTCCTTGTGTGGGCACAATATCCGGTGTTGCAGAGGAGAGATACATTTTTGCTGCACCATGATCGCCGGTAAGCGGCATTTGCAAATAAGCTTTTCCTGCAAAAACAACAATACCGATCCTGTCGTTACTTAATTTATCAATCAGCTTTCCTAAAGCCTGCTTTGCTCTCTCCAGCCTGGAAGGTTTTACATCCTGCGCCAGCATACTCTTACTAACATCTAAAGCAATCATCACATCAATACCATTGCGGCTTACTTTTTCTGATCCTTTGGGAGTACGCAGGTTGGCCAATGCAAATGCACATGAAGCAAATGCAGTAACAATTAAAATGAATTTTAAAGCGAAACGTTGTGCGGAATAATTTTTAATCATCTCCTTCACCAGTCTTTCGTCACCAATTTTTTTGATAGTTTTCTTTTTCCAGCGGAGTACAAAAAAATACAACAGCAATAAAATGGGTATTGCTGCTAGTGCCAGTAGATATTCGTTATGCTGAAATTTATACAAGTCAAATTAATTTAATCAGGTAATGTTCCAATGCTATCATCAATCCAGTTATCTCCACAATCTGTTTTTTTGATTTTACCTTTTCTAACCCAATAAACAACTATTGAGAGTATTGTTATAAAAAGAATCAAGAGAATAAAAATTATCCAGTCCCAACTCATAACAACCTTGTTTAAGAAAGTAAAATAATGCGATTTATTGTAAAGAATATTGTTAAAAATTATTTCTTTCCTTCAAAAAAACCCAGTTGCTTTAAGATACCGGTAGTAATATTTTTTCTTATCGTTTTCATATCCATATTACCAGGTCCGCCTTTTACAAACGTTACAAAAAAGTATACATGGTTATTTTCTTCAATCCAGCCTACCTGCCATCCGATGTTATTTTTTTGTTCATCAAAGCCCCAGCCGGTTTTATAACTCAATTTGTATGCCGTATTATCTTCCTGCAGCATAACATTCTTCACCATTTCGTGTACACTCTTCCTAAATGGTAGTTGTTCAAAGTATAATTTTTTCATTAACCCCAGTTGTTCATCGGGAGAAATCTTTAATGTATTGTTCAACCAGAAGGAATCTATTGGGCCGCTGATATTTTTATTACCATAGCTGATGCTGTCGATCCATGCCTGCATGGTATCTTTTCCAATGCGCCTGGCCACTTCCTGGTAATAAGGTACAGCGCTTACTTTAAACGCTTCGGTCATACCCATATCTTTATTCCAGTCTTTAGCAGTATCCCCGCCCGGAAAAATCCTAACCTTTCCATCCCATTTTATCATCATCGTATCATTCACAATTTTTCCTGTTTGCAGGCCTATCAAAGAGTTTACAATTTTAAAAGTAGAGGCGGGAAGAAAACGTTGTGTATCCAGTGCCATATTATACACGGTGATCTTTCCATCAGCATTATTCAACAGCGTAAAACAACCGTCTACTTTATTGTCATCAAAATATTTTTTCAGGCTGTTATCAATTTCTGCTTTATTAACGCTGCAGGAAGTAAATAAAGTGATAAGAATTGCAAGAGGGAAAAGGTTGGATAAACGAAACAACTTCATCATAAAAAGATATGCATTTAAACCCTTTTTAGGGGTTGGGGTTTTTGTTTAAATGTTTTGCAGTAGCATCAAGGGCATCATAAAATTCCTGCCCGAATTTGCGCACCAGTGATTCTTTCAAAAAAACATACACGGGTACTTTTAATTTTTTACCCAGGCTGCAGGCCGCTTTGCAGTTATCTTCCCGTGGTTCATAATTAACGTAAATATTTTCGCTGCGCTTGCTTTCTTTCGTAATCACAGGAAATAAATGACAACTGATGGGTTTTTTCCATTGTACTTTGCCATCAAGATAAGCCTGTTCGATACCACATTTTACAACACCCTGTTTATCTTTAATGCCATACACACAAACTTTACTGTTGATGGTGGGTGTTACCCATCCAAATTCCCTGTCGTAAACATACCGGCCCTGCCTTTCAATTTCTGCTTTGCTTTCTTCATTCAGGTAAGGAAGCACTGCATCAAATACTTCATTGATCTTTTCCAGTTCTGCTTTTTCCAGCGGTGCGCCGGCATCGCCATCAACACAGCAGGCGCCTTTGCATTTGCTGAGGTCGCACACAAATTGTTCCTTTACAACCTGGTCGCTTACTAATATATTGTCTATTGCAATCATGGCTGCAAAGGTAACGCAAACTAAGAGGGTAATAAAATAATGCTGAAAGTGCTGTTGTTTATTTTGATTTCGGGACTGCTGTAGTTATCTCCCTGTATTGGTCCAGCGGAAAGTATTGATCATGTGTTCAATATCTTTTTGTAAAAAATCCTGTACAGGCTTCAGTGAATCGGCATTGGGGGTTACATCAAAATATAAGGCGCCGCGGAGAAAATTTTTAGTAGTGTCGCTTAAAAAAAACTGTTTGGCAGTAGCTGCATTGCCACCCACTTTAAAAAAAACTCCTGTAATACCATTGGTGGTATGCATGATGCTGTCTTTAATGGAGTTGGTAATGGCCTGGTTTTTATTGGTAAGATTAAAGGCATCATTTACCATGTTGTCAAACTTATTGATGCCAACAGAATCCCTGTATGAACCATTAGCTTGTTTTAATTTATAGATTGATTTACCACCCACGATCTTATAACTTAAAAAGATCCTTCCTCCAAATTTCGGAAAGTCAATATTGATCCAGTAAGGGTTTTCCGGATTAGTGTCAAAATAAGTACTGTCCTTAATGATACTGGCATACACAGGATATTCAAAAGTATAAGGGAATCCTTGCTGGTTAAAGCTTTGGTATTTTCTTTCCGGGAAATCTATTTTAAAATAGCCTTTTTTCTTTGATGTATAGGTGGAGTTGCAGGAGGCAAGTAACAAGAAGCAAGTAGCAAGGCACAAGGTACAAGGTACAAGTTTCAAGAAGTAAGCACTTTTTATATTGAACATTAGTTATCTCTCTTTAGTTTTTTCCAGTTGCCTGATGAGCAGCTTTACTTTATCAATCCTGTTTTTATTGATCTCCAGTGGTATAAAAGTAAAATCACCGCTTACCACTTCTTCATTTACCTGTGGAAATTCGCCTGCAATTTCCAGCACCAACCCTGCAAGCGAATCACTGTCGCCCCTTACATTTTCAAAAGTATCAATGGGCAGGCCCAGTGCTTTGCATACATCGTTGATCATTGTTTTACCTTCAAAAATATAGGTAAACTCATCTATCTTTTTATTGCCGCTTTCTTCATCATCAAATTCATCTTTGATATCACCAATAATTTCTTCCATAATATCTTCCAGCGTTACAATACCCGATGTACCTCCAAATTCATCCACCACTATGGCAAAATGGTTACGCCTGTTTCTGAATTCCTGCAACAGGTCTTCAATCAGTTTTTGTTCATGCACAAAATAAGGCTGGCGCATCAGTTTGTGCCAGTCGTAATCGTCATCTTCGTTTAAATGAGGCAACAGGTCTTTGGTATGCAGCATGCCTACCACCTCATCTAAATTATTTTTATACACAGGTAAACGGGAATAGTGCAGTTCCTCTACTTTTTTTATGGTGGCCACAAAATTACTGTTGATATCGATGCCACTAACGTCCAGCCTTGTACGCATTATCTGTTTCACAGTAGTGTTGCCGAATTTCCTGATCCCTTTCAGAATTTGTTTTTCTTCTACGGTAGCTTCGTGTTCGGGCAGCAGGTCTATCGCATAATCCAAATGGCTGCTGTCCATAGTTGCTGGGTTATCTGAGGAAAATTTCTTTTCTATGCCATCGCCCCATCTTACCATGCGTTTGCTAAAACGGTAGAACACGCTGTTGAAAATTTCAACAATAAGAGAAGCTGTTGCAGCAAACCATACTTTGTGATGTGTGGCCCACACTTTTGGCAATACTTCTGCAACCAATACCAGTAAAACAGTAACTGCCAGAACCTTAACGGAAAAGATTGCCCAAAATGGCCATAGCGGATCATGCGTTGCTGCGTTTTGTGGTATCCATCCATCAATCAAAATATTGAAGATTAAAATGATGCCGATGTTCACAAAACTATTAGTGATCAGCATAGACGCCAGCAATGTTTTAGGCTGCTCCAGCAAGTTTACAATGCGCCGGTAAGCCGGTTGCTGTTTTGTTTTAAGAATATTAATGTCTTTAAAGGTAAGTGAGAAGAATGCCACTTCGGACCCAGCCAGTAAAAATGAAATGATCAGCAATATAAATACCAGGAAAACAAGCACAGCATTAGCTGCAAGGGTAATTGCGAGTAAGGTTAATGGAAAGTGTGTAATGTTCCCGATGACCGAATGATAATCCAAAATAAAATTTTTATGTAAACAATTGTAAAGCAGTCTGTCTAAAACTTTACGTATTCAATAAAGGTAAAAGCAAATTTTTAAAATGGTAATCTTTCTGCACCGCCATCATCAATTGGTGGTATATCCGGACCTTCTATTCCTTCAATACCAGTAGCCGGGTGGCTGCCATCACTTCTTTTTTCCAGCATGATCAGGTTATCGCCCACTATTTCAGTTGCAAATTTTTTATTGCCGTCTTTATCTTCCCAGCTCCTGGTTTTAAGGCGGCCTTCAATGTAAACAAGACTGCCTTTATGTAAATATTTTTGTGCCAGGTCTGCAAGTCCGCGCCATAACACTACTGTATGCCATTCTGTTTGTGAAATTAATTTACCGCTTCTGTCTTTAAAGGTTTCTGTTGTTGCCAATGAAAATTTTGCCACACCGATATTACCTTCTAAAAATTGTATGTCCGGATCTTTGCCTAAATTTCCGATTAGCATTACCCTGTTTACGCCTCTCATAAAATTTTATTTTAAAGAATGTGTACACTCATTTGCTGCTCTATAACAAATTTAAAGATACATTTTTATCTTTCAAATAGGACGTTATGAATTTAGGAAATGGCAGTTTTGCCAGTTCTTTTTCTGAAACCGCTTCATAGCCACTTAATTGCACCGGCTTTTTTAACTTTATTTTTATAAATTGGCCATGAATGGTTTGGTGGGTCAATTTCTGGCTGTATAACCTGGAAATGGCGTGAATATTAAGGGCAGTTTTACCCATGATTTCCTGAAATGCAGGGGTTTGTTTTAATTGTTCCATATCCGTTGCTGCAGCAGATTCTATCAGCACAAATTCGTACAGGTTTTCCCAAATATCTTTTACCCCACGTTTACGCACATACACTTTGCCTTCACTCTCTATAATAAAATAAAAAAGCCACCTTACTTTTTGTAGTATCTTTTTCTCTTTCACCGGCAGTTTTTCTACCAGGCCTTTCACATAGGCGCCGCATTGGGCTTGTAGAGGACATTGTTTGCATAAAGGCTGTTTGGGTTTGCAAACCACCGCACCAAAATCCATTAATGCCTGGTTATAAATATCGGGTTGTTTTTTATCTAATAATTCATTGGCAAGGGTGGTGAATATTTTTTTTCCTTCGGTACTGTCAATAGCAGTATCGTTTGCAAAAAAGCGTGATAATACCCTGAACACATTTCCATCCACAACAGCATATGGCAAGTTGTATGCAAACGAGGCAATGGCAGCAGCGGTGTATGGCCCCACTCCTTTAAGATCTAAAATCTGCTCGTAATCAGCTGGAAATTTTCCGCCATATTCTTTTGTTACCAGCTTTGCGGTTGCAATTAAATTTTTGCAGCGGGTGTAATAACCCAATCCCTCCCACAACTTAAATACTTTTGTTTCGGGTGCAGCAGCCAGTTTATCTATTGTTGGAAAGGCTTCAACAAAACGATTGTAATAATCCCAGCCTTGTTCCACCCTTGTTTGCTGCAATATAATTTCGCTTAGCCATATTTTGTAGGGATCTTTTTCTCCTTTCCAGGGCATAGGGCGGTTATTGGTTTTATTATTCCATTGTAAAAGGCTGGTGGTAAAGTGTTTTTTTGCTTTATCTGTTGTTTTAGCGGTCATTTTATAAAGGTTTTGTCACAATATATTTATACATATCAAATAAAGCACATAATATTAATAATCAATCAGTTATCGCGTTTTCTACATAAAGATGTTTAGAAATCCGGGCAACAAAGTACTTGATAATCATCAACTTATTTGGATTTTTAAACCTTATTTTGTAATTTACTGATAGAAATATAAAAAATCTATCATGAGAAAAGCAGATTTAATTAACCAAATTTCTGAAAAAACCGGCATTCCTAAAGTGGATGTTTTGGTTACGCTTGAAACAATGTTTAAAGAAGTAAAGAAATCCTTATCTGAGGGTGAAAATATTTATATAAGGGGGTTCGGTAGTTTTATCACTAAAAAGAGAGCTGCAAAAATTGGCAGAAATATTAAAAAGAACATCGCAGTAGAAATACCGGAACACTTTATTCCCGCCTTTAAACCTGCTAAAGAATTTATGCAGGAGATCAAATCTTCTAAAAACATTAAAGAGAGTACAGATAAGCATGATGATGAAAGCGAAGACTAATGTACCTTTGCGCTCTAAATCTTTATAGTGAATAAACAGTTATTACTTGTTGCTGCAGGCCTTATTGCTGTGGCATCTCTTTTCTTTTTTGGCCGTACGGTTGAGAAGAAAGGCAGCAAACCTGCTGTTACCACACCTCAAGTTGCAGCTCCTGCATTCAATATTACCCAATATATAAGCCAGGCCAAACAAAAACTTACTACTTCGCAAATACTTACACTCGGCAAATTAGAAAATAGTGTAACCCGTGGAGACGTTCTTAACCAGCAGATTGCAGCAAATAAAGCGCTGGCTAACTTTTGGAAAGACAGCATTCATTCTTTTGAACCTTATGCTTATTATTTATCTCAGTCCGTTAAGTTGGAGAATTCAGAAAAAAACCTCACCTTTGCTGCCCAATTAATTTTGGATAACCTGAGAGGAGAACAGGATCCGGCTAAATTAGGTTGGGAAACAGCGCAGGCGATAGAGTTATTTGAACAGGCTATTAAATTAAATCCCGAAAACGACGATTTAAAGATTGGATTAGGCAGTTGTTACATTTATGGCAAAGGCCGAAACGGAGATCCGCAGGAAACGATGAAAGGGATACAGCAGTTGCTGGCTGTGGTTAAGAAAGACTCTGCTAACATGAAGGCGCAACTGGTTTTGGGTGTTGGAGGTTTTATGTCGGGACAATATGATAAAGCTATTGACCGTTTACTTAAAGTAGTAAAAGCTGAGCCCAAAAATTTAGAAGCTGTTGCATTTTTAGCTGATGCGTATGCAAGTAAAGGTGATAAAGCAGAAGCCCTTAAATGGTACCTGGTGATGAAGAAGCTGGCTAACAACCCTGAATACGATAAAGAAATTGACCAGCGCATAAAGCTGTTACAATAAACCAGAGAATACAACGAATTAAACATATTATTTTAAACACAAAAAAGACTAGTTATGCCTTGTGGTAAAAAAAGAAAACGTCATAAAATTGCAACACACAAGCGTAAAAAACGTTTAAGAAAGAATCGCCATAAGAAGAAGTAAGTCTTTTTCTTAGTGGTGCCGGGAATCTTCATCCCGGCATATTTATCTGTATGCACTGCAGGTTTAACGCTAAATGTATAGCGCTATCAGTGCATGCAGTTATTTTCCCTTTCCATGATGTAACCGGTCTTAAAAAAAATTGCGCTTGACCAAGGAACTTATTATTAACGCTGCACCGCAGGGGGTTGAGATTGCCCTGCTGGAGGATAAGAAGCTGGTAGAGCTGCACAGTGAAAAAACTGATGCAACCTTTGGCGTGGGAGATTTATACCTTGGAAAAGTAAAAAAATTGATTCCCGGCCTTAACGCTGCTTTTGTAGATGTGGGCTTTGAAAAAGACGCCTTTTTACATTATACCGACCTTAGCCCCTACGTTCGTTCTATTTTAAAATTTACTACCGAAGCCATCAATGATAAAACTGAAGGTGGTTTTGATTTTGCTAAATTTAAAGTAGAACCTGAAATTATTAAAACCGGCAAGATCACTGAAATACTCAGCGGCCGTCCTAATATTTTAGTACAAATTTTAAAAGAACCTATTGCAGCTAAAGGCCCCCGCCTTAGTTGCGAATTGTCGTTGCCAGGCAGGTTTGTAGTGGTTACACCTTTTAATGATATTGTTGCCGTTTCCCGTAAAATTCATTCTTCAGACGAAAGAAAACGTTTACAAAAAATTATTGAAGCTATTAAGCCCAAAAATTTGGGTGTAATTGTGCGTACTGCTGCAGAAGGCAAACACACTGCAGAGTTGCATGAAGATTTGCTGAGCCTGATTGCTACGTGGAAAACAATACAGGATAACCTGAAAGGCGCAGCGCCACCGGCAAGAATTTTAAATGAACTGGGTAAAACCACCAGCATCTTAAGAGACCTGCTGAACGAAGATTTTAATAAGATCGTTGTCAATGATAAAAACATTTTCAGCGATACCAAAACTTATATTCAGCGTATTGCACCTGATAAAGCAGATATTGTTTCTTACTATAACAACGGCTCTCCCATTTTTGATAGTTTTGGCATTACCAAACAAGTAAAAGCTGCGTTTGGAAAAACGGTTAACCTTCCCAGTGGTGCTTATTTAATTGTTGAGCATACTGAGGCTTTGCATGTAATTGATGTGAACAGCGGTTATAAAAGCGTAAGTAATAACCAGGAGCAAAATGCTTTGGAGACCAACCTTGAAGCTGCCGAAGAAATTGCACGGCAGTTGCGCCTGAGAGATTTGGGTGGTATTATTGTGGTTGACTTCATTGATATGAAGCTGATGGAGAATAAGAAAAAGTTAGCTGATGCCATGGAGCAGTTAATGCGTACCGACAGGGCCAAGCATGCTGTTTTACCCATCAGCAAATTTGGTTTAATGCAGATCACCCGCCAGCGTATGAAGCCGGAAATGACCATTAACACCAGCGAAATTTGTCCCAGCTGCGATGGTACCGGAAAAATTTCTTCTACATTGATATTGGAAGATGAGATAGAAAAGAACCTGAACTATCTTATCATGCAAAAGCATAAAGGATTAACAGTTGAAGTGCATCCTATCTTATACGCTTACCTTACAAAAGGCTTGTTCACTTCCAAACTGCGTAAATGGAAACGCAAGTTCAAACAAAAGATCAAGCTTAAAGAAAATACCAATTACCATCTTACCGAGTTCCACTTTTTTGATGACAGCGATGAAGAAATAAAATTATAAGTTTTATATCCTTACATTCTTTCCAAACATTTTGATCATTTCTTCTGCAGAAATATTTTTAAAATCAAGTTTTACGGGCTTATTTTTTTGAATTACAAAATCTTCTTTGCATTGAAATAATCCGCCATTATTTTTTGTAAATGCTACTAACGTTATAGCCTGCCCGACTGGTAAATCGGGTAAACTATATTGCCCTTTGCCATCGTAAGTAAGTCTTCCATTTATCAATCCATTAAATGATCTGTAGATAATAAAATATTGAATTACCGGGTTATTAAATGTGATCGGCAGTTCTATTGGCACTTCAGTTTTTTCCGGGCAACCATAAAACCGGTCGCAATTTATCCAGCCCAATCTGCTCACTGAGGAAGGTGAGTAATATTTTTGCAACTGGTTGGTAAAGGAATTTTCTTCGTTGATCCTGTTCCATTCTTCGTTGTATTTTTGGTTAGCGGCTATATAAACAGCCCTTTCTTTTTCATCTTTTGCAACAGAATCTTTTTCATGTTCAAGGTCTTTACAAGAAATTATACGATACATTTTCCATGAGTATGTTCTGTAATCCATAAAAGAACAATTCGCCCGCTCTGCATCTCTCCAGTTAACGGTTACCGTATCAATCATTTTATCCAGGCCTTTTTTTTGAAGAATGCTTACCATATCTTTTACTGTTATTTGCCTGTCATTAAAGATCACTTTACTGTCAACAGATTTGTACAAAAAGTATTTGCTCTTGTAAGGTTTCCATAGCAGGCTATCAGGATAAGGAGGTTTATATTCCGTATATTCTCCCACAGTATTAAAAACCAGGGGCTGTTCTGCCGTTACCCAGTTCATATTTCCAGTAGCATCCCTGTTGCCATAAAATAATTCCATTTCTTCATCCCGCAGTTTTGGAAAATCTATTTGCAGATGGCCGCCTTTTTTAATCTGGACTTTCTGCCCATCGCTTTCCATACCAATATAATAACTGCCGCCGGAGCTTAATAATCGTCCATTACTGATTGTGGCAGCATTACTTTTAAAAAGTTCTTCACTGGTGGTCAATTCAATTATACTCACTTCTATTTTTCCATCAACAGCGCTGCCATCTTCTTTTTCCAATACTGCCGGGTTAACTGTTACTTTTAGTCCCTTCTTTGCTGTTAGTACAGAAATTTTACGGGGTAATGCTGTGAATTTCTGTGTAATGGTAGCTGTAAAATTGTTGCTGAAATCTGAAAGATCAATGCTTTCATCGGGTTGCAATTGTACAGTATCAAAAGTGGCTGCAGCTATTTTTTCGGGATTACCCGAATTACTTTTTTCATTCTTACTGTTACAGGAAAACAAAATAATGGTGCATAGCACGAGTGCAGCACAAACATGTTGATTTGGCATGGTTAAGTAGTTTAAGTTATTAAGGATGGGGAGGGAACCTACACACAACGACGGCAGCAAAACTTATTATATGCAGGCAGTGCTAAGAATTTGTTAAACGAAAAACGGTGTAGATAGAGGCAATCGATTTATTATCTTATGTTAACGTTGCCCCGTTTTGCTCAATATAGCTTTGTGTAAAATTAAAAACAATGAAAACAATATTAAATCTTGAAGAAGCTGTAATGACAGCCATTGGCATTTACCTGCTTACCATTTACAACCTGCATTTATCTTTTTGGATATGGGCTATCCTTTTCTTTTCACCCGATATTGGTATGCTGGGTTATCTTGTAAATACCAAAGTTGGTGCTGTTGTTTATAATCTTTTTCATCATAAAGGCATTGCCATTGCATTGGCAGTTGCTGGTTATTATTTGCATAATGATATACTCACTGCAATTGGCATTCTATTATTTTCCCACGCTTCTTTCGACAGGATACTTGGCTACGGACTAAAATACGAAGACAGTTTTAAAAACACCCACTTAGGAAGTATCGGAAAGAATCAATAAATCATTTACTTTTTAAAAGCCTGCTGCGGATGCGGCTCATACTAACGGGTGTGATGCCCAAATAATTGGCGATGTAATGTTGTGGTATCCTTTCAATGATTTTCTTTTTATTACTGTTCAACAAATCCACATAACGTTCTTCGGGGCTTTGCAGCAGCAGGCTTACCATTCTTTCCTCCAGGCCTATGCCGAGGTATTCGGCGATGAGCCTGCCGAATTTTTGCCACGCCATGCTTATCTCAAACAGATCCTGGAAAACTTTGTAGGGGAATGAAATGTAAGTTGCATTGCTTAGCGCCTCGATGGTGATCAATGAAGGCTTTGCGGTAATGCAGCTGATATAAGCACTCATAAAATGATTCTCAAAATAGAAGTAGGTGGTTTTTTCTTCGCCATCTTTGGTATAATATTGCCTGAACATGCCATCGATTACAAAAGCTACTTCAAATGCTCGTTTTCCCTCGGTGATGAACAATTCATTTTTGTGAAGAGTTTTTATTTCAAGATGGGGCAATAACAATTCCCAATCGGCATCTGATAGTTTGCAGAATGCTTCAATGTGGTTTCTGAATATTGAAAATGAATTATCGTTGCTGTTCATAATTTAAAATAGTCAAGCCAAAAGTAAAGGAATTATAAAACAATACGATAGATAGGCACAATCGCTTGCTTATTTATTTTTTTTAAAATCTGACACATAAGTTGTGTCAATAGTAACAGTATGTCCAAAAATGTTTTCTGGAACCTTGATCTTATTCGTATATAACTTAGGAGTCCCATAGAATCCTATGATAAATTTTGTTCCATCGCTTTGTATATCAGCAATATTATCTGATATACAAAGTGTATCTATCTTCATGTTTTTTCTTACTGTTATATAGTTACGTGTTGCTGAAAATGACGACGAGTAGGTATGCCATTCCATATTCAGAGAATCATTTTTAATTTGTTTTTTTATAATTGAATCATCCTTCCCTGTATTAAAAACCGGAACACATCCGCCTAAAAGTATTAGGGAAAAACCAACGATATATTTCATGTCACTTTTTAGTAAAGCTATAAATTTTACCATAATAAATATTTATGTCAGGAATTGATAGTTTTCGCATGTCCAGTTTATGAATAAATAAAAAAGCGATAGTTTTTGTAACTATCGCTTTCCATTAATTTCATTTTTTGTTATTAATGATGATGATTGTGCATCATACCATTCAATTCCTCTCCTGTTACTTCTTTCTCCTTTGGTTTTACTTGTGTTTCTATAAAGTTGAATAATTTATCGGTGATCAAACGGCGGTAGCTGCTGTCCACTTGTTTTTCGTCTTTCATCATACGGTCGATATAGCTTTCTATCCAGCTGGTATCTTCTCCTAAATTCATTGTACCAAAGTAGCGCATGATCTCTGTCTTCATGCTATCTCTCAATTCTTCATTAGTAACCTGCAATTTATTATCCTGAATCAATTTATCACTGATCAAAGTCCATTTTAATTGGTTGCTGAAGCCTGGAAATTCTGCTGCCGCTTCTTCAGCAGTTTTAGGTTTTTCGCCACCGGTTTGTAACCAGCGTTTTAAAAACTCTTCAGGAAATTCCATTTTGGTCTCATCAATCAGGTAATGATACAATTGATCCTGTAATTGATTTTTACTTTGTGCATCCCAGTATTGCTGTATCTCTTCTTTAATGGATGCTTTTAATTCATCTACAGTAGCAATATCTTTTCCAGGATAAATTTCTTTAAAGAATGTTTCGTCTAATTCTCTTTTTTCAACCAATCCAATTTTTACAATTTCAAGATTGAAATATTTTTTAGCGGCGTCCTTATCATCTTTATCAAAACCAAGGTCCTGCAATATCATGGCTAATTTATCCTCATCAAAAGCTTTGCTTAATTGTATGGTTACAACATCGCCAATTTTTTTACCGGTAAATTTTTTCTGTGTTGCAGCAGTAAGGTATTTCAGTATCACTGAATTTTCTTTTGATGCACCACCTTCAACCGCAGTACCATCTTTATCACTTTCAGTAAATAAAAAGTTCAGCACGGTTTCTTCGTTATCTACAGTTTCAGGTTCCGTCATTTTACCACCCTTGATCTGCATACGGGTGATCTCTTCATCCACCATTGCATCAGTGGCTACTACTTTATGCAGGGTAACTTTCGCTTTGCTTACTTCTGCAAGAGCATAATCCGGCTTCAATCCCATTTCAAAACCAAATTCATAATCCGAAGGATTATTGATATCCATTTGTGATATATCATTGGTTAATGGTAAAGGCTGGGCAAAAATTTCCGGCTTTTCTGCATTCAGGTAATTGTACAATTCCTTTTCAACAGTTTTTAGTATTTCATCAGTAAAGATGGAACTACCGTACATTTTTTTGATCATGCCTGCAGGCACCATTCCTTTTCTAAAACCAGGGATATTTGCTGTTTTGCTGTATTCTTTCAGTTTTTTATCAAATGCAGGGAAATAATCGTCCTTGCTCACTTTTACGGTTAATTTGTCGTGCAATAAACCGATGTTTTCTCTTACTACTGTAGCCATTGTTTGTTTGTTAATTAGTAAAAAGGTTAATTGGTTAATTTGTCTACCTATTCAAAGCTTTGAATACTAATAAACAGATTAACCAATTACTTGAAATTGTCCGGATGATAGGGGTCGAACCTACATGGATTACTCCGCCAGATCCTAAGTCTGGTGCGTCTGCCAATTTCGCCACATCCGGTTAGGGGGTGCAAAAGTAAGGGATTTCTGTAAAATATGAAAGGGAAAATATGGTAAGTTTAATGGGCCTTAATCCGGCTTTTCCAAAGGGTCCCGTTTTCCTCAAAAAACAACCAATTCAAGTTGGTTTTTTGTGTAACTTATAACGATAGAGGAAGATGATCTTTTTTTGAAGGTCTATTAAAATGGCGCCTGGTTATTTCTTTAACCATTTGCTGTATTTTTTCATTACCTCTTTGTGCGGCACTCCTTCGCCCCTTTTTAATTGTGCAAGCCCTTTATCAATTGCTTCCTTTTGTTTAGTATTTATTTCATCCCACCAGTCTATTTTTTTAGATGTTACATCAGCCTTTTTCTTTACCTGGTTACACAAAACAGCCTCTTTTTTCATCGTGCTAAATTTTATCAAATTTAAATTGTTGCTTTTAGAAAACAATTGTTGTTAAAAAGCAAATAATACAAGCACTTTCAAACAGCCCGTTAAAATGTAACCATTTTCAACTAAATTCGTAATAATGGAAGTTACAGATACCATACCCAAGTATAACCTCAGTGAGGAGGAGGAAAAGAAAGAAATACTGCGGCAATACCGCGGCTTGCTACGTGTTTTAAAACCCAAATTAAAACCCGGTGATAAAGAATTAGTTAGAGTAGCTTTTGAAATGGCCGCCGAAGCGCACAAAACCATGCGGCGTAAAAGCGGCGAGCCTTATATTCTTCACCCATTGGCCGTGGCCAAGATCTGTGTGGAAGAAATTGGCCTGGGTGTACGAAGTACTATCTGCGCTTTATTACACGATACAGTGGAAGATACCGATGTTTCCCTGGAAGATATTAAGAGGGAATTTGGGATAGAGATTGCAAAAATTGTGGATGGCCTCACCAAAATAAGCACGGTGATGGATACCAACACATCCCAACAGGCCGAAAATTTTAAAAAGATATTACTGACGCTTACGGATGACCCAAGAGTGATCCTCATTAAACTTGCAGATCGCTTACACAACATGCGTACCATGGATAGCATGAAGCGGGAGAAGCAATTAAAGATCAGCAGTGAGACCGTGTACGTTTATGCACCCCTTGCACATCGCATGGGCTTGTACAATATCAAAACTGAAATGGAAGATCTTTCCATGAAGTACATGGAGCCGGACACATACCGGTACATTGCGCAAAAATTAAGTGATACCAAAAGAGAAAGAACTAAATACATCAATGATTTCATCAGGCCGCTAAAAGAAAAATTAGAGAAAGCAAATTTTGATTTTGAAATTTATGGCCGTCCGAAAAGTATTCATTCCATCTGGACGAAAATGAAGAAGAAGGGCGTGAGTTTTGAAGAAGTGTATGATCTGTTTGCCATCAGAATTTTAGTAAATGCATCTCTTGAAAAAGAAAAAGAAGAATGCTGGAAAGTATACAGCATCATCACTGATGAATACAATCCTTCGCCGGAAAGATTAAGAGACTGGCTAAGCAACCCTAAAAGCAACGGCTATGAAGCATTACACACTACCGTTATGGGGCCGCAGGGTAAATGGGTGGAAGTGCAGATACGCACCAAGCGCATGAATGAAATAGCAGAAAAAGGTTTGGCAGCCCACTGGAAATATAAAGAAGGCAAAGATGACGAAAGCCGCTTTGACAAATGGTTTCAACAGATAAGGGAAGCATTGGGTAACCAGGATACCAACTCTTTAGATTTTTTACAAGATTTTAAAACATCTTTTCTTGCTGAAGAAATTTATGTGTACACACCCAAAGGCGATATTAAAATGCTGCCGGTTGGTGCTACAGCGCTTGATTTTGCTTTTAGTGTACACACTGCCGTTGGTAGCAGGTGTATCGGCGCAAAGGTGAATCATAAGTTGGTTCCTATTGGCCATAAACTCCGTAGCGGCGACCAGATTGAAATTATTACCAGTGCCAAACAAAAACCCAACCAGGAATGGCTGAACCTTGTAGTTACTACCAAGGCTAAGACAAAGATAAAAGACACTTTAAAGGAAGAAAAAAGAAAGGTTGCAGAAGATGGCAAACACATCTTACAAAAAAAATTAGAAGCCATTGGTGGTATGATGACGCAGCATAATATGGAAGAGTTGGCTTCCTATTATAAACTCAATTCTTCACTCGATCTGTTATATGAGATTGCTATTAAAAAAATTGACCTTAAAGAATTAAAAGATTTTACTGCATCGGGCGACAGGTTATTTCTTCCTAAACCGGTAAAGCCGGAGCATGAAGAAAAACATGATGATCCGCATGCTAAACATCCTGCTAAAAAAGATAAAGATGCAGAGTTGATCATCTTTGGCGAAAGCAGCGACAGGATACAATACACTTTGGCTAATTGCTGCAAACCCATTCCGGGTGATGACGTATTTGGTTTTGTAACTACCGGCGAAGGCTTAAAGATACACCGCACCAATTGCCCCAATGCGGCAAGGTTGCTGGCCAATTATGGCCACAGGGTGGTAAAAACCAAGTGGGCAAAAAATAAAGAGATCTCTTTCTTAACCGGTTTAAAAATTATTGGACTGGATGATGTGGGTGTGATTCACAAGATCACCAACCTCATCAGTGGTGAAATGAAATTTAATATTTCGGCGATGACGATTGAAGCATCGGAAGGTATTTTCCGGGGCAACATTAAAATATTTGTACACGATAAGGATGAACTGGATGAATTGGTGGTACGGCTAACTGCATTGCCGGGCATTGAAAAGGTGGACCGATATGATACAGAATAGACGACGGACAACAGACGACGGACCACGGGTGTAGAGCCTGGTTATTCAAATTGCTTTTCCTGATCTGTCGTTTAAAATATTTATCCCAGTGCCGTTAATGGTACATGGTCTGTTGTCCGTCGTCTGTGGTCTATCGTCCATTTAACATTAGCTTTACCATCCAATACAATAATTTCATTTTAAAACACATCATATTTGCATCTCAAACTAAAAACAAAAAACTATGGTACAGGAATTAATACAAAGACTACAAGACAATCATGGATTATCTGCAGAACAATCTCATGGAGTACTTAATACAGTTACTGGTTTTATCAAAGAAAAATTTCCGATGTTAAGTGGTGCAGTAGATAATATGTTTCCGCCGCAGGCTGCTGCAACATCACCAACTGCTGCTGCAGAAACGCCTAAACAGGAAAGTGGTAGCGTGATGGATAAGATAAGCGATGTAATTCCGGGACAAACAGGAGAAAAAGTTGAAGCGTTTGCAAAAAATGCAGCGCACAAAGCCGAAGAAGTTTTTGACAATGTTAAAGACAAATTAAGTGACTTATTCAGTGATGATAAAAAATAATTGTACTTGCCAGAATGTAAAAGCCTCCGTTTTTTGCGGAGGCTTTTTTCGAATTATTTTTTTAATAATTTAAAAGCATGTGTCCATTGGTTTTGAATGAATCCCGGTATACACCATAATACACATAGTGATTCAATAGCGCCGGCCGCTTCGGCTTTACCCATATCTTCAACTTCCCAACCGAATGTTTCTAAAATACCGGTTACTGTTTTTTTAGCTGCATCATCATTACCACAAATAAACATGCTGGGTTTAATGTTGCCGTAATCGGGTTTATACATCACGTTATTGCCTACACTATTAAATGCCTTTACAAGTTTTGCTTCCGGCAAAAAGTTTTGTGTACGCTGCATTAAAGATTCATTCTGGTTAGTGAAATATTGCAGCACTGCATTTACCGGTGGCGCAGCAGCAATAGGATTGGTTGTATCAATAACTATCTTGCCTGCAAAATTTTTCTTTCCTGCCAATTCAACGGCACTTTCAATTACTGAGCCGCTTGTAGTTAATACAATAATTTCACCAAACGCAGCTGCATTTTCAAAAGTTCCTGTTTGTCCTTTTGTATTTTCTGTTTTCCATTTTACCACTTCGGCCTTTGTTACATCTCTTGTTCCCAATAACACTTCATGGCCTTCTTTTAAAAATGCGCTGCCTAAAACGCGGCCAACAATACCGCTACCAATGATACCGATTTTCATGTGTTATAAGTTTTGATTTGTTAAGTAATCTTTATTGTGCGCTGAAAGCTGCTGCAAATTCTTTTGTAAAATCTTCCAGCTTTACCTTGCCCAATGCAGGGCGGTGCTTCCAATAATCTTCCTGCATTTTTCCTTCTCTTAAAGCACGACCCATCATGGTATAACCTTCTGCCATCGTTTCTTTCATCCCCGCATGCTTCATTCCTTCCAGCGATTGTTCATCAGAAAATTCAACCCATGGAATGCCTGGTTTACCAATGGCTTTACTTAAAGCTTCAGCAATTTCAGCGCCGGTTCTTTCATCTCCTGCAATATATCTTACAGAAAAACCGGTGAAATTTAACGCCAGTAATTCTTCTGCTGCAACGTCAGCAATATCATTAGTGTGCACTAAAATTAATTTTTGATCATTACTACCAAAGTTACTACCCACAATATTCATTCCTTTGATCAACGGTATCATTGCATAAAGATTGTACATAAAATAGGAAGGCCTTAAAAACTTAACATTAATATTTTGTTGTTTTTTAAGCAGATCTTCAAAATCAGCAATACCATCAACCGGGCCGCAACCGTTGCCCATATGTGCACCAATACTGCTAAGCACCACCACATTTTTTATATTGTTGGCAACAATAGCATCAACATAGTTTCTTGCTACCGTGTTTTGATAATGCCTGAAATTTTCTGCTACAAAATTGGGTGGTATCATAGCATACACCGCATCAGCGCCTGCAAAAGCAGTTTTTACAAATGCCGCATCTTCCACAGAACCAACAGCAGCTTTGGCGCCTTTACCAACCAATGATTGCAGTTTTTCTGCACTGCGGCCAACGACAGTTACATTGTGGCCTGCACTTAATAATTTTTCTGCTAATGGAGAAGAGATATGTCCTGCTCCTCCCGTGATTACATAGTTCATAAAAATTGTTTTTGATTATAGGTTATATTTGTATATACAAATATTGATTGAAAAAAATTTTATCCCAGTTTATCGGTCAGTTTGTTAATGTTTTGTACCATGCGCAAGCTTTCTTCCACGCCCAGTATATCGGTATATGTTTTTGTAAATTCTCCCACGCATATTTTCATTTTAGGTAACAGTTCTTTTCCCTTTGGTGTTGGGTACACATTGGTAAGCTTTCCTTCGGTAGTTCGTATCACCAGCTTCTTTTCTTCCAGTTTTTCAATCAACCTTGTAATAGTACTTGGTGTAAGTTGCATCTCATCTGCAATACAACCGGGCTGCATACCGGGATTTTCCAATACCATTAGCAGCAAATACCCATGGCTTGGTGAAAGCTCCAGCTTTTTCCAGCTCTCCCCTGCAAGTTTTTCTACTTTGCGTGCCAGTGCATTGGTAGAAAAATAAAGGCACTTATTAAAACGACTGTTAGATGATTTCATTTACGTGGCAAAGATAAAGGTTTTCATTTGTATGTACAAACAAAAGGAGATTTATTTTTAAGACGGTTCGCAAAGGGTTGTCAACCTTTTGAAGGTTGACAACCCTTATCTGCACACATTGAAACTATTTATTTTTATGCCCATCTATTAATTTGCTAATTTTACCACATGGCAAATCCTAATTTAAATAACGACGCTGCATTTGCAGATAAGGAATTTGAAAATACTATCCGGCCTTCTGCTATTAATGATTTTAGCGGGCAAAGCCAGATCATAGATAATATCACCATTTTTATAAAGGCTGCCAAAATGCGTGGCGAAGCATTGGACCATATTTTATTTCATGGTCCGCCGGGATTGGGTAAAACCACATTGAGCAGAATTGTTGCGAATGAATTAGGTGTTAGTATTAAGGAAACCAGCGGACCCGTAATTGAAAAACCTGGCGACCTTGCCGGCCTGCTCACCAATTTAGAACCTAATGATGTTTTATTTATTGATGAGATCCATCGCCTGAGTACAGTAGTGGAAGAATATTTATACGCTGCCATGGAGGATTACCGCATTGACATCATGATTGATAGCGGCCCCAATGCAAGAAGTGTGCAATTGAATTTAAATCCATTCACATTAATTGGTGCTACAACAAGAAGTGGTTTATTAACAGCGCCATTGCTTTCACGTTTTGGTATCAAATCAAGATTGGAATATTATGATGCCGTTACTTTAAAAAATATCATTCTGCGCTCTTCAAAAATTTTAGGTACCAAGATTACAAGTGATGCTGCTGCAGAAATATCTGGCAGAAGCCGTGGTACACCACGTATTGCTAATGGTTTATTAAGAAGAGTGAGAGATTTTGCACAGGTAATTGGCAATGGCGTTATTGACCTGGGCATTACACAACATTCATTAAAAGCTTTGAATGTAGATGCTTATGGTTTGGATGAAATGGATAACCGCATTCTTTCCACCATCATAGAAAAATTTAAAGGTGGTCCGGTTGGTATTACTACTATTGCTACTGCCGTTGGTGAAGAGCCCGGTACCATTGAAGAAGTGTATGAACCTTTTTTGATACAGGAAGGATTTTTACAACGCACTGCACGTGGTAGAGAAGCCACCGAAAAAGCATATAAGCACTTAGGAAAAGTGCCGCACAGTGGCGGCACTCAAAATAATTTATTTACTCCCAATCCCTGAAGGGAGCTTATTGTAACAGAACATATTTATTCAGAAACCACTAACCTGAAACCATTGCCATGAATATTTACAATTTCAATGGTATTATCTTCTTTTAAATATTTACGCAGTTTGGCAATGTACACATCCATACTGCGGCCATTAAAATATGTATCGCTGCCCCATATTTTTTTCAATGCCACTTCACGACTCAACAGGTCGTTTTTATATTCGCTCAGCATTTTCAGCAACTCATTTTCTTTTGGAGAAAGCACTTGTACTTTTCCATTGATGGTAAGTTCACGTAAACGTGGGTTAAAATGGTATTTACCCAGGTCAAATTCTGCATTTACTTCTTCCTTGTGCATTTCTTCATTGCGTTTTAAAATAGCTTTTATTTTATGCAGCAACACTTCGCTATCAAAAGGTTTGGTGATATAATCATCAGCACCCAATTTATAACCCTGTATGATATCGTCTTTCATGGTCTTTGCACTCAGGAAAAACAAAGGCACATCCGGGTTTACATCCCTTATCTCTTCTCCTAAAGTAAAACCATCCATATTCGGCATCATCACATCCAAAAGGCAGATATCAAATTTTTCACGCTGAAATGCTGCTAATCCCAGGCGTCCATCCCTTTCTAATGTTACATCATAATCGTTCAATTCTAAATAATTCTTTAAAACCATGCCAAGGTTGGTATCATCTTCGCAAAGTAATATTTTTGGTTTTGCTGTTTCCATGTCTTATTAGTTTATTAGCAAATAAAATTAATTCAATTTTAGTACAGCGAATATAGTGCCTAATTTTTTGTTAAAGGTAGATTGTTTCCCGCAGATACACGGATTATTGCCCGCAGATTACGCAGATGTCGCTGATAAGAATTTTCTATCTGCGCATTCAGCGAAATCAGCGGGAGAATTTTTTGTCCGTCAAGGTTCTGAGAAATGCAACTAAATCTTTTTTCTCTTTTTCCGTTAGTCCCAGTGGTTTTTTTAAAACATTATCGATGTTGATAGCATTTGATACCACTTTTCCGGGGTCGTTATAATAGTCCACCACTTCTTCCAGTGTTTTAAACATGCCGTTGTGCATATATGGTGCCGTTACTGCAATGTTACGCAAGCCGGGAATTTTAAATTTTCCTTTATCAGTTTCTTTTTGGGTGATATTGTATAAGCCTGCGTCATCCAATTCCTTTTCATTGTACAACCCGATATTTTTAAATTCATCGGTGGTAAAATCTTCCATACTGTGGCAACTGAAACATTTAGCTTTATCACCAATGAACAATTGCCTGCCCCGCTCCTCCTGTGCCGTTAGTTTTTTCAGGTCATTGCTCCAGTCATCAAATTTACTGTCCACGGTTTCTAAAGTTTGTTCATACGCAGCAAATGCAGCTGCTACATTTTTTGCAGAAGGTTTTTGTAAAAATATTTTTTGAAAGAGCATCTTGTATTCAGCAGATTGATTCAGTCTCTTTACTGCTTCGTCGATGGGCAATCCCATTTCACCAGGATTTTGTATGGGCATCAGCGATTGCTCTGCTAACGATGCAGCCCTGCCATCCCAAAAAAAGTAAGGGCGGTTTTTCATATTTAATACAGATGGTGTATTTCTTTTGGTTAACATTCCATTGATGCCTGTACTAAATGCAACAGTATCTGCAAACGCATAAGCAGGTTTATGGCAACTGGCGCAGCTAACGGTAGAATCTTTTGATAATATTTTTTCGGAGAATAATTTTTTTCCCAATGCTGCTTTTGTATATACGATACTGCTGCCGGGATAAATGGTGAATGCCAGTATGCTTACTGCAGCAAGCAGTACAACAGATGTGGTTAATAATCTCATTGCACAAAAGTATACTCACTTGCCCAGATATTCCTGCTTTATTATAAGGTAGCAGTTGTCTTTACAAGTGTTATAAAATTTAATTTCGGAATAATCAGGGCAAGTGAGTATAAAAAAGCCATCCTGGATGCAGGATGGCTTTTACAATTATTAAAAAGTATTTTATTTAAAGTCGGCTTCTGTTACTCCTTCATTGAATTTTACATCACTGTAATTAAAAGTAATTTCCTGTCCGCCACCATTCCTGATAACCTGTGTTGGATACAGCACGTTGCCGAATTTCTGGTAATTTTTATAATCTACTGTAATGGGAATATCTGTATCACCCTGTTTGGTGGTAGTTTCTTCCTGTATCAACAAGCCTGTCTTCATGGAGTATTGCTGTACAGAAGTTCTGCCACTTGGCATTATCACTTTAAGGCGGTAGGTTTCTTCATCATTTACTTTTCCTTTGCCTAAATATTCAGTTTTGTAATCGGCAGAATTGTACAACAGTTGTGGTATCACTGCTTTGTCATCCTGCTGTTCTTTAATTTCGTCAGGTGTCATATCTTTTTTGCCAGGGCCTTGTTGCTGAAAACCGGTAGTACCATCAAACAAGGCTTTAAATACCACCACTTGTCCCATTTTTATTTCTGTTGAAGACTTATTGGGATTCATATGGATCTCTTTTCCTGAAAGTTCTCTTCCCATCATTTCAAGACTGATAGTGGCAGAAATGGTATTGATCTTTTTCACTTCTTCTTTACCACCAATAGCTTTTAAGTAATCTTCAATAATACTAAAGCCCGAAACTGCATCAGATGTTTTAGAGGTTTCATTAGTTTTTACATCTTTTACTTCGTCTGTAACCGGCTCTGCATATTTATCATATTTTTTAATAGGAAAACCCAGTCTTGCAAGGTTAGGTAATATCTTTTTTCCATTACCCACAATTATTATCCTTGAATTAGTTTCATTAAAATAAGTGTTACTTACTCTTTTGATATCATCGAGCGTAACAGCATTTATTTTTTGTAAATAAGTTTTGTAAAAATCTTTGGGCAGGTTATTGATCAGGATATTAGAAGCATAAGTTGCTGTGATAGCAGGATCTTCCATTCTTAACGCATAAGAGCCGTTGTATTTTGCTTTGGCAATTTCCAGTTCTTCGGGAGTCATCTTGCCATCCCTCATGTTTAAAATTTCTTTCACCATTTCATTTAAAGCACTGTCTACTTTTTCAGTACGCACGGCAGCACCGGCTTTAAATAAACTTTGAAAACGGCCACTGCCCACACTGGAATACGCTCCGTAGGTAAAGCCATGTTTTTCACGCAGGTTCATGAATAATTTGCTATCAGGGCCACCACCTAAAATTTGATTGGCTAATAATAAGGCATGAAAATCGGGGCTGTTCATTGGGTTCTTAACCAGGTTACCCATACTCAATTCTCCCTGTACAGCTGTAGGAAGATCTACAAAATCAATTTCTGTTTTATCAGGGTTGGCCACATCACCCGAAGCTGGTTGTTCTAATTTTCTGCCGGTCCAGTTACCAAATGCTTTTATTGCCAAAGCTTTGGCAACTGCAGGTGTAATATCACCAACAAAAGTGAGGTACGAACGTGAAGGAGTGATATAATTTTTATACGCTTCTTTTACATCATTCAGTGTTAATGCTTTTACAGATTCTTCTGTGGTAAATTCACCCATTGCAGTATTCTTGCCATAATTCAAAGCCATAGAAACACGGCTGGCAATTGCAGAAGCACTTTTCTCGCTGGATTTTAAACCGGTAATGGTTTGCGATTTTAATTTATCGAATGATGATTGCGGGAAAGACGGATTTTTTAAACCATCTGCCATCAGCATAAAGGCTTTGTCAAAATACCTGGTGAGTGCTGCTGCTGCACCACCACCGGAGTTCAGGTTTACATCAGCACCAATCATATCAACTGCTTCATCAAATTTATCTTTTGTCATGCTGGTGGTTCCTTCACCAAGCATACCACCCATCAGGTCCATTACACCTGCCTTTTTACCTTCTTTAATGGGGCCGGCATCAATACTTAATGTGGCCCTTACTTTTGGCAGCTTATGATTTTCCACTACCAATATCGTCATGCCATTAGGCAAATTAAAAATTACCGGGTCTTTTATTGAAATTACCGGGGCAGGACCTGCAGCAGGTTTTTTACTCCGGTCTACTTTTATTTGTGCGAAAGTATTTTGCAACATCAAAATACCTAAAGCCGCTATAATTATTTTTTTCATTGTTTCTTTTTTATACTTGCTTTTATGAAATTATTTTTTAGGTAAGTAATACAGTACCACACGCTGGTTTTTGTTCAGGTATTTTTTTGCTACATCCATAATATCCTGCCTGGTGATCTTTCTCAGTTCATCCAGCTCGGTATTAATTTCATTGGTATTTTTAAAAAAGGTAAACCCATCTGCAAGGTTTTCTGCCACACCCAGCATCCGGTTGTTCTTATCCACAAAATCATTTTCAAACTGGTTTTGCAGTTTGGTAAATTCTTCGGGGGTAATCAGCTGTTTTTGTAATTTCACCACTTCATCATCAATATCTTTTAACAGCGTATCTAAAGGAGTATCATTATTGGGTAATGCATAAGTAATATAAGCACCATAATCTTCCAGTGCATAATTGAATGAACCTACCTGCAACGAATTCTTTTTGTCATCTACCATTTTTTTAAACATACGGCTGCTGTTGCCCTGGCTCAATACTGCTGATGCCATTTCCAGCGCTTTAGATTCTTTACTGGTCATGCCCGGAATACGGTAAGCCGCCATGATAGCAGGTATTTGAATATTATTATCGTAAGCGGTATCAATGATTTCTTTCATAATAGGAATGTCTTTGATCTGCTGGCGAACCACCGGTGCTCCTGCAGGGATCTCAGCAAAATAACTTTCCACCCATTGCTTTGTTTTGGCTATATCAATATCACCGGCAATTACCAGTACAGCATTATTGGGTACGTAGAATTTTTTATTGAAAGCTTTAAACTCGTCCAATGTAGCAGCATCCAGGTGTTCCATGCTGCCGATAGTTACCCAGTTATAAGGATGTTTGGTAAACAAGCGCTTCATGATCTCCGAAACAAAATTGCCGTAGGGCTGATTATCCACACGCAATCTTTTTTCTTCTTTCACTACTTCATTTTGTGTTTTTACACCTACCTCGTTTATTACCGGGTGAAACATTCTTTCACTTTCCAGCCACAGGCCAGTGGCCAGCTGGTTAGAGGGGAATACTTCATAATAAAATGTTCTGTCCTGTGTGGTGTTAGCATTGTTTTGCCCTCCGTTAGCGCTCACAATTTTCATAAACTCACCACGCTTGATATTATCGGAACCCTCAAATAATAAATGCTCAAAAAAATGTGCAAAACCGGTACGGTTGGGTTGTTCATCTTTACTGCCCACATGGTACATTACGGATACGGCTACCACAGGAGCCGAATTATCCTGGTGCAATACCACATGCAATCCGTTTTTCAAATTGTATTCGGTAAATGCCACTTTTTGTGCAATAGCCGGAATGGTTGCTGCCACCAGGAAAAAACACAGGAATCCTTTTTTCATAAACATCATATTTATTGTTATGCCGCAAAAATATGGACTATTATACAGCAGTAATGTAAATTTTAAAATTCTTGATGAGTGGTGTAAACAGAGGACAGAAAAACAATGCAGTACATGACACCTCCCGGAAAGCATCCTGTATTTATTACCAGATTTTGGTTATGCACTGTTATCACAGGTAAAACTTTGTAACTTTCATAAAAATTTATATCATGTCCAATAAAGATGCATTCATCCAGGCCATAAAAGATGGTTATACATTTAAAGGCGATGCAGTTAAAATCGGTTGTGCCGTTTTAGATGGTGAAGTAGTTCCGGAAGCTGTTATCAACCTGCCGTTAAAAACAATGAACCGCCATGGTTTAATTGCTGGTGCAACTGGTACCGGTAAAACCAAAACCCTGCAAATGATCAGCGAATTTTTAAGCGATAACAGTGTGCCCGTTCTGCTGATGGATATTAAAGGTGATCTGAGTGGTATTGCTGCGGAAGGAAGCACCAACGACAAAGTAAAAGACCGCTATGCCAAATTAAATATGGAATATAAGCCTGCATTGTTTGCAGCGGAACTGATGACATTAACAGGCCAAAAAGGTATTCACTTAAGGGCCACCGTTAGTGAATTTGGGCCGGTGCTTTTAACCAAGATATTAGGTTTGAATGATACGCAGGGTGGCGTGGTAGCTATGATATTCAAATATTGCGATGATACCAAATTGCCTTTGCTGGACCTGAAAGATTTTATTAAAGTGCTGCAATACATTGGTGATGAAGGAAAAGATGAGATTGAAAAAACTTACGGCAAAATTTCCACTACCAGCACAGGAACTATTTTACGTAAAGTAATTGAGCTGCAGCAGCAGGGTGCAGACATCTTTTTTGGTGAAAAGAGTTTTGAAGTAGACGACCTGATGCGTATGGCTGATGATGGCCGCGGAATGATCAATGTATTACGGGTTACTGATCTGCAGGACAAGCCTAAGTTATTTTCCACCTTTATGCTGCAAATGCTGGCAGAATTGTATGCCAGCAGCCCTGAAGAAGGAGACCTGGATAAACCCAAACTGGTACTGTTTATTGATGAGGCGCATTTGATCTTTAATGAAGCCAGCGATGCCTTATTGCAGCAGATTGAAACCGTTGTAAAACTTATTCGCTCAAAAGGTATTGGTGTTTTCTTCTGTACACAAAACCCCATGGATGTTCCAGCTAGTGTGCTGGCACAATTAGGTTTAAAAGTGCAGCATGCATTACGGGCATTTACTGCTGCCGACAGAAAATCTATTAAACAAACGGCAGATAATTATCCTGAAACAACATTTTATAAAACAGAAGACCTGATTACACAATTAGGTATTGGTGAAGCATTGATAACGATGCTGAATGAAAAAGGCGTTCCAACACCATTGGCGCATGTAATGCTTTGCTCACCCCGAACAAGGATGGATGTTTTAACTGATGCAGAAATTGATGCTATCAACGGTAAATCGAAATTAGTTGCTAAATACAATCAAACTATCGACAGCCAAAGCGCTTATGAAATATTAACTGCCAAATTGCAGGAGGCGGCTGATAAAAATCAAGACCAGGGCAATAGTACAAAACCTAAAAAAGAAGAAGAGTCTACATTTGAAAAGGTGGCTAACAATACTATTGTAAAAAGTATGGTGCGTACTGCAGGCAATACTATCGTGCGTTCATTGCTGGGGGCATTGGGTTTGGGTGGAAGAAGCAGGAGCAGTTCGAAAAGTAAGAGTTGGTTTTAAGGGTATGTTTGCCACACGGTCAGACGGGGACGTCAGACCGTGTGGCAAACATGATCAGACGAGGACGTCAGATCATGTTTGAACACCCATCATGGTCAGACGAGGCGTCAGACCATGATGGGTGTTTTGTTTATTATCTTTGCAGATGTTTAAGAAAATTTTCACTCATCGTTTTGGCCCGGTTGCGCTGGTAGCCGTTTTAGTTTGCAGTATAAGTTTTATTACAAGAATAATATTATTACTCAAAAGCTGGTCTTCACTGGAATTAAACCCGTTTAGCTTTATTGGCATTTTCCTGATAGGTTTTTTTTATGATCTTGTAGTAAGCAGTTTTTTTGCCATTCCTGTGGCATTGTATTGCTGGCTGATGAAGGATTCCATTTATCAAAAACGCTGGCACCGCATTTTCCTGTTCATTCTATTTTTTCTCATCACTTTTATTTTATTACTGAATGCAGGTGCAGAAATTACCTTCTGGGATGAATTTAGTGTACGCTACAACTTTATAGCCGTTGATTATCTCATTTACACTACCGAAGTATTAGGCAATATCTGGGAATCATACAATATTCCTTTGATAGCAGGTGGCGTGGTACTGGCAACTATAGCAGTAGTTTTTTCAGTAAGAAAAAAAATCATCGCATCACAATTGGTAAGTATGCGTTTTGCAAAACGCAGTGTTTTCTTTGTTTTGTTTTTACTGATTCCTGCAGCAGGATATTTTTTAGTGAACAACCGTTTTAAAAATTTCAGCAGCAACAATTATGTAAATGAATTGGGTGGCAATGGTATTTATGAATTTGGTACCGCTTACTGGAATAACGAGATTGATTACAATCGCTTTTATGCAACTAAAAACGATACAGCTAATTTTAAAATTTTAAAGGAAATGTTGCAGGCGTCCAATGCAACTTTTACCAACGATCCGTTAAGCATTGAAAGAACCATTAAAAATGACAGCCAGGAACATAAATGGAATGTGGTATTGATAAGCGTGGAAAGTTTAAGTGGCGACTATTTAAAACATTTTGGTAATAAACAAAACATCACGCCTTTTTTAGATTCGCTTATCCCTTACAGTTTGTTCTTTGAAAATTTTTATGCCAGTGGCACAAGAACAGTGAGGGGGTTGGAAGCATTATCATTAGCCATTCCGCCAACACCCGGCCAATCCATTGTAAGGCGGCCTGATAATGCGGATATGTTTACCATGGGTAATGTTTTAAAAACAAAAGGTTATGAAGTAAATTTCATTTATGGCGGCAATGCCTTTTTTGATAATATGGGTAAGTATTTTGGTGCTAATGGATATACTGTTTTAGATAAAAGGGATATCCCTGAAAAAATGATACACCACACTACTGCCTGGGGCATTGATGATGAAGGCGCATTTGAATATACTTTAGCACAATGTGATAAAAGTTTTGCAGCGGGCAAATTGTTCTTCAATCATATTATGACGGTGAGTAACCACCGGCCCTATACTTATCCTGATGGAAGAATTGATATTCCATCTGCAGCACAATCCATAGAAGGGGGTGTTAAATATACCGACTATGCCATAAATAAATTTTTAACCGATGCCCGGCAAAAACCCTGGTTTAATAATACCATTTTTGTGATTGTGGCTGATCATTGCAGCAAAAGTGCGGGCAAAACCGACCTGCCTGTAAACCGCTACCACATCCCTTGTTTTGTATATGCCCCGGCGTTAGTGAAACCTGCTATAGAACAACGGCTGACCAGCCAGATAGACCTTGCTCCAACTGTAATGGGTATGCTGAATTTGAACTATACCAGTCGTTTTTTAGGATATGATATGTTTAAAATTCCTGCGGGCAGGGAAAGAGCGTTTATCAGCACATACCAGGATATGGGTTATATCAGGGATGGAAAACTGGTAATCCTGTCGCCGCAACAAAAAATTGAAACCTTTTCTCCCAACTTTATTTCCGGCGTTGCCAGCAAAATCACCCCCGACCAGACCCTTATCAGCCAGGCAATTGCCTGGTACCAGGGAGCCAATTTTCTATATAAAAACGGGGGGTATAAAATGACAAAATAGGTATATTTATCTGTATAATCAATTGACTTTCAGTTACAACAATGTCCAAGTTGTGTAATTTGGACATTGTTGTATGCACTCGATTGCAAGAAAATAGTTTAAAAATACTTTATGAAAATGTTGTGAAATGGTAAATTCCGCATTATCTTCGTTTCGGTTTTTCATAGGATATTGGATTTTAAAGCGGGACTAGATTTCTATCTTGGTCCCTTTTTTATTTTTATACCTCACCAACCTGCAATTTAATGTCGAAACATTAGTAACGGACACTAAAACAGAATCTTAGATAGAAACGTTTCCTTCTTTATCCGTTGTCACTTTATTTTCTGACAACAGGTAATTGATCACTTTCCACAATTTTTCTTTTTTAACATTTTTTAAATGCTGTTGAATATCTTTTATTGATAGTGGTGATTCCTTTATCAATTTCAATATTTCCGAAGCAATGTTTTCGAATTCTTCGTTGGAGATGGTCAGTGCATTTTGAGCAATGCAATTATCGCAGATACCGCAAACCTTTGCGGTGGGTGCATTAAAATAGGTTGCAATCAATGTGCTCCTGCAATTGCAGGTATTTTTTATGTAGCTGAGTATTGCTGTAACTCTTTCTTCAAAACTTTTCTTTCTTTGTAAATGTGCAGTGGTATTAACGGAATAGCTATCGGCATACATCCTGCTTTTAAGTAGTGTAATTTGTGGCTTCTCATTTTGTGGTGAATAAACGATCATGTTGTAATCATTCAGCCGCTTCAATTCTTTTTTTACAGTTTCAATATCCATTTTTAAAAACCTTGCCAGTTGCATTTCATAAACCGTTGCAGGAAAATCAAAAATACCTTCATAAGAACGCAACAATCCTTTTATCACCGGTTCAAGTTCCGGGTGTATTTTTTCAAACTCAGTCAAATCATCCCTGTTTGCAATAACCATAACTGTGGATGGTTTAAAAATAAGCTCGTTAAAACTGAGAAAATCATCTTGCTCCAGCGCTTTTATTGCATAAGTAGTGGCAAGTATATTTAGTTTAAAGGCCGTAGTAAATGTTGCCATATCCAGGTCGTAATTCATTCCTTCCCCGCTTCCTGCGGCCACCTGCAAATGATTCATCAAAGCAGTATAGGTTTTCTTTATTTCTTCCTGGTTGGGAAAACGGATATCACTTTGTTCCTGCAGGTTTTCCAATTCCTTATTACTATACAATAATACGGCGTAAGCTCTTTTACCATCTCTTCCTGCCCTTCCTGCTTCCTGGTAATAATTTTCCAGGCAGTCTGGTACATCGTAATGCACCACTACCCGTACATCAGGTTTATCAATGCCCATCCCAAAAGCATTGGTGCAAACAATTACTCTTGTTTTATTCCGGATCCAGCTTTCCTGTTTTTTATTTCTTTCTTCATTATTTAATCCTGCATGATAAAAGTCTGCATTGATATGGTGCATCCGCAGCAGGTCAGCAATTTCTTTCGTATGCTTCCTGCTCTTGCAATATACAATGGCTGTACCCGGCACATTCTTTACTATCTCCAGCAATTTATTTTGTTTGGAAGCGGCATTAAAAACACTGTAAGAAAGATTTGGCCTTTCAAAGGATTGCTGAAAACGTTGCTGTGTTTTACCAAACCCTAATTTATCGCAGATATCACCCTGCACTATTTTTGTTGCAGATGCTGTTAGAGCTAAAACAGGAACTTTGGGTAACAGTTCACGCAGGTTAGCAATGCGCAGGTAAGGCGGCCTGAAATCATATCCCCATTGTGAAACGCAATGCGCCTCATCCACTGCAATTAAACTGATGTTCATTGCGGGTAAAAATTCCAGGAATAAATTTGTTTCTAATCTTTCAGGAGAAACGTATAAGAATTTGTAGTTGCCATAAGCCGCATTTTGCAATGCTTTTTTTACTTCTAAAAAACTCATGCCGCTATATACTGCCAAAGCATTGATACCTTTTTGTTTTAAATTTTCCACCTGGTCTTTCATCAATGCAATCAGCGGACTAACTACAAGGCATACCCCCTCTTTAGCTAATGCCGGCACCTGGAAGCAAATGGATTTACCACCACCGGTTGGAAGTAGTGCTAAAGTATCTTTTCCATCCAGTACTGCATTAATGATGTCTTCCTGCAGCGGACGAAAACTATCATAACCCCAATATTGTTTGAGTATTTCTCCGGGAGTCAAATCCAATTATTTTAGACTGAAATTAAATTACTTTCCTGTAATTAAGGCGTATTGAATTTATAGCCAATACCACATCGCTAAAACCCATTGCCAGTGCGGCAATACCGGGATGCAAAAATCCCATAGCAGCCACGGGAATAGCCACTACATTATAAATAAATGCCCAGAAGAGATTGCCTTTGATGGTAGAAAAAGTATGTTTACCCAAACCCAGTGCCAATGGTAAATGTTTAATACCATTATTGGTTAAAACTACTTGTGCTGTTTGCATAGCCAGGTGTGATGCATCAGAAATGGAAATGCCTATAGTGGCTTTTGCCAATGCCGGCGCATCATTGATACCATCGCCAATCATTGCAACAGGTGATGCTGCATTTAACCGCTCGATGATCTGCAATTTGTCTTCTGGTGTTTTCTCTGCATATACTTCATTAATACCAACATTTGCAGCCAATTTTTTACACCTGTCTAAACTATCACCGCTTAATAAAATAGTTTTTATATTTTTTGAATGCAGGTATTGAATTACTTCAACAGCTTCTTCTCTTATTTCATCATCCATATCAAACCATCCAAGCAGCGTATTGTTTTTGGTGAGATAGGCAGTGTGCTGATTGTGAGAGGTGAGACGTGAATCGTCAGTCGTGAGTGGTGAGACGTGAGACGTGAGTAGTGAATCGTGAATGGTCAATGGTGAATGGTCAATGGCATTCCCGTCGTCGGTCGTCGGTTGTCCGTTGTCTGTTGTCCGTTGTCCGTCGTCCGTCGTCTGTCGTCCGTTGTCCAACCTCCCTAACAGATACACGTTTCCATCTTTATCTTCCGCTTTAATTCCTAAACCTTTTATTTCTTCAATTTTTTTCCAGTGTATAGGATTATTAATTTTCCATTGTGCAGTTATCGCTTTTGCAATAGGGTGATTGGAGAATTTTTCCATTGAATAAATGAGGCGCTTAAATTCTTCTTCGCCTACTTCTTCATATTCAAAATTCGATACCGTTAATTGTCCTTTTGTAAGCGTTCCCGTTTTATCAAAAACAACAGTAGTTATATTTTTAAATAGTTCTAAACTTTTTGCATTACGGAAAAGGATACCCTGTTTTGTGGCTCTTCCCAATCCTACTGCAATTGCTGCGGGTGTGGCCAGGCCCATTGCACAGGGGCAACTGATCACCAGCACTGCAATACTCCGCATTAAAGATTGTGTACCCGAAATATTAAAGGCAAAATAATTTAACAGGAAAGTAAGTACAGCAATGCCTATCACTGCAGGTACAAATATGGCACTTATCTTATCTGCCAATTGTTGAATGGGAGGTTTTTCACCCTGTGCCTGTTTTACTAAATTTAAAATATTGCTGAGCACAGTATCTTTTCCAACAGCTGTTACCTGTGCTTTTACCGTACCATCAGTAAATAAGCTGCCGCCAATTAAACTGTCTTTCTTTTGTTTCAAGATGGGTTTGCTTTCGCCTGTCAGCAAAGCTTCGCTTACATAAGCTTCGCCCCACAAAATTTTGCAATCGGTAGGTACTTGCTCGCCGGATTTGATCAGGATCAGATCACCTTTATGCAATTGCGTATTTTCAACAGGAAAAATTAATTCTTTATGTTCCTCATCAAAAGCGATCATATTAGCCATTACTTTTTGGTTAGCGGCTAATTTGTTCAATTCTTTTTGTGTGGTGGAAACTGATTTATGTTCTATCCATTCGCCTAAAAAAACCAGTGTGATTATTGTTGCAGTTGTTTCATAAAAAATATAATCCATGCCATAATTGGCCAGCGTACCAATTAAACTGTACACAAACGCAGCTAATGCACCAATAGCGATCAATACATTCATATTGGGAATTCCCCTGCGCAGGCTTTTAAAAGCACTTACGCCAAAGTAACTCATGCCCACCATGAATACTGGCAAGCAAATGGCCAATTGTATCCATGGATTCATCAAAAAGTGTATATGCCATGGCAACATGTGCAGCATCAGCACCAATGTAAAGGGCAAACAAAAAAGAAAACGTTGAAGATGATTGGAGAAAGACCACGGACGACGGACAACGGACGACGGATGCCCTTTGCTGTTGTCAGTGGTCTGTTGTCCGTCGTCGATCACTTGGTAGCCGAGGTCTGCAATGCCTTTTGAAATTTCTTCCTTTGTCTTATTGTTATTTAGTTGAAAGTTAACATCGCCACCTATAAAGTTCACCTTCACGTCTTTCATACCTTCTTTCTGTAAATACCTGGTGATGGTCAGCGCACAATTGGTACAGTCCATTCCTTCTACTTTCCATTCTACTTTTTCCATACTGCAAAATTATTTATTGCAATTGTTACCCAATTACTAATGAAGGAAAATATCTTTGCAACATGGAGGTAATTTTTAAATTGGATGCTATACGGCATACGGCTGAACAATTTTTAGTTAATGCTGGTACAAACAAAGTTTTTGCTTTTCATGGTGAGATGGGCGCAGGCAAAACCACTTTCATTCATGCTTTATGCGAAGCAATGGGAGTAAAGGGCACCATATCGAGCCCTACCTTTTCTATCATTAACCAATATACTGCTGCAACTGGCAACAGCATTTATCATATAGACCTGTACCGGCTTAAAGATGAAAATGAAGCCATTAATGCCGGCGTGGAAGATTGCCTGTACTCCGGCAATACCTGCCTGGTGGAGTGGCCCGAAAAAGCACCTGGCATTTTTCCTGAAGATACGCTGCATATTCAAATTACGATGGTAAATGCAAATACCAGGAAACTCAACTTCATTACTCCCTTACGTGAGATCGGGTCTTTTATAAATTAACGCTCTTGCTATAGCAACAGGTTGCAAAAAAAACTGTAATTTGAGATGCACTAACGTTATCAATTATTAATTAAACAATTATCAATTAATTACCGTGGCTACGTCAAAACCCTTTGTATCATCTTCATTTACTTACGAAACATTAGAAGAAACGTTAGATATAAAACCTAAAGGAGCTGAATTATTTATTGGGATACCTAAAGAAACTTCTTTTAGCGAAAACCGTATTGCTCTCACTCCGGAAGCTGTTGGTGTAATGGTAGCTAATGGACACAGGGTAGTGGTGGAAACAAGAGCAGGCCATGGCGCCAGTTATACCGATACTGATTATAGCGAAGCGGGTGCAAAAATTGCATACGATAAAAAAGAAGTGTATGAATGTGATATATTGGTAAAAAGTGCACCGGTGAGTGAACCCGAATGCGAATTGCTGAAATATGGTCAATATATCATTTCTCCTATACACCTTGCAGTAATGCAACGGGAGATATTACAGAAAATGATGGATAAAAAGATCACTGCATTAAGTTTTGAGAATTTAAAGGATGATAGCGGTCACAACCCCATTGTACGCAGCATGAGTGAAATTGCGGGCAGCGCAGTAATGCTGATTGCCGGGCAATATTTAAGTAATGCCAATAATGGTAAGGGAGTTTTGGTAGGTGGTATCAGTGGTATTCCGCCAACAAAGGTCATCATCATTGGCGCCGGTATTGTGGGTGAATATGCGGCAAGAACGGCTTTGGCAATGGGCGCCAGCGTAAAAATATTCGACAACAGCATTTACCGTTTAAAACGTTTGCAAAATAATATTGGTGGTCGTTTATGGACATCCGTTATAGAGCCTAAAATTTTGGCCAAACAGTTAAAGACCTGCGATGTGGCTGTAGGTGCATTAAGCAGTGCCGGTGGCAGAACACCAATTGTAGTTATGGAAGAAACGGTAAGCAGTATGCGGCCCGGTAGTGTAATCGTTGATGTTAGTATTGACCGTGGTGGTTGTTTTGAAACCAGTACTGTAACCACACACGAAAAACCCGTTTTTAAAAAATATGATGTGATCCATTATTGCGTACCTAATATCCCCAGTGGTTTTGCCCGTACAGCATCGCAAGCAATAAGCAACGTATTAATGCCTTTGCTTTTAGAAACCGGCGAAGATGGCGGCATTGATAATGTGATCTGGTATAAGATAAATATCCGCAGCGGTATTTATTTATTTAAAGGCAGCCTTACTAACTTTTATTTGAGTGAAAGATTTGATTTGAAGTATACGGATTTGAATTTGCTGATAGCGAGCAGGAGGTAAGTTTTTCTCTGATTTGGATCTGAATCTTTTATCCGCTTTTTCTTTTTGTAAAACATGCTATCATTTGTAATCCCCAATCCTTATCACCTTCTCACAAAACGCATACTCCTGTTTATCGTTACTGCTTACGATCACTAATTTATCTTTGGTATAGTTACTGATCAAATGATGATACAAAGCAGTTCCATCCGCATCTAAATTGGTGGTGGGTTCGTCTAATAATAAAACGGGAGTATTGCTGAAAAATGCCTGTGCCAGTTTTAAACGTTGTTTCATACCACTGCTGTAATAGCGTATTTGTTTGTTGATAGCAGTTTCTAAACCTACTGTTTTTAAAATTTCATTTATAGAAACACCATCAATGAGCGGTTTGAATTGTGCATGAAACTCCAGCATTTCTTTGGCAGTCATTTCTTCAATCAACTCCAGGTATGGTGCAGCAATGGAGATGCTGGTATACAGTTGTTCTGCAGTTATTGCCTGCTGTTCTTTTTTAATTTGGATGGTACCTTCGTTGTGTGTAAGTGAGCCTGAAATTACCTGCAGCAATGTTGATTTACCTGAACCGTTGGAGCCGGTAATGGCATAAGTTTTACCGGATTGAAACTCATAACTGCAGCGGCGGAATATCCACTCCCGGTTAAATCTTTTGCCAACATTGTTTAAGATGATTTGCATAATACCTCATCCCAACCCTTCTCCTTCAGGAGAAGGAACTCGAAGGGGGAGTTCAAATTTTTTAAGCACTTTTATTTTATCAATAGACAACAAACTAAATCTCATATACGCTTAGATAAAAGTTCAGTAACGGTATGCCGTACAAGAGTGCGACGCAACGATGTTAAATAGACTTCCATAGCTGGTCTCAAAATAATTTACACTAACAGATTTATTGCCTGATACCCAGAACTAATATTGTAACAATCTTAGTTCCCCTTTAGGGGACAGGGGTTTTTATTCATCTTCCGAACTACCTTTTGTAAAACGCTTAATAATTCCTCTTCCGCTTTCCCTGATGAAAGTTACTATTTCATCTCTTTCATCTGTTGCCGGAAATTCTTCTTCAATATAATTTAATGCCTGGGAAGTGTTCATGCCTTTGTTATAGATGATCCTGTAAATGTCCAGTATCTGGTTAATACGGTCCAGTGAAAAGCCACGGCGTTTTAACCCAACTGAATTTACACCGGCATAACTTAATGGTGTACGGCCGGCTTTGATATAAGGAGGTACATCTTTGCTTACCAAACTACCGCCTGCAATAAACGCATGCTGACCAATCTGTACAAACTGGTGTACAGCGCACATACCAGCAAGTATAGCGTTATCGCCCATTACCACATGCCCGGCCATTTGCGTGTTGTTACTCATAATGCAATTATTGCCAACAATACAATCGTGTGCAATATGGCTGTATGCCATGATCAAACAGTTGTTGCCCACTTTTGTTGTCCACCTGTCCTTACTGCCACGGTTAACCGTAACAAATTCACGAATGGTGGTGTTATCGCCAATTTCAACAGTGGTTTGTTCTCCTTCGTATTTCAGGTCCTGCGGAATGGCAGCGATAACTGCGCCGGGAAAAATGCGGCAATTCTTTCCGATTCTTGCACCTTCCATAATCGTTACATTACTACCGATCCATGTACCTTCTCCAATTTCCACATTAGGGTGAATGACACTGAAGGGATCGATCTTTACATTGGTAGCAAGTTTTGCGCTGGGGTGTATGTATGTATGGGGATGAATCATTTTTGATTTATGATATATGATTTTTGATCTTAAGCTATCTGCGAATTTACGTTTTAACTAACTAACAAGTGAACTAATCAACTCCGTTTCACTAATTGTGCGGTTAAGTCTGCTTCGGTACAAAGTTTATTGCCTACATAAACACTACCCCTCATGATGCAAATACCACGACGAATCGGTTCTATCAATTCCATTTTTAAGATCATGGTATCTCCCGGCACCACTTTTTGTTTGAACTTACAATTTTCTATTTTTAAAAAATAAGTATCGTATTGTCCTTCGGGCATGGCATTGATACAAAGCAAACCGCCTGTTTGTGCTAATGCTTCAATTTGTAAAACACCCGGCATTACAGGGTTTCCCGGAAAATGTCCCTGGAAGAAAAATTCGTTGAAGGTTACGTTTTTAATGCCCACAATCTGTTTATCGCTTAATTCAATGATCTTATCTACAAATAAAAAAGGAAAGCGATGCGGCAATGTTTTTTCAATCTGCTGCTGCGTGTACACCGGCTGCTGGTTGGGATTGTAGATAGGAATATCCTTGGTGTGTTTATTCTTTTTAATGTATTGTTTTATCTTTCTTGCAAACTCCACATTGCTGCTGTGCCCGGGCCTGTTGGCAATGATATGTGCTTTGATGGGATACCCGATTAATGCTAAATCTCCAATTACATCCAGCAGTTTATGGCGTGCAGGTTCATTAGGAAAACGCAGTTCTAAATTATTTAAGTAGCCCTCGCTTTTTACTTCTACTTTGGTGCGGCCGAATGCTTTTGCAAGACGGCTCATTTCTTCATCAGTAACCGGTTTATCTACTACCACAATAGCATTATTGATGTCACCGCCTTTTACCAGGTTATTATCCAGCAACATTTCTAACTCATGTAAAAAACAAAAGGTGCGGCAGGGCGCAATTTCAACTTTAAATTCTTTGATTGATTTTAAGCTGGCGTGTTGCGTACCCAGCACCGGGCTGTTAAAATCAATGAGTGTAGTGATCTGGTAATTGGTTGCAGGAAGTGCGGTCATATCTACTCTCTTCACATCATCATAATGGGTGATGTTGGTGTCAATCGTGTACCATGCTTTTGCAGCATCCTGTTCCAGTACGCCTGTTTCTTCAATGATCTCCACAAAGGGTTCGCTGCTGCCGTCGATAATGGGGATTTCGGGGCCGTTGATCTCAACCAGGCAATTATCGATGCCCATACCTACCAATGCCGCCAGTATATGTTCTACAGTGCTTACTTTGGTGTCGCCCTGTTCTAATGTAGTACCTCTTGAAGTATCAGTAACCAAATCACAATCAGCCTTAATTACAGGCATTCCCGGCAGGTCTATACGTTGAAACTGGAAACCAAAACCCGGGTTGGCCGGCTTCAGCGTCATATCCACATTTACGCCTGTGTGCAGGCCTGTACCAGAAATACTTACCGATGCAGCAAGCGTATGTTGTTTATCCGGATTGAAATTGTTATCCATCAGTATTGAAAATTTTGGGTGCAAAGATAGTGAAGAACCGACAACTGACCACGGATGATGGAGGACAGACAACGGACCTCAGACGACTGACCACAGAGGGTACTCAATGGATCAGACGGCGATAAGTAAAGGTGACGATAAGATATAGATAGCAACATCCGGGAGGACTCTTCTGTGGTCAGTCGTCTGCGGTCCGTCGTCCAATCAAAACTGGAACTGGAAGCTGCCGAAAATACCAAAACGGGAAGTTTTATTAACAGGCAATGGCCTTGGTAGTACACGCCACACAAAATCCAGGCGCAGCACTTTAAGGATATTATCAATACCCGTACCCACTTCAAGATAAGATGTACCGTTTAATGTTTTAAAAGCACCGGCTTTATTATTGAGTGCTGTATTTTCTGCATTAAGTGATCCCCACAATGCTTTGGCATTCCAAAACTGGCGCAATTTTAATTTACGGGTTAATGGAATAAAACGAAATAAACCTGAACCCACATTATGCTCCACGTTAATTCCTGCATACTGATCGCTTAAATATTCAAAGCGGTTCATCAGGTTAAAGCTGCCGGGATTATAGTAATAAATATCGTTACCCGGATGATTTTCCAATAAAGTAAAAGGTAATGTACCATTCACTTTTCCGGCATATACTTTATAGGAGAAAGAGCCGTAAGGAGATATTTTCATATAGTCCTTTATTGTTAACCCAATCTTTGTATAATTATATGCACTGTTTAAAACTCCGGAAAAACCTTTGGTCAGCATCAACTCTGCAATTGGATATTTGGTACCCAGCGAGTAACGGAAATAATCGCCTTCTATAAATTGTTCCAGGTAAGCAAAACGAAGTTTTAAAGCTACTTCAAAACTCGACAATGGCAAGCCTTCGTTTACAGTAAATGTTTCTTTGAAGGGTAAGTTTTTAAGCGGATTATATTGCCTGTGAGAGATGAACCATTCGGTAGAAAATCCTTTGCCTAATTCGTTGAATATTTCAAAACGCACATCCTGCAATTGTATAAATTTTCTTGTGGTATTAGGTTTACGGATAGCCAAAGAAAAAATATTATCCTGGCCCACATCACCAACCTGGCTGATACCATTATCAATATCATTATAATAAGAAAGATGTAAACGGAAACGCCTGGGATCTCTTTTTACGATCCAGAAAGCTTCGGCCTGGCCTTTAAATTTTTGATCTTTAAAACCATAGGCCAGGTAAGTATGCAGGTAAATGTGTTTATTAAATCCTGTAGTGGTTCCTAAATCAAAACGTGTGCGAATACCTTCCCAACTATTACTGCTGAGCCAGTTGAACCAGGGGCCGATCTCGTAATTGGTTAATTGCTTGTAGCCGGTACCGATAAATTTCAGTGTGTTTTG
>Ga0068859_100000450_pt1 | contig 40972 bp, 59 predicted proteins | sample KBSSwiS22_FD_66585 | JGI IMG/M metagenome (GOLD analysis project Ga0068859, IMG submission 66585) | Switchgrass rhizosphere microbial communities from Kellogg Biological Station, Michigan, USA - KBS Switchgrass S2-2 | ecosystem: Host-associated > Plants > Roots > Rhizosphere > Soil ... | reverse complement strand
CTACCTCTGGCTCAAGAGCTTCGCGCACTCGCGCTACGGACGGGCGCTGGGGGCCCACGTGCCCCGCTCCGAGGCCGAGCTCCGCTACTGGGCGGAGCACCGGCAGGTGGTCATGCGCCTGCTCACGGAGGCCCAGACGCTCGTCGTGTGCGATCCGGAGGCCGAGAGCGTGATCTGGGGCTTCGCCACCACGCAGCCCGAGGTCGTGCACTACGTGAGCTGCAAGCGCAGTTTTCACCGCGAGGGTCTGTCGGTGGAGATGATCCGGCAACTCCTCGGGCCCCAGCTCGGCCAGCCATGCGTCATGACCCACGAGCTCGTGGAGCTCTGTCGCGAGGAGCTACGGGGGAAGCTGTCCATCCCCTCGACGTGGCGGCACGATCCCTACTGGCTTGCTCGAGCATGGGGGGGGTCTTCCCAGGCCTCGTCTCAGTCGGCGGCGTAGGCCGATCGGAAAAATACTCCACAAAATGTGACGCTCCTGGCCGGAAAAAGTCTCCCGCGCGAGCGCACGCCTGCGCGCACCCGTTGCGTGTGCGATGCCCAGAAGAGAGAGCTTGGCGCAGGCTTCGGCGCGAGCGTCCAGAAAAAAACATCGCATGCCGACTTGACGATGAGACACGCGTGACGCATCTTGCCTGGTGCGGGGAGTTTCCTCCGCCGAAACCCAGAAGAGGCCCACCATGCACACCACGCTCGTTACGGACCGCACCATCGTTCTCGGCTGGCTTGACTCGCGCTTCGAGCTCGTGGACGCCACGGACGACGCCCTCGCGCGGCTCGCGGCGCGGCTTGGGGGTGCGTCGTGAGCGCGTCCTACATGGTCGAAATGGGTGGCCGCGTGCGGTACGTCACGGTGGATGCAGCGGACGACGCTGCGCTTGCCACGATCGGGACGATCATCGCGGAGCTCGCAGCGTCGGGCGCCGTGGAGGGGTGTCTCCCATGATGATCCTGGCCTGGCTACTCGGCTTTCTGTCGATGGTCGCCGTATGCGCAAACCTTCTTTACAGGGCCCTCTCGGGTCTCCCGCTCCTCGGCTACAGCGCGCCGCGCCACTGCCCGGACTGCGGAGCCACACCCGACCGGCGCCACGCCTACCACTGCAGGGTGCGACCGTGAGGCGCACGGAGCGGCAGCAGATTGCGATCTTGCGAGAGGCCCTGCGCCCCTTCGCGCGCGCCTTCGAGGACATCACGGAGCCCGTGCAACGCATGCTCGCGGCCCCCGTCGTTGGCACCGAGCTTCGCGTTCACCACCTCCGCGCCGCAGTCCTGGCGCTGGAAGAGACCGAACCATGAACGGCCCCTACCTGGTCACCGACGGCGTGCGCCCCGTCGGCTACTACAAGACCCTACGCGCGGCCAGAGAGGCATCCTGGCCCCTCGGCCGGCGTGCAGCCATCTGGCGCGAGCACCCCGACGGCACCGTCTCCCGCGTCCACGGGCGCCCAGGCGCGGCCCGCGCGCTCTCAGGCCTCGGCGCCCTCAGCGTGTGCAACCCAGAAGCTGCAGAGGCGTTGGTGCGGTCCGCCATGGCCAGCGCCGACAACCGCATCCCTGACGCGGCCGAGTCGCTCGGGATCTCGGCCCGCCAGCTCTACCGCTACCTGCGCGACCCGAAGTACGCCGACCTCGAACGACAGCCGCGCGGCGAGCACCGTGAATGATTGACTCTTCCCCAGCTTGCCCGCATCATCCCAGAGCCCACTAGGGGGTGCCATCCCTAGGGTCGCGGACCCCGCGACCACCGAACGCCTCGACTCCACCCCCACGGAGCCGGGGCGTCCGCGTATCTGCAGACTGCACCTACCGCGCGGCCGGCAGACGTCGAATTCATCCAGAATCGCCAGATCGCGAAAATCCTGCGCGTGCAAGTACCCGGACCCTCATGAAGCGCGCAATTCTTTCTGTTGACTTTTCCGACACCCACATATGTATACTGCCCGGCAGGGCGAACGCCCCGGGTCGGTCGCACGCTGCAGGCCGCGACGAGCCGAACGCCCTAGGCCGCGCGAAAACAGCGCAGGCCAGGATGGCATCGGGGGTGACGATGGCGCGGCGCTCAGGGTCTGGGCTCCCGCCTCCACCTCGTACCGGGCCGCGTCCCGCAGGGCCGAAGGTAGCGCGGCCTTCGGTCACGCTGGCCCGCACGCATGTCAGGGAAAGGCCTTGCTGGACTCGGTGCGCTATGGCGTGCTACGGGATCCGTCATGCACGTCCGGGTGGTTGTCCTGCGTGAAGGCGTGAAGCTGCCGGGAATTGGGGCTGCAATCAACAGGTTCGCGGACGGCGAGGGCGGCTGGACCGTGCGGCTCGCTGGACAGGATCTCGAAGTCTGCAGGGACGGAAAAACCTACTCTATCCCGTGGGATGCGCGTGCATGGGCTGAGGTCAGCGAGGTGAGCGCCGTGCAGGAAAAACTGACGCGAGCCACGAGCCCAGGCGCCAGCCACCGAAGCCCACGCTCCGACATCGCCGGTTGAGCGCCAGATGACGGCAGTGGCCGCAGTCCCGCCTCCGCCGCTGCCTGGCGACGTCGTAGACAGTACGGCGACGGCACTGGAGACCCCCGGCTCCGACGGCCCGCAGGTCGATGTCCCCGATGCCAACGAAGCTCCGGCCCCCGAGCCGGAGAGCAAGCTACCCCCCCAGGTCATCGCGCGCTCGGTACCCCGGATGGGGGCGGGGGGGTACAAGGCTGGGGCCCCCCCCTCAGTCGCTCACGCTGCGGAACCATCAGGTCGCGTGCAAGCTACACGCAAGCCGTTCGGCACCGGGGAGGCGGCGAAGGCGCGTTACGCGGCGGCGGAGCAGGACTACAGGGTGTACGCGGATCCGGACAGCGACACGACGCATGCGAGTCGAAGGAACCAGCTTCGGAAGGAGAAGGCCATCGAGGAGAGGGCGAGGAAGAGGAAGGCGGAGGAGGAGAAGTGGGCGCACATGCCGGAGGCTGGTGCTCCGGAGCTGAGGGACTGCAAGGGGGGCAAGGATCTCGTCACCATCACGATCGACCGTGAGGCGGCGAGGATGAGTGGGAAGCTCGGGGCGCTTCGGCGCTACGGGCTCAAGATGTTGGAGAAGCGGGATACGAGCTTCGTGGAGAAGCCGGAGTTCACGCCGTACAAGGAAGAGATCAAGCGGTTCTGGAAGGCGCACTGTAACCAGCTGGCGCGGAACGTCGGGCGTGGGCGGTGTGGGGTGGGGCCGTCGATGCTGGTGAGTCATGCGGCGTGGCAGTTTGGGATGGCCAGGTACTACCTCGAGAAGGCCATGAGCATCGATGACGGGCGCGAGCTCATCACGATGGCGAACAAGCTGGCGCAGGGCGGCAGGCAGAACATGATCGCGGCGCACACGCTCTGCGCGCGTGAGGGGCAGGCGAGGATCATGGGCAAGGAGGACACCCCTCCATGGCTCGTTCCGGAGCCGCCGAAGCTCGATCCCGATACCGGCGAGGAAGTGGCGGCAGAGCAGCCTGCTGGCGTGCCGCAGGAGTTCGACTTCCCCTCGGAATGACCTCGGCTCACGGAGTGTGTTGACATGCTCACATGAATGTGTAATATGACTTTCATGCCCAGCACGGTTATCCCGAAGAGGCTCCTGGCGAAGAAGAAGCTCACGCTGAGGGACATCGAGCGCATCACGCTCCTGAAGGGCTCGCACGACGACCGCGCGAAAGGCCTCTGTGTGATGGAGGCCGTGGCATGGTTCGCCGGCGAGCCGAACACGGACCAGCCGCAGTGCGCGTGCCCGGTACTATCGCTGTACGCGATCCGGCTGAACGACTGCATCACGGACGACGCAGAGCGAACGCGCATAATGCGCCCGCTCATCCCCAGGCTCGTCGGCACCCGGGGCACGCGCGAGCTGGAGGTGAAGCGCGCGTACGTGGCGGCGGACTATGCCGCGCGCGACGCGGCGCCGCTGGCCCTTGATTCGGCGGCCAGCGTCCTGCGCCGACGCGGGAGGGAGGATCGCGCGGCGAAGCTGGAGGCGTTCGCGAAGCAGCTACGCGAGCTCCCGGCGGTGGTCGACAAGGCCACGGGGAACGCTGCGGCGAAGGTCGCGCGCTTCGCGCGCGCCAACGCCGCCTCCGCCTACGCCGCCGCCACCGCCTCCGCCGCCTCCGCCTCCGCCTACGCCGCCGCCGCCGCCTCCGCCGCCTACGCCGCCGCCGCCGCCTACGCTCGTATCCCGGCGTGGGAGTCCTGCGCGCGGTGCCTCGAGCGGATGATCGAGGTTACGTAGGTGCCGCCGCTCACGAAGCCATCGCCGACGGAGGGAATGAAGTTCACGCGCTTCGTGCGGCAGGTGCTGGGCGTCACGCTCACCGCCGCGCAGGAGACGGTCTGCAAGATTGCGTTCGACGGGTCGGACATCGAGGATCTGGAGCCGCACGAGAAGATCCTCGCCAGGCTCATGTTCGGCGGCATCGACAAGGTCCCCAAGGCCGCACGCCGTAACTTTGTCGCCGTGTGCGGTGCTCGAGCCGGCAAGAGCCGCGTGTTCTCCGCCTTCCGGGCGCTGCATCTCGCGCTCACGGGGCCCGTTCACAAGCTTGCGCCTGGTGAGAAGGGCTTCGTGCTCATCGTCGCGCCCGACATTCGGCTCGCGCGACAGGTGCTCGACTACGTGGCCGGCGCCTGCAAGAGCCGGCTCATCATCAACCGGCAGGTGACCCACTACACCGCCGACAGCATTACCCTCACGCGCGAGGACAAGCGCGAGGTCGTCATCGAGTGCCTGCCGGCCACGCGCGGCGGCTCGGCGCTACGTGGCCGGTCGCTCCTCTGCGCCGTGCTCGACGAGTGCGCGTTCTTTCGCGACGAGGGCTACCAGGTCAACGACATCGAGCTCTACAGAGCCGTCGGGCCGCGCATCGTCGCCGGTGGGCAGCTCGTCGTCGTGAGCACGCCGTGGGCCATGAAGGGCCTGCTCTACGATCTCTTCAAGAGCAACTACGCCGCGCCACGCGGCGCGCTCGCCTGCCGAGCCCCAACGATGCTGCTCCGTCGCGGCGACGACGAGGTGGGCGCGTGGGTCGCCGAAGAGCGCATCCGCGATCCCGACAACGCCCGGCGCGAGTACGACGCGGAGTTTCTCGAGGCGGGTGCGGAGGTCTTCTTCGACGACGCGCTTCTCGATAAGGTCATCGACAAGTCGCTGAGCGTGCCCGTCGCGCCCGTGCCAGGCATCGAAGTGCTAGGCGGCGCCGACTTCGGCTTTCGGAGCGACAGCTCGGCGCTCGTTGTCGGTCACCGACAGGGCGAAGAGACATGGGTCGCCGAGATCGTCGAGATGAGGCCCGAGCCGGGCATGCCGCTCAAGCCGAGCGACGTCGTCCGCCGCTTCGCCATGACCATGAAGGAGCACGGCGGCACCTACGTCATGGCCGATCAGCACTACCGCGAGACCATCGACGAGCTACTGGCTCACTACGGCTTCGGCTTCGTGCCCGCACCGAACACGCCCGCCGACGCTTTCGTAAACACGCGCGTGCTCCTCCGCGATGGCCGCATGCGCCTGCCGAACCACCCGCGGCTCATCTCGCAGATGAGGGAAGTCACGAGCAAGAACACCGTCGCTGGGCGCGTCAGCATCCACTTGCCGAGGTGGAAAAGCGGCGGCCACGGCGATCTCGTGAGCGCGCTCGTGCTCATGGGCTACCAGGCAGCCGGCCAGAAGGTGAGCTCGGCGCCTGTCCGCGAGGGCAGCAAGGCCTGGGAGGCCAAGATCCGCGAGGAGCGCAGGCAAAAGCTCGTCGACAAGGCGCACAAGCCCTGGTGGAAGGGCGGCCGCGGCCCGATGAGTCCCTACGGCTGATCTGGACGTCTCGCGCCAGGCGGCGCATGCTCCCGCCCATGGTGACCCTCGTCCTCGCGCTCGTCGTCTGCCTTCTCGGAGCCGTTCTCTACCTCGCTGCCGGCGGCAAGCCGGAGACGATGGGGCGCGTGGCCACGCTCGGGCTCGTATGTTTCGGTGTCGGCCTGCTCGTGACCCTCGAGAACGTCTCGGGCGCGGTCACCGTCGAGGCGCACGCCACCCAGCATCTTCGGTAGCCTTCGGCGCCATCCTGCCGTAAAAGGATCATGTGACCTTGGGGCCGCCGCCCGACGATGAGTGGAAACGGCGTGTCGAGTTCCTGCGGGAAGTCGGCGCGACCGCCGCCACGTTCAGCCCGCGAGGCGATCTGCTTCGCATCGAGCTCGGGCCCCAGGTCCCCACTACTCCCAGCCAAGCCGAAGATCCCGAGAAGGACATGGCGCGCCAGGCGCTCGAGCGGCGCGTAAACGCCGCCGTCGCCGAAGAGCGACGCATGCGCATCCTCCGCGGGGCCACGAGCCAGTTGAGAGGCACGCCGATCCTTGACGGCAGCAGCAACACTGAAGCCGACCGGCGGTAACGCACGCTGGTGGGCCGAGCCCGAGGGGCAGGCGCACACCCAGCTCTCCGCCGTCGTCCGGCACATCAAGACGCGCTCCACCTGGCGCGGAGAGGCCGATCGGCTGCATGCCGAGCTCTACGCAGGAGGTCCGGGTGCTGCCGGCATCGCGCTCGATGCGCGCATGCACTACGAGTACATCCCCGGCACGCTCCCCTACAACGTCTGCCGGAGCGCCAGCGACACGCTCGTCGCCAAGATCGCCAAGCACCGGCCGCTCCCGCAGTGCCTCACCTCGCGCGGCAATTGGAAGAACCAGAAGCGCGCGAAGAAGATGAGCCAGTTCCTGGAGGGCGAGTTCTACCGGACGCGCATCTTCGAGAAGTACGGCAAGCTCGTCGTGCGCGACGCCGCCATCTTCGGGCGCGGCATCCTCAAGATCTGGAGCGAGAACAAGAAGGTCAACGTCGAGCGCATCCACCCGTGGGAGCTCTTTGTTGACGAGTGGGACGCGCGCTACGGCGAGCCGCGCAGCATCTACCACGTGCGCACCGTCGACGTGGGCGTCGTCATGAGCCGTCTCGTCGACAAGAGGCTGCCGAAGGAGGAGCGCCAGGAGATCCTGACGAGCGTCGAGGCCGCCGCGCGCAACGCGCCAGAGAGCGACTTCGAGTGGCAGACCGGTCAGGACACCACGGTGCAGCGCGTCCGCCTCGTCGAGGCGTGGCACCTGCCGAGCGCCGAAGGCGAGGACGATGGCCGGCACGTAATCTCGGTCATGGACACCGACATCACGCTGCTCGATGAGAAGTGGGAGTACGAGACGTTTCCCTTCGCGGTGCTCCACTACTCCGATCCCGTCGTCGGCTACTGGGGCCAGGGCCTGGTCGAGCAGCTCGAGGGCTTCCAGACCGAGATCAACGAGATGAGCGGCAAGATCTCGGACGCGCACAACGTCCTCGGTGGCGGCATCATCTTCATGCCCTCGACGAGTGGCGTGATCGACAGCCACGTGCAGTCCGGGCTCGGCGTCATCATCAAACACCTGCCTGGGCAGGCGCCGACGTTCTACAACCCGCAGCCGGTCCATCCGCAGACCTACGAGCGCCTCCGCGACTTGCCGCAGGATGCGCTCGCCGACGTGGGCGTGAGCGCCATGAGCGCGCAGAGCCAGAAGCCCGCCGGCATCGAGAGCGGCATCGCGCTCCAGACGCTCGACGACATCGAGACCGAGCGCTTCATCGTGTTCGGGCGGAGCTACGAGACCTGGTGCATCGAGCTCGCGCGCCATTTTATCCGCTGCGCGAAAGAGATCGCGAACGACAACGGCGAATACGCCGTCAGCGTCCCGATGCGCGGCGGGCTGCTCGATCTCAAGTGGAAGGACGTCGCGCTCCCAGAGGTAGAGATCAAGGTCTTTCCGACGTCGCTCCTGCCGCAGCACCCGGCCGCGCGCCTCGAGAAGGCCAAGATCCTGTTCGACGCGCAGCTCATTGACCGCGCGACGTTCCTCCGACTGCTCGACGCGCCCGATCTCTCCGCCGAGCTCGACATGGAGACGGCGGACCGGCTCGTCGTCGATGAGCAGCTCGAGCTCATGCTCGACACCGAGGATCCCGGGAACGACTACCAGATGCCGTCGCCGTACACGAACCTCGACTGGGCCATGCGCCGCGCGCAGCAGAAGCTCAATCGGGCGAAGATCGACGGCGCCCCTGAAGAGAACCTGAATCTGCTGCGTCGCTACATCGACGACGCCCAGGCCGCGCAGGACAAGGCCCAGGCTCGAGCCGGCATGGCTGCGCCGCAGCCGAACCAGCCAGCGCCGCTACCGCCCTTTGCCGGCGCGGAGCCGCCGCCACCGAATGGCGCGCCGATGGCGCCGCCTCCCATGCCGCCCCCAGCCCCGGGCGGTCCTCCACCCCCAGCCATGGCAGCGTGACCAATGACCCAGCAAGCCGCAGTTTCCACACCGACCACCGCAACAAACGGCCAGACCGCTCCGGCGACGCCTGCCGCCGAGCCGCAGATCACGGCCGATCTCGACGTCGAAGGCCGCTCCGTCGAGCTCACCGAGCACCTACGGAAGGAGCAGATCGCCGAGGAGCAGGCCGAAGGCGACGAGACGCCGCCGCCGGCTGCCGCCGAGACGCCCGCCGCTGCCGCGGAGACACCGCCGCCCGAAGATGCCGCCGCGAAGGAGCGCGCTGCGCGCCTCGAGCGCGCCAAGACCATCGAGCGCGAGGCCCACCGGGCCAAGCAGCAGCTTCTCGAACGCGACAAGGCGCTCCGGACGCGCGAGGCGGAGATCGAGCGGCGCGAAGCGCGCGCGCGGCAGCTCGAGCATGCCCTCGACGATCCCGATGCCTTTCTCGGCATCGCCGCCGAGCGCGTGGGCGTCGAAAAGATGATCGGCTGGCTCCAGGATCAGGCGAGCCCCGAGAAAGTGGCGGCCCGACAGGCCAAGCGCGTCGAGACCTCGGTCAAGAGCGAGATCGACAAGGCGCGCGAGGAGCTCCAGACCTTCAAGCAGCAGCTTCTGACCGAGCGGCAGCAGATCCAGGCCTACCACGCGCGCGCCCAGGTCGAGCAGGGCTTCCACGCCGTCGTCGGCGGCATCAAAGAGCACGTGCCCGTCCTCGCGCATGCCATCTCAGTCGATCCGAGGCGTGTGATTCGCGACGCCGACGAGCTCACCGAGCAGCTCGTCGCCGAGCGCGAGGCGGCCGGAGAGGGGCCGCCCACCTTCGAGGACGTTGCGCGCGAGCTCGATGCCCGCTACAAGAGATTTACAGGCGCCGAGCCAGCGCGCCCCGCAGCACCCAGCCAACCCGGGCAGAACGCCGCAGCCAAGGCGAAAACCGTTTCCAACCGCGCCGCGGCCGAACGATCGTCACTGCTCAGCGAGGAGGAGGAAGACCTCTCGCTGGACGAACGAGCCGAGCGCTTGATTCGCCTCGCGCGCAAGTTTCCCGACAGAGTGTGATCTGCAACGGGATGGCGCGTGAGACCTGGAAAGGCTCGACGCCATGGGTTCTCCGGCTCTCGCATCCACCTATAAGCTCGCGCGGTCGCTCTGGCCGCAGAAGTCGATCTACGATCTCCTGCTCGCGCAGCAGGTCGTCCTGAGCGATCTCCCGAAGGACACCTCCTTCTACGAGGCCGTGCGGTACATCGCCGTCGGCTACTCGGCGCCGCAGGGGATCGGACCGAATTTCACCACGGCCAAGGCCAACAAGACGGCGAGCAAGGCGCAGGAATTTCAGCTCTCGACGTACATCTACTACGCCCTCTTCAGCATCGAGGGCCGCCTCATGCGCCGCGCCAAGAGCGACAAGGCGCTGATCGTCAAGCCGCTCGCGCGCGAGACGAAGAACGCCCTGACGCAATGGCGGCGTGACGTGACCGCGTTCATGCACGGCAACGGCGGAGGCGCGATCGGACAGATCGCCTCGGCCGGCGTCTCGGGCGCGACCATCACGCTCGCCGACATCACGAAGATCCGGTTCTTCGACATCGGCATGAAGCTCAACACGGCGACGACCGACGGCACGAGCGGTACGGTCAACCCGGGCAGCGTGACCGTGTCCAAGGTCAACCGGCGCACGGGCGTCATCACCGTCGCCGAGGCGAGCGTCGTGACGGGGATCCCCGCCGCCGCCGCCGCGGACTACATCTTTCGCGACGGCGTGTTCGGCAACGTCACCGACGGCTTCGAGTCGTGGGTGCCTGCGACCGATCCGACGGCCACGCTCTTCAAGGCCGTTGACCGCAGCGTCGACACCGAAGGCCTCGGCGGCATCCGCCTCGACGTCTCGGCCAAGACGCCCTTCAACGGCGCCATGGCGCTCGCGGGCGCGGTGCACGACGCGGGCGGCTCGCCCGATCGCTACATCGTGTCGACCACCGACTGGCAGAACCTCCGCGCCGAGCTCTCGAGCGCCGGAAGCCTGACCTACACCCAGATCCCCTCGGCGCCGATCGGTAAGTTCGTGCCGGGCATGAAGTACACCGCCATCGAGATCATGGGCCCCTCCGGCCCCATCGCGGTCCTGCCGGATCCGGATGCGCCGACGAGCGTCGGGCGCGTCCACACCCGCGAGACGTGGGTGCTCGGCTCGATGGGCGAGCTCGTCAGCATGATCGACGAGACCATGATGGAAGACGCCGCCGACAGCTTCGAGTCGCGCTTCGTCGGCGACATCGAGCTCTACTGCGAAGCGCCCAAGTACAACGCGCGAGGCGCGCTGTAAGGCGCGGAGGATGAGACCATGACCGACCGAGCCGTATACAAGCGCGTCCAGACCGGCCAGCTCGAGGGCAACTCCGTCGAGCTGACGGGTACCCCCGAGCAGACCGTGACCGACGTGTCCACCCGGACGCTCCACCAGCCTATCTTCAACGACAGCGCCAACGCGGCGGTCAACTTCGGCGAGGAGGAGATCGTGCGCGTGCCGCTGGCGGGCAAGGTGCTCGCGGCCTACGTCACGCCGCCGGCAGCCATCACCGCCGACGCCCTCAACTACTGCATGCTGACGCTCGCCAAGCGGACGGCCGGAGGTACAGCGACCACCGTCGGTACGCTCAACACGGCCACCGCGAACATCGCGGCGCTGACGCCCACGGCCATGACGCTGACGGCGAACGCGGTGCAGCTCGCCGCGGGCGACTCGCTCACCATCAAAGGCCTGAAGACAGGCAACGGCAAGTCGCTCGGCGCGGCGAACGCCAGCGCCAAGATCGCCGTCGTGTTCGAGGAGAACTGATCCCATGAGCACCCAGGATACGGGGTACTCGGAGACGACGTTCAACCCCGGACAGAAAACCTGCAAGCTCAAGGTGACCTTCACGGCGTCGTCCGTCGTGTCGGCCAGCAAGGGCCGCGCGGCTACGGCGGCGAAGACCGTTACGGGCACCATCCGCGTCACCTTCAACAAGAAGTGGAACGCGCTGGCCGGCTTCTCGAGCGGGTGGTTCACCGCCACTGGCGCGGCGCTCGCCCCCGTCATCGTGACCGACGCCCTCAAGGCGTCCGGCTACATCGACGTCGAGCTCCGCGCCTCGACGGGCACGCCCACCGACCCCGCGTCGGGCGACATCCTGTTCCTCAACTTCACCCTCGACACGCTCGGCCTGGGCTTCCCGTGAAGCCGGACGGCAAGGACAAGTCGTCGCTCGAGGACGAGCACCTCGACGACGCTTACGACGCGCTCAAGGCCGGCGACAAGTCGGCCTTCCGCGCGGCCCTGAAGAACGCCGTCGAGGCCTGCGTCGAGCGCGCGCAGGCGGACGACTACGAGCAGGACAAAACCGACGAGAAGGAGTAGCACGCAATGCGCACCGTCCGGCTCGACAGCCTCCTGAGCCAGGTGCGCGCGCGCGCCTTTATCGAAGCTTCGACGACGGTCATCACCGACGCCGAGATCACGGAGTTCATCAACCAGAGCTTCGCGGAGATGCTCGACGAGATCGTCCTGCAGAACCAGGACTACAACGTCACCTCCACGACGCTGAACACCGTGGCGGGCACGGCGACCGTCGCGCTCCCGAGCGACTTCTACAAGTTTCGTAAGCTCGTCGTCACCATCGACGGCACGATGCGTACGCTGTCGGATTTTCGGCTCGAAGAGATCGAGGACTACGCCAACGTCACCTCCGGCTGGACCGTCGGGATCCCCATCTCCTACCGACGCTACGGCACGAGCGTCCTCTTTGCGCCGACGCCGCAGGCCGTCCACGCAGTCACAATGTACTACCTGCCGTGTGCCACCCGGCTCGTGTCGGCGAGCGACACGTTCGACGGCCAGGATGGCTGGGAGGAGTTCGTGGTGCTCGATGCGGCGCGAAAGTGCCTCGACAAGCTCGATCGCGACAGCGGCAAGCTCACCCAGGAGCGCGACAGAAAGCTCGCCCTCATCGTCAAGATGGCCTCGGCGGTGAACTACGGCGAGCCGCCCATGATGGTCCGCAAGGCGCGCACGCTCTACCCGTGGCGGCCTCAGTGGCGCCGGCCGTGGAGCCGCTGACATGGCGCTCGTTCGCACCAAGACGCCGCTCCGGCGCGAGTTCACCGGCGACCGGCAGATCGACGGCGCGCAGGACCACGCCGCCGACGCGCACCGCGTCCTGAACGCCACGCCATTCACACCTGCGCGAGGCGTCCTCCTCAAGGCCAAGACGCTCGCTTCGGGCAAGGAGACGGTTCTCGTGCACGGCCTCGGACGCATTCCGAGCGGCTGCTTTCCTGCGCTAGCCACCAAGGCTGCGTGGCGCGGCTACGTGACGGCCAGAACGACGACCACGATCACCGTGTTCCAGGAGAATGGCTTCGTGGATCCCATCGTGGACATGTGGGTCTTTTGAATGGCCCTCGCGTCGCGACTCATCGACGTGCCCGTAGGCGGAGGTGTCGACGAGCGCTCTGGCAAGAAGGGTGGCATCTCGTCCAAGTGGCGGAGCCTGCTCAATGCGCGCTGGCCGAACATCGGCGAGGTCGAGAAGCGGCTCGGTAGCTTCGGGGTCGGCCAGCAGATCGATGGCTCGGCCATCGCCATCAACACCAGCGTCGTCGACAACTGCCGGCTCATCAACGCGGGCGACCACCTCGCGCTCGTCGACGGCTACCGCCTCTGCGCGCTCAAGGGCGACGGCAACCTTATCGACACCTTCACGTCTCGCGGCGTCGTCTCCGAAGCGGTCGTCACACGCGCTGGTATCGGTGGCGACGTCATCGGCGTGGTATGCTCCGACGTCGCCTATGCCTCATCGGGTACCTATGCCGGATGCATCATCTACGTCTGGGGTACCGGGTCCTCGACGACGCCGACGTCGATCGCGATCTACAACGCGACCACCGGCGCCCCCGTTCTGTTCCGGCAGGTCACCGCTTTCAACTACGCCCCGCGCGTCATCGTCTGCAACGGCAAGGTCTATGTCCTCGGCGTCTCGAGCACAAACCTCGTTTGCTATGACGTGGCGGCGAACGCCAGCTCGAACCTCAAGACGGATCTGAAGTACACCGACTCGGACGTGTTCGCGCCCTACGACGTGGTGGCGTCGAGCACGCGCTTCTACGTCGGCTACCAGACGACGGGCGCCACGAACCTCCAGCTCTACGGCTTCGACACATCGACGCCGCCCGCCCAGGTCACGAGCGCTGCCATCACCGATGCCGTGTCCGCTAAGGCCATAGGCCTCTGCGTCACATCCGGCGACTCGCGCCTCTGGGCCACCTGGTACAACGACACCAACGTCCGCGCGGTCGCGACCAACCTCGCCGAGCCGTCGCTTGCGACGACCACGGCGGCGTTCACGCTCTACACGCCAGGCGGCACCGACTCGGTGCACGCGACGGCGCCCGCGCGCGTGACGAGCACAAAGGCCATCGCTGTCATTGGTCTCAAGAGCACGACGACCCCGAAGGACGGCTACCTCGTCGCGCCATGCTTCAACACGTCGGGCGGCATCGACCGGACCGGCGCGAACAGCATGACCCGGTGGTGCATGCCAATCTCTCGGCCATTCGGCTATGCCGATGCGAGCACGACGGGCACGGTGACGACGGCATACTGTTGGGTCGTCGCGGGTGGCGCGCACGGCGGCCTCTCGGCTACAGGCAACTGGGGTGATCAGGCCTACGGGCAGTACTCCCACGTGCTCGTAGATCTCTACGCCGGCACCCTGCAGACGGGCCCCGCGCGGCCGGTGGCGATGTCCACGGCGCGTACCGCCTCGATCGCTGCCGCATCCTCGGCGCTGCGAAACCAGAAGCTCCTCTCATCGGTCGTATCGCCGTCAACGGGAAAGTACGTTGGGACGGGCCTCAAACAGACGACGCCCAGCACGCAATTGCAGAATACGGCCGTCGCCCTGACGGCGAGCTTCGTCGCCAGTAACCGTTGGCAGCCGGCGCGCGCGGGCGACAACGTCTACCTGAGCGGCGGGCTCGTGCAGATCTACGACGGCCTCCGCGTCTACGAGTCCGGCTTCGTCTACGATCCGGGGGGGCTCGGTGTCGCCGACTCTGGCTCAGGGACATCGCTCAACGGGACATACAACTACGTCATTGTCTACGCGTGGACGGATGCCAAGGGCAACGTCATCCGCTCCGCGCCGTGCGCGCCGGTAGCCATCACGACGGCGCACAACACGACGCTCACGTTGCCGAACCTGTCGCTAACGACGAAACAAGCGCAGCCGTTCAACTACTACCCGTACGTCACGGTCGAGATCTACCGCACCATCAACAACTCGAGCGGCCCCTACTACTACGTCGGATCGAGCACCAACTTCGTCACGCTCGATGCCGCCGAGACGTACACCGACTCGGCCACCGACGCGACCATCGTCAGTAACCGACAGCTCTACACCGGCCTCACGGGCACCGACATCTCCACGGTGCCGCATGTCTGCCCGCCATCGTTCGGCGCGCTCATCGCGGCCAACGGCTCGCTCTGGGGCATCGGCGACGATCAGCGCACCCTTTGGGTGAGCAAGCCCTACGTCGACGGGGAGATCGTCGAGTGGAGCGACTCTGCGACGGTGCAGTTCGACGAGGGCCAGAAGCTGACGGCGCTGGCGCAGCTCGACGCCGTGGTCATCGCCTTCTCGCGAAACCGCATCTACCGCGTGAGCGGCTACCCTCCGACGGGCGCCATCGGCGACGGTGGCTCGCTCGTCGTCGACCGCGTATCGGCGGACGTAGGCTGCATCGAGCCGCGAAGCGTGTGCACGACGCCTGAAGGGATCGTGTTTCAGGCAGCAGGCGGCGGCTACTACCTCCTCGACCGCGGCCTGAACCTCACCATCGTCTTTGCCGACGAGATCCAGAACACGCTGGCGGCGAATCCTACGGTCACGAGCGCCGTAGTGCACCCGACGGGCAAGTACATCCTCGTCACCGCGCACAACGGCGGCACGACGGGCGTCCGCTTCGTGTTCGACTACCGCCTCCGCCAGTGGGGCATCGACCAGGTGACCGGGGGCCTGCCGCGCTCGAGCGCTCGAATCTGTTCATCGGCGGTCGTTGGCGACGTCCTCTACTGGATCGACCGCGACGGCTACGTGTTCCGCGAGACGACCATGGCCGACAGCTTCCCTTACCTCGACAACGCCGCCACGTGGGTGACATTCCAGGGCGAGACCCAGGACATCAAGCTGGCGGGCCTGCAGGGCTACCAGCGGATCTGGCTCGTGGGCCTTCTGGGCACGCGGTACACGGGCCATGATCTGAAGATCGAGATCGCAACCGACTACAGCGACTCGTTTGCTCAGTCCAAGACGTTTCTGTCGGCGGTCACCGATCTGTGGTCGCCGGAGCAGTGCAGGCTGGACGTCGTGCGCCAGCTCTGCGAAGCGATCCGCGTGCGAATCACCGACGCGGCACCCACAGGTGGCAACCTGACCACGGGGCAAGGGTTCGCGCTGGCTGGCCTCGCGCTCGAGGTCGGCGTACACAAGGGAATGGTGCGCCTGCCGCCGGCGCAACGGAGCTGACCATGGGTTACCGAGATGGTGATGGTGTTTGGCACGACACGCCCGATCCGGGGACCCAGACGCAGTGGGCCGACAACACGGGGTTCGCGCCTCGGCAGACGCAGGCTCAGAACGGTCAGGGCGCGCCGATCTACGGCTACCAGGACGGGCATGCGGTAGTCGTGGGCTACGCGTCAGACGACGGGACGCCATACAACGTCCCCGGCGGGACGGCAGGGAGCAGTGACCGGCAGGCCTACAACGCGTCGAACGGCGACGCCGGGCACTACGATCAGAACGGACAATGGGTGGACGATCCTGCTCGAGTGAACCCGAGCGGAGCCTTCAACGATCGCGCGGGCTACATCGCGCCCCGCAATTCTCCGATGGATCGCTACGCCACGCATGACAATTACGTGGCCGGCCGCGACGACACTCTTTGGGGGAACGTCGTCCAGCCTAGCGCGTACGAGTACGGTCAGGAGATCGGCGGCGACAAGGCCGAGGAGGCTCGGTATGCGGGCCTCGCAGGCGCAGCCGACGCGCGGCAGGCGGCCCAGATCAACAATCTGAAATACAACCTGGACCGCAGCAAAGAAGGCTACTCCAGCGACGAGCAGCAGTATGGCCTCGACCAGTACCGCAACATGATCGAGGGCAAAGGCCCGAGCGTCGCCGAGCAGCAGATGGGACTCGGGCTCGCGCAGGCCCAGCAGAACAACGCCAATGCCCTCCAGGCCGCGCAACAGGCGGCGGCATCGCGCGCGGCGAGCGCCAGGGGAGGCGGAGCTAATCTGGCGGCGGCGCAGATGCAGGCGGCGCAGCAGCAGGGAGGTGCGGCGGCAGCCGCGAACCAGACGAACGCGCAGATCGGACAGCAGGCAGCCTTCCAGGGCGGGATGCTCCGCGCGCAAGAGCAGCAGCAGGCGCTTGGAGGCTACAGCGCGCTGTCGTCACAGAAGCGCGCGAACGATCTCCAGCGTGAAGGCATGAGCGCTGACCAGGCCTACAAGCAGGCTACTCTCGAAGAGCAGCAGCGAGCCCTGAACGACGCTCGCAATGCGCAATACGAGAACCGCCGACAGCAGGTGTTCGAATCACAGGACGCAAACCGCCAGGCAGGCGAGGCGGCAAACGCAGGCGTATACGGGCGAAACGAGGATAGGAAGCAGAAGTCGGACCAGGCCAACGCAGACCGTACGCAGCAGTACATCGGCGCTGGCACCGCGGCCGCAGGCGCCCTAGGCGCCGCCGCGATCATGAGCGACATCTCGGCAAAGCAGGGGATCGGCAGCGGAGATGTCGCCGTCCGAAACCAGTTCGGCGTGCTCGGCCAGACGATGCCGTCTGCGGCGCAGGGACGAGGCCTCGGGCTCGCGCAGCGCGGCCTACCGGCTCCGCAGGCGCCCGCCGCTACGGCGCCGTCGCCTGGCGCGATGAGCCAGCCCACAACGCCGCAGTACACGCCGCCGAGCATGCGCGTGGGCTCGGGCCAGCAGCTCGGCGGGCTCCCTGCGCCGCAGCAGCCGGCCATGGCTCCGATGGCGCCCCGGCTACCCGCTCCGCAGCAGCCCATCGCGCCGAACCAGCAGAGCGCGCCGCAGGGGCTCGGCAGGCTCGCCCAACAGAACGTCATGAGCGACACGCGCGCCAAGACGAACATCGGCGATGGGCGCGACGCCGCGCGCGCGCAGTTGACTGCGGCTGTCGATCCGGACCTGTATCGGAAGTTCACGCCGGACTACCTCGCGGCCCACCCAGAACTCCAAAGTCAGATCCGGCCTGGCTATCTGTCGCCGGCCCAGCAGAGGGCGCTCGATGACGCCGAGGAGATGCGACGCCGCCGCGAGGCGTGGAACAACCCGGCTGCGCCGAGGCCGCCGCGCGCGGTGAGCGATCAGCTCTCGGTCATGAAGCCGAACACCTACCGCTACAAGGAGCCGCAGAAGCACGGCGAGGGCGAGCGCATCGGCGTCATGGCTCAGGACATGGAGAAGGGTCCGTACGGCCACCAGCTCGTGAAAGACACGCCGGAGGGCAAGAAGATCGACGGTGCCGGCGGCCTCTCGCTCGCACTGGCTGGCACCGCCGACCACGAGAAGCGCCTCCGCGCCATCGAGGCCGCCGGTGGCGCACCCGGCTTCGCCGTCAAGCGTCTCGCCGACACGCCGCCCGCCCAGGGCATGATGGGTCAGCCAGGAGACGCCGTGACGCCCATCACCTCGGCGGCCGGAGGCGGCACCATCAACGCCATGCTCGACGCCCGCCGCCGCGCGCAAGAGGAAGAAGCCCGCCGCGCGGCGCTAGCCCAGCAGGGAGGCCTCGCGCTCGCCGCGGGGCAGTGAGCCATGGCCGATCCCGCCCTCGGACCCATCTACGGCTACTCGCCGGAGCCTCTGCCGGAGGACCCGAACGCGCCTAACCAGTCGTTCGAGCCAGCGGGCCCTCCGCCGCCGCCGCTGCCGCCTGCGGGGCCTCCGCCGCCGCCGAACTACACCCCTGCGCTCACGATCCCAACGGGCCCTACGCCCGAAGAGAAGGCCCGCTACGCGCGCGCGGTCATGACCGGCGTCGCTCCCCTCGGAGCCGTGGCGGGCCAGGCAGGCAACCGCGCGCTGGCCGGCGTCTCGGAGGAGAAGGCCGCATCGCTCCTGCCGCATACCGAGGAGGAGAAGCGCGCTTTCGCCAAGAAGGTGCTGGCGGGCATCGGCAAGGGCGCCTCGCCGGTCGCCGGCGCCGCCATCCACAAAGCGTTCATGGGCAAGAAGGACGAGGCCCCTGCAGCCGGAGCGGCCCATCCCGACGAGCTCGCGCCGCCACCGAAGCAGGTGGGCGCCATCGACAATGCCGAGGCGGCAGGCATCGATCTGACCGCCTACCGCCAGGACTATCCCAAGATCCAGTCGGTCACGACGAAGGGCGGATGGGTCGACACACGCGCGCCGCAGGTCAAGGCCGAGGAGGAGACGCAGCAGACGCAGGGCCATGCCGCAGGGGCCACCATCTTCGATGCGCGCGAGCAGGCACGGCTCAAGACGGAGGAGGATCTTCGGAAGTCGATCGCCGACACCGAGCAGCGAGCAAACGAGCAAGCCGACGCATTCAAGAGGCTCCAGGCCGAGGCCAGCGCGCAGCAGCACGTCGCCCAGACAGCGCACGAGGCCGCGGAGAAGTACGGGAGCGTCTCGGCTGGCTGGGCGAGCAAGTCGACGCCGTGGCGTATGGCCGCCGGCATCTTTGCGGGCCTCGGCGCCTTCGGGGCGGCGCTGACGCACACGCCGAACTATGCGCTCGAAGTCATCAACAAGAGCATCGACGACGAGGTCCAGGCGCAGCGCCTCCGCTACGAGGCCGCGAAGGACAAAGCAAACGCGCAGGACACCATCTACGGTCACGTCATGGGCCGGCTCAACAACGAGGTGCAGGCCTCGCAGGTGACGCGCGCCATCCTCGCCGACAAGGCTCGCGCGTTGAGCGATCTGGCGGCGCAGCGCGAGCAGGGTGCTGCGAACAAGGAGCAGCAACAGAAGCTCGACATGCTGCTCGAGCAGCAGAAGGTGAACGATCTCAAAGAGGCCTATCGCAACATGCCAGGCTCGACGCGGTACACCGATCCGCGCACGGGCGCGCCCATTACGGCCAAGGAGGTGTTCGAGCTCGCCAATTCTACCGACAAGACGAACCTCGCGCTCGCAGAGACCATCATGAAGAGGGCCGCGGAGCGTGGCGGCAAGGACGAGACGAACAAGCAGCTCCAGTACGGGACGACCGAGCTCCTGCGAAACCCTGGCTTCGTCGGAACGGGAGCCGCCAAGAAGCTGCAGCGCGATCTCGAGCAGAACGGCGGGAGCGGCACCGGATACGTGGGGACCACGATGTACGCGCACTCGCCGCGCCTGTTCTCCCTCCTCTACGGCAAAGAGGCGGCGACGACACAACAGGACGCGGCCACGCTCGAGCGCTTCGTGCGCAACGAGCTCGGCTCGAACAGCACGCTCTCCCCCGGTGAGAAGCAGGCCTACGAGATGGAGATGGGCAAGGGCCCGGAGGCGCTGCAACACGTGGCGCAGCAGCTCCAGGAGCGGCAGGATTCACGCATCCGCATGATCCAGTCGACCATGACCGATCCCGAGGCTCGCCGACGCTTTCAGGAGGCGACGGGCGGCGGAGGAGGCCAGGCCGTTCCGCCAGGCTTCTCGAAGTAGGCCATGGCCGAGCTGGTCCTCTACGACCGCGCGACGGGCGCACCCACGCCCTTTGCGTCGCCGGAGGAGGCCGAGCGCGCCTACCGAGCGGGCACCCACGCCCCGAAGGCCGCCGATCGCGTTCCCGTCGTCCTCCACGACGGCCAGGTGGGCACCGTGCCCGGCGCCGGCATCGACGACGCCCTCAGGATGGGCGCGCGCCTCTTGCCGCCGGACGCCTACGCGGAGCACGTACAGGAGCAGGCACGTGCCGAGGCCGAGAAGCAGCTCGACGACAAGATCGCCAAGATGCCATTCGCGGCCAAGGCGGCGACCACGGCGCTCGGCTCGCCGCCCTCCTCGCGTCTCCAGGCCTGGCAGCACGGTGGAATGAGCGGGGCCACGGCAGGCCTCGCCGATGTCGGCGTCACGTCCGGCCTGCGAGCCATCGGCCAGAATGCGGCGGCCACGAAGTACGCCGAGCACGCCAGGCTGCTCGAGCAGGCCCACCCGACCATCACGGGTGCCGGCGAGCTTGGAGGCATGGTCGCTGGCGCGGCGGTAGGCGGCGCGGAGGCCGGTGCGGGCGGCCGGCTGGCTCTCGGCGGCCTATCGCGGCTCATGCCCGCAGCGGCCATCGATGCCGCAGGGGCGGCCACCGAGCGCTTCCTCGCCGAGCAGGCCGTCGGAGGCCTGGAGCGCACGGCGCTCGGCAGAGCGGGTATCACGGGCGCCAAGTACGCCGCACGCGGCGCGGTCGAAGGCTACGGCTATGGCGTCGGGCAGGCTCTTCACGAGGACGCCATCGGCGGGGGCGATCACCAGCTCAACGCCGAGAAGATCTTCCTCGTGCGAGGCGGCGAGGGGGCGCTCTTCGGGGCGCTCGGAGGTGGTGTTGCCGGCGGAGGCCTGTCGCTGGCCGGCTCGGGTCTGGGCCGTCTCGGAGCTCGAGCTGCGAGCACCGCGGAGAAGGCCGGCGCGGGAGCGACGTCGCCGCTGATCGGCGCCGAGTCGTGGCTCCGCGGGCAGGCCGACGAGTTCGCGGCGCGCGGTTTCGGGATGACCGCCGGGCAGGCCAAGTACGCCGAGCGCACCGTAGACGGCGGCACCAAGGCGCTCGGGCGCCACTTTCTCGACGAGCTCTCGACCATCGACAAGGGCGACGAGCTCGGAGTGGCGGTGTCGCGCGCCTTCCACGAAGGAAACCCCGAGACGGCGCTCGATATGGTGCGCACCGCCAAGAAGGAGACAGGGCGGAAGATCAGCGAGGTCCTCGGCCAGCCGGTGACCGTGCCCGCCACGCAGATCATCCACCGCATCGAGAGCGTCCTCGAGAGCTACCCCGAGGCCGCCTACGCCGCGCCCATCGCCCAGATCCGGGAGCAGCTCGTCAAGCCCATGACCGAGCGCCTAGGCATCCGCTACGGCATGGTGCCCGCTGAGCAGACCGCGGCGCCAGCTGTCGCCGAGACGCTGAGCCACGGCCTTGGCGGTCAGGCTGAGCGCCTGGCGGCAGCGCGGGAGGCGCCCGCGTTCGCGCCGAAGTTCGACACCATGACCGGTCCTGCGATGACCGGTCCTGCGATGCAGCCCGGGATCGTGGCCAACCCGGACGTGCCGCTCGCGCAGCTCGCCGACGAGCGGCAGGCCCTCTCGAAGATCGCCCATGGCGGCCAGACGCTCACGCCGTCGGCGCAGAAAGAGTTTCAGCAGCGCATCACCAGCGCTCTCTCCGAACTCGAGAGCGACGCGCTCGATCGCGCGGCGAAGGAGGCTGGCACCGAGAGCCAGCGCGCCGAGCTCGAAGCGCTCAAGAGCCGCTACCAGAAGGAGTCAAGGATCTCCGAAGCGCTAGAGGGTCGCGTGGCGCGGGAGGACGCCCACAACCGCCTGAGTCTGGGCCCTGTCATCGGAGCGGTCGCCCACGGTAGCGCGCACGGCGTGGCGCAGGGGATCGCGGCGGCGCTCGTCATGCAGGGCGTGAAGGACCGCGGCAACATGGTGGCGGCGGTGCTCCTCGACCGCCTCGCAAACCTGTCGAGCATGCAGACTGCGGTGCACGCGGCCGACGCCAAGATCCAGCAGGCCGCCAAGGGCCTCGTCCGCGCGACTGGCAGCGGCGCCAAGGCGGCCATCCGGACAGCGGTCGCGCCCAAGGAGCCGGAGCCCGTGCGCTACCAGGCCGCCGTCGAGCGCGTGCAGAAGCTCAGTAGCGACGCGCAGGAGTTCTCGCAGCAGCTCCAGACGACGTCCACGATCCCGCATGCGCCCAAGACGTCGCTGGCGCTAGCGGGCGTGCTCGCCAAGGCCTCGGCGTTCATCTCCGGCAAGCTCCCTGCTCCGAACCCGCCCGGCAACCGCTTCATGCTGACCGCGCAGGGACCCGGCGGCCGAAAGCTCGACGAGGCCGAGGCGGCTCGCTTCTCGCGCACCTACGACGCGCTCGTACACCCCGAACGCATCCTCGACCGCATGGGCAAGGGCGACGTCACGCGCGAGCAGGTGGAGGTCCTCAAGGAGGTCGCTCCGCGCTCCTTCGAGGAGCTACGAAACAAGCTCGTGGCCGAGGCCATGCAGGCGCAGAAGGACGGCAAGCCGCTGCCCTTCGAGACGCTCCAGCGCATCGATCTCTTCTTCGACGAGCCGATCCTGCGAGCCAACGATCCCAAGGTCTTTCAGGCCCTACAGAAGAACGTATCGGGCGAGGTGGCGCCGGACGCGCAGCCTGGTAGCAAGAGGGCGCCAGCGCCTCGCCGCTCGTCGCTGGGGAAGTTCGACACGGCCGCAAGTCCGTACGACCGGATCGAGTCGAAGGTCGGTAAGATGTGAGGCAGAGGAAGGTGAGATCATGAGCTACCCTGTTGCAGGATCGCGCGCATCGGACGTGGGCGAGGTCGCGCCGTACCGAGCTGCTATCGCGGTCGATGTCGCCAGCACCGATCAGACGCTGACTCGCCCGAGCCGCGGTATCTACATAGGCGGCGCTGGCAATCTCGTCTGTCGCCTGAAGGACGACAGCGCCGACTCCACGTGGACAGGGCTTCTGGCTGGCAGCTGGTACCCGCTCGCGATCTCGATCGTCCGAAAGACGTCGACGACCATCACCAACTCAAACCTGACCTTCTGACAATGTGCCTCGCCGGACCGGCGCCGGGTGCACGCATCCAGAGGCCTTACATGAATCTGCTATCCAGCAATGAAGACCTCGCGAACGCCGTATGGACCAAGACGCGATCTACGATTGCGGCGGGCGGCACCACGCCGCCTTCGGGCCCAACAAGCGCCGCGCAGTTCCTTTGCGAAAGCTCCGCGTCTGGGACGCACACGGCGAAGCAGATACTGTCAACGAACGTATACGCGGGGCAGCGCGTCACGATGCGGCTCGCTTGGTGGGTAAAGCCTGGGACACGGTCCTGGTGCAATATCGGGTTCGATGACGGTACGGACGGTGGCGACTGCTTCTTCCAGCTGTCTGGCGCCGGGGCGCTGGGGACGTTTACTCCGTACTCCGGCGCGACAAACAACTCGTCGGCGCGCATCGCCAGCCTTGGAAGCAGCTGGTATCAGGTCGAGCTGATCCAGGACGTTACGTGGACCGGTGGCTCGCCACTGCTGGAGGCTTTTTTGCTGCCGTCCACCGGAGATACGGTCTACAGCTTCGTCGGCACCGACCTCGCCCACTCGATCGAAGCCGTAGGGGCGTTCCTCGAGATCCTGTCGCCGTACTACAGATCGTAATGCATGGCCGAGACGCCGCAGTCCGCCTATGACGTCTACTCCGCGGTCTGCACCGCGACAGCGGCGAACGTCCCGACGGCGGGCTATGCCGTCACCACGGCGAGCGACGGTGTGGAGCTCGCGACAACGACACTGCTAGGCACCAGTTCCACGGGCACCGTAGACGGCATCGCGCTCACCACGGGAAAATTCAGCCAGCCGATCCAGGTGCAGCGCGAGGGACGAGTCGACAAGTCGCTCTTGACGTGGCTCGGCACCGGTGGCCTGGAGGCGTTGGTCATCGACAGCAACGGCAAGCCGCAGCGCGCGAGCGCGGCCAGTGGCCTCCTGGCCGGTATCGTCGACAAGCAGGGAAACGCCTACCTCGACCTTGCACTACAGACGTCGACCCTCGTCGTCGGCGGAACGTCATGGAGCAATCCGGCCTCTGCGGCATACGAGAGCAAGCGCAGCATCAAGGCCAGCACCGGAACGCTCTATGTAGCGGTCGGCTTCAACGGCGGATCGGACACCTACGTGCAGGTGTTCAACTCGGCAGCGGAGCCCAGCTCCGGCGCGGCTCCTGTGTTCGCGTTTCCCGTCAGCGCCTCGCGCCCGTTCTCGCTGGATCTTCCGCGCGGGCGCGCCATGTCGAGTGGTATCTACGTCGGCACGAGCACCACTGGGCCGAGCTACACCGCCGATGTCAACGGCGCCATCTACCTCGTTGCAGAGTACAACTAATGGCCTGGAGTGATCCGGCGGGCTCGGCGTATGAGTCAAAGCGGCTCGTAAAGAGCGGCGCATCAAGGCTCTTCATGCTCGTCGGTTTCAACGCTGGGCCCGGTTCGCGCTGGCTGCAGGTGTTCAACTCGACGACGGAGCCGAGCGCTGGCGCCGCACCGCTCCTGTCGGTGCCCGTCGATCCGAGCATGACATTCTCGCTCGACATTCCGAGATCGCTGCAAGGCTCGTTCTCCACCGGTATCTACGTGGCCGTCAGTGCCGCCGGGGCCTCCTACGCCGCTGACGCCACGGCGTCGTTCTGGATCAACGCGGAGACCGACTGAATGGGCCTCATGGCGGACAGGGGCCTGCTCGTAATGCCTGGGATCTTCCGTGGCCCTGCGCTCGGCGGGCTACGCTGGCAACTCCCTGGACTCAGCGACAACGGCGCCGGCGCATACAATTGCCCCGCGACAGCCACGGTAGGCGCGACCATGGATGGCGCGCCCGGCACGGCCTACACCGTGTCGCTCCGCTTCCGGGGTGTCGTCGAAACCATGAAGTACACCGGTGGCTCGAACGACGGGGCGTTCTTCCAAACGGGAGGCACGCCGCTGCGCGATGGGAGCTACACCTTTTCCACGGTCTGCAACAGCTACAGGCTAACGATCGAGGGCACTGTCTACTACCTCAACAGGGCCACCGACGGGGTCTACGTCCGCGCCGTCGACTACACGAAGTCCTTTACGATCCACGGCGGCGGCTATGTAGAGCTCTTCGCGGACTCTGTCGATTCTGCGGAGCTGAAGGAGAACGACGCTATTCAGGGGGACGGCAGCATCATCATCGCCAACGGCTTCTCGCGCTACACCGGGCAGTTCATTCAAATGGACGTCGCTTCGATCTCTTGAGGCAACCATGGGCCTGATCACCTTCGGCAAAACGCCTCGCATCATCCTACCGGATTCAAACACGCAGCTCTGGTACAAGCTCGACGATACCGCAACGCCGTGGGTAAACTCTGGGCAAGCGGGCTCGCTCAACCTCACCGAAGTCGCCGGCACCGTTCGTCGTGCCGCCGCCACCGGCCTGCTGAGCGCATGCGTGGATCTCATCGGAACGGCCGCTTGTCTCGCGTCGGCGAATACGTCGGCGTGCGAGCCGGCGCAGGCGCTCACGATGAGCGCGTGGGTCTTCCCGCACGCGTTTACGAAAACGTTCGCTGACATCGTGATGAAGCAGTATCGGGCGAACGGAACGTGGACGGCCCCGTTTGAGTCGCTCGGCCTGGAGATGGACTCCACAACCAACGGTGGCTGGGCGTTCAACCTCTGCACGAGCGCCACGACGACCGGCGTCGGAGTCTCCTCCGCGGGTGATAGGCTGCGACTGGCGCAATGGCAACTCGTCGCCGGCACCTACGATGGCACAACGATGCGCGCCTATTTGAATGGGAACGCGGTCGGCACCTCCACGGCGCGAAGTGGGAACGTCGACTACGGCACGCACGGCCGCTGGTGTGTCGGTGGCAATCCAGCGAACGACGCGTCTAGCGCGCAAAGATGGGATGGCCTGATCGACGACGTGCGTGTGGAGAGCGTGGTGCGGTCGCAGGCGTATCTGCAGCTCATGTACAAGTACGGAATGGGGCTCTACGAATGACGCTCGCCGTACCCCAAAAGAGCGTTCGGTTCGCCTTCGTCCACGCGGTCGCAAAGCCGATCCCAGTCCCGTCGACCGCGCGTGAGGACGACGACCAGGAGCCCGACGAGCGTCCTTCGCCGCGGCCGGCCCGGTACGTGCTCGTGGTCGAGGACGACTCCGAGCTCTGCGACGTCATCAAGCAGGAGCTCACCGACTGCGGATATCGCGTGCTTTGCGCGACCAACGGCGTGGAGGCGCTAGCCATCGTGCGGCGTGAGTACATGCGCCCTCAGCGCTCCGGCGATGCGCCGCGGCTCCCTGGCGTGGTCCTACTCGACGTTCACCTGCCGCCTGGCGACCCTATCCCTCAGGGCGCTCGCCCGACGGTCGAAGGGTGGAACGTCAAGGTGGCGAAGGAGGCGCCGAGGATCGGGTCGAGCCTCATGTTCTTCGCGCAGTTCCGCGCGATGCCCGCGATGGCGGACGTGCCGGTCATCATCATGAGCGACTCGCAGAGCATCTCCTCGTTTCAGAAGTGGGCGATCTCCACCGAGGGCCTCGACGTGCCGCGCGGCGAGATGCCGAAGCCGTTCGCGCTCGGCGAGCTGCTGGAGAAGGTGGCCGCCTCGTTTGGGCTCCCAGGTGACTGACGACGAGCGTGGTAAGGGCCCGCCAGACACCTCGCGCCCGCTCGACCACCGGCGGACCACGGGTCGGCAGCAGCCCGTGAGGCCTCCGTCGCGCGGATCGATGCAACGCGTCGTTGAGGTGCACGTCCCGACAACGCTCACGCCACACGATCACGACGACGCCTTCCGCCGTCGTGTGCTCTCGGAGGTCGACGAGCGCCTCCGTGGGATGGCTGAAGGGCTCGCGAACCACGTGAGGGACATCGTGCATGCCGAACTAGAGCCGTACATCACCAAGCTCGCCAGAATCGACGACGTGGTGGAGATCCTCGAGAGGGACCGCGAAGAGCGGCGCGAGTACCGCGCGAAGCAGGAGGCACGCGCGGAGCTCGAGCAGCAGCAGCGCGCGACGGACATGCACCGGCTCGCCATGCAGCGCGGCCATGTGGAGATCCAGAGCCTGAGCGTCGACATGGCGCAGAAGCCGGTGGAAGCCACGCGCAAGTACCGAGCAGCGCTCTTTGCGACGCTCGCCACCATTGTCATAGCGCTCGTTGGCCTCGCTGGCGCCGCCGTAGGATCATGGCGCCGTGGACCTTGAGCCGTTTGCGGGGTAGGTTACCGCTCGTGAAGCCGAATCCGTTCGCGAGCCTCGCCACGAGTCGTAAGGTGATCGTGGTCCTGGCCGCGCTCATCGCCTGCACCGTGCTCGTCGTCCTGGGCAAGCTCGAGATGGGGCAGTTCGTCACGGTGCTCGCTGCCCTGACAGGGATCTTGACGGCCTCGATCGCTCTCGAGGACCACGGCAAAAACAGCGGCCCATCGTCGATCGCTACCGGCAGCGGCGACGTGAACCTGACGGAAAGCAAGGGACCATGAGCCTCAAGATCGCGCTCGGAATCATCGCCACCCTCATCGTCGTAGCCGTCGTCACGGCGTGCGCGCACAACCGCGACGCTCCGACGCAAGCCCAGGTGGGCGCCGGCGTCCGAGACTGCACCGCATGCGTGAACGAGGTGGCCCCGGTCATCACGAGCATCTTCGGGAGCTGCAAGCCCCTCGACGGCGGGCGCGACTGACGATGCTGATCGCGGTGATGAACGACTCGTCGAAGGTGTCCGACGAGGACGCGCGACTCATGACCTCGGCCATCGACATGCAGCTCCGCTCGCACGTGGCCCCCGGGTGGGGCCGTCTGCCTCCGAAGATCTACTACGCGAGGGGCGGCCTGCATGCCGCGTGGGTGCCCGGCTCGAGCCGCATCCACCTGGTCGACGCCATCCCTGAGGCGCCCGATGCTCTCGGCTACCACACCGAGGACGCCGACGGCACCATCGACGGGCGCATCGGCTGCAACACCATCCTCGACGGCGGCAGCGTCCTGACGGGCCACCAGAGCGTGGCTTCGGTCCTGTCGCACGAGATCATCGAGCTCTTTCTCGATCCGTTCGTCGACTTCTGGGCGGACGCCGCGGACGGCTACAGCTATCCGCTCGAAGGCTGCGATGCGGTCCAAGGCGACGTCTACCCGCTTGGCGGCACCGTCGTGAGCGGCTCCAACTTCGTCCTGCCATCGTGGTTCGATCCCATGGGCAAGGGCCCGTTCGACCACATGGGCAAGCTCGAGAGGCCGTTCTCGATCTCTCACGGCGGCTACACCGTGCGCCGCAAGCGTGGCACCGGAACAACGGAGATCTTTGGGTCGCGCCCGATCTGGAAGAAGAGCCTCCGCGGCGTCGTGCGTCACAGAACACCCGAGCAGAGACCAGCGTGAGCGCGTGCACATCTTCTGGGCAATGCTGCCGTTTGGCCTCTGGCTGCCCATGCCGGGTGACGCCATGAGCGACGTCCACTACACCGCAGACTGGTCGCCAGCGGCCATCGTCGACTTCCACCTCGTGTGCCGCGAGCTCGACTGCGATCCCATCGAGCTCGCATGCCCACTCTACGCCGAGAGCGGCGCCTACGCGACGGCCCACAACCCGAACGGAGACGCGAGCGGCATCTTCCAGGCGATGCCGTCGACACTCGTGAACCTCGGCTTTCACCCGGAGCTCGAGCCCAAGACGCGGTCGGCGGCTTTCCGTGGACTCGGCGTGCGCGGTCAGCTCCCATACTTGCGACGCTACTACTCCGCGTACAAGGGCAAGCTGCAGAGCGTGGCGCTCATCTACGTCGCTACCTTCACGCCAGCCTTCCTCGACGGCGCCATCGCGGGCGGCCCCGACTTCGTCCTCGTCGACTCGGCGCGCAGCGCATGGGACCGAACCGTGTTCACGGCCAACTCCGGCTTCGACGACAACGGGGACCTGAAGATCACGGTGGCCGAGCTCGATGACGCCGTGCGGCGCCAGTGCCGCGGCGCTCGATGGAACGAGCTGCGCGACAGGCTAGGCGCTCCGCCTTCCACCGAGCCAGCGCCCACCTCTAACATGGGCGACCTAGGAACCGTGTTCGGTCTGCAGCGCGCCTTGAGCCTCGTGCTCGGCATGCAGCTCGACGTAGATGGGATCTGGGGCCCGCGCACGCGCGACGCGGTGATGGTCTTTCAGAAGGAGCACCCGCCGCTCGTCGTCGACGGCAAACCTGGACCGAGGACGCGGCTGGCGCTCGCAGAGTCGCTGTCGCGCGCCGAAGTGACCGAGCCTACCTAGGCGCTCCAGTCGACGATCGCGTGCTGTTCCCAGAGTAGCCAGCGATTCTCCACGCTGGTCCCTGGCAGCGTCGTGACGGCGGCCCCTACGGCTGCCGCGGCAGCAGGGAAGCTAACCTGATCCTGACTGCTCCAGGTCAGGCACTCGGCAAGCCAGCGGACCCCGAGCGTGTGCTGAGCTCCCCTCCAGACGACACACCCCGTCTCCCACAGACGCGGGAACACCGGACGGTTGTTGTAGAACTGCGCTTGCTGAATGACAGGCTCGTCTTTGTAGCGCGGCAGGGCGGCGCTCTCGATGGCCTCTGCGAGGAGGGTCTCGCGGAAGCGATGCCTGAACGTACCGACGCCGCCGACGGGCACAAGCTCGAGCAGCTCACGCACATCCTTGCCCGTCGAGCGGAGGGACGCGTCGATCCAGATCACGTCCTCGTCGGCGTCGAGGAGAAGAAGCTGCGGCGTGCACTTCGGAGGCTTGCTTCGGAGCCTCGGCGGCACGCTAGGATTGGCGCCGGAGACGACGCTCCACCCGAGCGCTGCGGCGTCGTGCGGCCTGTCGGTGAACATGACCGCACGCGAGCAGCCTGGCGGCGGCGGCTTGAAACGGTCGTAACCGCCGTAACACGCACTGACCACGAGCGGCGCGGTCACCGGATCACCGGTACGGGCTCGAGAAAGAGCGCCTGGACGGAGCCGCGATAGATGTACTTGCCGATGTGAGCCACGTCCTGGATCCCGAGGTGGATGTGCGGCTGGACGCCCAGAGCGCGAGCGCGCCGGCAGAACAGGTAGTCCTCGGACAGGTACCGCCCATCGGCGATCCCCGTGTCGAATACCGCCCACCTCGGAGAGGGCTCGGCGTCGTCGTCGTCGGAGTAGTATGCCAGCGCCGGATCGGCCGCGATCATGCGCCCGATGACGTCTCGGGTGACGAGCATCATCCCCGTGCCGATGGCGTCGACGGGGTAGCAGCCGTGGGTCACGGTGGCCCGCTGTCCGTCGCGCGCGTTGAAGACGTAGTAGGCAGCGTGCGCCTCCGGGTCCTTGCCGGCGAGCACGGCGGCCTTCACCTCAGGCCAGTTGATGGCCTTCTTGGGCACGAGGCCGCCAACCAGCGGGTGGTGCTGCGAGGCGTCCAGCAGGAGGCGCACGTGCTCAGGGCGGAAGATCTGATCGGCGTCGATGAACAGGAGGTGCGTGGCGCTCTTGTCGGCGAGAAACCGCGCCACGGCGTTGTTCCTCGCGCGCGTGATCAGCGACTCGCCCTCGGGCATCTCGACGTAGCAGTCGATGCCCCACGCGCGCAGCATCACGCACGTCGCGGCGAAGGCCGTCACGAAACGTGGCTCGGGCCGGTCGTGCACCGGTGCGCTGAAGAAGAGTTTCACTTGACCTTCACCTCTCGGAGCACAACGCGCTCCTGAAACGTCAGCGCGCCGAGATCGCGCAGCTCCTGCAAGGTGGCCTCCGCCGACTCAGGCGGCAGCCTGGAGCGCGCGAAGGATTCGTACGTGTCGCGGAAGAGGCGCAGCTCCTTCCCGGGTCGCGTCGGCGCCGAGCCGCTGGCCTCGACGACTTCGCGGATCCGCTTCTTCACGGCGTCGACGGCGTCCGTGACGACCTTGAGCCGCAGGTGCGCGAGGCCTGCCTGGAGCGGCGTCTGGATCTTGTCGAGCGCCAGCTGTTCGATGTCGCCCGCGGAGAGGCCGGCAACGACAGCTATGCTCGCCTGCGTGGCGGGGCACTGGTGGCGCGCAGGACACCACATCTCGGAGCAGTGCGGGCCAGGCTGCGGATCGGGATCTGGCGTCTCGAGGATGCGCACGAGCTCGTGCTGCAGGATGTCCATGTCCATCTCGGTCATCCACACGCTTTTCTCGTGCACGCCCTCCTCGCCGATGTAGACGGCGCGCCCGAACGCGCGCGAGACGCCGAGCACGCGCGCCCATGCCAGGCCGAGCAGGCCGAGCTGCGCAGGGGCGTAGACGCTGTCCTGCCCTGATTTCCAGTCTAAACAAACGGCGTACGAGCCATCTTCATCCTGGCCCACGCCGAGCACGTCGGCCGTCATGGCCACCTCGCCCGGCTCAGCGCGCGAGTAGTCGCGGTGATGGTCGGTCAGAAGCTCGCGCGCCCTGCCCGTCTTGGGATCGAACGCGAGCGCCTGCTCGACCTTCCACGGGTGCTCCGGCTGCAGGAGGTACCACGCATGCCAAGCGGCGTACTTGCGCTTGACGCGCGCCACCGCGTCGTCGTTGAGCGAGAAGGCGTCGACGGGCGCCATAGGGTCGGTGCCCTTGAGATGGGCCTCGATCATGGCGTGGAGGAGCGAGCCCTCTTCGGCCCAAGGCCCAGGCGAGGTCTCGAGGTGCGGGGCCTCGTCTCGCATCCACCATTGGCACCTGAAAGCGAGCGCTGCGCGGCTGGCGGTGAGCTTCACGACGCACCCTCGACCGCGGGCGACGACGGCGCCGGCTCGATGGCCTTCTTGCGTGCGGCATAGATGGGCCGCAGGTAGGCCTGATCCTCCTTCGTCAGCCGCGCATCGTTGATGCGGAGCGCGATCTCGGCGAGTGCCGTGACCGTATTGGCATCCGCGATGTCCTGCTCGAATTGCGCGACGGGGTGCACTGGCAGCTCGCCGTTGCCGTTTGCAGGGACGGGCTCCGCTGTCTTCTTGGGCTTACGCGGCTGAGGCAAGGCCTCACTCACATGGTCCTGCTGGACGGCAGGAGGCGAGCGGCGCACCGCGGCCTCGCCGTCGTCGTCGACTCCTGCCGCGATGCCGCAGATGGCCGCCAGGCCGTACCGGCGGGCGTAGGTGATGGCGCTCCCATAACCCTGAGCGTCAGCCTTCTGGACAGGCAGCGTCAGCGCGCCACTCATCCACTCGCCGCTGGCGTGGAGGAGCGTCGTCACCATCGACACGTGGCCGGCAGGTGGCGCATTGCCTGGCACCTGGACGACGGCCAGGCCGTTCGTGCTGAGCGGTCCACGCGCGGCCTCCCAGAGCGCGGCGAGATCGGCGTAGCGGTTTCGTAGGTGAGGGTTCACGGCGTCTTTCGTGGCGAGGCCCATCTCGCCCTGCGCCTTGGCCAGGGCGGCGGCGAGGGCAGCGATCGATTCACTCTTCTGCATGGTTCATGTCCTCCAGTGGCCGAGCGACCAAGGGTCTAACGACCCAGGCCTCCGTCGAGGCACGCGATGATGCTGCGCGTCGGTCGGCCACTGGAACCTACGAACGAAGCTCGTTGGTCAGCCTCTCGAGGGCGGAGATGTACGCGTCGGCGGCACCCACGAAGCTCGAGATCTCCCCGTCGAGGCCCGCCGCCCTAGCCTCGATCGGCGCGCGCTTCGCCTGGCGGTAGCGCGCGGCGTATTCCTCGACGACTTGGCGACGGATCGCCGACATCACCGACTCTCCTTGCTGAGGGCGAAGATGAGCGATCGCAGGGCCTTCTCGAGGGTCGTCTCACGCTGCGTCATGACCGTGCCGTCCGCAGAACGCCACGTGGCGTAGTAGCGCCCCTTCGTCACGGAGTACACGTCGAGCACACCACGGATCTTCTGGTGGGTCGCGCGGTCGTGGGCGGGCCCAGCGACGTCGACGATCTGCTGGACGAGGCTATCCACGGGCCACCTCGTAGCATCCGGCCGCGTGGCCTTCGAGAGGCAAGTAGCGAGAGCAGCGCTCGCAGATGTACGCGTCAACGATGCGGCGCTCGCACGCTGCGGAGCAGGCGTAGAGACCGGGCACAAGCTCTCGCGTGGCGCGACGACCGCAGCAGTCGCACGCCGGCAGCGGCTCGGTTTCGAAGGGCGTCTCGACCATCACGCCTTGACTATGTATCCGCGAATGTGTAATGTCAACTTCGATGACGGTAGGAAAAACAGTCTCCAGAGGGGAGCCGCTGCCGCATGCGGCGAGGGCGTACGTGACGAAACTCTTTCGGGAGCTGGGGGAAGCCGAGACGCTGGAGCGGCTCAAGATGAGCCGGTCGACGCTCTACCGAATCATGGCCGGCCTGACGGTCTACCAAGGCACGCATGCGCTCGTGGAGCGCGACATGGAGGACAGCAAATGAGCCCTGACTACTACGGCAGGCTGGCGGCGTTCGAGGCGGAGAAGGCGGAGCCGGAGGCCGTCTACGAGGTGCTCGAGCTGGCCGTCCGCCTTCTGGCCGTCCACACGCCCAAAGCGGCCGAGGCCCTGGTCGACAGCCTCAGGCACGCACCGCGGCGCAAGGTGGCGTGATGGATCTCACCATCGAGCGCGGCGCGCTGACCGCGGCGCTGGCGCTGCCATGCAGCGTGGCGAACCCCCGGAGCACCATGGCCGCCTTCCAGGCCGTGAGCCTGTCGACCGCGGGCAACAAGCTGGTCGTGCAGGGGCTCGACGAGCAGATGGCCGTCACGTGCATGGCGCCCGCGTCCTCGACGACGCCGGCATCGGTGGCCGTGGATGGCGCTCGGCTGAAGGACATCGTGAGCCGTCTCGACGCCGACCGCGTGCGCATCGGCCTGCAGGGTGGCCGGCTGCAGCTCCGCGCGGGCAAGCGGAGCTATCTCCTGTCGACGTCGGAGTACAGCGTGCGGGAGCAGGGCGGTAAGCCTGGCGGCACGCTCCTGCCTGCGCCTGCCCTGACGCGCGTCATCAAGCAGGTCCTCTTCGCGGCATGCGACGACTGGACACGCCCGTGGATCGCGTGCGTGCGCCTGCGTGTGGAAGGCAAGACGCTGCTGGCGATGGCCTCGGATGGCCACACCGCCGCGCTGGCCAGGGTGGAGCTGGAGGAGGAGTGCGCCGCCCTGGATGTCAGCCTCCCCAAGACGACGGCGAAGCGCCTGCTGGGCGCACTGGGCTCGTCGGGTGCCGATGACGTCACCGTGCTCGTGGACGGCCCGAGTGGGATCCTCACGCTGCCAGGTCCCGGCGGCGTCGACACCGTGATCGTGGCGAGGCTCAACAGCGCAGAGCAGTCGCCCATCGAACGCATGGTGGAGGGTGTGCCCGCCATCCGGACGCTGGTGTCGGGTCTCCGCGAGACGCTTCTCGAGGGCCTCAGGAGCGCGGATCTGTCCCTGGCGAGTGGCATCCTCATGCAAGTCGTGAAGGACGGCCTGCGGCTCACCGCGGACGGCGCCGACGCTGCGGGCGAGCTTGTGGTGCCGTGCGACGTCCAGGATGCCGAGGGCCAGAAGCCCTACCGCGAACCCCTGCGGATCACCCCGAAGTACCTGGAGCGGCACCTGTCGGCGCTCGACAGCGAAGAGGCTCAGTTCGGCTTCTCCGGTCAGCTCGATCCGGTGAGCGTGCTCGTGGGCGACTTCCGGTGCGGCCTCGTGTCGCCGCAGAGGCTGTGATGCAGCCGGAGGCCAAGCTCAAGGTGGCCATCATCGAGGCGATGCAGGCCGCCGGCCACTTCGCCTTCCGGAACGAGCAGGGCTCGCGCCGGAACAAGCGCCTGGGATGTGGCATCGGGAGCCCGGACATCTTCGTCGTGCTGCGGCCTTCGGGGCGCCTGGTCGGTCTTGAGGCGAAGATCGGCAAGCGGGCTCCGACGCCGGAGCAAGCGCGCTGGGGCCATGAGCTGGCGGCGCGCGGCGGCATCTACGCCGTAGTCCGCAGCGTCGAGGAGGCCATCGCGGCGCTCGGGCCGCGGTCGCTGGTGGCGGTCTACGACTCTGCGGGCGACGGGCCACGCCTTATCGGCTACCGCCGCCTGGGCGATCCCGACGACGCCACCCTGATCCCACCCGACGAGGTGCCGCCGTGACCGACGAGGCCTTGCTCCTGCGCCTCCTGGCGCACAACCTCCGCCCGCGCGAGCGAGAGGCCTTCGAGTCGATGCTGGGCGGCATTCCGCGGTACGGACTCCTTACGGCCAAGCAGCGTCGGTGGGCCGAGTCTCGGCTCGCCGAGTTCGAGCCGCCGTCGCTGGCAGATCTGCCGCCCAGCCAGCCTATGGAGAACGGCCTGCGCCAGGAGGACATCGAGGCATTCGCGGGCGACAGCTCGGATGGCGACTTGCGTGAGGCGCTCAGACTACCGGAGGCTGACGATGAATCCTGACTTCCCCCGTGGGCGACTGCGCATCACCTCGCAACAGCGGGCCCTGTCGCCCGATGCCGCGAAGATCTTCAACCGCCTCGTGGCGTCGCGTGGCGTAGAGCCGACAGCGAAGATGCTGGGCGTGAGCGCGAGCACGGTGGAGCGGCTCATGTACGGCGGCAAGTGGAGTGACGAGGCCGTGACGCTGGTGGAGACGCGTCTCGCGGATGGCGAGGCCAGGCTGCAGGCCATCCGGAGCGTCAAGTGAGCGTCCGTCCGCGCATCGACCTGGAAGCCTTGGAGAGGCGCGTTGCGACCCTCGAAAGGACAGCGTCTATCTCTACGCCCGTGTCCGAGTGCCGTGACGTGCGCACGTTGCAACTGGCACTAGAGCAGGCCTGCCGGGAACGTGACGAGTACGCCACCGAGTCGTTCAAAGACTGGAACCGTGAGCGGCTGGCGCTCCAGGCTCGCGTTGACTCGCTGAGGGCCGAGCGCGACGCCGCGGTGTCCGCTCTGGAGTCCCGCGCGGTGGCGGGGGTGCCGGAGGTGACTACGGGGCAGCCGTTCGCCGTGGAACACACGAGCGGAGGTAAGTGGTGGCTGATGTTTCGCGGCTCGTTCTGCGTGACATCGTACAGCAACGGCATCGACGCGGACGCCGTGTGCTTCCACCTCAATCGCCACTGGCCCGCCGCGCCGAGGGAGGAGGGTCCTGAGGTGGCGTCGCTCCAGACGGCATTGGACCAGGCGTGTCGTGAGCGTGACGCCCGCGACGCGGAGATCGAGCGGCTGCGGGAGGCCATGAGGCGGTTGCCGTGGCGGTGTGCGTGCCGTTGGGAACCCGGGATGCAGCAGCTCGAGACCATGCAGCCGTGCAGCTTGCACAACGATTGGGCCGACAAGCGCGTGGCGGAGGCTGTCGCTCTCGAGACCGAGCGGTGCGCGAAGGAATGCGACGACGAGTGCGCGGCGCCGGGCGAGGACCACAACTACAGGGCGGGGGTATTTCGATGCGCTGCCCGCATCCGCTCCCGCGCCCCCGCCTCGCCCGCTGGGGAGGCGTCGAAATGTGGAACGTGCGGAGGCACGGGTGATCACTACGAAGAGCTGCCGCATCACCCTGGCACTTTCGCGGAATACCCCTCTCGCGATTGCCCCGCCTGCAACGGCAGCGGGCGCGCGGCGAAGACTTCGGGAGCCACGGGTACCAGTGGCGCGGTCAACTCGAGCGCGAGCGACGACCGGATACTAGCCCCGACAACGCGCGCTGACAGCCGGGAACAGACCGGCGCTTCTCCCCCTCCCGCCGCGCCCGACGTGGACGAGGTGGAGAAGATAGTGCGGGTCGATGACCTTCGCTTGGACCTCGGCCATCGTCGGGCCGTGTTCGTCGGCAAGCATTTCATCATCGCGCTGGACGATGAGAACCACATGCAGTCGATCGTGTCGTGGTTGCAGCAAGCCCTCCGCCCGCTCCTCACCGCCGCCCGCGTGGAGGCTCTCGAGGCTGCGGCGAAGGAGTTGGATGGACCGTGGGCAGACGATGAGCTGAATGACTTCGCGGCGATGTGCGCTCGCCGCATCCGCGCGCTGGTGAAGCCGTGAGCGCCGCCAAGCTGTCGTTGGCGCAACGGCGGGTGCTGACGAATGTCGACGAGAACGGGTTCCTGAAACGTCTCGACCCTCCCTTGCATGACAACGTCTTCAACGCGCTCAAGCGTCACGGATTGGTCGAGTGGTCGCAGTTTCCTGGGCATAGCTTCTCGGCTTGGCGCATCACCGACGCCGGCCGACGCGCGCTGGCCGAGCAAGGCGGGGGGAAGACGTGAGCGGCTCAAGGCGTTGCATCGTGTTCGCGTGTCCCAACAAGCCAGGGTATTGCGACTACCACGCGCCACGCACGTGCGCGCGGACGCACGTCGACGACACCGGTCCGCAAGATGCCGCCGAGGAACGCGCGGCGATCGTGGCGTGGCTGCGGCGCTCGGAAGAGGACTACGACGCATCGCTCGCGAACGCCATCGAGCGCGGTGAACACCATCTCACCGCCCCCACCGGAGGCCGCTCGTGACGCTGGAGGAGAGGGAGAGGCTGAGGGCGCTGGCGGAGAGGATGCGCGCCTTCGACGGCAACGAGGAGGACTCGGACTTTTGCGTAGCCTGCGAGGCTAGCACCACGACAGAGTACGGGCTTGAGCCGACACCACTCTGCAACCTATGCGCGCAGAGCACCGTGGAGCGTGTCCCGGAGCTGCTCGACGCCCTCGACGCCGCGGAGAAGCGCGCGGACAAGGCGGAGGACGACGGCGAGGCGATGAAGATCTGCGCAGATGCCGGGTGGGAGGCGCTCGAGGTCGCTCGGGACGCGTTGGACCTCGTCTCTCGTGGCGGCCCGTTCCACACACGGCTTGCACGCGCCGCACTCGAGAAGTTACCGCCGCGGAGGACGACATGACGGACCCGACGAAGACCGCGCAGAACGCGAGCGCGCGGACGATAGTGGAGGAGTGGACGGAGGTCGTGCTCCTTATGGGTGCGCTGATCGACCGCGTCGACCGCCTCGTGGTTCGCGCCGGATGCACATCGCGCGTGGAATTCATGAAGCGGCTGGCGCGCGAGTGGAAGCAGCACGGCGCCCTCGCGGGGGAGGTGAAGACGTGAGCCCGCACCGCCTGGATCTGCTGCGTAGGCTGGCCGCTTCACCGGACGGTGCGTGGGTCAACGTTGAGCCGCTGCCTCGTCACTGCCACGACGGCCGGAATCTCTCGTTGCTCGCTGACCGCGGACTCATCGCCATCAAGCGCGACGAACCCGGTCGCAAGTTCGTCGGCGACCGACTTGTGCAGCTGACGCAACTCGGTCGCGAACGGCTTGCAACGGAGGCGCCCCGTGGCGAGTAGGCGGGCGCCCAGCGCCTTCGAGCGGGAGGTTCTCGACATCCTCCTCCGCGAACTCCGCAGCGCGATGCGGGCGCGGGCTCAGCTCACCGTCATCATCGACCCGTGGACCGCTGGCGGCGGCACGTACATCGGCGCGTTCCCCAACGAGGAGGGCCGCAGCTATGAAGTCGAGCAGCCGCGGGGGCGGGCGAAGCAATGATCGTCGGCCTCAGTCGCCATCCTGCAGGCGAGTGCTTCCGTGAGCTCGACGACGCCCTCGTTGCCATGGGCCGAGGCGACGTCGTGCTCAACGGGCACGCGGCGCCGGACGAGATCCCGAAGGGTGCGACGGTCTGGCATTTCGAGAACGTGCCCGAGCGCCCATCGCCCGGCACGAGCCTCGAGAACGACGGTATCCCGTGGTGCTTCGGCAAGCGCGTGTGGGACTTCTCCCGCCGCAACGTCGAGCGCTGGAAGGCCTGGGGCATCGAGGCCACGCACGTGCCCGTCGGCTACCACCCGAGCATGAAGCGCTTCGGGCGTGCGGCCCCTTCCCTGGACGTAGTTTTCATGGGTTGCCTCAACGAACGGCGTCAATGCGTGTTCGAGAGTCTCGCCCGACGAGGCTACAGCGTGCGCCTTATCCCGCCGGGTATCTACAGTGACGTCCGGGACAATCAGCTAGGACGAGCGAGGCTGGCGGTCGTGCCGCTCTTCTACCCCGACGGCGTATTCTGCTCCCTGCGCGCAGCCCATCTTGTTGCCAACGGCGTCCCTGTCGTCGTCGAGAACTGTCCCGAAGCGTGGCCGTTCCTCTCGCGAGAGCCCTACGAGGATCTGGTGGCCGCCGCTGACTCCTGGCTCCAGCCGGAGGCCAGCGTCATCCGCGACGACATGGCCGCTGAGGCCCTGGCCGTCTTCAAGGACCATCCGCTGGTGCTGCCATGAAGAAGAAAGCTGGTGCTGCCATGAAGAAGAAAGAGGACAGGGTCCTGTCCCGAGCGGCTCTCATGAGGGAGAGCCTCGTGAAGGCTGCGGAGAACGCCGTGAGAGCTCGGGACAGCCTGGCAAAGGAGCTAGCCAAGCTGGTCTCGCTAGAGGAGGCGCTTGCCGAGGCAGACACGGCCCGCGCGGCGCTAGAGTACGCGCGCGAAAGTCTTGTCGCCGATCCTACGGCCCGCACAATCGTCGGCTGGCTGAGGAGCCTGGGCGAGGATGGCGCATACAACCCTCACTGCGTGGATCCTTACGTGGCGCGCGAGATCGCGGAGGCCATAGAGCGCGGCGATCATGACCGCTGACCGCGCCACCGGCCTGTCGAAGCAGGCGCTCTACTGGCGCCTCAACCACGGCTGGCCGCTGGTGCGCGCCATCGTGTTCCCTGTCCGTAGGTGGCGATCCCTTGAGAGATCCGCTGGCCGCGCTATCTTGCGACGCATGCCCAAGAAGAGCCCCAAGAGCACAGCCAAGAAGACCGCCAAGAAGCCCGCGCCGAAGGCGAAGCATGACACCAAGGTCGCGCTGGCGGCCAAGGCACGCGCCGACGCGCAGCAGGACCACGATGCCGCGCTCGCCGCGAAGGCCAAGGCGGAGGGCGTTGCGGAGACGCTCGCCATGGTGGGCGGCTGGCTCGAGAAGCAGGGCCATCCGGAGCTCGGTCGCGCCGTCGCGCAGGGGACGTTCTGATGTCGCTCAAGTCCGGCCAGAGCAAGAAGACCATCTCCGAGAACATCCGCACCGAGGTCGTCGCTGGCCGCTCGACGGAGCAGGCCGCAGCGATCGCCTACCGCAAGGCTGGCAAGTACAAGAAACCGAAGAAAAAGGGTTCCTGAGATGGGCTGCGATCCGTACCGCAAGTACCTCAACCACCGGCCAAAGCGCATGGTCGAGAAGGTCGAGGCGAAGGATCTGGGCCCGCGTGAGCTCGGCACGCTCGGCGCTCACCTCGATGAGGAGGAGCCGCCGCTGACCGCTAAGGAACGCGTGCTCCTGCTCAACACGATCTTCGCGGCGTGGGAGCACAATCCCAATCAGCGCCTCGGGCAGCTCCTCGTGAACGCCCTGGCCGCCGCGCGCGCTGGCTCGCTCTACCAGGTGAGCGACCGGTATCTGATCGAAGTCGTGCGCGACTTCACCGACAAGCTTCGCCGCGCAGAGGCGACCTTGGCGGCCAAGTGATCGGCCGCCTTCGCCCCTACGAGCCATCGAGCGACGAGGACGGCGTCGTCTACCTCTGGCTCAAGAGCTTCGCGCACTCGCGCTACGGCAGGGCGCTGGGGGCCCACGTGCCCCGCTCGGAGGCCGAGCTCCGCTACTGGGCCGAGCACCGGCAGGTAGTCATGCGGCTGCTCACGGAGGCCCAGACGCTGGTCGTGTGCGATCCCGAGGCCGAGAGCGTGATCTGGGGCTTCGCCACCACGCAGCCCGATGTCGTGCACTACGTGAGCTGCAAGCGGAGCTTTCACCGGGAGGGCCTATCCAGGGAGATGATCCGCCAACTCCTTGGGCCGCAACTCGGCAAGCCTTGCGTCATGACCCACGAGCTCGTGGAGCTCTGTCGCGAGGAGCTACGGGGGAAGCTGTCCATCCCCTCGACGTGGCGGCACGATCCCTACTGGCTTGCTC
>Ga0068859_100000449_pt1 | contig 41122 bp, 26 predicted proteins | sample KBSSwiS22_FD_66585 | JGI IMG/M metagenome (GOLD analysis project Ga0068859, IMG submission 66585) | Switchgrass rhizosphere microbial communities from Kellogg Biological Station, Michigan, USA - KBS Switchgrass S2-2 | ecosystem: Host-associated > Plants > Roots > Rhizosphere > Soil ... | reverse complement strand
TCTCTTTAATGCCCAAATAACCATTATAAATATCCAGGCATAATAAACGCTTAAGAGCACATAATGTTTTACAAAGTATAATGGAATTGCCATTACAACAGCGGCGATCCACCAATACCAGCTTTCAACTTTTTTTCTTGTGGTCAGCCACATGGCTGTAAAAGCAGCAGCATACGCAAGCGCATCTGCCCACAGAATGGAACCGGGGGCAAAATATTTTTTAAAATAAAACAACAGCCCAAACAGCAGCAGGAATGAAACCGCAAAGTAAACAGCCTGTACCTGCAATTCTTTTTTTGTGCTGGCTGTTATGCGTACAACACGATGCTTTTTCATATCCCTTTTTGCCCACACACTCCAGCCGTAAATACTCATCAAAAAAAAGTAAAAGATCAAACAGGCATTTCCTAACAAACGGTCATCAATGTTTAAAACAATGGCAATAAGTGTAGTGATCAGCGCCATTGGAAATACATAAATGTTTTCTTTTCGGCAAAACCATATACTAATAATACCAGCCAGTAAAACGATAGCTTCCAGCACGCTGAAATTTTTTGCACTATAATACAATGGCCTTATAAAATTCATTTTTATATTGGGTACAGAAAAAATGCTGCCGTTACTCTCGTTATTATTTTTATACGAAAAAGTTTGTGGCCCGCCGGAAACAAAAGCAGGTTTATTGGCAAAGCCATTGTTTGCTAAAATATTATTTTCAACGATCATTGTATCTATTGCCGAACCCGGATCTGCAGTGATACAGGCGGCACTAAAATTTTTTATGGTATTGTTGCGGATAATAATATTGTTAGCTTTTACTGCATCAAGGATACCGATACCCCAGTAAGGTTTTTCTTTTTCGCTTGCAATAAATTTATTACCGGCAACTAAAAAATTCAGTATGGCATAAGGGCCTTTTTCAACACTTCCAAATCTTATGGCAAACCCCTGGTGGCTGCCATCAGCAACACCGATATTATCACATGAATTATTTTTAATAACAAGGTCGCTTATTATGCAATCGGCCCTTGGTGCAAAATAGATACCCACACCCAGGTTTTTAAATTGATTATTTTCTATCACAGCGGTTTCAGTACTGTATTCTAAAACAATCCCGTTTTCAAGTTCCCGGTGCATTTTATTGGGGCCAATAATATTGTCATGTATATAAACACTGTAAGGATAATTTTCTTTGCTCTGATGATTAAGATCAATAGAACCGGTAATGGTATTGTTGTAAATTTCCAATCCTGATACATTAAATAACTCCACCGCAAAATCCCAGGTGATGCCGTCAAAAGCCTGCTTGATGATTTTATTGTTATAAATTTTTACACCTTTTAAATAACCATCATTGGCATATTTTATTGGCCAGCCGTTGGTACCGCTTGGCCTGCCGGTTTGCGAAATGGTGTTATTGTATATCAGCATACCATCCTGCCCGCCAATAGCAAGGCAGCCTCTTCCATATCCCTGGTACTTTGCACAATTAGTTACCGTATTATTATAAAAGGAATTGCCGGTGGCATAATTAGTTGGCGCCATCGTTTCATTATCATTTCTTCCTCCCCAAAAAACACCGGTCTCTTCAAAGTCGGTAATGATACAATCGTGTATGCTAACATTTTTTCTGCCTCTTATCTCAATTGCCAATGAAGTGATTCTCTTGTTACCATCTAAGTGGATATTGCTGATGTGCTGGTTGCCATCTGTAGCCTCAGCAGAGCGTGCAATTATGATGGCAATAAATTGTTCAGCCAATGTTGCCCGGATAATTGACGCAGGACCATCGCCTTCAATACTTACACCCGGTGCAAGATAACTCCTTGTAGTTTCGGTATAAGTGCCGGCAGTTACATGAATAATATCGCCGGCTGTTGTAACAGCAAAAGTGGCTTTGCTTAAAGATTGCCATGGTTTACTGATGCTGCCATTACCGCTCTCATCATTTCCATTAGGGCTGACGTAATAAGTAGTAGCAGCGCTAAACTGAATAATTCCCAAAAGGAACAGGGTAAATAATAATTTCATTAGTTGATGTTCTAAAAGGTTTGTTCAGCACCATATTTTGGAGGAATACGAAGATAGCTGATTCCGGAAGAGATTACAATATCAGGGCTAATTGTACTCACTTGCTTTGATTATTCCGACTTACCTAAACTATCCAGGTCATTGTAAACTTTATCTCCAAGATAACGCTGCAAAAGCGCCCTGTTTTTTTTGGAACTTAAAGCAGCCAGGTGATTATCATGGTGCAGGTCGGTACCCACAAGAGGAGCAAGATCTTTCTCCACAATAAATTTTGCCGCTTTTTCGGCATGCTTGCCATAATAACCTGTTAATGATAAAACATTAAGCTGTAAAACAAAACCCATTTCTTTAAGCCGGTAATACCCGTCAAAATTTTGCTGGTAATAATGATAACGTTCAGGATGCGCAAGAATGGGTAAATAACCGGCTGCAATAATCGCTGCTGTAATTTCTCCTAAATTTTCCGGTGTGGAAGTGTATGAAATTTCGGTAAGTAAAATATTTTTATCCAGCGTAAGCAAGGGTTCTTTTTTTTTCAGCAGTGCTAAAAAATAATCATCAAGCATATATTCTGCAGCGGCGGATAATTCTATTGCAATACCCGCATTACTGCAGGCGACCTTTGTTTTTTCCAAAGCATCCGAAATGGTTTGTGGCGTGTTCCTGTACATATCTCCAATGATATGTGGCGTGGCGATAGATTTTCTGATCCCCAGATCATACAGGCCCTGTATCAGTTGTATGGAGGTTTCTATATCAGGCGAACCATCATCTATGCCCGGTAAAATATGCGAATGGATATCTGTTGCAAAGGGCAGGGTTTCGGGTAGAATTTCCTTATCTTTTTTCTTAAAAAAATTAAACATGATATTGAGGACTAAAGTGAATCAAAAGCAGGCAACTGAAATTTATTATTGCAGTTTAAAGTGAAACATACAGGCAATTATATTTTTTCTGCACTTACTTTTTCAAGATTGTTTTTATCAATAAGGGTAATAAGCTGTAATCCCATGCTTTCTATTTTTACGCTGGCACGGTTACCGGATAATTGCAGCAGAATACCATGATAATTCATCAGCGCACCCTGCTTTACCTTTACCTTGGAATTTATTTCCAGCGGACCTTCCACTACTTCTACAGAGGGAAACTCCTTTAAAAATTTACGGATGGTAGCAATTTCACTGTCTTTAATTTTTGCAGGTTTCCCCAGCCAGGTAACATAATTGATGATGCCGGAAATATTCAGTAATTCCCACTTTTTATCTTCTGCCACTTTTACAAAAACATACGATTTAAAAAGCGGCTCCAGCACTGTTTTTTTTCTGTCGCTCCATTGCTTGGTCACTTTGTTTAAAGGACAATAATATTCAATTCCTCTTGCTTCAAGCAATGCCGCTACCTTTTTTTCCCAGCGGGGTTTTGTGTATACAGCATGCCAGTAAATGCTATTTTCCATCAGTATAAATTTCTTTGGGTATTTAATTGCCGCTGGCCCGCAATTAAATAATAATTAAATATACAAAGATTACAGAAAGCGGGGTTTTGCAATTTAATAACACCCAATAGCACCGGCATATTTATAGTATAATTTTACTAAAATGTAATTTTAAAAAAGGGAGAAAATAAAGCATAATCCTTATAAAAAAATTACTTTTGCAGCCTTAACCCTTCGTTAAACTCAGGGTAACAAAAAATTATGAGCAAAGGACCCGTTTCCAATTTTATTGAACATCATTACCGCCACTTTAATGCAGCTGCATTAATGGACGCCGCCAAAGGTTATGTAACACATTTAGAAGAAGGTGGTAAAATGATGGTAACACTTGCAGGTGCTATGAGTACAGCCGAACTGGGATTGAGTTTGGCAGAAATGATACGCCAGGATAAAATAGCCATCATCAGTTGTACGGGTGCTAACCTGGAAGAAGATGTGATGAACCTGGTGGCACACAGCCACTATAAAAGAGTACCTAATTACAGGGACCTGTCTCCGCAGGAAGAATGGGACTTACTGGAAAATCATTATAACCGCGTTACCGATACCTGCATTCCCGAAGAAGAAGCTTTTAGAAGATTACAACAGCATATTCATAAAATATGGAAAGAGGCAGATGATAAAGGAGAGCGTTATTTTCCGCATGAGTACATGTATAAAATGTTGCTGAGCGGAGTGCTGGAACAATATTATGAAATTGATCCCAAAAACAGCTGGATGCTGGCAGCAGCACAAAAAAATATTCCTATTGTGGTACCGGGATGGGAAGATAGTACGATGGGAAATATTTTTGCTTCCTACATTATTAAAAATGAAATGAAAGCCACTACCATGAAAAGTGGTATTGAATACATGGTATGGCTGGCAGATTGGTACAGGAATAATTCATCAGGAAAAGGTGTTGGCTTTTTCCAGATTGGTGGTGGTATTGCGGGGGATTTTCCTATTTGTGTGGTGCCCATGATGTACCAGGACCTGCAATGGCATGATGTACCGTTCTGGAATTACTTCTGCCAGATCAGTGACAGCACTACTTCTTATGGTTCTTATTCAGGCGCAGTACCAAACGAAAAAATTACCTGGGGTAAATTAGATATTCATACACCTAAATTTATTGTGGAGAGTGATGCAACAATTGTTGCACCATTGATATTTGCATGGATACTGGGATGGTAACATTAAAATTTATTTAAGCGATCATGAAGATATTACTGGTAATAATCGGTTTGGCTTTTAGTACTTGCGTACTTAGTCAGAATAAAATTACAGGCAGATGGAAACCCGTATTTTTTAGTATGGGCAAAATGATGACAGCCGACATAAAAGCAGATACCGTTTTTTTATCTGATACGGTTGATGTGATTGTTAAAGATGATAAAGATCCTGCTGCATCAAAAGAATTATTGCAGATGATGGCCGGAGCGGTACTGAGAAAAATGAAAAACATGGAGCAGGAGTTTTCGTCATCAGGAGTTTATACCGAAGTAAACAAAAAAAGTAATACCAGCAAAACCGGCACTTACACTTTTGATGCAGCAACTAATTTGCTTACTACGGTTCTTGATGGTGTAACTGCCAAATACACGGTTTCTTTTAAAAAAGATCACCTGGTGCTTACAGCAGAAGTAGGCAGTAATCCCGATAAAAGAGGAGAAATGATAATTGAGTATGAAAAAATGTAACAGGTGCTAATACCTGCTTTACAATATTAAAACTTCCCGAGAAGGTTGCCAACCTTGGAAAAGTCTGCTTAATAGCAAGTGAAGTAACAAAGGTTGGCAATCTTATGCACAAATCCCGGTAAAACTTACCGGGATTTATTTTACCGCTACTATAATTTTTGTAATGCAGAAGTTTTTCTGAATTACTTTTATCCTGACTAATTTAAAATATCATGAAAAGAATCTTTTTAAGTATTGCTTATGTATTAAGCACGATGGTATTGGCTGCACAAACCACTTTACCCATACCGGTAAATCTTAAAAAAGCATTTGATAAAGGCACCCGCAGTTATGATGGCAAACCGGGGCAGCATTATTGGCAAAACGATGCGGTGTATCATATCGACGTAGATTTTTTTCCTGATACAAGATTGGTAAAAGGAATAGTGTACATCGACTATACCAACAACAGCCCCGATACTTTAAAAGAAATTGTTTTTAAACTCTATCCTAATATTTACAAAAAAGGTTCACCAAGGCTGATGAAGATAGAAGATGAAGATGCTACTGACGGTGTAAGCATTGAAAAATTATCTGTTGGAGAAGAACTGTTGCCGGCAAAAAGTTATCGCATAGACGGTACCAATATGAGTGTTCGCACCAAACCATTATTACCCAAACAATCTTTTAAATTTAAGATCAGTTATTCTTACACACTCAATAAAAAATCGCATATCCGTACTGGTGAGGTGGAGGATGGCGCTTATTTTATCGCTTACTTCTTTCCCCGCATTGCGGTGTATGATGATATTGATGGCTGGAACCGCAATCCTTATTTGGGTACACAGGAATTTTACAACGACTTCTGCGATTTTACAACTGCCATCACGGTACCTGCCAATTACATTGTATGGGCAACCGGCGATTTGAAAAACAGCAACGACATCTTTACTGAAAAATACCTGCACCGTATAGATTTGGCTGAAGCGAAGAACGACTACATCACTATTATTGACAGCAATGATATTAAAGAAGGCCACATTACCAAAGGCACCAGCTTTAATACCTGGATATTTGAAGCAAAGCGTGTAAGCGATGCCGTATTTGCCATCAGCGATCATTACATGTGGCAAAGCTCAAGCCTGGTAGTGGATAAAACATTGGGTAGAAGAACAAGGGTGGATGCGGTGTTCAATCCAAAACACAAAGATTATTTTAATGTAGCGGCTGATGCACATAAAACAGTAGAAGCCATGAGTTACCGTTTTCCAAAATGGCCTTATCCTTATAGTCATGAAACTGTTTTTGACGGTCTTGACCAGATGGAATACCCGATGATGGTGAATGATAATCCTGTTGAAGACAGGGCTGAGAGTATTGAACTGACCGATCATGAAATTTTTCATACCATGTTTCCTTTTTACATGGGCATTAATGAAACCAAGTATGGCTGGATGGATGAAGGCTGGGCAACCATAGGAGAGTGGCTCATCTCGCCAATGATAGACAGCAGCCTTGTAGATGAATATGGAATAACAGCAGTTGAAAAATCTGCAGGCACCGAAATTGATATGCCCATCACCACGCTTACCACGCAGGAGTATGGTACTTCAATGTTCATCAACAGTTACCCTAAACCTGCCATGGGTTATTTATTTGTAAAAGATATGCTGGGTGATGATCTGTTTTATAAAGGGCTGCATAATTACTTCCGCAACTGGAACGGCAAACACCCGCTACCGTTTGATTTTTTCAATAGCATGAATGAAGGAAGTGGTAAAAATTTAAACTGGTTTTGGAAACGCTGGTTCTTTGATGATGGCATACCTGATTTAGCTATTGCAAAAGTTACCGGTAAACAAATTACTGTTCAAATGAAAGGCACCAAACCTGTGCCGATTGATATAATAATAACTTACACGGATAACAGCACAGAAAAAATTCATCGCAGTATTGCTGTATGGGAAAAAGGAAATACAAGTATAATGGTAAATGCATCAGCAACTAAAAAAATAAAAAAAATACAATTAGGTAGCACCTATACACCCGATGTAAATAAGAAGGATAATGTGTGGCTCTAATGGGTAATTAAGTTAAGGTTTAGCCATTTGCAAAGCCACAGCGTGGCGGCATTTTGGTAACATGAACGACGACAGGGGGTTCAAAGCCCCATCGGGGCGACATTTTATTTCAGAGTCTCTACCTTAAAAATATCGCCCCAATGGGGCTTAGTGCATTTGAGTAATGTTTTCTATTACCAAAATGCCGCCACGCTGTGGCTTTTAAAATAGGTAACAGTTTAGCTTTTTGGATGACTGTCTTGATAACGTTGCACCGTTTTAGCAGCTTTCAGCCGCATGGCTATATAAACTATAAGAATAACTTTAATTGCCATGCCACGTAAACTAAGTTGACCAGTAAAGAAAGTCTCCAGAAAAAAAATACTGCTGATAACAATTATGGTGGCTATGAAAGCCGTGTATGGTTTGTGGTTACTGTAAGCACCCAGGCAAAAATAAATAGCGATCAGTATTATGTTGATGATAAAATTTACCCAATTAAAATCATCGTGGTTTATAAAAAGATACAACACATAAAATAACAAAGAAACCACAGCAAAAATATAAATACCCCAGGTGGCATTTTCAATTTGATCTTTATTTTGTCTCATTGTATGGTATTCATCGTCCTCAATAAAATCCACAATTGAATCCTCCGCAGCGTCTTTTTTAGTATCCATTGCAACATATTTGAATACTAATATACCAAACAGAATGCCATGAAAAGAAAAAACCACCTTTTAGTAAGGTGGTTTATGTTTTTATCTTGTTCCCATATTCAATGGTGTATCCCGTTTCAGCATTTCATCACGGTTAGCCATCAGCCATGCGGTATGAAAGATCATGCGTACCCTTTTCTCGTACAGGTCCCAGGTTATTTTGTCAACAGTATCGGTAGGTTTATGATAATCTGCTTTTAACATACCATCATAGAAAAATAAAATGGGAACACCTTTGCGGGCAAAATTAAAATGATCGCTGCGGAAATAAATGCGGTTAGGATCGTTGGGGTCATCAAATTTATAATCTAATGTTATCCTGGTATAATTGTTATTGGCAGCTTCATTTATCGTAGGCAGGTCGCTGCTTAATTTATCATGGCCAATTACATATACATAATTCATGGTATCGCCGGTTTTACGTTCGGTATCTATGCGGCCCACCATATCAGTGTTTAAGTCAACACTTGTTTTATCCAAAGGAAAAAATGGATGATCGCTGTAATATTCACTTCCCCATAAACCTTTTTCTTCTCCGCTCACAGTCATAAAAACAAGGGTTCTTCTTGGGCGGTGTCCCTCTGCAGCAGCTTTACTAAAAGCCTCTGCCATTTGAATTACTGCACAGGTACCACTACCATCATCATCAGCACCATAATAAATTTTTCCATCATGCTTACCCAAATGATCATAGTGGCCGGTTAAAAAAACATACTCATCTTTTTTATCTGTACCCTCTATAATGCCCACTACATTGCTGGAATTAATAGTGGTGCGGAATTTATTAAATGCAAAATTTGTTTTGCCGCTTGTTTCAACGGAATGTATCTGTAAAACTTCGCTGGCTTTAGCAGATTTAAGATAAGAATCAAAATTAAAAAGATCACCAACAATTGTTTTAGCAAACTCATGCGATACTAATGCATAGTTGATGGCTTTTGTGCCGGCAGCGGCAGGCCTTGGAAAATATACGCCTGTTTTTTTTCCATTATCTACAGTACGCTGGTTAAAGGTTTCCTGGTTAGGGCTTATTACCAATGCACCAATAGCACCTTTAGCAGCAGCGGCAGCTAATTTTTTACTGAGGCCGGGGAAGCTCCACTCACTGCCACGGGTAGCAGATCCGTTAATGATATATTTACCATCTGCCTTGGGCTCACCCAAAAAGAATACTACTACTTTGCCTTTTACATTAATGTCTTTATAGTCGCTGTATTTTTCATCATCAATACCATAACCCACAAAAACAATTTTTTTGCCTTTGAACTTACCGGTTTCATTAGTGTTGAGTGGTGCGATAAAATCTTTGCCAAACACAGCATCTTTGCCATTTACTTTAAGATCTGCAGATACCAAACTATCCTGGTAAAGCGGGTAAAATTGCTGGTAACCATTTAATACAGGCACAGATTTTAGACCCATGGCTTTAAACTGCGATTCAATATACGCAGCAGCTTTGCGTTGCCCTTCGGTACCGGTTTCCCTGCCTTCAAAATCATCACTGGCCACAATAGTAAGGTGTTTTTGAAGATTGGCACCTGTGATTACTGATGCATATTTTTCAGCATCACTTATTTGTGCTGTTGCCTGTATGCTTAATAACACAGCACCTAAAAAAAACAGTTTTCTCATGTTTAAAGTTTAAGTTTTAAAAATACGATAACCGTAAACGCAGAAAAATAAAAAATGATAAATGGTTAAATGCTTTTAAGAGATGTGATGGGGCGAAGCAACGCTGATAAGTCATCCAGGTCTGCACTGCGGAAGTTATCTTTTTTGAGGATAATATCGGGCCTTTTCTTTAAAAAAAAAGTTATTTGTGATGTTCCACTTTCAGGAGACCACTCCATATTTAATTTGATATCAGCAAAAGAATATTTTTCTTCCATGTTTCCTTGGTAAATATTGTAGTAAGCGATCTCAATATTGTTTTTGGATGTATCTAAAACGATTTCTTTAATAGAATCGCTGGTAAGAATTGAAAATAAGTTGAACGCCTCAATAGCTAAAAAAGAATACAAGTGCCAGTTCTCTTTTGCAAAATCGCTGTTGGGAAAAAACTTTTTAATAAAAATAAATAATGCAATTGGCCAAAGCAGTTCGTATAACCTTCGTGTAAAAATAGACCTGAAATTATGTTCACGAAAACTTTGAAAGGTATAGCGCATGCGGAAGGAATTTAACAACCAATCTTTTCCACCCTGTTAGCATGCCTGCCGCCTTCAAATGCAGTATTCATAAAAGTATCCAGCATTTTTTCTGCATCGCCATCACGTACAAAGCGGGCGGGTATGCAAATAACGTTGGCATCATTATGTTTGCGGGCCAGCTCTGCTAGTTCTTCGCCCCAGCAAATAGCGGCTCTTATACCCTGGTGTTTGTTGGCAGTTATTGCAACACCATTAGCACTGCCGCAAAGTAAAATACCAAAAGCAGCTTCACCTTTTTCTACAGCGCAGGCAACGGGGTGAGCAAAGTCCGGATAGTCAACAGAATCTTTATTGAAAGTACCGTAATCTTTAAAAGTAATACCCTCTCCCTCTAAAAAAGAAATCAGGTCTTCTTTGCAATCAAACCCTGCATGGTCACATCCTATAGCAACGGGTAGTTTTAAATTAAAGGGAGACATAGATAATGAATAATTGATAATGAAATAATGAATAATTCCATTGTAAAATTAAACATTATTAAGTTGAAAATGGTGAGCTAATTATCAATTATTAATTATTCCATTATTCATTATTTCTAGCTCCATTCTTTTTCTTCTTTGGCTTTTTGTTTATCTACTCTTGAAACCAAAAGAATGCTTATCCAGTAAAGCAGTAATAACGGCAGGGATACAATGATCTGGCTGGTCATATCCGGTGAAGGTGTGATTATGGCTGCTACCAGCAATATGATCACAAAAGCATATTTGGAGTATCTTTTTAAAAATGAGGCAGTAATGAGGCCGATCTTTGCCAAAACATAGGCCAGTATGGGTAATTCAAATGCAATACCGCAACCCAGGATTAAATTGGTAAGGCTGTCGATATAATCATTAATACTTGGCTGGTATTGAATAGCACCCGATTTACCCAATGTAAATGTGGCTAAGAAATTAAAAGTAAATGGCGCCAGCAAATAATAACCAAAAGCTGCACCCGCAAAAAAACATAACGATACCCAGAAGATACTGCCCCTTGCATATTTTTTTTCTTTGGCAGAAAGTGCAGGCTTAATAAAACGCCACAGTTCGTAAAAAATATAAGGAAACGCTACAATAACACCACCCACCATAGCAATATTAATGGCAGAAGTAAAGGTGCCATTAACTTCTGTAACCAAAAACCTGATCTTTACCGGCGGCATACACAAACTATCGCCAACACCAAGCCAGCGGCCAAACCGGCATAAAGCGCCATAAGTAACAAAGGTTTCACTTGATGGTGCCAGGATGATATTATCGTATATCCAGTCGATAAATACAAAGATGGTAATGGCAACGGCTGCCCATACCAGTACGGAGCGCATGATATGCCAGCGCAAAGCTTCAAGATGATCCATAAAGGTCATCTCGCTTTGTTCTGTATCAGTATTGGCACCTTTACGAAGGCGCCTGAAGAATTTTTTTCTTTCTGAAGTTTCTGTAGCCAATGGTATAAGATTTACCCGCCGGGATAAAATCCTTTAGAACGGGGATGGCAAAGGTAAACTACTAAAGCCTATTTTAAACAGCAGATACCTGTTTTACATTTCCGGTACGCTTTAAAACGCCCCAGCTCTGTAATTCACCCTTTATTGCCTTGTTAAATGATTTGATTAAAATATAATACATCAACTGGCGGTAAACCAATCGCTGTGGTATCATCCAGAATAATTTTTTATAGTCTTCTTTTTCAAAAGCAAATGCAAGGGCGGCGCCTGCAATATCTACCAATGAAAAAATAAGGTAGTACAAAATGATATGGCTTAAACTTGCAGGAACAATGCCAAGGCCGGCGGCAATTAAGCCCAGCACCAAAATCAAATCTGCCAATGGAGCTAAAAAAGGCAATATCATTTGAAAGACCAGGATATTGGGCAGTGCCACCATGCCAAAATTTTTGTACCTGGGATTGAATACAGCATCACGGTGTTTCCAAAAGCATTGCATTACACCAAAGCTCCAGCGAAAACGTTGTTTCATAAACTGCTTCATGCTTTCAGGGGCTTCGGTGTAGGAGATAGCTTCGGTACAATTCCTGATCAAATAATTATTGCGGTGCAGCCTCATGGTAAGGTCACAATCTTCCGCTAAAGTATCGGTGGTAAAACCTCCGGCTTTAATAATGGCTTCTTTTTTAAAAGCGCCTATTGCACCAGGCACAACGGTAATACAATTGAGCAGGTCAAATGCACGCCTGTCAAAATTTTGCGAAGTGATATATTCTATACTTTGCCAAAGGGTGATCATGTTTACTTCATTACCCACCTTTACATTGCCGGCAACAGCGCCTACTTCGCCCCTCTCTTTCAGGAGAGGGGATAGGGGTGAGGTGGTGAATTTTTTCATTAACTGCATAACGGCATCGGCTTTCAACTGTGTATCTGCGTCTATACAAACAACATATTCGGCATTGGCCAGGCTGATGCCATAATTTAATGCAGATGCTTTGCCACCATTGGGTTTGGTATACACGTGCACACCGGGTACACCGGCAAAAGTTTCACTTACAATTTTAAATGTACTGTCCTTACTGCCATCATCTACAAAAATTATTTGCAGGTCGGGATAAGTTTGCTGCAATAAATTACTCACTGTTCTTACTGCATTTATTTCTTCATTATAAGCAGGAACAATTATTGCAACCGGGGGATATGAAGTGGGGCCAGGTAAAGGTAATAGTGCAGCACGTTCTTTATTTTCTCTTTTTCTTTGAAGAGAGGCTAATACAGCCATGGCTATCATTCTTGAAATAGATAACACAATGCCAACAATAAACAGGGAGAAGATGATATTACTTCCCCAGTAAGTGGCTTCTGCAATTACAAAGTTTAGTTTATTGCCAAATGATGAAGGCACTTTTGGCATCACATCATCTTTGGTTTTACCCATCAGGTCGGCTATAGTGGTAAACTTGCAACCTTTCTTTTGAAAGTAATCAATGATCTTGGGTAATGCTTCCAGGGTAGCCTTCCTGGTTTCGCCACCTGCATCATGCAATAAAATAATGCTGGCATTTCTTTCTTCAGCCAGCCTTATGGTTCTTGCAACAATACTGTCTGCACTTACACCAACTTCCCAATCGTTAGGATCAATACTTTCCCCAACAGTTACATAATTATCTTTTTTGCTCCTTGCCAGCGGTTCAATTTCTTCATAGGTTTGCGGCTCACTATCTGCGTTATAAGGCGCCCTGAACAGGATTGTTGATCTGCCAGTAATGGTTTCAATTAGTAAACGGGTTAATCTTAATTCTACTTCTGCCCGTTCGGGGCTCATTTTAGCAATGTTGCCATGAGTAAAAGTATGGTTGCCAATTTCAAAACCATCTTTATTGATGCGTTGCAAAAGGGGAATGTTTTTTTCTCCCTGCAAACCCACTATAAAAAAAGATGCAGGTACGCCTTTGCGTTCAAGAACATCTAAAATTTTAGGTGTCCAGGTGGCATCGGGCCCATCATCAAAAGTGAGGATCAGTTTATGCCCCGGCCCAATTTCAGAAGTATCTTCCGCGAATTTTTTATACACATAGCCCGATGGAAGCTGCACATAATCTTGTTCGGCAATTAATTGTTCGGTACTGTCAATTTGCAGGTCAATTTTCCCCTCCTGCGGGGAGAATAAAAAATCCAGCAATTCACCACCTGCTTCTCCTATGGGTGTGGGTTTGCCATTATCATTATAAGCAACTGCAGAAAGTATATTAAAGTTGAAAGGGTTTAGTTGCAAAGCATCATTGCTTAAATCCCTGTTGTAGAAAGTCCATAAACGGGTGTCTTCACCGCCTATACGCCACAATGCGGTACCCGCTGTGGCATACTCATCACTAAACCGAAGTATATTAAATGAAGTTGCAGCATCAGTAAACCAAATTTCATGAGGAATTCTCTCACTACTGCCATCTTTGTTTTTTCTCTCTTCGGTATAACTAAAATGCAAATTATAACTGTCGTTATCATAATCAACCACCGCATTTACAGCCTTGGCTTTATTAATAGCTTCGCTGTAAGTAATAGCTTTGGCCGTGTCCTTGCCATCTTCTGTTTTATACCAGTGGTAACCATAACCGGCAATACCCAGAATAATTTTTTCGCTTTCAATTCTTGCCGCCGTCCAGTCCAGAGCTTCTTCAATCCACTTTTGTGCGCTTATCGGGCCCGGCATTGTGGCATTGTGATACTGGTCGTAAGCCATTAAAATAATATAATCATTATAGGTGGAAAGTTTTTCATAATCATAATCATCATTTTTAACCGCCACATCCATGGTAACGGTCATCCCCAGCGGATGTAATGCATTGTACAATTCTTTTTGAAACTGGGTAAGAGGACCATTTGTTGTTTCAGTAAGATCTTCAAAATCTATATTAATGCCCTGGAAGCTATAAAAACTAAGTGTATCCACCAGTTGTTTAATGATTGCTTTTCTTTTTATACTATCGTTAAGGATTACATGTAAAAGTGCACCATCAAAGTCCTTACCTGTATGAAAATTATTGAAGATGGGCATTATCTGCAACCGCTTTTGTTTCATTACAGCAAGGCCGGCACTGTCAATTCTTGTCTGGAGTTTATAGGTTAGGGTATCGATGAAAAACCATTCAGGAAAAATTGTATTTAAATTATCGCCGTATTGCTGCAGGTTGGGCAGCGATGTAGTTTGGTTCCAGGGGGTATAAAATGCAGCCCTGATGTAAGGATTCTTATTAGCAGTATCTGCATAAAACCGGTGTGCATTCTTTAAAGAATCTTCAATGGTTTTCTTTTCCAAAAAATCTTTAAAGCCTTTATACTTTTTATTTTGGCTGTGGGCAAAAATTAATGGTTTGGAGGGATCTAAAACATTAGCATATTCTCTCGACTGCTGATCATAATTTAATTGAGAAGGAATAGCTGCTCTTATTAAAGTAATAACCACTACTGCCATTAAAAAAAGAAAAACCATTAAAATAATTCTTATGGTCCATTGTACTTTTTTCCACCGGGAGGGGCTGCTGGTTTGAAATATCTGCGACTGCATACTCATAGTGCTGCAAAAATATCTTAATTAAAGATAGTGTGTGGTTAAACATTAGTAAAGGATTTTTATACTCACTTGCTCTGATTATTCCGAAATTAATTTTTTTAACACTTGTAAAGACAGCTGCTTACATTATAATAAAGCGGGAATATCTGAGCAAGTGAGTATATTTTCGGCTTTGCTATAAAAGAGAAGCCCCTGTAGAAACAGGGGCCGTTTACCAAAACTAACTGCTTATGAGAAAATTTTAAAAATTTTATTGTTGTCTACTCTTACTTACGCAAATCAGGTGCCAAAAGTTTAACTGTCAGTGTTAAGAGTTTCTTAATACCCTAATAAACTTTATTATTTATCCTGATAACGAAAAAAAGAGCTATTTATTTTTAGAAACCTTTTTTAAACTATTGTTGTAAAATGTGTTTCTGTAATTTAAGACACAAAGTTATTTAATTGGTTTAATCAAAATCAAAAAGAAGCGCTTTTAGAAGATGCTTTAACAATATCTTAATCTTTACTATTTCATAAAACCTTTTATCATGTCCATTAACCCTCCACCACTACCACCCTGGGCCTGAGCCTGCTGAGCGCCCCCGGTTACTTTACTTACGATATCGCTAAGTTCTATTTTACCATCTCCATCAGTATCCAGCCCTCCGCCCCCGGTAAACTTACTCATAATTCCATTTAAATCAAACCCTCCGCCACCAGAAGCTGAACCACCACCGGTTAAAGAACCGATAATACTGTTGATATTAAAGCCATTGTCATTGGGGTTATTAGTGCGGCTGATGAGGTTGCTTATCACGCTGGGAATTAAATTTTGGGCAATACCACTTGCCTGGTTGCTGTCAATACCGTGATCATTGGTAAGCTTATTGGTGAAGTTGCTGATAATATTACTTACAATTGGATTGTTAAGCAGGCTGCTACCTCCGTTTGAATTGCCGCCTCCGCCAAATAATGACAGTACATTTTGCAATCCGCCACCTGCCAGTGTGCCCTGTAATTCTTCTGCCACAGAATGTGTTGCAGATGCTATAACGGCATTGTTCTGTTCGTTGGGAATAGCCGGGTTGTTTATAACGGCATCCTGGGCATTATTTTTTACCAGGTTGAATAATTCTTCTAACATAATGTAATGTTTTAACTGTGAAAGATAATTTTCCAACATGAAGATAGAAGATACTGCAAAATAGTTGCAACCCTCAATATTAATTCTGTGTAGCCAATTTCTCTGCGTTTTCGGCAAACTGCAGAGCATCTAAAAATTCCTGGATTTCGCCGTTTAAAACGTTATCTAAGTTATATACCGTAAGGCCGATCCTGTGGTCTGTAACCCTGCCCTGCGGAAAATTATAAGTACGTATTTTGGCACTTCTGTCCCCGGTGCTTACAAGGCTTTTGCGTAAGTGCGAAATGGCTTCTTCCGCTTTCCTTACTTCCTCATCGTACAATTTTGTACGCAACATTTCCATGGCTTTTAGTTTATTGCCCAACTGCGACCGGTCTGTCTGGCACATTACCACAATACCCGTAGGTTTGTGCGTAAGAAAAACTTTGGTTTCTACTTTGTTTACATTTTGCCCGCCAGCACCACCACTTCGGGCAGTTTCCATTTTTACATCACTTTCTTTCAGTTCAAAATCCACTTCTTCCGCCTCGGGCATTATGGCCACTGTTACCGCACTGGTATGTACACGACCCTGGCTTTCTGTATTTGGCACACGTTGCACACGGTGTACACCACTTTCAAATTTTAAAGTGCCATACACATCATCACCCACTACTTCTACCTGTACCTCTTTATAGCCGCCAACAGTACCTTCGCTTTCACTTAATAAGGCAGTTTTCCAACCCTTCTTCTCAAAATATTTTAAATACATCCTCAACAGGTCGCCTGCAAAAAGTGAAGCTTCATCACCTCCTGTTCCTGCACGTATTTCTAAAATGGCATTTTTTTCATCATAAGGGTCTTTAGGAATCAGCATCTGGCGTAAAGTGGCTTCCAGTTGCGTTTTCTTTTCTTCCAGTGATGGTAACTCCAGTTTTGCCAGTTCCCGCATTTCAGCATCATCGCTCTTTAATACCTCTTTATTAAATTCAATATCATCCAGCAGTTTTACATATTCGTTTCTGCCGTTTACAATCTTCTCCAAACTGCGGTACTCTTTGCTTATGGCAGCAAATTTTTTATTGTCGCTTACAATTTCAGGGTTGGTAAGCGAAACGGCTAAATTGTCGAACCTTCCTTTTATAGCATCTAATTTATCTAACATAACCCCTATCCCCTAAAGGGGGACTACTTGTGTTTTATTAAAAAATATTGTTGACGGGCATTTGGTTTTCAGGTCAACATCGTTGTGTCACTCACTTCTACCGCATACCTTTGCTGAACTTTAATTATGTTTTGCCAGGATAAGTTTCAAGGCAGGCGGCAAATTTACAATTTATCAAGCAATCATTTTGTACAGAAAATTTACAGCCAACAATATTTTTAACGGGTATGCCATGCTGCCCGAAGACAATGTTATAATTACCGACGAAACAGGGATTATTACTGATATAATTTCTTTGCAGGATGCAGGCGATAATATTGAGCACTTTAAGGGTATCCTGTGCCCGGGTTTTGTAAATGCACATTGCCACCTGGAATTATCGCACCTGAAAGGGTTGATACCGGAGAAAACAGGATTAGTGGAATTTGTGTTTAAAATTATTACCGAAAGGCATTTTGCAGAAGATCAAATTTTAGCTGCCATTGAAACTGCCGAAAATGAAATGCTGCTAAATGGCATTGTTGCAGTGGGGGATATTTGCAATAATACATTAACTATTCCTCAAAAGAAAAAGCAGCGGTTGCACTACCATAATTTTATTGAGGTAAGCGGTTTTGTGCCTGCGTTTGCGCAAGACAGGTTTGATAAATCGAAGGCTATCCTGGAGCAATACCAGTCAATGAATTTAAAGACAAAAGAAAATGATCAATATTCAATATTCCCACAGGGCCCTGCGGGCAATGTTCAATGTTCAACATTGAGCCCCCATGCACCATACTCTGTTTCGACGGAATTGTTTGAAATGATAAACAATGCAACTGAAAACAACCTCATCACTATTCACAACCAGGAGACATTAGCCGAAGAAGATTTTATAAAAAACAAAACGGGAGATTTTTTAAAGCTGTATGAAAAAATGGGGATTGATATTTCGTTTTATAAACCAACAGGTAAAAGCAGTTTACAAAGCTGGTTACCGAGATTGAATAAAAATCAATCAACAATTCTTGTACATAACGTAACCACCACTGCACAGGATATTGCATTCACAAAAATCCCAAATCTAAAATCCCAAATCCAAAATTGGTTCTGCCTTTGTCCCAATGCCAATCTTTATATCACCAATTCATTACCCGATGTAAATATGTTGATGGAAAAGCAATGCAATATTGTTTTAGGAACCGACAGCCTTGCATCCAATCATCAATTGAATATTTTAGAAGAAATAAAAACGTTGCAAAGTAATTTCCCTTTGGTACATCTGGAAACTATGTTGCAATGGGCCACAATCAATGGCGCCAAAGCATTGCAAATGGATCATCAACTCGGCAGTTTTGAAAAAGGTAAAAAACCCGGTGTGGTTTTAATTGAGGGAATAGAGAATTTGCAGCTCGACGAAGCTTCAAGTTCAAAGAGAATTTTGTAAATGTCCCGCAAATGTCGCGGATGACGCAGAAGAAGAAAATGTTGTATTTTATCTGCGACATCAGCGATATCTGCGGGCAAATTCCTTATAACACTTCGTGAAGTACCATCAACGTTTTCATTTGCCCAAACTCTGGAATATGCAAAGCATAATAATCATGAAAATGCAATAACAATTGCCGCCTTACAGTATGGTTCAGGTTAAACTCTTCCAGCTCGTATAGTTGCATTACTTTTAATAACTGCGACGTTAACGCTGCTTTTTCACCATCAATAAAATGCGGATGAACGGGCTGATGATCGATAAAAACGCCTTCCTGCAGGTCTAAAAAACAATTTACAGTATCAAAATCATCCGCCATTCTAAATCCAAAAAAATGTGTAAGGTGTAATGCAAAAAATAAAGGAAAATTAGCAGTGATCTTTTTACTGCTTGTATCCAGTTGCTGTAATGCAGCTTCGCAAAAATTAAACAGGTCGGTATTGGTTTCAGGTTGCTTTAAACATTTTTGCAGCAGCTCCATCATGTAAGAAGCCACACTATTTTTAATAACATCTGTCAATACAGTGTTGTATAAAAAACCCCAGCTAAATTCTTTAATACGCTGCATAGATTTATTTTCGCTATGATAAACTACCAGGTCTAAAATAGCTGCCGGTTGAAAATAATTGGCTTTAGCAGAAGATTTTTTTGTGCTGCGAACACCATTCACCATATAGGTTTGCACACCAAATAATTCGGTGAATATAGTTACCACCAAACTGGTTTCGCCATATTTGATGGTGCGTAATACTATGCCTTTTGTTTTGTGTGTCATGTCCGGTATCCCACAAAGTCACGAAGGCCACAAAGATGTTCGTTGTGTGCATAGTGTATTACGTGGGAGGTAATCTTACATTTAAAAACTTTATCGTTATTCAAAAATACCAAACATTACCGCAGCAATGCAATGCAATTACGCTCAAATTGGTTTTCTTTGCAAAATCATATATCAAACATCACAAATCATACATCAATTATGTGGCAACGTTTAGGAAGTTTTGTAATTAAAAACAGGCTGGTACTTTTAATAGTGTTGTTTGCAGTAACCGGTGTTATGGGGTTTTATGCAAGCAAGGTAAAACTGAGTTATGAGTTTGCAAGAGCTATTCCTGTTGACAATCCCAAGTACCTGGATTATAAAGCTTTTCAGCAAAGATTTGGAGATGATGGCAATGTTTTAGTGATAGGGATACAAACACCTGATTTTTTTAAGCCAGATTACTTTACAAAATATTACCAGTTGCATAAACAATTGCGTAAAGTGGAATATGTAGAAGAAGTATTAAGCATTCCTGCTGCAATAGGTCTTACAAAAGATACGCTTACCGATAAATTAGTACCTGCAAAAATATTTTCTGATTCTGTAGTTGAAAAAGGTATGCTGGATGCTGCAAAGCAAAACTTCCTCAATCTTTCTTTTTATAAATTTAAGTTGTATAATCCGGAAGAGCATGCCTACCTGATGGCTGTAAGGATCAATAAAGAAGCACTTAATTCTGCTAAGCGTTCTAAAATTGTTGCAGACATTACGGCATGTGTAAACGCTTTTGAAACAACAGCAAAAACAGAAGCTCATTTAAGCGGGTTACCATTGATAAGAACAGTGGTAGGGGACAGGCTGAAAAAAGAGATGAGCCTTTTTATAATTGGCTCCCTGGCATTAAGTGCGTTGATCCTGTTGTTATTTTTCCGTTCTATAAGTACTACATTACTTTCTTTGCTGGTAGTGCTTTTTGGTGTGGTATGGAGTTTGGGGGTTTTGCAATTGTGCGGTTATAAGATCAGTTTGCTTACCGGGTTAATTCCGCCATTAGTAGTGGTAATAGGTATTCCCAATTGTATCTATTTTGTAAATAAATACCACACATCTTACCTGCAAAATCAAAATAAGGAAAAAGCATTGGTGGATATGGTGAGTAAAATGGGCGTGGTTACACTATTTTGTAATATTACCGCTGCTATTGGTTTTGCAGTTTTTGGATTAACCAAAAGCGCCATCCTGAATGAGTTTGGCGTAGTGGCAGGTATCAGCATAATGGTGATATTTTTTATCTCCTTCATTTTACTGCCTTCAGCATTAAGTTATTTACCTGCGCCCAATGCATCACAAACAAAATATTTAAATAACCGCTGGCTCACTTCTTTTTTATTAAGGATAGAAAGGTGGGTAGTGCATCACAAAAAGTTTGTTTATGGTATCACAGTAGTAGTACTGATCTTTTCAGTAGTCGGCATATTTAAATTAAAAAGTGTTGCTTATATAGTGGATGATCTGCCTAAAACAGATAAGATATATACCGACCTTAAATTCTTTGAGAAAAATTTTAAAGGTGTGATGCCGCTGGAGATTGTGCTGGATACTAAAAAGCCTAAAGGAATTTTAAAATCAACAGTTGATATTAATAAGATCGCTTTTTTCCAGGATTCATTTTTAGCAAAGCAAAATAATATCGCCAAACCACTATCAGTTATTGATGGTGTTAAATTCACCTACCAGGCAGTAAGTGAAGGACAGGGCGACTCTACCTATACTTTACCAGCCTTTGGCAACCCTTTTAAAGATTTGCACGATAAGCTAAGACAGGTGAATGTGCGTAGGGAAAATAAAGAGATGACTGCAGCCGATTCTGCAACTATAAAACTGGTGGGTTCATTTATAGATTCTACAGAACAATACCTGCGCATCAGCATGAGTATGGAAGATATAGGCACAGTTGCATTGCCACCTGTTGTTGATTCTATAAAGCGTAATGCAAATAAAATCTTAAACGGAACAGATAGTGTTGATATAAAAGATACCGCAAAAACAATTTATAATGTTACAGTAACCGGCACCAGTTCTACTTTTTTAGAAGGCAGCCGCTTTATAGTAAATGGGTTGAAAGAAAGTGTGTTTTGGGCATTTATACTGATCTCTTTTTGTATGCTGTATCTTTTTAAATCCGCACGTATTCTGTTATGTTCATTAATACCCAACCTTATCCCTTTAGTGATAACAGCAGGTGTAATGGGCTGGGCAGGGGTACCGCTAAAACCCTCTACTGTACTGGTTTTTAGTGTAGCCCTGGGTATAGCTATTGATATTACCATAAGGTTTTTGGTTAATTATAAACAGGAATTGCCAACGTATAATAACGATATCAACAATACGGTGAGTGCTACCATAAAAAATACCGGGTTAAGTATTGTATATACTTCACTGGTTTTAATTGCCGGCTTCGTTATTTTTTGTTTTAGTGGTTTTGGTGGTACAAAAGCGTTAGGCTGGCTTACCTCAATTACATTGTTTGTTGCAACGTTGACTAACCTGATATTATTACCGGTGTTATTGTTATTGGTAGGGTCTAAAAATAAATTAAATGAAAAAAAATAATTCTTGTCTCATAAGAAATATTAAAGCCGCAATATAATAAAGCCGGAAAAGCAGCTAAAAGGATAATAAACTTGTCCATCCTTTTGATTATTCCATACAATTGTGAATTATCTTTGTTCTAACATTAAACTACTAAGCAAATGAGAAAATTGATCTTAACCCTGTCGGGGGCATTACTTCTTTATGCAAATGCTTTCGCACAGAACCTCTTAGTTACCGGTAAGGTAATTAACGAAAAAAATGCTCCTCTCGAAGGAGTTTCCATTCTCTCTTCGGATGGTAAATATGCAACCCAAACTGACAAGGAGGGTAAATACAGTCTATCAATACCTCCTGCAGTAAAAGCGTTGGTTTTCTCTTTCGTAAATTATCAAACAGTAACTAAATCGGCAAAAGGTGGTGTGGTGAATGTATCCATGATACCTGCAGACACAAAACTTGAAGAAGTGGTTGTGGTGGGATATGGCACACAACAAAAGAAAGCTTTTACGGGTTCGTCTTCAAAAATCGACGTAAAAGAATTTTCTACGTTGTTAACCCCATCCATCGACAAACAACTTGCGGGCAGAGCACCAGGTGTTCAGGTAACCACATCAGGCGGTTTGGCTAATACACCTGCTGTTATCAGGATACGTGGTATTCAATCCATTACTGGTAATAACAGCCCGCTTATTGTTGTAGATGGTACGCCAATCATTACAGGTAACCTGGCCTTTGCCACCAATTCAAATGCGTTAGGTGATATTAATCCTTCTGATATTGAATCTATAGATGTTTTAAAAGATGGATCAGCTACAGCTATTTACGGGTCAAGAGCTGCTGCGGGTGTGATATTGATCACCACTAAAAAAGGAACTAAAGGCAGGTCTAAAGTAACTTATGATGGAATTGTAGGTTATAGCAGCCCGCTTAAAAAATTCGATCTGTTAAATGCAACAGATTTTGTAACAATAGCGAATGAAAAATTGACCAATGCTGCTTTAGCAGCAAAAGCTGGTGTTAACACTTCGGCCCCATCATATAATACTGACTGGCAGGACCTGGTGATGAATAAAAATGCAGCCAACCAAAGCCATACTATCAGCTTGCAGGGTGGTAGTGATAAAACTACTTTCTATTTCTCAGCAAACTACAACGATCAAAAAGGTATTGTATTAAGCAATTATAACAGGGCTTACAGGGTTCGTTTGAATGTAGACCATGAAATGAACAAGTTTGTAAAATTCGGTAATAATTTATCGGTAAGCCGCCAACAGGACGGAGACCAAAATAACGGCTCTAACTCTTTGGGTGGTGCTATTGCTTCTTCCCTGCGCTTGTTGCCAAACGTTTCTCCTTATGCAGCTAACGGATGGGAGGGTTACAATATAACCTATAGTCCAACTGGTACAAGTACCAACTCTATGTTTATTGGCCCTAATTCGCAAAGTGTAGATGATAACTTTTTCAATGTGCTGTACACAATGAAAAAAAATAAATTCTATTCTGACAAATACAGGTTTATAGACAATGCTTATATGGAAATATCCCCGCTTAAAGGATTAAAGTTCCGCAGCCAGGCAGGTATTGATATGTTTAATGATTATAGTTATACCGGGCAAAATCTTTTCCATGGCGACGGATATGCAGTTGGAACTTCTAACAACTCAGATTTTAATATTTTAAGGTTAGTGTGGTCTAACGTTTTAAGTTATAACAAAACTTATAAAGGCCATAGTGTTTACCTTACTGCAGGACATGAAGCGCAAACTGAAACTGCTAAATCATTATCTGCAAATGGCAGCTCAATATCAGATCCTTTCTTTATTGCTGAAAACTATGTTACAGGTTCAGGCAGTGTACAAACAATAAATGGTACCTATGATGTAAGAAACGGGTTTTTATCTTACTTCGGAAGGATCAATTACGATTACAAAAACAGGTATTTTTTACAGGCAAGTATCAGGAGAGATGGACAGAGTTCACTTGCACCCGGACACAAGTACGGTAGCTTCCCGGGCTTTTCTGTAGGATGGAGACCATCTGAAGAAAGTTTTTGGAATAAGCGTATCGTAAATGAATTAAAGTTAAAAGCTTCTTACGCAAAAGTAGGTAACCAGGTAACCGGTTATCCTTACCTGACCAATTTTGGAGCACGTAACTACGGGAACCTTGGGGGTCTTGCTCCAGTGGGTGTAGGCAACCCGGACATTCAATGGGAAACCAATGCAAAATATGACGCAGGAATTGAAATAGGTCTTTTGAAGGACAGGATCACTTTTACAGCCGATTATTTCTTTAATGATAACGACAAGCTGATCCTTGATGTGCCGCAACCTTTAAGTGCAGGTATCCCCGGTTCTACTGATCTGAATGGTGGTACTATTTCTCAAAATATTGGAAAAGCTCAAAACAAGGGTATTGAATTAAACCTGAATTATGATGTTATCAGGGGAAGGGACTTTAACTGGAATGTAAACCTGAATTACTCCAATGTAAAAAACCAGATCAAATCTCTTTACAATGTAGGTGGAGTTCCGGTAACGCAGATACTTAGTGGAAACTATAACGTTATCCAGGTTGGCGATCCAATTAATATTCTCTGGGGTTATCGTTCAGCAGGTGTAAATACTGCTAACGGAAACCCAATGTTCTATAAAGCCGATGGTTCATTGATCCAGCTTAACCTGTCTAAAGTTACAGGCTTTACTACCGGCGCTTTTTATACCGCAACAGATAAAAATACTGCGGCTTTAGGTACTCCTGCTGCTTTAGCCGGATCTGATAAAGTTAACCTGGGCAATTCCACACCAACTTATTTTGGTGCGGTTACAAACAGCTTTACTTATAAAGGCTTTGGATTGGATTTTATGGTTCGTTACTCAGGTGGTAACAAGATCATGAACTATACAAGGCAGGAAGTTTTGTTTAACCAAAGTTTCCAAAACAATGGTAAAGAAATTTTAAGCAGGTGGACTACTCCAGGCCAGGAAACTGATGTTCCTAAATTGTACTACGGCCAGGCAGCCAATATCAATCAAACTGCTAATGCAAATTCGAGGTTTGTTGAAAAAGGAGATTACGTTAGATTGCAAAACATAGGTTTAAGCTATACGTTTAAAGATGCCGATCTGCAAAGAGTAACTAACGGTTATGTAAGAGCAGCAAGGGTTTTTGTACAAGCTCAAAACGTTTATGTATGGACGAAATATAAGGGAGCAGACCCCGATAATATCAGCACACTTGGTGTAGATGCAGCAGTATCTCCGCAAGTTCGCAACATTTCAATGGGTGTATCCCTGGGCTTTTAATAAAACAATTTACTAATAACCTATTTAAAGAATATAATTATGAATAAAATAAAATTGGGATTAGTGCTGTGCCTTTCCTTACTTTTTAGTTGTAAAAAAGTTTTAGATACAGCTCCCTATAGTTCGCTTACGGACGCCAGCGTTTTTACCACTGCATCAAAATGTGCTTTAGCATTAAACGGTGTTTATGATGCCGCACAAGGCGATTTTTATGTGACAGGAACAACAGAAAACAGGGGATATCCATTTGGTGCAGCTAATATTTACCAATCTGATGCCCGTGGAGAAGACCTTGTAAATATCCAGGCTTTTTTACAGATCACTTACCAGGGTACTTATAATTCCAGCTCTGCCAACTGCGTGGCTATGTGGAAAGGTTTGTATGAGCTGATCAATAAAGCGAATGTTGCCATTGCAGGTTTCAGAACTGCCGGTGGATCTGGCGTTATCAGCACTGCTACTGCTGCACAATATGAAGCAGAATGCCGCTTTTTAAGAGCAATGGCTCATCATGAGGCTTTATTAATGTTTGCTAAGCCTTACCTTGATGGTAATGGTGCAGCATTGGGTGTTCCCTGGAGGGATTTTCCAATCAATAGCACAGCTTCAGTGAATTCAATCCTTACTACTCCAAGGATGAGCGTGGCAGGTGTTTATACCAACATACTGGCAGACCTGGATTATGCAGAAAGTAATCTTCCTGCTCTTACTACAAACCCAGGAATAAGCTACAGGGTTACTAAAACGGCAGCTATTGCATTAAAAATGAGGGTAAAATTGCACAAAGGAGATTGGACAGGTGTAATTAATGAAGGTGCTAAATTAGTACCAGCTGTACTTACTCCACTTACTCCATCAACTACTGTATCTATACCAGGAACAGGAGCATATGCACTAACAGCATCACCCCTTGGGCCATTTACTAACAACAATTCTGTTGAAAATATATTCTCTATAAAAAATGACCCGGTAGATGCACCAAGTACAAATGGTGGCTTGTCAAGATTGTTAGGATCTGCCTCACTTGGCGGAAGAGGATTGGTTTCCATTTCTCCTATTATCTATAATAATCCGGGTTGGTTATGCGATGACAAACGCAGAGATACTACTGCAGTTGGAACAAGTGGAAACGGCATGTTAACCAGGGGTATAAACAGCGCCGGAACTGTAAGCATATTTACAACCAAATACAGGGATTATGCAACTTTTGGTGATTATGCACCTCAAATCCGCTTTGCAGAAGTATTGCTGACATTGGCAGAAGCTGAAGCCAGGAATAACGCTACTGTAACTCAACATGCTGTTGATCTTTTAAATATGGTAAGGAACCGTTCGCTTGCATTACCAGCTACCCAGCAATATACCATTGCCAGTTTTGCTGACCAGGTAGCTTTAGTAAAAGCAATTTTACTGGAAAGAAGAATTGAGTTTTTAGCAGAAGGAAGGCGCTGGGGTGATATCAGCCGTTTAGCTAACGATGCTAACTACACCACTGGCGGTATTCCTGCAAAAGCATTGAATGGGACAGCGGGTTTATCCACTTTTAATTGTGGTGCAGGTTATACTCCAGGACAAGCAGCAGTAGCGTATAGCAACTATCTTTTCTTATGGCCAATTCCGGCATCTGAAGTGGTTGCTAATCCTATAGTAACGCAGAACCCGGGTTACTAATTTTACTATTTAAGTACAAACCGAAATAAATAAAAGAGGCCGCCTCAAAGTAATGAGGCGGCCTCTTTTATTTTAATAATTTACAAAAAGAGATCACCTCAAATTTAATGGATCGGCAGTTTGATTAAAAGGCATCAACTTGTTTTGGAAATATTGTTTCTTGCTGTAACCAATAGTACCTGCACCAGGTTATTTGCATAAAATATAATGCTATAATATTTATATTTCGTAATTTAAACATGTAATTCTGAATTGCTAAGAATATTGCAAATTTTGAAAAATTCTGAATTATATTTGTTATACCACAAAACTAATATACAATGAGAAAACTTTATTTGACCATTGCAGCAGTGGTACTCTTCGTTTTTGCTGTAACCGCCCAAAATCGCACTGTTTCCGGAAAAGTATCTGATACTAAAGGAAACCCAATTCCCAATGCATCTGTTATAATAAAAGGTACCTCCCAGGGTACAACAACAGATAATAACGGGATATTTACTTTATCAGTTCCTGACAAAACAAAAACTCTTACAGTTACAGCTGTTGGTTATGCCGCATCAGCTGTAAATGTGCTGGGAAAAACAAACGTTGTTGTAGAACTTGAAGCAACGGAAAAAAACCTGGAAGAAGTGGTAGTTGTTGGTTATGGTACGCAAAGAAAAGCTAACGTAACATCTTCTGTTGCCAAAGTGGGTGCTGAAAAAGTAGAGAATAAACCCTTTACTGCCTTAGACCAGATGTTGCAGGGTGCTGCTCCTGGATTACAGGCCACCTCTTCTACAGGCCAGCCTGGCGCAGTAACACCCATACGTATAAGAGGAGTGGGTTCATTTAGCTATTCCGGTTCAAACCCCTTGTATGTAATAGATGGTGTTCAAATAAACAGCGGTGATCTGGCCAATGGAAACGGCGGTGGCTTTTCCATCAATCCCAGTACTAACGTATTAGCTACTTTAAACTCCGATGATATTGAAAGTATATCAGTATTAAAAGATGCTGCTGCTATATCAATTTACGGTTCAAGAGGTGCTAACGGTGTTATCATCATCAATACAAAATCTGGTAAGGCTGGTAAAACGCAATTTAAGTTTGAAACAGAACTGGGAACCAACAAAGTGATATTGCCTCCTAAAAATGGTTTGCCGGTAAGGGCAGATGACTGGTTTAATTTGCTTAGAGAAGGATTGGTAAATTCAGGAGCAAGTGCTACCACTATTACCAATACACTAACTGCTTACGGATACGGAAATGGCGTTGATGTGGATTGGTTTGGATTAATTACCAGGCCGGGTGCACAACAACAGGTAAATATAAGTGCAACAGGAGGAGATGCTAAAACCAAATTCTTTATTTCCGGTGGTTATTTTAAACAAATAGGAACAACAATTGGAACCGACCTGAACAGGTACAATGGTACCATCCGCATTGCTCATAATATCAACACCAAACTTTCTTTCAACACTAAGGTAACTGTTGGTGATGTGTATCAAAATTCTGCCCTTGCATCAAATGGTCCGTCAGGTGGTGGTGGCTACTTTGGTAACCCGGCCTATGTTTCGCTGGTACTTAGGCCAACACAAAATCCTTACAAGGCTGATGGTTCTTTAAATATAGGTGGAGACAACCTTAGTTTTCCATCACACTATAATCCTTTGTTTGTAGCGGCTAACGATAAGCGTTGGTTGAAAGCTTTTTCGGGTTTGGCAAGCGAAATAATAGAATACAAAATTGTAAAAGGGCTAAAGTATACCGGAACATTAGGCTTACAGTATAATACAGACGAAGAATACCAGTTTAATAATCCTTTCCATGGTGATGCCAGCAGCTCTGCTATTGGGGGTGAAGGTATATCAATATACACCAGGAACTTTTTATGGGATGCCATCAACCAGTTGGATTATCACTATGACATTATTAAAAGCAAAAGTTTTTATGTTGATGTGAAAGTGGGATATGAGGCCATAAGGAATAACCGTTACCAGCAAGTTGGTGATGTTACCAATTTCCCTGCAAGATCTGACCTGGTGTATTCAATAAATGCTGCTACAGCAGTTAATGGTAAAGCTACAGCTGCCGATTATAGCTTTGCAGGTATTTTCTCTAATGCTAATATAAGTTTTAAAGATAAGTATTCATTGTATGGCAGCTTTAGACGAGACGGATCATCAAGGTTTGGTACAGTTAGTCCTTATGCAAATTTTTATTCTGTAGGTGCATCATGGAATGTTATTAAAGAAGAATTTTTCGAAAAACTGAAAATAGATAAGATCGTATCAAATCTTAAACTGCGTGGCAGTTATGGTACCAGCGGTAACTCCGAAATTGGTAATTATACCTGGAGGCCAATTTACAGTTATGGATATAACTACAATGGAATTTCAGGGGGTACATTTGATAATATTGGTAACACCGGTTTAACCTGGGAAAAAAATAAACAAACAGATTTTGGTATTGACCTGGGTTTTTGGAATGGCAGGGTTAACATCACTGCTGATATCTATAAAAGAACTACTGACGGGTCATTATTTAATGAACCAGTTTCACGCACTACAGGATTTTTATCTTTTATTAATAACGTAGCCAATCTTGAAAATAAAGGAACTGAAATTTCACTGAACCTGGTACCTGTTAAAACAAAAGATTTTAGCTGGGAATTAAATTTCAGTTATTCTCATAACAAGAACCAGGTAACTAAACTGCCAAACAATAATGCTGATGTTCCTAATGGTAATTACCAATTAAGGATTGGAGAAGATTTCTACTCCTTTTATACAAGAGCCTGGGCTGGTGTTGATCCGGCTAATGGTAATCCACTTTGGTATACCGACAGCTCAAAGACAGCAACTACAAGCACCCTGGGTAATGCGAAATTATTTTTTGTAGGTAAAAGCGCCACACCAAAATATTTTGGTACACTTGGAACCACTATTAATTACAAAGACTTCACTCTTTCTGCTGATTTCTATTATAATTATGGTAATTACTTCCAGGAAGCTTATTACCGTTTCTTTATGGATGGATTCTCTGGTACAAGGGGCAAATATACTTATGTGTTAACCCGCTGGCAAAAACCAGGCGATATAACTGATGTGCCTAAATACGTTTATAACAGCGTTAATAATTCTTATACCGGTTCAGACAGGTTGCTTTTCAAAGGCGATTATATCAGGCTAAGGAATGTGCAGATAGGATACAGGATGTCTAACAAAGAAGTGTTGAGCAAATTACACATCAATGGTCTTTATTTTTATGCCAGAGGTACCAATTTGTGGACACACACTGCAGCCAAAAACTTGCTGAGCGATCCGGAGCAGGGTATCCTGGGCGTTAATAACCAACAGGTATTACCTCAGCAATCAACAACTTTTGGTTTAAACATCACCTTCTAAAACATCCGAAAAATGAAAAATAATAAAATAAAATCGATACTATATACATTGCTGGCGGCAACAATTGTAGCTGCGGGCCCTTCATGCAATAAAGCTTTTTTAGATGATAAACCTTACGATGCCGTTGTTGTATCAGACGCTATAAAATCAGATGCAGATATGAGCACGGCCTTAAATGGTTTGTATTCATCATTAAGGGCAACTGATTTTTATGGAAGAACACTTGCCATTAAAGGAGACCTGATGGCTGACCATTGTTTTTTATCATCTTTTAACTCGGGAAGATATAATAACCTTGCCAGCTACACGATGGTAAAAACGGATGCATATGCAAGTAATTTGTGGTATAACAGTTATAAAGCAATTAAAAATGCAAACCTGATCATTAATTCCGGGGTAGCAGTATCTACAGATGCTATCAGCCATATGTATGCAGAGGCATATGCAATAAGAGCACTTGTGGAATTTGACTTGTGCCGCAATTTTGCAGGGCCCTATGCTAAGGACCCTAACGCTTTGGGTGTTCCTATTGTACTGGCATTTAACCAGGCGGCACTTCCTGCAAGAAATACAATAAAAGAAGTGTACACGCAGGTGTTAGCAGATCTTACAAAAGCATTTTCATTGGCTAAATATAACCAGGGTGAATCGATGAGCATCTCCGGACCACCTATTACAACACGTACCCTTAACAGTTCATTTGTAAGCAAATATTCTATAAAAGCTATTATGGCAAGGGTGTACCAGAACATGGGTGATTGGGCAAATGCACGTGATGCAGCTTTGGATGTTATTAACAACAGCGGTTTTTCATTGGTAACTGCAGCTAATTTGGTAAGCTATTGGAAAAGTGCCAGTCCTATTATGTCAAAAACAGAAACTTTATTTGAAGTTACTTCCGATGGAAATAATAATGTTGCTGATGGAACTCTTGCCTATTTGTACCTGCCCAAAATATTTAGCGGAGCATACGGTGATATCTTACCCACGCAGCAATTTTACTCTATGTATTCAGCCACTGATGTAAGGAAGCAATTATTCATTGATACAACACGTGCAGGACAATTAGGCAGGGCAAGGTATGTGGCTAAATACCCCATTGATCCTAACTATGATGATGTTAAGATATTACGCTTGTCAGAAATGTATTTTATTGCTGCCGAAGCCTATTATAATTTAAGCGTTCCAGTATCGGCTAATATTTATTTAAACGCAGTTGTAAGCAAAAGAGATCCTTCATTAATTTATGCTTCTGCCGGCACTCAAATTCTTACCGACATCTTAAATGAACGCTTAAAAGAATTTGCTTTTGAAGGCTATCGTTTTTTTGATCTGTACAGGTTACAGATGTCATTTAATAAACCCCAGGGGCAGGATGCATCAAACAACATCACCAGTAATGTAGCGGTTACACCTTCAACTTTAAATGTGGTGTGGCCAATACCTAATGATGAAATTCAGGTGAATCCGAATATGACTCAAAACCCCGGATATTAAAGTAATAAGAAAATACAAGCATAAAAAAACTCCAACTGATCAGTTGGAGTTTTTTATTAGAATGACTTTATAACTACTTCAACACCTCCCTCAATTTATTCATCAAATCTTCGCCTCTTAAGCTGTTTGCAATAACTTTTCCCTGCGGATCAACTAAAACGTTATAGGGGATACCTTCAAAGCCATACAAAGCAACAGCAGCGCTGTGCCAGCGTTTCAGATCACTGATCTGATGCCAGGTTAAGCCATCATCCTGTATAGCTTTTAACCAGTCAGCTTTGTCTTCATCTAATGAAACACCCAAGACAGTAAAATTTTTATCTTTAAATTGGTTGTAAGCAGCTACTACATTAGGGTTTTCGCCACGGCAGGGGCCGCACCAGCTTGCCCAAAAATCTACCAATACATATTTACCCCTTAACTGACTTAATGAAAATGGTTTATCATTCACATCATTCATGGTAATATCGGGCGCCATACTTCCGGGTACAGCACCACTTTGCTCCGCTCTTTGTTCCTTCTGTTGTTTTGCCGCCAATTGTTGTTTTGCAATATTGGTAATGGTTATTATGCCTGTATGATTAGGGAAACGTTGCGCCAGCTTTTGTAATGGCAATTGAAATTTTTCTATTTCAACAGGTGCTGCGGTAGTGGTGAATAATGCCAGTGCAGGACTTTTTACAGTATCAGCATATTGAAAACAAAATTTTGTTATGGTTTCTTTAGTAGTATTGAAATTTGTTTCAGTTGCTACAAACAGGCTGTCATCGGGCTTAACACCACTTTGTTTTAATTGTGTTAATGCAGCAGCCGCATCACGTAATTTTCTAACCATGCTATCATTAGCCGCAATGAATTTTTTTAATGAGCTATTGGCAGCCGTGGTAAATGCGGGGCCGCTTAAACTCATATCATTCAGGTCGGCAATGAAATTAATAGTGCTGTTATCGTTAATAAAAAGAAAACCACGATTGAATTTTTCTAACCGGATGCGGTAAATACCCTCTTCCAATGAAAGACCGGTAAGGCTGAACTTACCATTCTTAACTTCAGCTGTATCTATTACCTCGGGATCTTTCTGGTTAAAGTATAATTCTTCCAGGTATACTTTTTGATCAGGAGCATTTTTTAACTGTCCGTTTACAGTAAACTTTCCTTTATCTGTTGCATTGCTGCAGGATAATAAAACAGCAGAAACTAATAAAAAGGGCAAGATCTTTTTCATATTATTTTTTCAGATTTAGATTTATACAGCAATGTTTAGTGATTTAATAACTCCAATGGCTACCCGAGTTTTTCACTTAATAATTTATTTACAACCTGCATATCCGCTTTGCCCTTACTTAATTTTTTTACTTCGCCGGCAAATAAGCCTATCAATCCTTTTTTACCGCTTTTATACTCCTTCACCTTATCGGGCATTTTAGCAATGGTCTCGTTTACCCAGGCTTCTACAGAACTGCTGTCACTTTCCTGCAACAAGTTTAGCGAAGTTGCAATTTGTAACGGTTCATGCTGCGGACCAGCTATCAGCGCATTGAATATTTTGGTGGAAGCATTGCTAAAATTTACTTTGCCTTCATCCACCAATTGTACCAGCGCTGCAATTTTTGTTGCAGGTAAAATAAAATCTTTTATATCGGTTTGATTGTCGTTTAAATAACTTTTTACCGGCCCCAGTAACCAGTTAGCAGCTGCTTTATAGTTGCTGGTATGTTTAATGATGGCTTCAAAATAACGTACGGTTTCTTTATCGCTGCAAATAACGCCGGCATCATAAGCAGGTAAATGCAATACTTCCTGGTATTTCTTTTCTAATGTTTCGGGCAATGCAGGAATACTATCTTTTAACTGCTGCAAAAAATCATCTGCAATAAAAAAGGGTGTAAGGTCCGGCTCAGGAAAATAACGGTAATCATCTGCTTCTTCTTTAGTGCGCAAAGAAAAAGTGATATTATTATCGGCATCAAAACTCCTTGTTTCCTGTATGATGGTATTGCCGCTTTCTGTAATTTCAATAAGACGGGCCACTTCAATTTCAATGGCTTTTTTTACGTTACGGATACTGTTTAAATTTTTTACTTCCACCCTTGTGCCCAGTTTGGTTTCACCTTTTAAACGGATAGAAATATTTGCATCACAGCGCATACTGCCTTCTTCCATATTGCCATCGCAGATCTCCAGCCAGCGTACTAGTTTTCTTAATTCGGTGATGTACGCAAAAGCTTCGTCGCTGCTGTGCAAGTCAGGTTCGCTAACAATTTCCAATAAACAAACGCCAGCACGGTTCAGATCAATAGAGGTAAAATTTTCATCCACGTCATGCAAACTTTTTCCGGCATCTTCTTCAATATGTATGCGGTTAAGCAAAATATTTCTTTCACCCTCACTGGTTTTAATGGGCACGTATCCATTTTTGCAAATTGGAGTGGTATGCTGACTCACCTGGTAACCTTTGGGCAGATCAGGATAAAAATAATTTTTGCGGGCAAAATAATTGTGCTGTTCAATTTGGCAATGCAGTGCCAACCCAAGTTTTATAGCGTACTCAATTGCCTTGCTGTTCATCCTGGGTAATGTGCCCGGGTGTGCCAGCGTAATGGGACTGATATGGGTGTTAGGATCACCACCAAATGCAGCACTATCGCCACAAAATAATTTGCTTTGGGTTAAGAGCTGGGCATGAACTTCCAGCCCGATAACCACCTCGTATTTATCATTATTTTTCACGGGGCAAAGGTAAGTAAAAAGGCGTCAGACGGATTGAAACCGTCATGACGCCTTTTACATAGTTGTTTTACGATGGCTTTATAAATTGGCTGTTTTTAATTTCTTTGGGATCTTAATATCAAAACTCATTTCGCTGCCATTGCGTTTGGCCTTGATGGTGTAAGATGATTTTTCTGCATTCTTCATCAACTGTTCCCTGGCTTCATCTGTATTGGTAATTTTTTCGCCACCTATTTCTGTAACCACATCATCTTTTTTAAGCCCGGCTTTTTCTGCAGGCGAATCTTTATCGGTATCTAAAACTTTTACGCCATTACCTTCTTCTGTATCCTGAATTTTTAAACCTAATTTTTGTTGACGGGGAAAGAAACTCATTCCGTTCTCATTCATTAACTTAAGTTTATCTAAACCTGCTATATCCCCCTCGTTCCATTCCATTTTAGGCATGCTATAACCATAACCTTGGGCCATTGGTGTCTGGGGCATTGAAAAAGAACGTGTTTTACCATTGGGGCCTGTAAAGGAATAGGTCATGGCGCTAAATTTATTTTCCCCTAATACTGCTTTAGTGGATTTTTCTTTTCCATCTCTTTTATAATACACTGTCACTTCATCTTTTGGTTTAAAGGATGTAACCACTTCTGATAATGATTCAGGCCCTTCCACTTTTTTATCGTTGATCTTTGTAATAATATCACCTTCTTTTAAACCTGCTTTTTCAGCAGCGCTTTCTTTGGTAACTTCAGTAATTTTTGCACCTTCTTCTGCTTTACTATCATCTCCTTCTTTATTGTCTTCAGTAGTTACACCCAGAAAGGCGCCCTTTCCTTCACCGTCAAAGGTTCCGTTGAACGGACCTTTAAAATCAATAGCCATATCACCGGGAGCAAAAGAAAAATTGTTATGTCCGTCCCAAATTTTAATATCTCTTTTATTGATGGTAATATCGCCATCTTTAAATTCACTGATAGGTTTACCATTAATGGTTACTTTATCACCTTTTATTTCCACCACTATTTTGGTGTCTTTATCGCCTTTTTTGCGGATGATGATCTCCTGGCTTTCCTTTTGTTCTTTTTTCTCTTTTCTTTCTTTCATTTCCTTCCTTTCATCCATTTCTTTTTTCTCCTTTTGCTCAGGTTTTTCATCCTGGGCAGATACGGTATGGCTTAGTGTGGTAAAACCCAAAACAGCAGCAATCAGTAATAACTTCTTCATGACTTTTTATATTTTATGTACGAAATGTTTAGTAGGTCAAATGTAGAGTAATTTTTTGAATTACGAAATCTTTCGCAGATTATTTTTTTGCTTTAACAAAATTTTGATTTTTGCCCGCAGATATCGCAAATGCCGCTGATTAAGAACATTACTTTTCTGCGACATCAGCGATATCTGCGGGCATATTCAGCCTGTATGTTTTTACCGGGCAACCATCTACAATTTCTTCTTTGATGAATTGCATGCCAATCTTTTCCAGGATCTTTAGTGAAGCGGTATTTTCAATGTGGGCACGCCCTGTGATGGTTTTTAAATGCAGCTGGTTAAAGCCATAGTGTAAACAATGTTGTGCTGCTTCATACGCAAAGCCTTTGCCCCACGCAGATTTTATAAGCCGGTAGCCAAGATCAATTTCATCAGTTTCTATTAAATATTTTAAACCACACCAACCAATAAATTCATGAGTGGTTTTTAAATGTATGGCCCAGCGGCCTAAATTATTTTGGTATTGCGGTAAGATGATAGTGGTTAAAATAGTTTTTGCATGTTCTTCATTTTGCAGTGCCGGCTCGTGTAAATATTTTAGCACTTCGGGATCGCTGTTGAGTTGTAATAGTAATGGTGCATCAGCTTGGGTAAAGCGGCGGAGGATGAGACGGGGCGTTTGAAGAATGATGTGCATATGTATCTGGAAGCTCCAGCTTCCATGCTTTTTAAAACCGGAAGCTGGAGCTTCCGGCTACAATAAAGATTTTACCTTCTCAATCACCCCTTTCAAATTACTCACATCCTGCCCGCCAGCCGTAGCCAAATTCTTTTGTCCGCCGCCGCCGCCTTTTATTAATGGAGCAATATGTTCTTTAATAATTTTTCCGGCATCTAAATTTTTTGCTGCCACAACCGTATCGCTGATACCAACGGCAACAAAGGGTTTACCATCAATGTTGGCGCAAAGCACCGCCACATGATCGTGCAATTTATTCTTCAGATCAAAACATAATTTCTTTAACGCATCAGCACTGCTTACTTCTACAATGGAACCTATAAAAGTTACGTTGTTGATGATCTCATCTTTTTGTAACAATTCATTGCGAATGATCACCAGCTGTCTTGCTTCTAAAGCTTCGATATGTTTTTTAAGTGAAGCATTTTCGCTTTGTAAATTTTCTATTGACTTGCTGATGTCTTTAGGATTTTTTAATAGCCCGCTGATGTCGCTGATTGTCGCAGATAAGTCATTTACATACTGCTCAGCAGCCACGCCGCATATTGCTTCAATTCTTCTTACACCAGCCGCAACAGCACCTTCGCTTTTTATTTTGAACAAACCCAACTCGCCGGTACTACCCACATGAGTACCACCGCATAGTTCAATGGAATATTTTTCATCCATGATCACCACACGAACCACATCGCCATATTTTTCTCCAAACAAAGCCATGGCACCTAATGCAACAGCTTCATCTTTTTTCATTTCTTTAATTACAACCGGAATGTTCGCCCTTATTTTTTCATTCACTAATTTTTCTACTGCTGCAATTTCTTCATCTGTCATTTTTGCAAAGTGAGAAAAATCGAAACGAAGGTGTTCTTCATTTACTAAACTTCCTTTTTGTGCTACGTGTGTGCCCAGCACTTTGCGTAATGCTGCATGCAATAAATGCGTTGCACTGTGGTGTACCGTAATATGTTTTCTTCTTTCTTGGTCAATTTGTGCTTTGACTTCAACTTTAAAAGCATCAGGATTAGTCGATAAAGAATCTACAACGTGTATAATTAAATCATTTTCTTTTCTAGTATTTACCACTTTCATATGGTGGTATCCCATTTCTATAAACCCTGTGTCGCCAACTTGACCGCCGCTTTCAGCATAAAAAGGAGTTTCAGCTAACACTACTTGAAAAGCCTCCCTACCTTTTGAAGTTATCTTTCTATACTTAACAATATTAGTTGTGGCATTTAATTTATCATATCCAACAAATTTTGTTAGCCTATCTTCATTTACCAAAACCCAATCTTCCGTATCAACAATCCTGTCTGCTCTACTGCGATCCTTTTGCTCTTTTAGTGCAATTTCAAAACCTTTTTCATCAACTGTCAATCCTTTTTCAGCTGCAACTAACTTTGTTAAATCAAGAGGGAAACCAAATGTATCGTAGAGTTCAAAAACAGTTTTACCGGGTAAAACAAAAGCCTCTTTGTTTCCAGCTTGTAGATGAGCTAGTCCATCAAAAGCCATAAAAACATCAAATTGCTGCAATCCTTTTGCTAAGGTCCTCATAAACGAATCTTCCTCTTCCATAATCACCTTACTCACAAAATCCAATTGCTGCTCCAACTCTGGAAAAACATTTTCAAACTGTTTTGCAATAACTGGCAACAATTGATGTAACAATGGCTGTTTATAATCCAAATAAGAATAATAATACCGCACTGCACGACGAAGAATGCGGCGTATAACATAACCTGCTCCTGTATTCGAAGGCAATTGCCCATCTGCAATGGTGAATGATATAGCACGGATATGATCAGCCAAAACCCTAAATGCAATGCTTTCCTTATCGTCACCAGCTTTATAAACTTTATTTACCAGTTTACTTATTGCTGCAATAGTTCCGGTAAAAACATCCGTATCATAATTACTTTGCTTTTGCTGAATTACCCTTACCAAACGTTCGAATCCCATCCCCGTATCCACATGCTGCGCAGGTAAAGGTTCCAGGCTGCCATCTTTTTTACGGTTGAACTGCATAAACACATTATTCCAAATCTCAATCACCTGCGGATGATCATTATTCACCAAGGTTTTTCCGGCAACAGTTTTTCTTTCTTCATCGGTTCTGCAATCCACATGTATTTCAGTGCAAGGGCCGCAGGGGCCGGTATCACCCATCTCCCAAAAATTATCTTTTTTATTGCCCAATAAAATCCGGTCTTCTGCAATTACTTTTTTCCATTCATTAAAAGCTTCTTCATCTTTAGGTAAGCCTTCTTTAGTATCACCCTCAAAAATGGTCACATACAAACGGTCTTTATCCAGCTTGTATACTTCAGTCAGCAATTCCCAACTCCATGCAATAGCTTCTTTTTTAAAATAATCTCCAAAGCTCCAGTTGCCCAGCATTTCAAATAAGGTATGATGATAAGTATCCACACCCACTTCCTCTAAATCATTGTGCTTGCCGCTTACACGTAAACATTTTTGTGTATCCGCCACCCTTGGGTTGGGTGAAGTTTTATTACCAAGGAAATAATCTTTAAACTGGTTCATGCCGGCATTGGTAAACAAAAGGGTGGGGTCGTTTTTGATCACTACCGGTGCCGATGGCACTATAATATGTCCTTTTGATTTAAAAAAGTCGAGGAATTCCTGTCTTATCTCTGCACTTGTCATCATATAACAACTATTTATTTGGGTTGATTTTTGTTGTGTAACGGGCTATATTTGTACACTTTTGTGTAACGGCTGCAAAGGTAATAAAACAGCTTCAAGCCGCAAGCTGTAAGCAAAACCATTGTGACTGAGGCTGTAAAACAACAACAAAACCTTATCTAACACGTTTCCCTTTTCAGTACAAGCATGAAGAAAATAAAATATTTCTATAATACCAACACACTTCGTTACGAGAAGCTGGTTACCCCACTGCGGGTGAAATTATTGCGGATATTTGGTTTTCTTTCAGCGCTTGCGGTAAGTTGCCTTATCATCATCAGTTTGTACACCAAATTCTTTCCTAAAGCTGCCGACCGGGCAGTGCAACTGCAATACGATAACCTAAAAGACAATTATGTTCTTTTAGATGATAAGGTTAAAACCATGCAGCAACAAATGGTTGAGCTGGAAAAAAGAGATAACCAGGTATATCGTTCTATTTTTGAAGCCAACCCGATAACGGATAGTGCAAGAACCAAACTGATTGAACAGAAAAAAGAACTGGAAAAAATAAGTTTGAAAAATGAAGATGAGCTGGGTACAGACATTGCAAAGACGCTAAATAATCTTGAAGCCAGGATTACTTACCAGTTTGAAAGCTATGGGGTAATTGATAAACTGATAAAGAACCAGGGGGAAAAATTATCCAGCATACCAGCCATACAACCGGTTAGCAATAAAGAACTAACCAGGATTGCCAGTGGATTTGGCATGCGCATTCATCCTATTTATGGCATAGCCAAAATGCATAATGGCCTCGATTTTACCGCACCGCAGGGTACGCCTATTTATGCCACCGGTGATGGTACGGTAACTACTGCAGGCCCGGGTACAGGTACGGGAAACCATGTAATTATTAACCATGGCTACGGATACGAAACGGTGTACATGCACATGGTACGGGTAAAAGCCAGAACAGGGCAGCATGTAAAACGTGGCGAGGTTATTGGATGGGTAGGGAGTACCGGCGCCAGTACGGGACCCCATTGCCATTATGAAGTACATATCAATGGTTCTCCTGTTGACCCGGTTTACTTTTTCTTTAATGACCTTAATGCGGAGCAATATGACAGGCTTTTAAAAATTGCCGCTACGGGAAGTGCCAAAAGTTTTGATTAATTTTAATTATGCCGCTTAACCAAATAGCCTTTGATTTTGACAATGCGCCCCGGGTTGATAAAGAACCGGAGCAAATACCCGTTGCCGTTAGTGAAGCAGAAAATAATGAACTGGTTGAAGTTATTGAGGAAGTGGTTGACTTAACCGCCATGAACAATGCGGCAAAACCCCCGAAGAAAAATAATAAAAAACTCACCCGTGGCCGCATGAGTTTAAAAGATATGGATGCAGGTGTGGACCTGATTGAAGTGCCTGAAGATGATGTGCTGTTTGAAAAAATGTATTATTCCATAGGCACGGTGGCCGATATGTTTAAAGTAAACCAGAGCCTGATACGTTTTTGGGAAAATGAATTTGATGTTTTAAAACCCAGGAAAAATGGTAAAGGCGACAGGTTGTTCAGGCCGGAAGATGTGAAGAATTTAAAACTCATCTATCATTTATTAAGAGAAAGAAAATATACCATTGAGGGTGCCAAGGAGTTTATA
>Ga0068859_100000448_pt1 | contig 41237 bp, 44 predicted proteins | sample KBSSwiS22_FD_66585 | JGI IMG/M metagenome (GOLD analysis project Ga0068859, IMG submission 66585) | Switchgrass rhizosphere microbial communities from Kellogg Biological Station, Michigan, USA - KBS Switchgrass S2-2 | ecosystem: Host-associated > Plants > Roots > Rhizosphere > Soil ... | reverse complement strand
GGCGAGCGGCATTCGCAATTCCTATGGCCTGGCCTTCGCTCCCGACGGCAGGCTGTGGGAGATCGAATTCGGCCCGCGTGGCGGCGACGAGCTCAACCTGATCCTGCCCGGCAAGAATTACGGCTGGCCCAACGTCTCCGAAGGCGAGAATTACAACGGCGTGCCGATCCCGAAGCCCAAGGCGGGCGACGGCTTCGAACAGGCCAAGGTCTTCTGGGTGCCGTCGATCGCGCCGTCGGGCCTGATCATCTACACCGGCGCGCTGTTCCCGCAGTGGAAGGGGGACGCTTTCCTCGGCGGGCTCTCGGGCATGTCGCTGATCCACGTCAAGATCAGCGGCGACAAGGCCGAGAAGGCCGATCGCTGGTCCTGGGGCAAGCGCATCCGCGACGTGGCCCAGGCACCCGACGGATCGATCTGGCTGATCGAGGACGGCGCCAAATCGGCATTGATCCGGCTCACGCCCAAATAAGCCCCGGGTAAATGTCTCCCCCGCTCGGCACTGCCCTCATCACCGGCGCGTCGGCCGGGCTGGGCGTGCATTTCGCCGAAGCGCTCGCCGCGCGCGGGCATGATCTGATTTTGACGGCGCGCCGCCTCGACCGGCTCGAGACGCTCGCGACCGATCTTCGTGCGCGCCATGGCATCGCCGTGGCAGTGATTGCCGCCGATCTTGCCGATCCTGTCGCGCCCGGCGAGCTGATGGCCGAGATCGGCCGACGTGGGCTGGCGGTGAACTGGCTGATCAACAACGCCGGCTTTGGACTGCACGGCCCCTTCGCCGAGCTCGATGCCGCGGCGCAGGCGCATATGATCGACGTCAATTGCCGTGCGCCGATGGTGCTCGCGCGCGCAGTGCTGCCGGGCATGATCCAGATGCGCGGCGGTGGGATCCTGAACGTCGCGTCGACCGCGGCCTTCCAGCCCGGGCCGTGGATGGCGGTCTATTACGCGACCAAGGCCTTTCTGCTCAGCTTCTCCGAGGCGCTGCACGAGGAAGTGCGAGGGCACGGCGTGCATGTCGCGGCGGTCTGCCCCGGCCCGACGCAGACCGAATTCTTCGACGCGGCCGGCATGGGCGACGACTTGCTGCTCCGGCGCCTCGCTTCGTCGCCCGAACGCGTGGTGCGCGACGGCCTCGCGGCGCTCGACCGCAATCGCGCGGTGCGCGTCTCCGGGCTCCGCAACCGAGTGATGGCGTGGTCGCCGATGTTCGGCCCGCGCTGGCTGGTGCGGCGCGTCGCCGGCGCCATCCAGCGCCGCCGCTAGCCGAGCGCCCGCGCCACTGCGGCTTCCGATTCCGCATGCAGCTTCCAGAAGTCGCGCACGCCGCCGCCGGCGAGCCGCGCCTGGAGCACCGCCAGATGCGCGTGCCAACCGCTGCCGAAATTGACGAAGGTGACGGGGTCCTTGATGCCGCTGTGCGTCAGCACCAGCCGCGTCTTGTCGCCTTCGGGAAACAGCTCGAAAGTGGCGACGCTGTCGCCCTGGCCCTCGAAGGTGAAGGCGAAGACATGCGGCGGCTCGAACCGCACGACCTTCTCGTGGGAGACGATCCCCTTGTACGCCGCATATCGCTCTGGATAGGGGACGTCGTCCTCCGACAAGTCGTCGTGGTCGAAACACAAGTCGAGGCTGCCGCCGGCGTGCGGCTCGACCGGTCCCGCGGCGAACCATTGGCCGCGCAATTCGGGATCGGTGAGGTAGCGCCATACCGTATCGACCGGCGCATCGAGCAGCCGGACGAGGCGGATCGCGTCGGGCGCGACGCGTTCGATGTCAGCCATGGACGTGCTCCAGGATTTCGGCCTCGCGATCGAGGATCATCGTCCAGCCATGGCGGACCTGATCCTCCCACTCGGCCCATTTGGGCCCGATCTCGTGCGTCAGCGTGAGCGTGCAGCCCGCCGGGGTCGGCGCGATGTCGAGGCTTACACGCGTCCATTCGTCCTCGCCGGTCCCCGGACCGCGGAAGAGAAAGGCGAGCCGGCGCGGCCGATCGATCTCGAGGTAGCGGCCGTGATGCTCGGCAAGTTCATCACCACGGCGGTCGACGATGAAGAAGCGACCCCCGACGTTCGGGTCGATCTCGCAGGTGGCGATGGCGCTGTCCGGCGTGGTGAAGAGGAACTGGCGGGCAAGCGGCGGATCGAGCCAGACGTCGAACACAGCTTCGGGCGGCGCGGCGAAGTCGCGCGTCACCGTCAGGATCACCGGCGCACTCATTGCAGGTTCAACTGCCACGAGACGCCGAAGCGATCGCTCAGCCAGCCGAACTTGCGGCTCCAGCCATAGCTGCCGAGCGGCATCAGCGCCTGGCCGCCATCGAGCAGCTTTGCGGCGAGCGAGTCGATCTGCGCCTCGTCGTCGCATTCGACGAACAGCGAGATCGACGGCGTGAAGTCGAAGCCGTGCGTGATGAAGCTGTCGTGCGCCATCACCGGCATGCCGGCGATTTCCGCGGTCGCGCGCAACACGGTGCCTTCGGGTCCGGGGCCTTCCGGGCCGAAGCGCTGGAGCGAGACGATGCGCGAATCGGGCACGGTCTCGACGTAGAAGTTGAGTGCGGCTTCTGCCTTGCCGCCCTGGAACATCAGGAAGGTGGTTGCCTGCGTCATGGCCTCTCCTTTTGCGTGACGAGCGCTTCGAGCTTGTCGAGGCGCAGGGTCCAGAATTTTTCCCATTGCTTCAGCCAGGCCTCGGCCTCGGCGAGCGGATCGGCGCGCAGGCTGCACAGCTGCTGCCGCCCGGCCTTGCGCCGCGCGACCAGCCCCGCGCTTTCGAGCACGTGAACATGCTTGGCCGCCGCAGCGAAGCTGATCGCATAAGGACGCGCGAGTTCGCCAATTGGTTTCTCACCGAGTGCGAGATCGGCGAGCATACCGCGCCGCGTGGGATCGGCGAGCGCGCGGAAGGTCGTATCGAGTCGTTGTTCAACCATAAGGTTGAATATAAGAACCGGCTCGAAACAGTCAACCGATCAGTTGAATGATAGTCCCACTGGCGATTCGCCGCGCACGGTGATAGAGGCGCCGCCATGTCCGGCTTCCGCGCCTCGTACCGAACCCAAGCACATGCTCCCATCGGGGCAGGTGAAGGTTTGCGCGCATAAGCTGAACTTTCCCCGACCCCGCCGCTGTTCGGCAGGGTCGATCCGTCTCCGAAAGCGGCAATTGCCCGACTGGAGACAAGTCTTGCCCGACGACAATTTCACGCTGATGCGGCCGACGCTTGCGATGTTGCCGAGCTATATCGCCGCGCTTTCTACTGGCTATTCGCCCGACAATCTGCGCGGCCGCGCCGCGGCGGAGGAGCAGCTCTCGCGCATCGCCGCCGATGCCGAAGCCTTTGTCGCGGAGATGGACGATCCCGAAGGGCGCGGCCCGCCGGTACGGCTGCCCGACGGTTCGCTGGCGCCGCGGCTGCCCGGCGTGGTGCGCTGGATGTGGGACGGCGAGTTCGCCGGATCGATCGGCCTGCGCTGGCAACCGGGCACCAGAGATTTGCCGCCGCATGTGTTGGGGCACATCGGCTATTCGGTCGTGCCGTGGAAGCAGCGGCGCGGCTATGCGACGCGTGCGCTCGCACTGCTGCTTGACGAAGCGCGGACGATCGGGCTCGATCAGCTGACCATCACCGCGAGCCCGGCCAACGCCGCCTCGCACAAAGTGATCCTGGCCAATGGCGGCAGGTTGCTCGGTCGCTTCGCCAAGCCCCCAAGCCTGGGCGGTGGCGAGAGCCTGTGCTTCGGCATTGGGCTGTGCGTTTGAGCGCCCAGCACGACACTGAACAGCACGGCCACGGCAATGCTTTGGAGCGCGAACACCAGGCGCGCCGATTCGGCCGCCATGTGCGGGATCGGGGCGAGCCAACACAAACATACCCACCATTTCGCCGCCACGCCGGCAGTCGAGACGCCCATGCTCGCGAAGATCGTCGCGCGCTGGGCGGTGGGCGGCATCGTCAGGCCGGCCGCACCGGCGTCGCGGCATCGTCGCCGACCACGGTGGTCCAGCTTCGCACGCGCCAGATCGTGACAAGCCCCTCGCGGACATAGGGATCGTTGTTGGCGAAGCTTTCGGCGGCAGCGGCGTCGCTGAACAGCAGCACGGCCTGGTCAGCGGGATCGGCGAGCGGCCCCGGCGAGCAGCAGTTCTCCGCGCTCGGCTGCGTCCCACGCCAGTCGCAAGTGCACGCCGCGATAGGCCTCACGCCGCGCGAGATAGTCGGGCGCGAGATCGTAGAAGAGCAGGAAATGCGCCATCGGCTACTCCGGAGGTTCGACCAGCGCCACACGCGCGGCGCGTACCGCGTCGTAGCCGTAGATCACACATCCTGCCCAGATCAGCGGGAAGGCGATCCAATCGATCGGGGCAACGCGCTCGCCGAACACCAGCACGGCAATCAGGAACTGCACGCTAGGCGCGAGATACTGCAGCAGGCCGATGGTGACGAGCGGCAGACGTCGCGCTGCCGCGGCGAACAGCAGCAAGGGCAATGCGGTCGCGACGCCGGCGAAGGCGAGCAGCAGGTCGACACCCGAGTCGCGGCCGAACGCAGCATTACCTTGCATCGATGCATGGACCAGCAGCGCCGCGGCTGGTGGCCCGAGCAGCACCGTCTCCACGGTCAGCCCGCCCAGGGCATCGATCGCGGCGACCTTGCGCACCAGCCCATAGAGCGCGAAGCTGATCGCGAGCACGAGCGATATCCACAGCGCGCCGCCGCCGGTCAGCGCCAGCGTGATCACGCCGCCCGCCGCGACCGCGATCGCGGCGAGCTGCAGCATGCGCAGCCGCTCGCCGAGCACGGCGACGCCGAGCGCGACATTGACCAGCGGTGTGATGAAATAGCCCAGGCTCGCCTCGAGCACATGGCCGGTATCGACGGCCCCGATATAGACCGTCCAATTGACGCCGATCAGCGCCGCCGACAGGCCGAGCATCGCGAGCGTGCGTCCCCGCGCCGCCGCGACCAGCGCGCCGCCGCGACGAAGCAGCAGTACGATGACCACCACCAACACGAGCGACCACAACACGCGGTGCGCGAGGAACTGGAGCGGCGGCACCGCGCGCAAGGCGTGGATATAGAGCGGCAGCAGGCCCCAAAGCGCATAAGCGGCGAAGCCCATCGCCAGGCCGGATCGATCGGGGAGGGGCGCGCGTGTCATGGCGGCGCCTTCGCGGGTGCAGCAGAATTGCGCAAGCGCTCGCGCGACGGTGCGGCGACGAAGCGGGTGTTCAGTCGTCGCGCTTGGCGCCGTCGAGCAGCTGCTCGGCGCGGGCTCGTTCGGCGGCATCGGCGGCGCGCTCGCCTTTGGTCCGACCGTGAAGCGCGCGATTGGTGGCGGCCTGCGCTTCCTTCTCGCGCCGCGCCTTGGCCTTGCGTGCCTGTCGGAGGTTGATCACGTCGCCCATCAGTCGGCGAACAGCAGCACAGGGGTTTCGAGCAGCTTTTTGAGCGCCTGGACGAAACTCGCCGCGTCCCAGCCGTCGACGACGCGGTGGTCGCAGCTGATCGATAGGTTCATCAGCTTGGCGCGGACGATGTCGTCGCCGTGGAAGACCGGGCGCTCGACGATCCGGTTCGGGCCGATGATCGCGACTTCGGGGCGGTTGATCACCGGCGTGGTGGCGATGCCGCCGAGCGGCCCGAGCGAGGTGACGGTGAGTGTCGAGCCGCTCAGTTCCTCGCTCTTGGCCTTGCCGCTGCGTGCGGCTTCGGCGAGTCGCGCGATCTCGGTCGCAAGCTGCCACACGTTGCGGTCCTGCGCGTCGCGGATCACCGGGACCATCAGCCCGGCATCGGTCTGCGTCGCCATGCCGAGATGAACGCGGCCGTGGCGCGTGACCACGCCGGCCTCGTCGTCGTAGCGCGCGTTGATCATCGGGAACGCCGGCACCGTACGGCAGATCGCGACGATCAACAGCGGGAGCAAGGTGAGCTTGGGGCGGGCGCCGCGATTGGCGTTGAGATCGGCGCGCATCGCTTCGAGCGCGGTGACGTCGATTTCCTCGACATAGGCAAAGTGCGGGATCGCGCGCTTCGACGCCGCCATGTTCTCGGCGATGCGGCGGCGCATGCCGATGACCTTGACCGCCTCATCCTCGCGCGCGCGTGAAGCGTGCGGGGCGTGATAGCCCTGCGCCGCCCCGTAGCGGAGATAGGCGTCGAGATCGGCGTGGCGGATGTGGTTTCCGTCGTGGCGGACGGCGGCGAGATCGATGCCGAGGTCCGTCGCGCGAGCGCGGACCGCGGGGGAGGCGAGCGGGATATGCAATGCATCTTCTCCCCTCCCTGCAAGGGAGGGAGCATCAGGTCGATCGTGCCCCGCACGATCTGAAACAGCCGGGGGCTGTTTCACCTGATGCTGGGTGGGTGCCGTCGCCGGAGGCGGCGGCTCGGAGCTAACCGTGGCGGGCGAGCCTTGTGGCTCGCCACCCACCCCCAACCCCTCCCTTGCAGGGAGGGGAGTTTGTGAGACTTGCTTCGCCGGGGAAATGGCCTCTGCAGCCGCTTCCCCATCCGTCTCGATCACAACCAGCGCCGATCCGATCGGCACCTGGTCGCCGACTTCGCCCGCCAGTTCGACGACCACACCGGCGACCGGCGATTCCAGTTCCACGGTCGCCTTGTCGGTCATCATGTCGGCGAGCCCGCCATCTTCCTCGATGCGGTCGCCGACCTTGACATGCCAGGCGACGATCTCGGCCTCGGCGATGCCTTCACCGATGTCGGGCAGGCGGAAGGTGAAGCGGGCCATCAGTCCCTCATGACTTTCTTGAGCGCCTCGCCGATGCGGATCGGGCCGGGAAAATAGGCCCATTCGAGGCTGTGCGGATAGGGTGTATCGAAGCCGGTGACGCGCTCGATCGGCGCCTCCAAGTGATAGAAGCAGCGTTCCTGGACGAGCGCCGACAGTTCTGCGCCGAACCCGCCGGTCCGCGTCGCTTCATGGACGATCACGCAGCGTCCGGTCTTTTGCACCGACGCGACGATCGTCTCGATGTCGAGCGGTACCAGCGTGCGCAGGTCGATAATCTCGGCATCGACATTGCCCAGTTCCTCGATCGTATTGGCGACGACATGAACCATCGTGCCGTAGCACAGCATCGTCACATCCTGGCCCTCGCGCACCACCGCCGCCTTGCCGAGCGGAACCGTATAGTGACCCTCGGGAACCTCCGCGGCGGGATGGTTCGACCAGTTCGCGGCGGGACGGTCGTAATGGCCGTGGAACGGGCCGTTGTAGATGCGCTTGGGCTCGAAGAAGAGCACCGGATCATTGTCCTCGATCGCGGCAATCAACAGCCCCTTGGCGTCATAGGGCGTGGAGGGAATCACGGTCTTGATCCCCGAGACATGCGTGAAGATGCCTTCGGGCGACTGGCTATGCGTCTGGCCGCCGAAGATGCCGCCGCCGAACGGCGAGCGGATCGTGAGCGGGGCAATGAACTCGCCCGCCGAGCGATAGCGCAACCGCGCCGCCTCGGACACGAGCTGGTCGAGCGCGGGATAGATGTAATCAGCGAACTGGATCTCGGGGACGGGACGCAAGCCATAAGCGCCCATTCCGATCGCGACGCCGATGATCCCGCATTCGGTGATCGGCGTGTCGAACACGCGGGTCTTGCCATATTTGGCCTGGAGCCCGGCGGTCGCGCGGAACACGCCGCCGAAAAAGCCGACGTCCTCGCCCATCACGATCACGCCGGGATCGCGTGCCATCATGACGTCGAGCGCGGAATTTATCGCCTGAATCATGTTCATGCGGGTGGTGGGTGCTTCGTTCAAAGTCCCGCTGCCTTCCATTCGGCGAGCATCTGCGCCTGCTGCTCGCGCAGATGCCACGGCATTTCCTCGAACACGCCCTCGAACATCGTCTCCATCGGCTGGTGCAGGCCGTGGCCGAGCGTGCCGTTCTTCTCGGCTTCCTTCTGCGCGGCTTTGACCTGCTCGGCGAGCGCGAGGTCCATCGCGGCGTGGCGCTCCAAATCCCATTCGCCGAGTGCGATGAGATGCTGCTTGAGGCGGCGGATCGGATCGCCGAGCGGCCAGGCATTGGGTTCGCCGGCCGAGCGATAGGCGGTCGGATCGTCCGACGTCGAATGGCCTTCGGCACGATAGGTAAAATGCTCGATCAGCGTCGGGCCCTGGTTGGTGCGCGCACGCTCGGCCGCCCAGGACGTCGCGGCATAGACCGCGAGCGCGTCGTTGCCGTCAACGCGCAGCCCGGCGATGCCATAGCCGATCGCCCGCGCGGCGAAGGTGGTCGCCTCGGCGCCAGCGAAGCCCGAGAAGCTCGAGATCGCCCATTGGTTGTTGACGACGTTGAAAATCACGGGTGCGCGATAGACACTGGCGAAGGTACAGGCCGAATGGAAATCCCCTTCCGCGGTCGAGCCTTCGCCGCACCAAGTGGCGGCGATCCTGCTGTCACCCTTGGCCGCGCTCGCCATCGCCCAGCCGACCGCCTGGGGATATTGCGTCGTCAGATTGCCGGAGATCGAGAAGAAGCCATAGTCCTTGGCCGAGTACATGATCGGCAGCTGCTTGCCCTGCAGCTTGTCGCCCTTGTTCGAGTAGATCTGGTTCATCATCTCGACGAGGCTGTAGCCGCGTGCGATCAGCACGCCCTGCTGGCGATAGCTGGGGAAGCACATGTCGTCGAACGCGAGCGCCGCGGCGGCGGCGACCGACACCGCCTCTTCGCCGGTCGATTTCATATAGAAGCTGGTCTTGCCCTGGCGCTGCGCACGGAACATGCGCTCGTCGAATGCGCGCACCAGCGCCATGTTGCGAAGCATCGTGCGCAGCGTCTCGGCATCCAGCCGCGGATTCCATGGTCCCACGGCGCGGCCCTCGTCGTCGAGTACGCGGATCAGGCCATAAGCGAGTTCGTGGAAGCTTTCGGGCTTGTCGCCGGGATCGGGGCGCCGCGCGGCGCCGGCGGGCGGCACCTCGACATTCGCGAAATCGGCTTCGTCGCCCGGCCGGAAGCGCGGCTCCGGCACGTGCAGCGACAATCGGGGCAGGTTGGCGCGCGGCGGCTCGCCGGTCATACTCTCTCCAACGGGCGATCCGCAGCTTCGTTGCGGGCGGCGGACTCGCGTTCGGGCCTTGTTATAAAATTTCAAGACTTTTGTCGAGTAGGTCAGCAAGGCTGACCTGAATTGCGCTGGTCGCAATGCGCTACGCCAATCGCCGACTCTTGCATTGACTCTACGACACAATGGAACAGAATAGGAACATTCGAGTCGAACGAGTCGTGAACACAGTGACCGATCCTGCCGTCCTTGCCAAGCTGCGCGCCACGCTGAGCGCCATGGAAGGCCATGGGCTCAAGCGCCGGCCGGCACTGCCGCTGGGCATCGGCGCGATCGATTCGCGGCTGGCGAACGGCGGGCTGCGGCTCGACGCGCTGCACGAAGTCACTGGCGCCAGCGCCGAGCTCGCCGATGATTGCGCCGCGACTTTGTTCCTCGCCGGCATCGCCGCGCGCGCCTGGGGATCGGTGCTGTGGGTAGTGCGCCGACGCGACCTGTTCGCGCCGGGACTCGCTCAGGTCGGGCTCGACCCCAAACGACTGATCTATGCCGAGGCCCGCGACGACGAGGAACTGCTCGCGTGCATGGAGGAAGGCATCCGCCATCGCGGGCTGGGCGCCGTGATCGGCGAGGCGCGCAGCGTCGCAATGGCGTCGACGCGCCGGCTGCAGCTCGCCGCCGAAGGCGGGCGCACGATCGCGCTGCTGTTGCGCCGACATGGCCGCGCGCGCGATCCGCTCGGCGCACCCTCGGCGGCGGTGTCGCGCTGGCGCGTGGGCACTGCGCCATCGACGCCGCTGCCGGTGGCGGGCGTGGGACGCGCGCGGTGGAATCTCGAGCTGGTGCGCCAGCGTGGTGGCGAGGGGGGACAATGGATCGTGGAGGCTTGCGATGCGACGGGTCGCTGCGCTCTACCTGCCGCAATGGCCGATCGATCGGTTGCGGCGGGCAGAGCGGCACGCGCAGCATAACGCCGCGCCCACTCTGCCGGTCGATCTCGACCCGCTGCGCGACGCCGCTGCCGTCGAACAGGAACATGCCTGTTCGGTGCCTCGCGGCGGCGGCTGGCGGCCGGGTGCGCGCTGGGCGCGCGAGGACCAGATGGGTCGCGTCGCGAAGCTGCCGGTCAAGCACGAGCTGGAGCGTCGGGAGGAACCTGTCCCGCCGCCGTTTCGCGCAATTCGGCCGGATGAGGGGGGGCCGCCTCCGCCTACAATCCTCCCCGAGCTTGCCTCGGGGAGGGGGACCGCGACGCGAAGCGGCGTGGTGGAGGGGTCTTCCAGAACGCGCGGTGCGCGCCCCTCCACCACCAGCTTCGCTGGCGGTCCCCCTCCCCGAGGCAAGCTCGGGGAGGATTTAAGACCGCGCGTCACTGCCCTCCGCTCCGGCAATCGCGTACTGATCGGCGCTGCCGACAAGGCCGCGCGCCGGCTTGGCCTGGTGCAGGGAATGACGATCACCCATGCCCGCGTGGTGGTATCCGACCTCGACGTGCAGCCGGCTGATCCCGAAGGCGACCGCGCCGATCTCCACCGTCTAGCGGTGCGACTGGCGCGGCGGTGCTGCCCGCTGGTCGCAGTCGAAGGCGCGGACACCTTGTTCCTCGACCTGACCGGCACCGCGCATCTCTACGGCGGCGAGGCGCGCATGGCACGACGCCTTGTCAAGCGGTTGGCGCGGCGTGGCGTCATGGCCCGCATCGCAGTCGCCGATACGCCGGGCGCCGCCTGGGCGCTCAGCCGGCATCAGCCCGGGATCTGCCCTCCGGCCGGCCAGGCGCAGGCGCTCGCCCCGTTGCCGATCGCCGCGCTGCGGCTCGATCCTGCGCATGTCGAGCTGCTCCATCGCCTCGGCATCGAGCGCATCGGCCAACTCGCCGAGATGCCGCGCGGTCCGCTGGCGCGGCGGTTCGACGCCGGGCTTGTGCTGCGGCTCGATCAGGCGCTCGGCCACGCATGCGAGCCGCTGCAGCCGGTGCTCCCTTCCGAACCGATCGTGGTCGAGCAGCGCTTCGCCGAACCGATCGCGACCGCCGAGGCGATCGAGCATTGGCTGGAAGCGCTGGTCGCGCGGCTCGCTACACGTCTCGACGAAGCAGGACTGGGCGCGCGCGCCATCGAATTGATCGCCGATCGCATCGACGGCGTGCCGCAGGTGATCCGCATCGGCCTGGCCCGCGCCAGCCGCGACAAGGTGCATCTGCTGCGGTTGATGGTGCGGCGAATCGAAACCATCGCGCCCGGCTATGGGATCGACGCGCTCCACCTGCACCTGCGCCGCGCCGAACCGCTGGGACCGCAGCCGGTCACCGAACGGCTCGACGAAGAGGCTGCGCCCGATCTCGCGCCGTTGGTCGACACGCTCGCGACGCGGATCGGCAGTGAACGGCTGTGGCGGATACAGCCGATCGAAAGCGACATCCCCGAACGCTCCACCGCGCCGATGCCGGTGCTCGACCCGCCGGCGCGGCCGCGCGCGCCGCTCAAACGCGACGATGTCCGCAGGCTCGACCGCAGCGGCGAGGCGCCGGTCTGGCATCCGAACTGGCCGCGTCCGACGCGGCTGCTGTCGCGTCCCGAACCGCTCGATCATGTCGTCGCCGAGCTACCCGACCAGCCGCCGCGCCGCTTCACCTGGCGCGGCCGCATGCATCATGTGGTGCGTGCCGACGGCCCTGAGCGCATCACCGGCGAATGGTGGCGTCGCCGCGCCGAAACCCTGTCGATCCGCGACTATTTCCAGGTCGAGGACGAAGGCGGCCAGCGCTTCTGGCTGTTCCGCAAGGGCGACGGCGAACGCGCGGCGACCGGCGATTTGAGCTGGTACCTGCACGGGGTGTTCGGATGACCTACGCCGAACTCCAGGTCACGACACACTTCTCGTTCCTGCGCGGAGCGTCCTCGGCGGACGATTTGTTCGCCACCGCCGCGATGATGGGTTTCACGGCCTTGGGCGTGACCGATCGCAACAGCCTGGGCGGACTGGTGCGTGCGCTGGTCGCTGCCGAACAGATCAGCGCGCAGGGCCAAGCGATCCGTCCCGTCAATGGCTGTCGGCTCGACCTGGTCGACGGCACCTCGCTGCTGGTCTGGCCCGAGGATCGGCCGGCATGGAGTCGTCTCGCGCAACTTCTCACGATCGGCAAGGCGCGCGCCAACGCGCAAAAGGGCGAGAAGGGGCAATGTTTCCTACATTGGGAAGATGTCGCGGGACATGCCGAGGGGCTCGTTGCCAGCCTGGTTAGCCCGCTTGCCGCGACACCCGACGATGGGGCGCTTCGCTGGATGGCTGACCTGTTTGCCAAGCGTGGACATGTCTGCCTCACGCATCAGCGCCGGCCTGGCGACGCCTTGCGGCTGCACGAGACCGTGCAGGCCGCACGCCGCTTCGGGCTGACGCCGCTCGCGACCGGTGACGTGCTCTACCATCATCCCGACAAGCGGTTGTTGCAGGATGTGGTCACTGCGATTCGCGAGAAATGCACGATCGACGAACTCGGCTTCCGTCGCGAACGCAGCGCCGACCGGCATTTGAAGCCGCCCGAGGAAATGGCGCGTCGCTTCAAGCTCTTTCCTGAGGCATTGGCGGCATCCGAGGCGATTGCCGAACGCTGCACCTTCTCGCTGCGCGAGCTGAAATCGCTGTATCGCTATCCCGACGAAGTCGTGATGCACGGCAGGACGCCGCAGGAAGCGCTCGACAAGCTATCGCGCGACGCGCTCGCGGCAAAATTCCCGAATGGCGCCCCGCCTGCCTATCGCGAGCTGCTCGAACGCGAGCTGCAGCTGGTCGGCGAACTCGGCTATGCGCCCTATTTCCTGACGGTCTATGCGATTGTCCAGTTCGCGCGCGCGCAGGAGATATTGTGCCAGGGTCGGGGATCGGCGGCGAACTCGCTGATCTGCTATCTGCTCGGCGTCACGTCGATCGACCCGGTAAAACATGAATTGTTGTTCGAGCGTTTCGTCTCGGGCGAGCGCCGCGAGCCCCCCGATATCGACGTCGATTTCGAGCATGAACGGCGCGAGGAAGTGATCCAGTGGATCTACGAGACCTATGGCCATGACCATGCCGCGCTGACCGCAGTGGTGAGCCGCTTCCGTGCGCGCGGCTCGGTGCGCGAAGTCGGCAAGGTTCTCGGGCTTAGCGAGGATCTGACCGGCGCACTGGCGAGCCAGGTGTGGGGCTGGTCGAACGAAGGCGTCTCGGACACGCGCGTTCGCGAGCTCAACCTCGACAGCAGCGAACAGCGGCTTGCGCTAACGCTCGAACTCGCGCGCGAACTGATCGGTACGCCGCGGCATCTGTCGCAGCATCCCGGCGGGTTCGTGCTCGCACAGGTGCGGCTCGACGAGATCGTTCCGATCGAGCCCGCCGCGATGATCGACCGACGCGTGATCGAATGGGAGAAGGAAGACATCGAGGAGCTCGGCCTGATGAAGGTCGACGTGCTCGGTCTCGGCATGCTTGGCTGTATGCGACGCGCATTCGACTTGCTCGCAGAACACAAGGGCATCCGAATCGGATTGGCGAGCGACGTGATGCAGGACGACGATCCTGCCGTCTTCGACATGATCCAGAAGGCCGACACGCTCGGCACATTCCAGATCGAAAGCCGCGCGCAGATGTCGATGCTGCCGCGGCTCAAGCCGGCCAAATTCTACGATCTCGTCATCGAAGTCGCGATCGTGCGGCCGGGGCCGATCCAGGGCGACATGGTCCATCCCTATCTGCGCCGACGCGAAGGTAAGGATAAGGTCGAATATCCCAATGCCGCGCTTGAAAGCGTGTTGAAGAAGACGTTGGGCGTACCACTGTTCCAGGAACAGGCGATGAAAGTCGCGATCGTCGGTGCTGGCTTCAAGCCGGCCGAGGCCGACGCGCTGCGACGGTCGATGGCGACGTTCAAGTTCACCGGCGGGGTCGGCCATTTCCGCGAGAAGCTCGTCACCGGGATGCGCGCGAATGGGATCACCGAGGAATTCGCCGAGCGCATGGTCAAGCAGATCGAAGGCTTCGGCAGCTATGGCTTTCCTGAGAGCCACGCCGCAAGCTTCGCCAAGATTGCCTATGCGTCGTGCTGGATGAAGCACCACCATCCCGACATCTTCTGCGCAGCACTGCTCAATGCGCAGCCGATGGGCTTTTATGCGCCGGCGCAGATCGTCCGCGATGCGCGCGCGCACCAGGTCGAAGTGCGGCACGTGTGCGTCAATGCCAGCGACTGGGATACGCTGATCGAACCCGCCGCGGGAGGAGCGACGTTGCACCCTCTGCGGCTCGGCATGCGCGTCGTGCAGGGCTTGGCGAAAGCCGATGCCGAAGCGCTGCTCGATGCCCGCCGGACCGGCGGACCATTCACTTCGATCGAGGATGCATGGCGCCGCTCGGAAGTCGCGCCTGCCGCGCTCGAGAAGCTGGCGCGCGCCGATGCCTTCCAATGCCTCGGCCTAGCGCGTCGCGAAGCCCTATGGGCGGTCAAAGCACTCGCGCTGCGGCCGTTGCCGTTGATCGCGGCGGCTGATGCGCGCGCAGGTCGCAATGTCCTCGAAGTGCAGGAGGCGACCACATTGCTGTCGCCGCTCACCGAGGGGCGCGAAGTGGTCGAGGATTATCGCAGCATCCAGCTTTCGCTGCGCAACCATCCGCTCGCCTTTCTACGGCCGGCGCTGGCGCAGCGGCGGATCCGCCCGTGCGCCGACCTGATGACGCTCAAGGACGGCGCGCGCGTCGAAGTCGCCGGGATCATCCTCGTCCGCCAGAAGCCCGGCAGCGCCAAGAGCGTGTTCGTCACGATCGAAGACGAAACCGGCATCGCAAATGCGATCGTGTGGCCGGACACGTTCGAGAAATATCGACGCGTGGTGATGGCATCGCAGATGGTCGCGATCCGCGGACGCATGCAGCGCGAAGGCATCGTCATCCATGTCATCGCCGACAAGATCACCGATCTGTCACCGATGCTCCGCAGCGTCGGCCAGCTCGAACTGCCCAACCTGACCATGCCCGGCGACGGTGCCGCCAGCGGTGGGCGCGACGACCGCGAACGGGGCAGCGACATCGGACGCAAGCCGCGCGACATCTATATCCAGCCCTATGGCGAGCGCATCGCGCAAGCCGACGGCATTCCGATCAAGTCACGCGACTTCCACTGATTTCAGCGATCGATGCGCTGTACGTCGAACGTGCCGGCCGGCGCCGGACGCAACAGATGTTCGGCCGACGCCGACGGATCGAGCCACGCCGCCCAGTCGCTGCGCTCGAGCACCACGACCTGTCGGTCATGATAGGATGCCATGTCGGGACCCGGCTCGGTCGTCAGCATCGTATAGGCCTCGCCGACCGCCGGGTGGGCACGCCACAAACCGGCGATCGCAAACCATGCCTCGCCGCGCTTGGTGAACAGCCATTTCTGCTTCAACTTGCGCGCGGGGCCGGCCGCATCCGCCGGCGGGTCGGTGAACTCGTAGAAGCCGTCGGCGACGATCAGGCAGCGACCATTCGGAAAGCGCCTGCCCTCCGACCGGAAGTTATAGACCGGTTTGCCGTTGGTGCCCGGCCAACTCCATCGCCGCACCACCAGCTCGGCACCGCCCTTTTCGGACCCGCGGATGATCGCATTGCTGTCGGTGATGCGGATGCTGTCGCGCGGTTCGAGGTTGGGAATCTCCTCGGGAAAATCGAGCGGGATCCGCAACTGCTGAAAATCATCGCGGATCAGGCCCGCGGCGATGCGATTGCGCTGTTCGTTGCACATCTCGCGACATCGTTACGCAATTGCGCGGCTCCTGACGAGACGCAGTTCAGGTCCGTCGATTCGACGCATCCTCAGAACAAGGCAAGATTCAATCCAAATTTGCCATTGTCGAACGGCACGCGGGCTCGCGCTTGCTCAGCCCGGCTTCGCCAGCGCCTCGGCAATCAGCTTGCGCGTGTTCGCCACCCCATAGAGCGCAATGAAGCTGCCCATCCGCGGCCCCTGACTCGATCCGAGCAAGGTCTCGTAGAGCGCCTTGAACCAGTCGCGCAGCTGCTCGAAGCCGCCGGTCTTGCCGATCTCGTACACATGGTTCTGGATGTCCTCGGCGCTCGTGTCCGCCGGCATGTCGGCGAGCACGGCGTCGAGCCGCTGCAGCGCCGCGACCTCGACGCCTTCGGGCGCGCGGCGATGGAGCGTCGGCGCAACGAAGTCGCGGTTGTACGCCAGTGCATAATCGATCAGCTTGTCGAGCGCGGGATAGTCGGCCGGATCGGCGTCCGGCAGATAATTGCCGAGATAGCCCCACACCTGCGCCTTGGTCGCATCGCCGCCCATCACGCCGACGAGGTTGAGCAGCAGCCCGAACGTCACCGGCAGCGTTTCGGTCGGAACCTTGCCGTTGTGGATATGGTGCACCGGATTGCCGAGCCGTTCCTTGAGCTCCTGGCTCGGATAATTGGCACGGAATTGCCAATAATCATCGATCGCGCGCGGGATCACGCCCATGTGCAGCGCCTTGGCCTTCTTCGGCTCGCGGTAGATGTAGAAGGCGAGGCTCTCGTCGGTGCCATAGGTCAGCCATTGCTCGAGGCTGAGCCCGTTGCCCTTGGACTTGGAGATCTTCTCGCCCTTTTCGTCGAGGAACATCTCATAGTTGAAGCCTTCGGGCGGGCGGGCGCCGAGCACGCGGCAGATCTTCGAACTCTGCGTGACCGAATCGATCAGGTCCTTGCCCGACATCTCGTAATCGACGCCGAGCGCGACCCAGCGCATCGCCCAGTCGACCTTCCATTGCAGCTTCGAAAGACCACCGAGCGCGGACTGGACGACGCGTTGCCCCTCATCCTCGAACGCGATCAACCCGGCCTCGGCATCGACCACTTCGACCGGCACTTGCAGCACGATCCCCGACGTCGGACTGATCGGCAGCACCGGCGAATAGGTGGCGCGGCGCTCGGCGCGGAGCGTCGGCAGCATCACGTCCATCACTTCGGCGTATCGGCGTAGCACCTGGCGCAGCGCCTCGTCGAACGCGCCCGAGCCGTACATCTCGGTCGACGACACGAACTCATAGTCGAAGCCGAAGCGGTCGAGGAATTCGCACAGCATCGCATTGTTGTGATGCGCGAAGCTCTCGTGCGTGCCGAATGGGTCCGGGATGCGCGTCAGCGGCTTGCCGAGATAGTCGCGCAGCATCGCCTGGTTCGGCACATTGTCGGGCACTTTGCGCAGCCCGTCCATGTCGTCGCTGAACGCAATCAGCCGCGTCGGCACGTCCGACAGCGTCTCGAAGGCGTGGCGCACCATGGTGGTGCGCAGCACTTCGTTGAACGTACCGATGTGCGGCAGGCCCGACGGGCCATAGCCGGTTTCGAACAGCACGTGTCCTTTCGCCGGCGCGCCCTCGGGATAGCGCTTGAGCAGCTTGCGCGCCTCTTCATAGGGCCAGGCCTTGGATTCGAATGCGGCGGTACGGAGGTCGGTCTCAGTCATGGCGGGTGCATCTGGCGCTTTGGAGGCCGGAGCGCAAATGCTATGGTTCGTCGCCATGACCGTCACCGTCCCGATCAATGCCCCCCATGCCGCTCAAATTGCGGATAGAGGATTTCGAGCTGATCGACGGAGTGATCCTCGCGATGAATGCCGAATACAGCCCGCATACGTTGATCAAGAGCGAGTTGCTGGTCAGACTCCGTTTGGCGCTTCAGTCCCTAGACACGGACTATACTGCGGTGGTCGGGCCGACGCTCGCACTGCGGCCCTACAGCCTGCCGGAGCCTGACGTGATGGTGACCAAGGCGCCGGGCGGACGCCAATATTTCCGAGCCGAGCACGTCGCGGCCGTGATCGAAGTGGCCGACAGCAGTTCGGCCAACGACCTCGAGCCCAAACGGCGCCTTTATGCCGGCAAGGGCCTGCGCGAATATTGGGAGCTCGATCTGCCGGGGGCCGCATGCACCAGTTCTGGGCACCCGAAGGCGACGACTATAGCGAGATGTGCACCGTAATGCTCGACGGGGAGCTGCGCAGCGTCACCTGGCCCGAACTCGCAATCGACGGGCGTGGCCTGATCTAGCGTTGCCTATCTGTTCCCCCTGCGCGACAAGGCGCATGTGACCGCCAAGCTTCCTTATCCCGCACTGCACGCGAGCCATGGCGGCGTGTGGATCGCCACGCCCGACGAAACGCGCGCGATCGGCAAGGGTGAAGCGATTCGTATTGCCGCCGACACGCCAACTATCCTGCTCAACGCGCCACTGGTGGGACAACGGCTCGGCTATGCCGAGCTGTCCGGGCTCGACGTGCTCGAGCTGTTCGCGTTCCTGCGCCCGGCGCAGTTCATGGTGCCTACTCCCAAAGGGCTCGCGCGCGCCGCCGGAATCTCGCCGCCCGATCGGGACGAGGATGTCGCGGCATTCCTGCGCGAGGCGACTGCGTCGCTGCTCGCATTGCTCGACCAGGATTGGCCCGAGCGCGAAGGCGCATGGCACAGCGCGCAATCGCTCGCACGGCTGCGCTGGCCGTGGGCGCCGCCAGTGACGCAGCGGCTGACGCGGCCCGAAACCGCGGAGCGCTGGCTGTACTCGCGGCTGCCCGAATGGGAAGACGCGCCGCCGCGCGCGTCGCCGCGGACCGTATCGCTCGACGAAGCGCAAGTTGCCGAACAGCTCGAATGGCTCACCGGCGCCGGCGCCGAGCAACGACCCGGGCAGCGCGCCTATGCTGCCGCCGCGGCGCGCGCCTTCGCCCCGCGCGACTTGCGCGATTCGCCGCATCTCGTGCTCGCCGAAGCCGGCACCGGGATCGGCAAGACGCTCGGCTATCTCGCTCCGGCCTCGCTATGGGCGGTGGCGGCGGACGGCGCGGTGTGGGTCTCGACCTTCACCAAGGCGCTGCAGCGCCAGCTCGGGCACGAAAGCGCGCGCCTGTTCGCCGATCCGGTGACGCGCAAGCAGCGCATCGTCACGCGCAAGGGCCGCGAGAATTATCTCTGCCTGCTCAATCTCGAGGATGCGCTGCAGGGCGGGTTCGGCGGACGCGCCGCGATCCTGGCGCAGCTCGTCGCGCGCTGGGCGGCCTATAGCAGCGACGGCGACATGGTCGGCGGCGACTTGCCCGGCTGGCTCCCGACGCTGTTCCGACGCAACGGCGCGACTGCGCTCAGCGACCGGCGCGGCGAGTGCATCTATGCCGGCTGCCCGCATTATCGGAAATGCTTCATCGAACGCGCCGCGCGCGCGAGCGCAAGCGCCGACCTCGTCATCGCCAACCACGCGCTGGTGATGGTCAACGCCGCGCGCGGCCGCGAATCGGCCAATCGGCCGACGCGCTATGTGTTCGACGAAGGCCATCATCTGTTCGACGCCGCCGACGCAATGTTCTCGGCGGCGCTCACCGGGCAGGAGGCGATCGAACTCCGGCGCTGGGTGATCGGCCCCGAATCAGGATCGCGCGGGCGGCGGCGCGGACTCGCCGCGCGGCTTTCCGACGTCGCGAGCTACGATGCGCTCGGGAGCCGCGCCATCGAAGAGGCAGTCGATGCCGCACGCGCGCTGCCGAGTGACGGCTGGCTGCAGCGCCTTGGCGAGGGCCAGCCGTTCGGCCCGATCGAGGCGTTGCTCGCGGCGGTGCGCGGGCTGGTCTATGCGCGCGACACCGCGGGGGAGGATGCGGGCTACGGGCTCGAGACCGAACTTGCCGAACCGGACGGGGAACTGGTCGAAGCCGCCGGTCCCGCCGGCGCGGCGCTCGATCGGCTGGTGCGGCCGCTGGTCGCGCTCGGGCGCCGGCTCGAGGCCGTGCTCGCCGAGGATCCCGACTGGATGGACGGCCCGGCGCGCGCGCGGATCGAAGGCGCGATCGCGTCGCTCGGCTGGCGCGCCGAGACTGCGAGTGCATGGCTCGCACTGATCGCACGAATCGGCGGGCCGGCCGATCCGCAATTCGTCGACTGGCTCGCGGTCGACCGCGTCGAAGGCCGCGAATATGACATGGGGCTGCACCGCCACTGGCTCGATCCGTCGCGGCCGTTCGCCAAGACCGTGCTCGAACCGGCCCATGGCGCGCTGATCACGTCCGCAACCTTGCGGGCTGGCGGCGATTGGGACGTGGCCGAGGCACGCAGCGGCGCGACGCACCTGCTTGGCACGCCCGTGCGATTCGAAGCACCGAGCCCGTTTGATTACGCGACCCAGGCCGAAGTGCTGATCGTCACCGATGTAAAGCGCGGCGATACGGCTGGCCTCGCCAATGCCTATGCCCGGCTGATGCTCGCGGCGGGCGGCGGAACCCTCGGGCTGTTCACGGCGATCCGGCGATTGCGGGCGGTACATGCACGCATTGCCGACCGGCTGGCGCGCGAAGGGCTGCCGTTGCTCGCGCAGCATGTCGATCCGATCGACACCGGAACGCTAGTCGACATCTTCCGCGACGATCCGCGCGCATCGCTGATCGGCACCGATGCGCTGCGCGACGGAGTGGACGTGCCCGGCGACTCGTTGCGGCTGGTCGTGATGGAGGGCGTGCCCTGGCCCAAGCCGACAGTGCTTCATGCCGCTCGGCGGCTGGCGAACGGCGGCTCCGCCTATGACGACCGAATCGTGCGCGCACGGCTGGCACAGGCGTTCGGCCGGCTGATCCGGCGTGCCGGCGATCACGGCATTTTCGTGCTGCTCTCTGCCGCCTGCCCGTCGCGATTATTGACCGCCTTCCCGACGGGCACGCCGATCTTGCGCGTTCCGCTCGACGAGGCCGTTACGCGGCTTTCCTCCGCCACGCGGTTGCGGCATGAGGCGAGCGAGAATGCCTGACGCCGCCTGCCCCATGTTCGAAAGGGGCGATTTGGCAGACGGCGAGCCAGACAACGCATGATCGGGGCCGGATGAAGACGCTCACGCTATTGCGCCACGCCAAATCGGATTGGGACGATCCGGCGCTGCGCGACTTCGATCGGCCGCTCAACGCCAAGGGCGCGCGCGCCGCCGCGACGATGGGACGGCACATGCGCGCGCTCGGTCTCGAGTTCGACCATATCCTTGCTTCGCCGGCCGCGCGTGTCGAGCAGACACTCACCCAGGTCGCGGGTGGCTATGGGGCGCCGCTGACGCCCGGTTGGGATCGGCGAATCTATCTCGCGCCCGCATCGACATTGCTCGAGCTGATCCACGCACTGCCCGAAGATGCCAAGCATGTTCTGCTCGTCGGGCACAACCCCGGGCTCGAGGAACTGGTGCTGCTGCTCGTGCCGGGCGGGCCGATGCGCGATGAGGTCGAGGTCAAGTTCCCGACGGCGACGATAGCCGAGATTGGAATCGCGGGCGCCTGGGCCGATGTCGCGCAAGGGAGCGGTTCGCTGCTGCGCTTCGTGCGCCCCCGCGACCTCGACCCCGCGCTCGGCCCGGACAGCTAACCGAATTTTTCAAGCGCCTCGGCGAGCGTATCGCGAATCGCCGCAAGCGCGCTGGCCTTGGCGGGCGGCGGTTTTGCGCCGCGTTCGCCGGCGAGCAGCCGTTGCACGCCGCGAATCGTATAGCCCTCGTGCGCGAGCAATTGGTGGATGCGCAGGACCAGCGCGACATCCTCGGGCCGGTAATAGCGGCGCTTCCCCGCGCGCGTCAGCGGCCGGAGCTGCGGAAAACGCGTCTCCCAATAGCGCAGGATATGCTGCGGCCGCCCGATTTCCTCGGCAAGCTCGCCGATCGTGCGAAACGCGCCAGCGGCTTTTTCCGCCGGCATCGTCCATTCATCCCGCGCCGACGATGCGATCGCGCATCATCTGGCTGGCACGGAAGGTGAGCACGCGGCGCGGGGCGATCGGCACTTCGACGCCGGTTTTGGGATTGCGACCGACGCGTTCACCCTTGTCGCGAAGGATGAAGCTGCCGAAGCCCGAAATCTTGACGTTCTGGCCGCTGGCGAGCGCCTCGCACATATGGCCAAGAATCTGTTCGACCAACTGCGCGGCATCCGCGCGCGAGAGTCCTACCTCGCGGTGCAGCGATTCAGCCAGATCGGCTCTCGTCAACGTGCCGGCAGTCGACATCCAGCGACTTTCCCTCGTTCTTGCGTCCCCGATCGCACCGTATCAGATTGGCAAGGATGCGCAAATGGGAACGTTGCGTGCCTGCAACGTCCTAAAAACGAACCACGGCGGCGCCCCACGTGAAGCCGCCACCCATCGCTTCGAGCACGATCAGGTCGCCTTGCTTGACCCGGCCGTCACGCACTGCAGCATCGAGCGCGAGCGGCACCGACGCCGCCGAGGTGTTGGCGTGCCGATCGACGGTGACGATCACTTTCTCGGGCGCCAGCCCCAGCTTCCTGGCGGTCGCATCGAGAATCCGCGCATTCGCCTGGTGCGGCACGACCCAATCGACGTCTTCGGACGCGAGGCCTGCCGCTTCGAGCGTTTCGCCCATCACTGCGGCGAGATTGACTACCGCGTGGCGGAAAACCTCCTTGCCCTTCATCCGCAGCTTCCCGACCGTTCCCGTGGTCGAAGGCCCGCCGTCGACATAGAGCAGATCGTTGTGCCTGCCGTCGGCATGGAGCCGAGTCGCGAGGATGCCGCGCCCCGCCTTTTCGTCGCTGTCCTGCGCCTCGAGCACGACGGCGCCCGCGCCATCGCCGAACAGCACGCACGTCGCGCGATCTTCCCAGTCGAGGATGCGGCTGAACGTTTCGGAGCCGATCACCAGCGCCCGGGTGTGCGCGCCGGTGCGGAGCAGCGAATCGGCGACCTGCAGCGCGTAGAGAAACCCCGAGCAGACCGCCGCGATGTCGAAGGCGACGCAATCGGCGATGCCGAGCGCGGCCTGCACCCGCGTCGCTGTGGCGGGAAAGGTCTGGTCGGGTGTCGCAGTCGCGAGCACGATCAGGTCGATCGCGCCAGGCTCGACCCCAGCCGACGCTAGTGCGGCGCGCGCAGCGTCGGTCGCCAGCGTGCCGGTGGTCTGGCCGGGCGCCGCAATGTGGCGGAAGCGTATGCCGGTGCGCTCGACGATCCATTCGTCGGAAGTGTCGACGCGCTCGGCCAGCTCGGCGTTGGAGACGCGGCGTCCGGGCAGCGCGGAGCCCGTGCCGACAATCACGGATCGGCGCATCAGGCGGCCTTCGCCTCGAAGTTCCCGAGGTCCTCGGTGATCCGCCGCGTCAAATCCTCGCGCACCATCTTCGCCGCGAATCCGATCGCATTGTCGATACCCACTTCGTTGGCGCCGCCGTGGCTCTTCACGACGAGGCCGTTCAATCCGAGAAAGACCGCGCCATTATGATTGTTCGGATCGAGATGGTGGCGCAGCAGTTCCGTCGCCGGGCGCGAGATCAGGAAGCCGATCTTCGAACGCGTCGAACTCTGGAACGCGCGGCGCAGCAGGTCGGCGACGAAGCGCGCAGTGCCCTCGGCGGTCTTGAGCGCGATATTGCCCGAGAAGCCGTCGCACACGATCACGTCGACGTCGCCGCGCGACAGCCGATTGCCTTCGATGAAACCGGTGAATTGCAGCGGCAGATGCGTCGCGCCACGAAGCATCGCCGCGGCATCGCGGATCTCCTCGGTGCCCTTGAGCTCTTCGGTACCGATGTTGAGCAGCGCCACGCGCGGCGATTCGAGATCGAAAGCCGTGCGCGCATAGGCCGCGCCCATCACGGCGAACTGCACCAGGTTGCGCGCGTCGCATTCGGTGTTCGCGCCGAGATCGAGCATCACCGTGTCGTTCGCGCCCAGGCTCGGCATCAAGGCGGCGAGCGCGGGACGATCGATGCCCGGCATCGTGCGCAACGCGAGCTTGGCCATCGCCATCAGCGCGCCGGTGTTGCCGGCCGACACCGCGGCGCCGGCCTTGCCTTGCTTGACCAGGTCGATCGCCACGCCCATCGACGTGGTCTTGGCGCGCCGCAATGCCTGGCTCGGCTTATCCTCGGCGGAAATCACTCCGGGCGCATGCACGATTTCGGACGCGGCGGTGAGGTTCGGGTGGCTCTCGAGTCCCGCCCGAATCTGCGCTTCATCGCCAACGAGGTAGAATTCCATCCCCTCGAAGCGCCGACGCGCACGCGCGACTCCGGCAAGCATGACTGCCAGACCCTCGTCGCCGCCCATGGCGTCGACGGCGATCCTCGAGGCAGTCGTCATTGCCGGCCAGCCCCCCGCTAGTGGTTCAGCCCTCGGCCGAAACGATCTCACGGCCGTTGTAATGGCCGCAGGACGGACAAAGATTGTGCGGCCGCTTGAGTTCGCCGCAGTTCGGGCATTCTTGGAACGCCTCGACTTTCAGCGAGTCGTGCGCACGGCGCATGCCACGCCGCGACGGCGAAGTTTTTCTCTTGGGAACTGCCATTTCGGCACCTTCTAGAACGAAATAACGGGTCGCGATTACGCCCTAACCGGCAACCGGACAAGCTGCGGAAACCCCGGCAGCTCGCCGGACCAGGACTGGCAGGTCTCGCAGCGAGCCCGCGCCTATAGCGATTTTCGCTGCGCTTGCAAGCAGTCGGCCCACGTGGCACGCCCGGGTTGTGAAACGCGTGAGTGCGCGTTTCGAAGCGGTATCGGCCCGCATGCGCCGTCAGGCGCTACAAAGGAGCGCGCGTTGATCATCTTGCCGATCGCACTGGTTACCGCGGGTGTCGCCGCGCTGATCAACATATGGCTGGGCTATCGGATCGGCCAGATCCGCACGGCCGAGAAGATCTCGGTCGGCGACGGCGGCAATCTGCGGCTGATCGCGCGGATGCGCGCGCAGCTCAACTTCGCCGAATATACGCCGATCGTGCTGATCCTGATCGCATTGATCGAATTCGCGCACGGCTCTCCGCTGTGGCTGTGGGTCGTGGCAATGCTGTTCATCTTCGGGCGGCTGTTGCACCCGTTCGGAATGGACGGCGCGCCTTATTGCCGCACGATCGCGACCTTGATCTCGATGCTGACGAGCGCCGGTCTCGGGCTGTACGCGGTGTCGTCGATTTACCTGGGGCATTAGGTCGAAGCCGAACGACCGTCGTCATTGCGCGAGGACTGAGTCCGCGACGAAGGGATTGGTGCGCCGCTCGTGCGCGAAGCTGCTCGGCTCGCCATGGCCGGGCACGAAAATCGTATCGCCGCCGAGCGGCCACAGGCGCCCCGTGATCGAGTCGAGCAGGTCCTGATGGTTGCCGAGCGGGAAGTCGGTCCGGCCGATCGAGCCCTGGAACAGCACGTCGCCGACGATCGCCAGCTTCGATCCGACGTGATGGAACACGACATGGCCCGGCGTGTGGCCCGGACAATGATAGACGTCGAGCACGAGGGCGCCGACGGTGACCTGGTCGCCCTGCTCGAGCCAGCGCGCCGGTTCGAAGGGCATGCCATGGATGCCGTAGCGCCGGCCTTCTTCGTGCGCGCGCGAAATCCAATAGCGATCGGCCTCGTGCGGTCCTTCGATCGGCACGCCGAGCTCCTGCGCGAGCACGCCGGCTTCGCCGCAGTGATCGATATGGCCGTGCGTCACCAGGATCTTCTCGATCGTGACGCCATGCTGTTTCGCCGCCGCCTTGAGCCGGTGCAGGTCGCCGCCGGGATCGGTGAACGCGCCGCGCATCGTTTCGGTACACCATAAAAGCGTGCTGTTCTGCGCCAGTGGCGTAACGGGAATGATCGCGGCGCGAAGCGAAGGTTCAGCCATGGCCGCGAGATAGGCGTGGGCACCTCCGGGAGCAACACGGGGTTGCGGGCGCGCGTTTGCGGCTGCATGGCCGCGCGATGCGCTTCGGCGAACCCTTTGTACTGCTCGACGACGCTCGGCCCGATGGCACCGCACGGCTCTATACCGATCCGGTGCGCATCATCGCCGCCGAAACTCCGGCCGATGTGCCCGCCGCGTTCGCGGCGCTGCGTGCCGCCCGCGCGCAGGGCCTGCACGCCGCCGGCTATCTGACCTACGAAGTCGGCGCCACGCTCGAGCCGCGCGCGGGCGCAATCGATCCGCCGGCGCGGCCGTTGCTGTGGTTCGGCGTGTTCGCCAGCTATCGAGCGCTCGCCTCGGCCGACGTGCCGGGGATACTGCCCGATCCCGAGGGGGCCTGGGCGGGCAAGCCGCAGCCGTGCATCGCCAAGGCCGACTATGCCGCACAGTTCGCACGGGTCGCCGACTATATCGCCGCCGGCGACATTTATCAGGCGAACTTGACGTTTCGTGCCGAGGTACCGTTCGCCGGCAACCCGGCCGCGCTCTATGCGCTGTTGCGCGACCAGTCGCTCGCTGGCCACGGCGCCTTGTTGGGCACCGGCGGCCAGTGGCTCGTCTCGCTGTCGCCCGAGCTGTTCTTCACGCTCGATGCGCAGGGCCAGCTGACGGCGCGGCCGATGAAGGGGACGGTGAAGCGCGGCGCGACGCCCGAGCAGGACGCGGCCCAAATCCACGCGCTGCACGACGATCCCAAGCAGCGCGCCGAAAATCTGATGATCCTCGACCTGATGCGCAACGATTTGAGCCGAATCGCGCGGGCAGGCAGCGTAGGCGTGCCCGAGCGTTTTGTCGTCGAAACCTATCCGACGGTGCATGCGATGGTCTCGGCGGTCACTGCCGAGCTCGCGCCCGATCATGATGCCATCGATGCGCTCCAAGCGCTGTTTCCATGCGGATCGGTGACCGGCGCCCCCAAGATCCGTGCGATGCAAGTGATCGCCGAAATCGAGCACGGTCCGCGCCATGCCTATACCGGCTCGATCGGACATCTCGATCCCGACGGCAGTGCGGGGTTCAACGTCGCGATTCGCACGCTCGCCATCGCCCCGGGCGAAAATCGTGCGACGCTGGGGTTGGGATCCGGTGTCGTCGCCGATTCGAACGTCGACGACGAATGGGAGGAATGCCTGGCAAAGGGCAGCTTCGTCCATGCCGGCGCGCCGTTCGACCTGATCGAGACGATGGCGTTCGATCCCGAACAGGGGATCGCGCGGCTCGACCGCCATCTTGCGCGGCTGCGCGCGAGCGCCGCGGCGCTGGGCTTCACCTTCGACCGACATGTTGTTCGCAACGAGCTGCAGGCGGCGACTTTCCGGCTGCGGCGCGCGGCGCGAATCCGGCTGCTGCTCGCGCCGAGCGGGGCGGTCTCGATCGGGATCGCCCCGCCGCCCGCCCACACCGACGCGCCGCTCTCGGTCGCAATCATGCGGCGCGAAGTTGCGCCAGACGACTTCCGTCTCGCCCACAAGACCAGCCGCCGTGGCTTCTACGACGAAACGCGCCGTGCGTCCGGTGCAGACGAGGTGCTGTTTACCGACGCCGCGGGGTTCCTCACCGAAGGCAGCTTCACTACGCTGTTCGTCGAGCGCGGCGACCGGCTGGTCACGCCACCGCTCGCGCGCGGCGTGCTGCCGGGCGTGCTCCGCGGCGAGCTGCTCGAGGCTGGCCGCGCCGTCGAGGGCGAATTGCAGCCCAAAGATTTGCTTGGCGGGTTCCTGCTCGGAAATGCATTGCGGGGACTGATGCCGGCACGCATTGCGCAGCCGGCGCTCGCGCCGCTATAGCGCGCGCGCTTTCCAGCATTGAGGAATTCCATGCAAGTTTCTGCCGCGCTGAAGCGCATCCAGCCTTCCGCCACGCTCGCCATGACGTCGCGCACGCTCGAACTGAAGCGCCAGGGCATCGACGTGATCAGCCTGGGCGTCGGCGAGCCCGACTTCGACACGCCCGAGCATGTCAAGGAAGCCGGGATCAAGGCGATCCGCGACGGCAAGACCAAATATACCAATGTCGACGGCACTGCGGAGCTCAAGGACGCGATCGCGTTCAAGTTCCAGCGCGACAATGGCCTGACCTACACTCCGGACCAGATCACGGTGAACGTTGGCGGAAAACACACGTTGTTCAATGCGATGGTCGCGACGGTCGACCCGGGCGACGAAGTGATCGTGCCCGCGCCCTATTGGGTGAGCTATCCCGATGTCGTGCAGTTCGCCGGCGGGACGCCGGTGTTCATCGCGGCGGGTGCGGACCAGAATTACAAGATCAGGCCCGAGCAGCTCGAGGCCGCGATCACCGAGCGCACCAAGTGGCTGATCCTCAACTCGCCGTCGAACCCGACCGGCGCCGCCTATTCGGCCGATGAACTGAAGGCGCTCGGCCAAGTGCTCGCGCGCCATCCGCAGGTCTGGATCTTCGCCGACGACATGTACGAGCATATCATTTTCGACGATTTCCAGTTCGCGACGATCGCGCAGGTGTGCCCGTCGCTGTACGACCGCACGCTGACGGTCAACGGCTGCTCGAAAGCCTATGCGATGACCGGCTGGCGCATCGGCTTCGCCGGCGGCGCATCGTGGCTGATCAAGGCAATATCGAAGCTGCAGTCGCAGTCGACGTCGAACCCGTGCTCGATCGCGCAGGCCGCCTCGGTCGCGGCGCTCACCGGGCCGCAGGACTTCCTTCGCGAGCGCTCGGCGCGCTTCCAGGAACGTCGCGACTTGGTGGTGTCGATGCTCAACCAGATCAACGGGATGAGCTGCCCGCGGCCCGAGGGCGCCTTTTATGTCTATCCCGAGTTCGCGGGACTGATGGGCAAGACCACGCCCAAGGGCAAGACGATCGCGACCGACGAGGACATGGTCGGCTATCTGCTCGACGATGCGCGCGTGGCGGCGGTGCACGGCGCGGCGTTCGGTTTCTCGCCAGCGATGCGGATCAGCTACGCGACGTCGGACGAACTGCTCACCGAAGCGTGCCAGCGCATCCAGACGGCGTGCGCCGCGCTGCGCTAGTTTCGCGGGTTTTGCCGCAAGAGGTAAAGCTTGCAAACAACAGCGGGACTTACGATCTTCGGTGCGCAGCATCGGAGACGTGAGATCATGCGCAATTTTCTGCTTTCCGCCGCGGGCGTCGCAGCGGGGCTGCTGGTGCTGAGCGCCAGCGGTCATGCCGAGCACGCCGTGACCATTCCGGCGCCGGCAACAGACGTGCAGAGCGACAAAGGCGACCAGGTCGCCGTGCTTGCCGGCGGCTGCTTCTGGGGAATGGAAGGGCTGTTCGAACAGGTCAAAGGCGTCAAATCGGTGACCAGCGGCTATGCCGGCGGCACCAAGGGCTCGGCGAGCTATGAGCAGGTCTCGAGCGAGACGACGGGCCATGCCGAATCGGTCCGGATCGTCTACAATCCCGCGCAGGTGAGCTACGGCACGCTGCTGCGCATCTATTTCTCGGTCGCGCACGATCCGACGACGCTCAATTACCAGGGTCCGGACCATGGTACGAGCTATCGATCGGCGATCTTCCCGCAGAATGCCGAGCAGAAACGCGTCGCTGCCGCCTATATCGCGCAGCTCGACAAGGCGCATGTGTACCCGCGGCCGATCGTGACCAGGCTCGAAACCGGGGCATTCTATCCGGCGGAGGAGTATCACCAGAGGTTCTTCCAGCGGAACCCGACGCATCCCTATATCGTGCGCTGGGACAAGCCGAAGGTCGCGGCGTTCAAGGAAGCGTTCCCGACGCTCGCGCGCGCCGGCTGACGGCTCCCTACAACAGCGCCAATCCGGCGAGCGCGCCTGCCAGTTCCGGCGGCAGGTTCGCCATGCCTGCCTCGGCGCTGTCGAGGTCCGGCGGCGCATCCTTGCCTTCGAGATAGCGCCAGCCCTGGTGCGCGCGCTTCGGGCGCGGCTGGACGAGGATCAGCCGCGGCTCGAGGTGGATCGCGGTCTTGCCGCTTTCGGCCTCGCCGAACGCCAGGATCGGCGTGCGGCCGACGAGCTGATGCTTGACGATCCAGAACAGGGATCCGCCGGCGATCTCGTCATGCCGCTTGGGCAGATAGCGCGTCGTGAGGAACGCGGTCGGTCCGTGCGCGGCGCGGAGCGCGAGACGTTCGCGGAGAGTGTCGACGCTGTCGCAGCCATAGGCGACCTTGGTGAGATGGAGCGGCATGCCGTCGATTTGGGCGCACCGCGTCGCCGGATCAACCGGCGAGACCCGCGAGCGTCGCGAGGCCGAGGAACGAGAAGAAGCCCATGCAGTCGGTCATCATCGTGACGAACACCGCCGAGGACACCGCGGGATCGATACGCGCGCGGTCGAGCGCCACCGGGACCATCACGCCCGCCAGGCCCGCGATCAGATTGTTAATCACCATCGCCGACCCGATCACGAGCGCGAGCGTAAGATTGCCGTACAGCAGATAGGTGCCGGCGCCGATCAGTGCGCCGAGCGATGCGCCGTTCGCCACGGCGATGCGCAATTCACGCAGGATCATCCGCACCGTATTCGATTCGGTGAGCTGGTTGGTCGCGATCGCGCGCACTACGACCGCGAGTGTCTGCGTCCCGGCGTTGCCGCCCATACCCGAAACGATCGGCATCAGCACGGCGAGTAGCGCGAACTTGGCGATTTCCCCCTGGAACAGCCCGACCACCGAAGCAGCGATGATCGCGGTGCCGAGATTGACCACCAGCCAAGTCAACCGCGTCTTGACCGTGAGCAGCACCGGCTCGTTGATGTCGCCTTCACCGGCGCCGGACAGCCGCAGGATATCCTCGCCGGCCTCTTCGGAAATGATGTGGACGACGTCGTCGACCGTGATCATCCCGACGAGCCGACCGTTGCTGTCGACCACCGCGGCCGAGATCAGCGCATATTTCTGGAAGCGCAGCGCGACTTCCTCCTGGTCCATGTCGACCGGGATCAGCGTCTGCTCGCGCTTCATGACGTCACTCATCGTGACCATCCGCGGCGCGCGCAGCACCCAGGAGAGCTGGCAGGTGCCGATCGGCTTGTGCGCCGGATCGACGACGAACACTTCCCAGAAATCGGTGGTGAGGTCCTCGCTCTGTCGCAGATAGTCGAGCACGTCGCCTACGGTCCAATGCTCGGGCACCGCGATCAGCTCGCGCTGCATCAGGCGGCCGGCGGATTCCTCGGGATAGGAGAGCGCTTCCTCGATCGCGGCGCGATCGTCAGGATCCAGCGCGCGGAGCACTTCGCGCTGGTCCTCGACATCCATGTCCTCGATGATCGCGACCGCGTCATCGGTATCGAGTTCGGAAGCGATGTCGGCGAGCTGGTGCGGCTCGAGCTCGTCGACCAGTGCGTCGCGAACCCAGTCGTTCATCTCGGCGAGCACGTCGCCGTCGATCAGGTCGGCGATCGCCGCGACCAGCGCGGCGCGCGATTCCGACGGCGTGAGTTCGATCAGGTCGGCGATGTCGGCAGGATGGAGCGGCTCGACCTTCGCGTGCGCGGTCGTGGCATCGCCGGCTTCGACGGCGTCGAGCACCGAACGGACGAACTCGGGCTTGAGCCGATCGTCCTCGTCGAATTCGCTTTCGGCTTCCTGCATCTCGGCGGGAAGTTCGGTCTCACCCATATCGACCTCCCGTCGCGGCCCACGGCGTTCGTCTAGGACCGCGAATCACTATCGGCAACGCCGAGTTTGTCCGGGGTCCGGCACTGCGCGCCGGAGCGGGACAGCCGATGGCCGCGTCGCGATTTGCCATGACGATCGCGGGACATTAGTTGGCCGGTCGTCCGCGGAAACCACAAGGCAGGAACCATAATGTCCGACTCCAACACGCTGGTCATGACGCTCGAAACCGGCGACGTGCACATCAAGCTTCGCCCCGATCTCGCGCCGAAGCACGTCGAGCGCATTACCAAGCTGGCCAATGAAGGCTTTTATGACGGGGTGGTGTTCCACCGCGTGATCGACGGCTTCATGGCACAGGGCGGCGATCCGACCGGGACCGGCATGCATGGATCGGACAAGCCCGACCTCAAGCAGGAATTCAGCCGCGAGCCGCATGTCCGCGGCGTCTGCTCGATGGCGCGCACGGCGGATCCGAACAGCGCCAATTCGCAGTTCTTCATCTGTCTCGACGACGCGACCTTCCTCGACGGCCAGTACACGGTGTGGGGTGAAGTGACCGAGGGCATGGCGCATGTCGACGCACTCCCCAAGGGCGAGCCGCCGCGCAACCCCGGCAAGATCGTCAAGATGCGGGCGGCGTGAGTCGGTTTCGGCAACGCTGAGACAATGCGCCGTCAGGCGCATCAAAGCCTAGCCTTCGGTGCCGAGCGTTCGGACCAGCCAGTCGAGGAACAGCTTGACGGGCTTGGTCTGGAGCGCGCGCGGGCGGCACACGAACCAATAGCTGTACGGGCTCTCGACCTGGACATCGAACAACGGGACCAGCCGGTCGTCACGGGCTTCCTCGAGCAGCGATTCGAGCAGGAAGGCAACCCCGAAGCCCTGCGCCGCCGCCTCGAGCATCAACGCGCCCGAATCGAAGTGATCGAATGCCGCAGGCTCGATGTGCGGAATCCCGGCCGCGGTGCGCCACGCCGTGAAATTCTCGGCGAGGTCGCGATGGATCAACGCCGTCATGCCCGAGATCTGCTCGGGACGCGTGACCGGGTTCGGGCCTTCGATGAGCGACCGTGCGCCGATCGCAACGACGTGGCTCTGCTCAAGTTTGATCGAATAAAGGCTGGGATCGACGTCGCGCGACAGCACGATCGCGGCGTCGAGCGACTCGCCGAGACGCGCGATGCCATAGGCTGCGGTATCAATGTCGAGATGGAGCTGCGGGTGGCGCCGCTTCAAATCGCCGAGATGCGGCATCAGCCGCTGGGTAGCATATAGGGGAAGGACGCTCAGTCGCAGCCGCAGGACCTCGGTGCCGCTGGTCATCGTCTCGATCGCGTCGGTCATTGCGTCGAGCGTCGGCGCGATCAACCCGAGCAACCGCTCGCCGTCCGGATTGAGCTTGAGCGCCTGGTGGCGACGCTCGAACAACTGCTTGCCGATGAAGCGCTCGAGCGCCTGGACGCGCCGGCTGAGCGCCGGCGAGGACAGCGCAAGTTCTTCGGCGGCAGCCTTGATCGAACCCAGCCGAGCGACCTGGACAAACGCTTCGATGGCGGTGAGAGGAGGTAGTCTGCGCATGATTCTTGTGCGGTGCACCAGCAATGTGGCGAAATCGTTGCATGCGCACTCTACCGGAACCAAGGATTTCCGGCAATTCCCGATTGCAAACTTTGCAACCAGGCCAATTCACTTCGCACTTGCACAAAAACCTTTCGCGGTGCACATAGAGCATGCCTTTCAGGCATCCTCTCCTAAACCTTTCATGGCCGGTCCTTGGACCGGCCTTTTTTTTGCGCCCTCTCGAATCGCGTGGTGCCACGCCTTATCTGCGCCCGGTCCAAGAGAGGAGAGGCGTGTGGCCGACGAAGAATCCCCGGGCGCGAAGTTGCAGGTCGCCAATTCGCGGTCGGAAGACAGCGGCCGCGGACTCGCACATGTCCCGCGCGCGACGATGGCGGCGCTGGGATTGCAGGAAGGCGACGTGATCGAAATCGTCGGCAAACGCTCGACGCCGGCACGCGTGGTGCTTCCCTATCCCGAGGACGAAGGTCTCGAGCTGCTGCGGCTCGACGGGCTGCAGCGCGCCAACGCGGGCGTCGGCTCGGGCGATTTCGCCGAGATTCGCAAGGCCGAGTCGCGGCCGGCGACCCGTGTCGTGTTCGCGCCGGCGCAGGCCAATCTGCGGCTTCAGGGTTCGGCAAACGCACTTCAGCGCACTTTCTATGCGCGTCCGGTTACTCAGGGTGACGTGATCGCAACGGTCGGCCAACAGCGCCAGGACATGCCGCCTCAAATCGCGCAGCTCGTGCGAGCGCCGGCCTATGCTCTGCAGGAAATCCGCCTCGCCGTGCTTTCGACCACGCCGCGCGGCGTGGTGCATATCGACGAGAACACCGAGATCGAGCTTCGGCCCGAATATGAGGAGCCTGCGCAGGCACGCCGCGCGGACGTCACCTACGACGATGTGGGCGGCATGGCCCAGACGATCGATCAGCTGCGCGAGATGGTGGAGCTGCCGCTACGCTATCCCGAACTGTTCCAACGACTCGGCGTCGATCCGCCCAAGGGGGTGCTGCTCCACGGTCCGCCCGGCACCGGCAAGACCCGACTCGCGCGCGCAGTCGCCAATGAGAGCGATGCCAATTTCTTCCTGGTCAACGGGCCCGAGATCATGGGCTCGGCGTATGGCGAATCGGAAAAAAGGCTGCGCGACGTGTTCGAGGAAGCGAACAAGTCGGCACCGTCGATCGTGTTCATCGACGAGATCGACTCGATCGCACCCAAGCGCGGCCAGGTGACGGGCGAAGCGGAGAAAAGGCTCGTCGCGCAGCTGCTCACATTGATGGACGGGCTCGAGGCACGCGCCAATGTCGTGGTGATCGCGGCGACCAATCGCCCCGATGCGATCGACGAAGCATTGCGCCGGCCGGGCCGGTTCGACCGCGAGATTGTCGTCGGCGTGCCGGACGAGCGCGGCCGCCGCGAGATTCTGGGGATCCACACGCGCGGCATGCCGCTCGGCGATCGTGTCGACCTGAACGAGCTCGCGCGCACCACTTATGGATTCGTCGGCGCCGATCTCGCCGCGCTCGGGCGCGAGGCGGCGATCGAGGCGGTGCGGCGGATCATGCCCAGGCTCAACCTCGAGGAACGCACGATTCCCCCGGAAGTGCTGGAGACGCTGGCCGTGACGCGCGAGGATTTCCTCGAAGCATTGAAGCGTGTCCAGCCGAGCGCGATGCGCGAAGTGATGGTCCAGGCGCCACAGGTACGCTGGGACGATGTCGGCGGGCTCGACGAAGCGCAGATGCGGCTCAAGGAGGGAGTCGAGCTGCCGCTCAAGGATCCCGACGCGTTCCGCAGGCTGGGCATCCGCCCTGCCAAGGGCTTTCTGCTCTATGGTCCACCGGGCACCGGCAAGACCTTGCTCGCCAAGGCCGTCGCGCGCGAGGCAGAGGCGAACTTCATCGCCACCAAATCGAGCGACCTGCTGTCGAAATGGTATGGCGAGAGCGAGCAGCAGATCGCACGACTGTTCGCGCGCGCGCGCCAGGTCGCACCGTGCGTGATCTTCATCGACGAACTCGATTCGCTCGTACCCGCGCGTGGTGGCGGCCTCGGCGAACCGCAGGCGACCGAACGAGTCGTCAACACGATACTGGCCGAACTCGACGGGCTCGAAGAGCTGCAGTCGGTGGTGGTGATCGGCGCGACCAATCGTCCGAACCTGATCGATCCCGCACTGCTGCGACCCGGTCGGTTCGACGAGCTCGTCTATGTCGGCGTACCCGACGCGCCTGGCCGCGCTCGCATCCTGTCGATCCAGACCGGCAAGATGCCACTCGCGTCGGACGTGTCGCTCGAGGATATCGCCGCGCGCACCGAGCGCTACACCGGCGCTGACCTCGAGGACCTCGTCCGGCGCGCCGGCCTGATCGCGCTGCGCCAATCGCTCGACACCCGCGAAGTGACGATGGCGCATTTCGAGGAAGCGCTGACGGAATCGCGCGCGACCGTGACGCCCGAGATGGAGCGCGAGTATGAGGCGATGTCGGGCCGGCTCAAGCAGCAGGCAAGCGCGATCCAGCCGATCGGCTTCGTATCGCCGGGAATGCTCGAGGCATTGCACGCAAAGCCGACGTGACTCTCACTCTCTCGCACGACGGCGCCACGCTGTTCGCCGGCGCCGCGCGCGACGCGCTGACCGAATTCGAAGCGGCACTGAACACCGTGCCGGGCGACAAGCCCGGCATGCGCCTGCATGACGTCACGGTGCTCCATCCGCCGCTAGCGGCAGAAGGGGCGGTAGGCAGCATCGCGGCGCACGCGCTCGGCGCGAGGACCCGGCCGGTGCGCGCGATCCTGTTCGTCAAGAACCCGACGACCAATTGGTCGCTCGGTTGGCACCAGGATCGCACGATCTGCGTCCGCGAGCGCGTCGCCGCGCCGGGGTTTGGGCCGTGGACCGTCAAGGCAGGCCGCATCCATGTCGCGCCGCCGTTCGCGCTGCTCGAGCGCATGGTGACGCTGCGAATCCATCTCGATGCGGTGCCAGCCGACAACGCCCCGTTGCTGATCGCACCCGGGTCGCACAAGGCGCTGGTCGCGGACGCCGAGATAGAATCCGCCGTCGCGCGCTGCGGAACCTTCACTTGCCTCGCGGAGGCTGGCGACGTGTGGCTCTATTCGACGCCGATCCTGCATGCATCCGCCGCTAGCCGCTCCCCGGGGCGGCGGCCGGTGCTGCAAATCGACTATTCGGCCGATGGGCTTCCCTATGGCCTGCAATGGGCGGGGATATGAGAGTCTGTTTGGAAATGCGCTCTCCGGCGCTTTTCCAAAGAAAAGACTCTGACGACTCAATCGCGCGACCAGCTGTAATCGCGGCCAACTTCGGCCACCACCAGCCGGTACCATTGGTACCAGCGCGCGCGGCCAAGATCACGGATTCTGGCGTGTTCGACATTGGCGCGCCAGGCGACGGCGCTTGCCTCATCCGCCCAATAGCTGACCGTGATTCCCAGGCCGCCGGCGCCGCGGGCACTCTCAATTCCACAATAACCAAGTTGACTGGCGGCGATTGCCTCCATTTGTGATGCCGCGGCAGCATAGCCGGGCTCGTCGTCCGCCGTGCGCTGCGAGACGAAAATCACGGCGACCTGTCCTGTACGTTCCCCGGCCATGCCCAACCGGTACCTCAGGTCGGCGAAAAGCCAAAATGACGGTTGCGTTACGGATATCTTGCTGCGCAGAACCGTTCGGGAAAACCATGGACAACAGCACGACCATCGCGGGCGCTCGTCGCCCCCCGGCCAAACCCTCGCCCTGGGGTCTTTTTTTCCAGGGATTTCTTAAACATCCCGTGATGGTGGGGGCAGTGCTGCCGTCATCGTCGCACGTTATCCGGAGCATGTTGGCGCGAGTCGACTGGCAACGCGCCAAGGTCTTCGTCGAATATGGTCCCGGCGTCGGCACTTTCTGCCAGCCGGTACTCGACCGGATGCCCGCCGATGGCCAGTTGATCGCGATCGACACCAATCCGGATTTCATCGCCTATCTCAACGACACGATCCGCGATTCGCGTTTCGAGGCGGTGCTCGGCTCGGCGGCGGATGTCGCGCAGATCCTGGCCGAACGGGGGCATGACGGCGCCGACTTTGTGCTGTCCGGACTGCCCTTTTCGACGCTGCCGCCTGGCGTGGGTGACGCGATCGCCAGAGCGACCGCGCATGTGCTCGGCGACGACGGCACCTTCCTCGTCTATCAATATCGGCCCAAGTGCCGCAGCTTCTTCGCGCCCTATCTGCCCGTGATCGAGCACAGCGTGGAATGGCGCAATCTGCCGCCGACCCAGCTCTATTGGGCGCGCAAAGCGCCCGCCGCCGACCCCGAATCCAACGATAGTTGATCGATCCGCCGTTGACGGACGCGCGCTCTTCCAACATCTGGGAGCGCATGGATCAGCTCAACCTGTCCGAGTCCGAGTGGCGCAAGCGCCTTACTCCGGAGCAATTCCATGTGCTTCGCGAAGCCGGGACCGAGCGGGCCTTCTCGGGACGCTACAACAACAACAAGGCTGACGGCATTTATCGCTGCGCGGGATGCCAACTCGAACTGTTCGACAGCGCCGACAAATATGATTCGGGATCGGGGTGGCCCAGCTTCACGCAGCCGATTGCGCCCGAACGCGTGACCGAGCACAGCGACGTGAGCCACGGCATGACGCGCACCGAAGTGCGCTGCGCGCGCTGCGACGGCCATCTCGGCCATGTCTTTCCCGATGGCCCGCCGCCCACGGGGCTGCGCTACTGCATGAATTCGGTGTCGCTCGATTTCCGTTCACGCGGTGGCAATGGGGATTAGGCCAGGTCGCCGGCTTGAGAGCCCAGCGATAAGCGCGTAGTCCCCCCACAGCCCATGGCGAAGCGCACTTCCTTCAAATCGCCGAACCGCTGGCGGCGCTACGCGCTATGGACCGGCGGTGTGATCGCCGGTGCCGGCCTGGTCGCGTTCGTCGCGCTACTGATCGCAGTCTATACCACGGCCGCACAGCTGCCGAGCTTCCAGAGCCTGAAATCCTCGCCGAACGGACAGATGATCCGCGTGCATGCCGCCGACGGCACGGTGATCGTCTCGCTGGGGCCGAGCTATGGCGAATGGATCACGTTCGAACAGACGCCCAAGACGATGCGCGACGCGATGGTCTCGATCGAGGATCGGCGCTTTTATTCGCACTTCGGGATCGACCTGCGCGGATTGTTGCGCTCGGCCAAGCTGGTGCTCGCGCGCGGCACCAATCGGCGCATCCAGGGCGCGTCGACGATCACCCAGCAGGTCGCGCGCACGATCTTCCTCAACAACAAGTACGACGTCCGCCGCAAAGCGCGCGAGGCGATCCTCGCGCTCGCGCTCGAGCACAGGTTCAGCAAGGACCAGATCCTCGAGCTGTACCTCAACAAGGTCTATTTCGGCGGCGGCGCCTATGGCATCGACGCGGCGTCGCGGAAATTCTTTGGCCATGACGCGCGCACGCTGTCGCTCGCAGAATCGGCGGTGATTGCGGGCATGGCCAAGGCGCCGTCACGCTATTCGCCGACCGCCGACGCGCAGGCCGCGGTCGATCGCGCCACCACCGTGCTCAAGGTGATGCAGGAAACCGGCGCAATCACATCGCAGCAAGCGGCAGCGACCGACCCGCACACGGTTCGGCTGGCACCCGAGCCGGTGCAGAACAGCGTACGCTATTTCACCGACTGGGCGCTGCCGCAGCTCGACGTGCTGATCGACGAGACCGATGCACCGCTCGAAGTATGGACCACGCTCGATCTCAACATGCAGCGCGCCGCCGACGATGCAATCCGCGGCGCCACCCCCAAGAATGCGCAAGGCGCGCTGATCAGCCTCGATCGCGACGGCGGAGTGCGCGCGATGGTGGGTGGCACCGATTATGTCACGTCGATCTACAACCGCGGTACCCAGGCGACACGCCAGCCCGGATCGGCGTGGAAGCTGTTCGTCTATCTCGCGGCGATGGAGGCGGGCCATAAGCCCGACGACATGATCGTCGACGAGCCGGTGACGATCGGCGGCTGGAGCCCGCGCAATTCATCGGGACGGTTCAACGGCGAGATGACTCTGCGCACCGCCTTCGCCTATTCCGTCAACACCGTCGCGGCCAAGCTCGGCCAGGAAGTCGGCTTCCCCACGGTCGCCGACATGGCGCGGCGCTTCGGCATCACGACGCCGATCGATACCAACCCGGCCATGGTGCTCGGCACCAACAACGTCCGCTTGCTCGACATGACGCGCGCGTTCGCGTCGGTCGGACAGAAGGGCGTCGCGGTGACGCCCTATGGCATCACGCGCGTGACCGCCAACGGCGCCGTGATCTACCAGCACGAAGTCGACACCAGCCATGTGCTGGTCGCCCCGTTCGTCGCGGCCGAAATGACCGACCTGCTGCAGACCGCGGTCAACACCGGAACCGGCCGCGCGGCGCAAATCGGCCGGCCGGTCGCGGGCAAGACCGGCACCACTTCGTCAAACAAGGACGGTTGGTTTCTCGGTTTCTCGTCCGGTCTCACCACCGGCGTGTGGATGGGCCGCGACGACGCCAGGGCGATCCCCGGGCTCCAGGGCGGAACCGCGCCGGCGCGTGCCTTCTCCGCATTCATGAAGCGCGCCGTCGCCAATCGCCCGATCGAGAATTTCGACACCCAGGTGACGCTGCCCGACATGCAGCTCGAGCCCGATCAGGAGGCCTATTTCGGCGGTCCCGACAATGGCACGACGATCGATGCCGACGGCAATCCGCTGCCCGTGACGGGTGACGAACGACCAGCGCTTCCGCCCGAGCAGCCGCAGCAGCCCGGACCCCAGCCCGCGCCGGCGCAGGACGACCGCATCGACCAGCAGTTCATGGACCGCGTGCTCGGCCGCTCGCCGACGCGACAACCCAATCGCCAGCCGAACCCGGACGCCCCCCCGCCACGAAACGCCCCGCCGCACGACGATCAGTGACGGCCATACCAGTGCAATTCGGCACCGTGACGGCGTAGCCAGGCGCGCGCCGGCGCGGGGTCTTCTCCCAGCAGCTGCCGGACCAGCGCGTGGAAGCGCGGGCCGTGGTTCATGTGCACGCGGTGCGCAACTTCGTGCGCAACCGTAGCGCGCCGTACGAAAGCAGGCGCCAAGATCAGCCGCCAGCTGTAGCGGATCGCGCCCGTGGAGGCGCAACTGCCCCAGCGGCCCTTGGGGTCGCCGATGCTCACGCGCGCGACGCTCACGCCCGCCAAGTCCGCGAATTCGCCGGTCTCGGCACTCAGCACGCGCAGCGATTCCCGCATGAGCCAGCGTTCGACGCGGCGGCCGAATCCCTCGACGTTGCCGCCGCAGATCAGGGCATCGCCTTCGCGGCGCGGAGTCCGCGAGGCGTCGGCACACCACCGCAGCGCCAGCGTGTCGCCGGCGACCGGTATCGTAGCGCCTTGCATGAACGGCCGCGCCTCGGGCAATTGCGCGCGCTGCGCCGCGAGCCAACCCTGCTGACCATGTGCCCAGGCCAGCGCATCGGCCGCGCGGGCACGCGGCGATATGGTGAGCGTCGCGCGCCCGGTGGCGGGATCGAGCTTGAGCTTCCAACCGCGTGCGCGCGGGTGGCGCACGACCTGGATGTCGCTCAAAGTGCGCGATCCACGAGGTGATGCTCGAATTCACCGGCGTCGACTTCGGAGATCGTCCAGCCGCGCGTCGATTCGCCGGCGCGATGCACTGCCTCGGGGTCGCCGCACACGAGATAATGCCATTCGGGCAGCGGCTCGCCCAGCGCGCGCAATCGATAGGCGCAGGTCGATGGCAGCCAATCCATGTCGTGGACGTTCTGCGCGTTGAGCCGCACGCATTCGCTGACATAGACGCGGCGATTGCGATAATCCGTGCACCGCCCGTTATGCCGATCAAGCAGCCGACAAGCGATGTTGGTCGGAAACAGTTCGCCGGTCTCTTCGTCCTCGAGCTTGTGCAGGCAGCATTTGCCGCAGCCGTCGCACAAGGCCTCCCACTGACCGCGATCGAGCTTGTCCAGCGGCAGGTCTTCCCAGAAGCGCGTCACTTCGCCCATTTCTCGATTTCGCTCGCCACTGCCTCGCCCGATTGCTCCGACGGCAGCAGCGCGACCGGCTTGCCGTCAGGATCCATCAGATAGGACTGACGGCTATGGTTTACAGCATAGGTACCGTCCTTGATCGGCCCCTTCTGATAATAGATCGCATATTCCTTCGCGACCTTCGCAATCGCACCCGCGCCGCCGGTGAGGCCGAGCATGCGCGGATGGAAATTGGCGACATATTGCTTGAGAACCGCCGGCGTGTCGCGCTCGG
>Ga0068859_100000446_pt1 | contig 41317 bp, 34 predicted proteins | sample KBSSwiS22_FD_66585 | JGI IMG/M metagenome (GOLD analysis project Ga0068859, IMG submission 66585) | Switchgrass rhizosphere microbial communities from Kellogg Biological Station, Michigan, USA - KBS Switchgrass S2-2 | ecosystem: Host-associated > Plants > Roots > Rhizosphere > Soil ... | reverse complement strand
GACGGCATGGGCGGCGCCGATCCACTGACCTCGAAGGTCGCGGTGGTCAGCACCTCGGAACGCGAAGGCGTCGACGTCGACTATCTGTTCCTCCAGGTGTTCGTCGATCAGCCGATCGTCACAGACAGCCAGAATTGCGGCAACATGCTCGCGGGCGTTGGCCCGTTCGCGATCGAGCGCGGACTAGTCGCGGCGACCGGTGACCAGACGCGCGTGGCGATCTTCATGGAGAATACCCAGCAGGTGGCCGTCGCGACGGTCGAGACTCCCGGCGGGCAGCCGAGCTATGTCGGCGACGCTTCGATCAGTGGCGTGCCCGGCACTTCCGCGCCGATTCCCCTGGTGTTCCGCGACACTGCGGGCTCATCGTGCGGTGCGTTACTCCCCACCGGGAACGGCGTCGACGAGATCGACGGCATCCGGGTCACGATGATCGACAATGGCATGCCGTGCGTGGTGTTCCTGGCCTCGGATGTCGGCGTCACCGGCTATGAGGACCGCGAGACGCTTGACGCCAATACGAGCATGAAGGCGAAGATCGAAGCGATCAGGCTCAAGGCGGGGCCGCTGATGAATCTCGGCGACGTGAAGGAAAAGTCGGTTCCCAAGATGATGCTGGTCGCACCGCCCAGGGAAGGCGGGGCCGTCGCGGTCCGCTCGCTGATCCCGCACCGCGTCCATGCCTCGATCGGCGTGCTCGGCGCGGTGAGCGTGGCAACCGCGTGCCTGATCCCGGGATCGCCCGCCGCCGCCGTGGCGCAGGTGCCGGAAGGCCGCACCAAGACGCTCGGCGTCGAGCATCCGACCGGCGTCACCGAATGCGTCGTGACGGTCGACGAAAATGGCCAGCCGGTCGAGGCGGGCATGCTGCGCACCGCGCGCAAACTCATGGATGGAGTGGTATTCGGGTGAGCAGTGACGAGAATGGCCGGATCCGCAGCTGGACGCTCGAACCTTCGAAGCCGCGCTACGTGCCGCCCGCCGGCGCGGTCGACGCGCATTGCCATGTGTTCGGGCCGATGGCCGACTTCCCGTTCAGCGCCAAGGCCAAATATTTACCGCAGGACGCCGGCCCCGACATGCTGTTCGCGCTCCGCGACCGCCTCGGCTTCGCGCGCAACGTGATCGTCCAGGCAAGCTGCCACGGTACCGACAATCGCGCGACGCTGAACGGCATCGCCCGGTCGAACGGCAAGGCACGTGGCGTCGCGGTCGTCGATCCGGCGATCTCGGAAGCCGAGCTGGCGGCATTGCATGCCGGCGGGATGCGCGGCATCCGCTTCAACTTCCTCAAGCGCCTCGTCGACGACGCCCCCAAGGACAAGTTCCTCGAAGTCGCGCGCCGCCTGCCCACGGGCTGGCATATCGTCGTCTATTTCGAAGCCGATATTCTCGACGAGTTGCGCCCGTTCCTCGATGCGATCCCGGTGCCGCTGGTGATCGACCATATGGGCCGGCCCGACGTCACCCAGGGCCCCGACGGCGCGGACATGCGCAATTTTCGCAAGCTACTCGATTCGCGCCCGGACATCTGGTTCAAGGCGACCTGCCCCGACCGGCTGTCGCCGCAGGGCGAGCCGTATGACGATTTCGTCGCCGCGGTGCGGCCGCTGGTCGAGGACTATGCCGATCGCGTGCTGTGGGGCACCGACTGGCCGCACCCCAACATGGAAACGCGTATTCCCGACGATGGCGGGCTGGTCGACGTGATCCCGCAAATCGCAGTGACGCCCGAGCTGCAGCTCAAGCTGCTCGTCGACAATCCGATGCGGCTGTACTGGGCGGACTGATCCGCGCGGCCGGGGTTTCGTCAAGGCAGGTAATTTTAATGCCGCTCACAATCGGTTGGGAGCGGACCGCGACAAGTGAATGCATTGCTCATCAAAGCTTTGCGACGTATCCACGTGCCAAGAGGGCGTGGTCCGAACCGGCGCAACCGATATTGGGAGGGGACAAGCGAAATGGCGGCAACGGACCCACGTGAGGTCATCGACAGCGGCGGCATGTCGGCAAGGCAATGGATCGTCGTGATCCTGATGATCCTGCTCAATGCGCTCGACGGCTTCGACGTACTGTCGAGTGCCTTTGCCGCACCGGGGATTTCCAAGGAATGGGCGATCGATCGCGGAGCCCTTGGCATCGTGCTTTCCGCGGAGCTGGTCGGCATGGGTTTCGGCTCGGTGCTGCTGGGTGGCGCGGCGGACAAGTTCGGCCGCAAGGGGACGATGCTGGCCTGCCTCGTCGTTATGGCGATCGGCATGTACCTCGCCAGCACTGCGCATGCGGTCACGCCGATGGTCGCGTTCCGTTTCCTCACCGGGATCGGCATCGGCGGCATGCTGGCGGCGACCAACGCGGTGTGCGCCGAAAGCACCAGCAATACCTCGCGGCGCGTTGCCACGGCGGCCTATGTCGCTGGCTACCCCTTGGGGGCGGTGGTCGGCGGGTTCGTCGCCCAGGGTTGGCTGCTGGTGGTATATGACTGGCGCGCGGTGTTCCTGTTCGGCGCCGCAGTGACCGCGGCGTTGATTCCTCTGACCCTGCTGCTGGTTCCTGAAACAGCGGCCTATCAGGCCACGCGCCGCAATCTCGCCGGTGTGAATCGCACGCTGGCCGCCTTTGGGTTGCCGCAGCTCCGCGAACTCGCGCCGGTCGTCGCGTCGGCGATCAAGCCCAAGGTGACCGACATACTGTCGAACCCGCAACTCCGTCCGGTGACGTTGCTGCTGGCGTTCGGTTACATGTTCCACACCATCACTTTCTATTACATCCTCAAGTTCGCCGTTACGATCGTGCACGACTATCCGCCGGGCTATTCGCCCGCCGCCGCCGCGAGCGTGCTGACCTGGGCCAATGTCGGCGGCATGATCGGCAGCTTCCTGTTCGGCTTTGTGATGCACAAGTTCGGCATCAGATGGCCGACGGTGATCATGCTCGCGTTGGGCGCCGTGGCGGTGGTGGCCTTTGGCCTTGGCCGTGAGACATTGGCGGGTTGGCAATGGGCCACGATCATCACCGGCTTCTGCACCAATGCGGCGATCAGCGGCTATTATGCCGCCTATTCGCGCGGCTTCCCGGCCTATGCCCGCGGCGCCGGCACTGGCTTCGTGTTGGGTGTCGGCCGCCTCGGCGCGGCCGGCAGTCCGCTGCTTGCCGGTGCGCTGTTCAATTGGCTCGGCAAAGAGCAGCTGCTGACGGTGTCGTCGATCATGGCGATGGGCTCGGTGCTCTCGCTGATCCTGTTTCTGATGCTCCCGGAACGCGATGGCGATCAGGTCGTCAAGGCGGGCTGATCAACGTCTGTCGGGGAGGGCGGACGGCGATCCGGTGATCAGAATCCATAGACGAGGCTGAACCGCGACAGCGTGCTGGTCGTCACCACGCTGGCGGGCGGATTGCTGTTGTAGTTCGCTTGGTACGACAGGCGGAGCGCCAGTCGCTCGCTCATCTTGGTATCGAGCGCGCTGGTGAGATCGAGGCTGGTGTTGCCCGAATCGACAATCAGAAGCGCGCGCGCATTGCCTTCGGACACCGCGTTGATACCCTGGGTGAGTTTGACGCGTGGCGAGATCGCCCAGCCGAAATCGAGGCCGAGCAAGGCGCCGGCGCGGCTCTCCTCGTCATCGTTGCGGAACTCGGTGTAGCGAAAGGTCGGGCCGCCCTTGATCGCCAGATTGACGTCTTTGCTGTCGATCACCTTGTACCCCACTCCGCCCGAGGCCGTATAACGCCCGGCGAATCCCTGAACGCGGTCGCGTTCGAATTGCGCGAGTGCGTAGGCGAAGAAGCTGCTGCGGACCGAATAGCGCGGTTCGTAGGCGGCGAAATAGCGTTCGCGGCTCGTCGTTCCGTTGGAGTTCTGATAGTCGATCTGCGCGCGCAGCTTGTGCGTCCAGTCGGTCCCCTTGCGCTCCAGCGTGAGCCCGGCTGTGAGACCGAGGTCGCTGCTTGCGCCCGTCGCGCGCGATGCTCCGAATTCACCCTTGCCCTTCCATCGCGCTTCCGGGGCGGCCGCGCTGGGCGCGGCCTTGGCCTCCGCCGCCTGCCGCGCCGCGCGCTCGGCCACTCGGTCGAGAAACCCCTTGTACAGCGTCTCGATTTCGTCGCGCGCTCCCGGGTTGGTCTTGCGCGCGATCTCGACCACCACGCCCACTTGGGTCTTGTCGCCCGTGGCGATGGCGGCCTCGATCATGTCCCGAACCGGAGTTGGCAGCCCGGACGTTTGCTCCGGCCGAGTTTCGGTCTGCTGCGCCAGCGCCGGGACCGGACATAGCCCCAATGCCAAACATGTCGCCAGAGTTCGTCGTATCGTCACCGCGCCGTCCTGGCTCCACTTGTTGTTTCCCGTCAGGTCCAGGTTCAGAAAACGCTGGTGGATGCGATATGGTCGAGGGCTTGACCCGGAGGCAAGACGCATCCGCCGATGTCGTCAAAACTTTCCCATTTTCGGGGACGGGACCAAATCGGGGATTCCGACTTCGTCACGCCGCCGACTGGCTTGAGGCGTGCGATCGCTCCCTCGGTCGCGAGGAAGTCGCGGTGGGAACTCAGAGCTTGCCGCGTCATGAAAAAGGCCGCCGGAGCAGCGCTCCGGCGGCCTTTTCCTGGTGGCGTAGGGACCAGGCTATTTCTTGACCTTGTACCCACCCAGGCCGGGCTTGTACGTCTTGTCGTCGAGGAATTGCTTGATGCCTTCCTTGCGGCCCTGGCTGTCGAAATAATTGGCTGCTTCCTGCGCGCGGATCAGATAATCCTCGGCGTTCTCGTACGTCATTTCCTTGGTCCGGCGCACAGCGTCCTTGGTCGCCTTGAGCGCGACGGCGTTCTTGGACAGCAGCATTTTCGCCACCTCGGTCACCCGCGCCAGCAACTGGTCGGCGGGGACGCTTTCGTTGATCAACTTCCACTCGGCCGCCTTCTTGCCCGAGATCATCTCGCCAGTCATCGCGTGCCACATCGCGTCGCGGTACGACATCGAATCGACCGCGACCTTGGTCGCGCCGCCGCCCGGCAGGATGCCCCAGTTGATCTCGGAGAGGCCGAACTGCGCGTCATCGGACGCGATCGCGAGATCGCAGGCGTGGAGCGGGCCATAGCCGCCGCCGAAGCACCAGCCGTTGATCATGCCGATCGTCGGCTTCTGATACCAACGCAGCCGCTTCCACCAGCTATAGGCCTCGCGCTGCGACTTGCGGATCGCTTCGATCCCGAGCGCTTCGGTTTCGCGGAAATATTTCTGCAGATCCATGCCCGCCGACCAAGCGGTGCCTTCGCCAGCGAGCACGAGGACGCCGACGTCCTCGCGGAACTCGAATGCCTCGAGCACTTCGCCCATGCGGCGGTTGAGCTCGGGGCTCATGCAATTACGCTTGTCGGGCCGGTTGAACTTCACCCAGGCGATGCCGTCTTCGATCTTCCAGGCGACCGGATCGCCTTCACGCGCGACCGGCTGCGGGTAGAGCAGGTCGCTGGTCGGTGCGGCGGACACGGACTTGACCGGCTTGGCGGCCTTGGGTTCCTTGACGGCGGCGGCTTTCTTGGTCGGTTTCTTGCTCACTCTGGTCAGCCTTTCAGGTCGAATGCGCGGGGCGCTCCAGACGCACTGTGCATCGAGAGCAAGCGGAATCGTGGCATCCCCTCGCTTTTTCGCTATGAGGTATAGCAATTCGCCTTGTCGGCGGCAAGCGCTGTTCGTAGGAACCTGAATCATATGGCGAGTGGCGGGACGAATCGGGGCGAATCGAGCCCGTTGGAAGGGCTGTTGGGGTATCAGCTGCGCCGCGCGTCGAGCGCCGTGATGGCCGATTTCGCGCAGGGGCTGGCACGCGTCGAGCTCAAGCCGAGCGAAGCGAGCGTATTGCTGCTGATCGAGAACCAGCCGCACGCGACGCAGAGCGAAATCGGGCGCGTGCTCGGAATCAAGCGCGCCAACATGGCGCCGCTGGTCGCCTCGCTCGAGAAGCGCCGGCTGGTCGAGCGCGCCCCGGTCGACGGTCGCTCGCAGGGGCTGACGCTCACCGAGCTCGGGGCCGCAGCGGCGCAGGAAGCGCGTACCGCGGTCGAGGCCAACGAGGCACGATTCTTCGGGCGCCTGAGCTTGCCGCAGCGCGAGCAGCTCGCTGCACTGCTCGCGGCGCTGCGCGGTTAGGACGCCCGCAGCGCCCTAAAGGTCGGCAGTCAGATAGGCCAGGCACATGCGGCCGAGCTCGCGTTTGAGCTGTGACCAGTCATATTCCAGAGCCGATTCGCCGGTGGCGCCAAGCCTGAGCTGGCGCGCGAGCGTCGCGAAGATCACCTGATACGCCGCGTCCGCCTTCAATGCATGGTCGGTCCCGCCAATCTCGGCGGCGTGCCGCAGCATCGCCGTGGTGCCCAGCGCGGCCGAGCGCAGCGCGCTCTGCTTGCCTGGGCCGGAGACCAGCGGATCATGGGAGGCGCGCTCCATCGCCAGGCGCAGCAGCGCGGAATGCCGGCGCAGTACTTCAGCATAGGCCTCGACATAATTGGGCACGAACTGCGCGAGTGAGGCGGATTTCGCTTCGACTTCGGCGATCATGCGATCCTCGTCTGCCGCAATATCCTCGAGCGCATTGGCGATGACGGCGCGGACAAGATTGTCCTTGCTCTCGAAGCGCAGATAGATCGAGCCAATCGACACATTCCCCTGCCGGCTGACGTCCTGCAGCGTGAATTCCTCGCTGCGACGTTCGAGCATCAGCTCGCGCGCGGCGTGCAGCATGCGTTCGAGCGACGCCTTGCTGCGGCCCTGCTGCGGCCTGCGACTGACCGATTCGACCGCCAGCGTGGCGTCCGCGGTCTGCTTCTTTTTCAATGCGGTTGACATCGCCCACCACCAGACTCTATCAAAACAGGAACGTCAATTCTAATTTGTGCGGCGGCGCCGTACCTGCAGACTGCGAAAAGGGAGAGGCAATGCGGTTCTCGCTATTCCTCAATGCGCGATCGTTGGGGCCCGAACAGGATCGGCGGCTGATGCTCGACCTCGAAGGTCACGCCATGCGGGCGGCGAACTGCGGGTTCCAGGCGATCTTCATGCCCGACCATCATTTCAACGGCTACATGCCGGTGGCGAGCGACAGTTTCATCTTCGCTGCCTATCTGGCGGCGAAGATGCCGCATATGCATTTCGGCTTCTCGGTCGTGTCGGTGCCGCTGCACCACCCGGTGCGCTTCGTCGAGCGGATCAACGTGCTCGACCAGATCACCGAGGGCAAGCTTCTGGTCGGCGTGGGATCGGGCACCACGCCCGAGGAGATGATCGGCTTCAACGTCAACTACAAGGAAGCCAGCGCGATCTCGGAGAAGAGCCTCGAAATCGCCGAAGCGCTCTGGGCCAAGCAATTCGACGATCCCGACGTCGTGATCGACAGCGGCCCGTGGCAGGGACGCGTGCTCCAGCGCATTGCGCCGACGGCTTATGGCGCGCGGCACGCGCGCCTGATGCCGGTTGCGATGAAGGAAAGCAGCGCACGCCGCGCCGCGACCAACGGCTGGCCGGCTTTCATCCCCGCCTTCACGCCGCCGCAGATCTACGGCCATGAGCCCTTCACCCATGTGCAGAAATATTTTGGAGCGTATCGGTCGATGCTGCTCGAAGCCGGGCACGACGCGAACGTGGTTGCGGATGCGCTGGGCTGGACCACGCACACCTATCAATGCGTCCATCTCGCCGAGACCGACGCGCAAGCCCGGGACGAACTCGAAATCATTCTCCGCGGCTATCAAGAGGCGATCGATCGCGAAGATACGTTCAACCGACGCGCGGAAAGCGACAGCTCGAACAAGAAGAGCGATGTCAATGTAAACGCGCTCGACGAAAGATGGATCGCCACCTGGTGCCTCCACGGCTCGCCGGAAACGGTGATCGAGCACCTTCGGCCTTATGCCGAGCTCGGCATCGGCAACATATTGTGCGGCACCACCACCGGCCCGCTCACCGAGCAGCGGTTGAAGCTGGCCGATCAGACGCTCGCCCTGATGGCCGACAAGGTCATTCCGGCCTTCGCATAGGACAAGCTCGTGCGCGCGCGAAAGTCCCGTCCCGATGTCTGAAACGCAAAGCCCCGTTGCGCGTGACCTGACGTTCGCCGAAGCCTGTTCCCTCACGGCGGGCGCCGCGATGTGGTCGAGCGTGGCCGTGCCCGAGGCGGGCGTCCCCGGCTTCACCATGGCCGACGGCCCGATGGGTATCGCCAGCGGAAACGTCGACGAACGCGACGTTTCGCTGCTCACGCCCTGTCCGACGGCACTCGGCGCAAGCTGGGATGTCGACGTCGCCCGCCAGGTCGGCGCAGTGGTCGGCAGCGAAGCGGTTGCGCGCGGCATCGATGCCGTGCTTGCGCCCAACCTCAACCTCGCGCGAAGCCCGCTGGCGGGGCGCGCGTTCGAATATTTCTCCGAAGACCCCGTACTCGCCGGCGTGCTCGGCGCGGCCTGGATCGACGGCGTACAGGCGAGCGGCACCGGTGCGATCGCCAAGCATCTCGTGTGCAACGACAGCGAGACCGAGCGCGACCGAGTCGATGTCATCGTCGACGAACGCACGTTGCGCGAAGTCTATCTGCTGCCGTTCGAACTGGCTGCTGAGGCCGGATGCGCTGGGATGCTCGCGGCGTACAACAAGGTGAATGGCCATTGGTGCTCGGAGCACCGCCATCTACTGACCGAGATCGTCAAGCAGCAATGGGGCTATCGCTATCTGGTCATGAGCGACTGGTTCGGCACGCATTCGACTGTCGGTACGATCGGCGGCGGGCTGGATCTCGAGATGCCGGGGCCGGCGCGATTTTGCGGAGCGAAGCTCGCCACCGCGGTCGCCGATGGGCTGGTCGCACGCGCGCGGGTCGAGGATGCGGCGCGCCGCGTCGCGGCAACCGCGCGCCGCGTGACCGGCGAGAAGGCGCGGCCCTTGCCTGCCGCCGAGGCCGCGGCAATCCTCGAGCAGGCCGCGGCCGAGGGCTTCGTGCTGCTGCGCAACCATGGATTGCTGCCGCTCGCGCCGGACTCGGTGAAGCGCATCGCTGTGATCGGCCCGAATGCCGCTGCCCCCTGCTATCAGGGCGGTACCTTCGCCAAGATTGCGGTCGCTCCCGACACGCCCACGCCCGTCGAGGCGATTCGTGCGCGTTACGGCGCCAGCTGCGAAATCCTGTTCGAGCCCGGCGTCGATCCGCAGCCGCGGCTCCCGTCGATGCCGGTCATACCGGCGCGCGATCTGGGCGACGGCTGCACGACGGGCATGACGCTCGACTATTTCGAGACCGGCGATTGTTCGGGCGATCCAGTGTCGAGCGAAACGCGAGATACCAATTCGCTGGTGTGGTTCGTCGGCGTGCACGAGCAGGGGAAGTTCGATCGTCCGGGATCGGTTCGCGCCAGCGGCCGGTTCGTTCCGCAAGTCAGCGGCGAGCATCGCTTCTATCTCGGAGCGACAGGGGCCGTGCGACTTTCGGTCGACGGCGAAATGCTGCTCGAAGCCGGGCGCGAGCTGCCGGCGTCGGACGTGATGGGCGCGCTCAAGCGCGGCGATGCGGAAAGCGTCGCCGTGCCGCTCGAGGCCGGACGAGCAGTGAGCGTGACGGTCGAGTTTCGCTACGCCGGCGCCCGTGTGCATGGCCTGTGGTACGGTATCCGCGCGCCCGACAGTGCCGAGGCGATGCTCGCGCGTGCCGTCGCCGCCGCCCGTGCCGCGGACGCCGTGTTCCTGATCGTCGGCGAGACTTCGGACTCGAGCGTCGAAAGCAAGGACCGGCCCGACACCAGGCTCGCCTGCGAACAGCTGCGCCTGATCGATGCGGTCTGCGCCGCCAATCCGCGCACCGCCGCGATCGTCAACGTCGGCCACGCATTCGACGCCGAATGGGCGGGGCAGGCAGCGGCGCTGATGGTCGCCTGGTACCCCGGGCAGGGTTTCGCTGCCGCGCTGGCGAGCGTGCTCGCCGGAGACCGCGAACCCGGCGGGCGGATGCCGGTGAGCATCGCGCGCGACGAAGCGGACTATTGCGGCTATTCGCTCCAGCCCGACGCCCAGGGCCGCCTGACCTATGACGAAGGCGTGCGACTTGGCTATCGCGGCCTGATCGCCAACGGCACCCCGGCGCGCCACGCGATCGGCAGCGGCTTCGGCTATGCCCGCTTCGAATGGGCCGAGGTGCGAAGCGAGGGAATGCGCGTGTCGCTCGACGTCCGCAACGTCTCCGACGTCGCCGGCGCCGACGTGGTCCAGGTCTATCGCGACGCACCCGAATGTGCGTTGCTCGGCTTCGCCAAGGTGCGGCTCCAGCCGGGCGAGCAGCGGCGCGTCTCTATCGCGCTCGAGCCGCGCGCACTGCGCATCTGGAACGACGGTTGGCAACCGCTCACCGGCCCCGAGATCCGGGTGGCGCGTTCGGCAGAGGACCCCGGGCTAAGGCTTCGGCTTTAGGAAGCCGCCAGTCGATCGCGTCGAGACCTGGCTTCAGCTTTTGGCGGAGGGCAGCGGGCTGGACCTGCGCAGCGGCAGTGCCAGCGCGCCCACCGTCACCGCCAGCGCGATAAACCCGGCGAGGCGAAACGCGCCCTGCATCGATCCGCCGAACAAGTCGAACTGATGCACCATGGCCGGCGAGACGAACTGGCCGAGGAAGAACGCGCTCGACCATATGCCCATGCCGCGCCCGCGGTGCTCGAACGGGAATTTGGTCTGCGCCCAGGCGATCAACGTCGGAACCGCCATGCCCGCGCCGATCTGCTGGATGCAGAGCGCGAGACGCAGCTGCTGCACGTCGTGCGCGAAGCCGATCGCCGCCAGTCCCAACCCCAATGTGCCGAGGAACGCCGCGATCTGCACCGGGTTCGAGCGGCCCGCGAGCAGCCGGAAGCAGAAGGCGCCGACGATGATGAACAGCGTCGGTATCGCGCTGAGCTCGCCGACCTGTCCTGGATCGGTCACCCCGACTTCCGCGAACACCAGGCTGCCGTTCACGATGAACACATAATAGAGCATCGCCGAAAACAGCGTCATCGCGCCGACCAGCACCGCCGCGCCGAGCGGGAAGGGCGGTTTCGCGACGCGCGCCCCGGCTGCAGCGGCGGACTCGGGTTTCGTCGCTTTCGGCTCGAACAGGAACAGCAGCATCGCCAGCCAGATCGGGAAGGCGACGAGGTAGACGAGGAAGCCGCCGTTCCACCGGATCGATGCGACCGTGCCCGACAGGATGATCACGCCGGTCGAGAGGAACGGGCCCGCCACGCCCTGCAGGAACAGCCAGTTACGCCGGCCGCGATCCTCCCAATAGTCGGCGATCAGCGTGTTGATCACGGTCAGAATCGCGGCCTCGCATACGCCGAGCATCAGCCTGCTCGCGAAAATCAGGTCGAGATCGTCCAGCAGGTATGGCGCCGCGCCGAAGAAGCCGTAGAAGAAGGTCGCGATCAGCAGCGGCCGGCGCCGTCCGAAACGGTCGACGAAATAGCCGGCGAACGGAGACAATATTGCTATGGTGAGGCCGGGCGCCGTGACCATCAGCGGCACCTTGGCCCGCGCATCCGGATCGCTCGCGAAATGCTGGATCATCGAGGCGACCAACGGAAACATCGAGACGATCGCGAAGATGGGCAGGAACCCGGCCAGGACCAGTGTCGCGCCCTGTGGCCGCAGCGTTAGATCGCGTAGAAAGTCTCGAAACGCTCGCATGCTTCCTCCCCGCGGGTCGCCTGACGCAACCGTCACTGCTTGACGCATCGAGCGATAACAAACTAGAATGATCATTACAAATAGAACATGACGGAGGGTGGATGCGACGATTGCGGATGGGAATGATCGGCGGGGGTCCGGGGGCGTTCATCGGGCCGATCCACCGCATCGCGGCCGAGCTGGACCGCGAGATCGAGCTCGTGGCCGGCGCCTTCTCGTCCGATCCGGCGCGCTCGCGCGCGGCCGGCGAAATCTATCGCATCGCGCCCGAGCGTGCCTATCCCGATCCCGCTGCGATGTTCGCTGCCGAGCGCGCGCGCGATGACGGGATCGACTTCGTGACGATCGTTTCGCCCAACCATCATCATTTGACGGCGGCGCGCGCGGCGCTCGCCGCCGGGGTGCCGGTGATGAGCGACAAGCCGATGACGGCGACGCTGGCCGAGGCGCGCGAGCTTGCCGATCTGGTCGGCGCGAGCGGGCTGCCCTACGGCCTCACCTACACCTATTCCGGCTATCCGCTCGTCCGCGAGGCGCGCGCGCGCGTGGCGGCCGGTGCATTGGGCGCGATCCGCAAGCTCGTGGTGGAATATCCTCAGGGCTGGTTGGCGGGCGAAGCCGCGGGCAAGCAGGCGGAATGGCGCGTCGATCCGGCGCGTTCGGGCGAGGGCGGCTGCATCGGCGATATCGGCGTGCACGCCTTGCAGCTCGCGGAATTCGTGACCGGGCTCCAGGTCACCGAACTGCTTGCTGATCTTGCCGCGGTCGTGCCGGGGCGGCGGCTCGACGACGATTGCTCGGTGCTGCTGCGTTTCGACAATGGTGCGCGTGGCGTGTTGCTCGCGAGCCAGATCGAAGTCGGCGAGCGCAATGGGCTGCGCATCCGAGTCTATGGCGACCAGGGCGGGCTGGTGTGGCGTCAGGAACAGCCGAACACGCTGGTGCTCCACGACCTCGACGGCATCACGCGCACGCTGCACGCCGGCACCGGGCAGCTCGGTCCCGACGCAGTCGCGCGCACGCGTACGCCCGCCGGCCACCCCGAGGGCTATCTCGAGGCGTTCGCCAATCTCTATCGCGATTTTGCCGCGATCCTGCGCGGCGAAAGCGCACCGTTGCTGCCCGGTGTCGAGACGGGCCTGCGCGGCATGGCGTTCATTGCCACTGCCGTCGCCGCCAGCCGCGACCGCAGCGGCTGGGTCGCGCTGACCATTTGAGGGGGAACATCTATGAAGACGATCAAAGGCCCCGCAATCTTCCTCGCGCAGTTCGCCGGTGATTCGGCGCCGTACGATTCGATGGAAACCATCGCCGACTGGGTTGCCGGGCTCGGCTACAAGGGCATCCAGATCCCCAGCTGGGATCGCCGGCTATTCGATCTCGCCAAGGCGGCCGAGAGTCAGGCCTATTGCGACGAGCTCGCCGGCATGCTGGCCGACAAGGGGCTGGCCGTCACCGAACTCTCGACGCATCTCCAAGGACAGCTCGTCGCGGTGCATCCTGCCTATGACGCGCAGTTCGACGGCTTCGCGCCCCCTGAAGTCCACGGCAATGCGCGCGCGCGCCAGGCATGGGCGGTCGAACAGATGGCGCTCGCCGCACGGGCGAGCCGCCGGCTCGGCCTCAGCGCGCACGCCAGCTTCTCCGGTGCGCTCGCCTGGCCCTATTTCTATCCCTGGCCGGCGCGGCCCGCCGGGCTGGTGGAGGACGCGTTCGATGAGCTCGCCCGGCGCTGGAAGCCGATCCTCGACCTGTTCGACGAGAACGGCGTCGACATCGCCTTCGAGATCCACCCGGGCGAGGATCTGCACGACGGCGTGACCTTCGAGATGTTCCTCGACCGCGTCGGCAACCATCCGCGCGCCAATATGCTCTACGATCCGAGCCACTTCGTGCTGCAGCAGCTCGACTATCTCGCGTTCCTCGACATCTATCACGATCGCGTGAAATGCTTCCATGTGAAGGACGCCGAATTCCGCCCGAGCGGCCGGTCCGGCGTCTACGGCGGATACCAGTCCTGGGTCGACCGGCCCGGCCGCTTCCGCTCGCTGGGCGATGGGCAAGTCGATTTCAAGGCGATCTTCTCGAAGATGGCGGCGTACGACTTCCCGGGCTGGGCCGTGCTCGAATGGGAATGCGCGCTCAAGCACCCCGAACAGGGCGCGGCCGAAGGCGCGCCGTTCATCGCCGACCACATCATTCGCGTCACCGAACATGCGTTCGACGATTTCGCAGCCGGCGGTGCCGATCGCGCCCTCAATCGGCGTCTGATGGGGATTGCGGACTAGGTTGTGAAACCCCCGAAATGGCGTGCGGCGGTGGGGCCGCTGCGCGGCAATGAAGGGGTGGATTTCGGCCTGACCGCTCGCGACCAGCGTCAGCAGAATGTGGCCGCTAGACAGAGCGCCGGGGAGCGCCCAACCTCAGACCACGGCTCGCATCGTCTTATCTCTTGGGAAGGTGGCTCTTTCAATCGGGATGGGCGTCGCCCTCGTTGACATGGCACCAGTACAGGCGAGCGAACTCGTCGGACCGGCGCGCTTCTGCGGATATGCGCCGATCATCGATCTGCTGCCGGGCGAGAAGGTTACAACACTCGAAGGCGGCATTCACGGGGGAAGCTTCCTATGGGAAGGCGCATTCGGGTCGTTGAAGGTACACGGCATAGGCTGGGCATCTCCTGCAAAAGGACGAATGCTAAATCCGCCGACCGCCGACAGGCCGGCTCGGTTCGCGCAGCGGCGTGTGAACCAGGGTTATGAGGTCGCGATCTGGAACGGTGCCCATGGCGCAGCCTATTTCATTTCGCCGACGCGGTTCAGCGCTCCGCAACTAGCGGCGATCGACCGCGTCCGTTTGTTCGAGGAGGGACAGGACCCGACCGGCTGCAAATTGCGAACGATCTTCGTCTGGGAGTGACAGCAAACCAGGCTGCGCGGCGTTAAGCCGATACGGCCGCTACCGCGTCGCCTACCGTCGCGCTGCTTTTCGCTCCGGACATGCCGGTCGGCTTTCAGGAGGTCCGTTCGCATCTCGCTGGGCCGATAGGTCTTGCCGCGCACTCGCGATCGCTCCGCCATTGTCCGCCACAGCTCTATTATCGCGCCCTCAATCACTGACTGACGCCGATTGCCGCCTGATCCGGCCCCGCAGGAACAACTCGACGCAATAGGCGGCATGCGCACCCAGCGCGGCGATCTCCGGCTCATCAACGCCATAGAGCGCTCGGCTGACTTGGCCGGAGAGCGTAAGGTCCAGCAACGCCCGCGCGTCGCGCTCGGGATCGGGGCAGGCGAGCAATCCGGCTGATGTCCAGCCACGCAGCCGCTCGGCGAACAGCGCTTCGAGCGGAACGACCGCGCTGTTGCGATAGACTTCGGCCACTTCGGGAAAGGCCTGTCCCTCGGCGATCGCCATCCGGCCGACGAACAGATTTTCGGGCGTGAGAATCCACTGCAGCGCCATCGTGGCGCAGGCGACCAGCCAGCTCTGCGGATCGGTCCTGTCGATCGTGTCCGCAGGAATGGCTTCGCGCCACCCCTCGGCGATGCGCGCGACGACGCCGGCGAACAGCGCGCGCTTGGTGGGATAATGGCGGAACATCGTCGGCTTCGAGCCGCCGAAGCGCTCGAGGATGCGGTTGGTGCTCGCCGCGGCGAAGCCGTGCGCCATGAACTCGGTTTGCGCGGCATCCAGGATCCGCGCGCGCACCACTGCGGGTTTGCGGCTGTGCGGCGCGCGTTTGGAAGGGGCTTTTGGCGAAGGCGGCATTGGGTTATATAAACCAATCGGTTTCTATAATGGGAGCAGCATGATGGTGTCCGACGCGGCGTTCGTTCGCAACCTCTGGTACATGGCGGCGTGGGCGGAAGAAGTGCCGGAGAATGGCTTTCTCTCGCGCACGCTGCTCGGCGAGCGATGGCTCCTGTTCCGATGCGGCGACGGGACCTGGGCGATGCTGGCGGACCGCTGCCCGCATCGTTTCGCGGCGCTGAGCCGCGGCGCGCGTGTCGGCGATGTGGTCCACTGCGGCTATCACGGCCTTGGCTTCGACCGCACCGGCAACTGCGTCCACAATCCGTTCGGCGGCGCCCCTCCATCGGCCCGTGTACTGACGCTTCCGGTGGTCGAGCGCCACGGCGGCCTGTGGTTCTGGCCGGGCGACGCCGAACGCGCCAACGCGGAAACCATCCCCGATTTCGCGTTCGTCGAGGGGCCCGAGCATGTGCGCGGATATCTGCGGATGGAGGCCAATTACGAATTCATCGCCGACAATCTCATGGATTTGAGCCACGCAGAGTTCATCCATCGCGAGAGTTTCGGCACGAACGGATCGCTGCTTGAGCGCGGCGTGCACACTGTGCAGGCCGACGCAACCGGTGCGATCTGGAACAACTGGGATATCGCGGATGCGGTGCCGCCCGATTGGGTGCGGCCGATGGTCCCCGAGGGCGCGCGCATCGATCAATGGCTCCACATGCGCTGGCACGCGCCGGCGAGCATGGCGCTCCACATTGGTGTGGCGCGCGCCGGTACCCGTCGTACGGCGATGGTCGTTCCCGCGATGGCCAATCCGCACATCCTCACCCCGGAAAGCACGGCGAGCACGCACTATTTCTACACGCGCGAGCCCGGAGACCAAGCAGCCGAAATGGTGCGCCGCGTGTTCGAGCAAGAGGACGAGCCGATGATCGCATCGGTCCAGGAAGGATTCGCGGGCCGCGACTTCTGGGAAGCGCGGCCGCTCATCCTGCCGTCCGATGCCGGCGCGATCCGTGCCCGGCGCCGGCTGATGCAGCTCCGCCGCGCGGAAGCACCGGCAGCGGCCGCCTGATGCCACCGCCCGTCAGGCAGCAAGGGACGACACGGCGGCGGCTCAGGCGGCCAGCGCGAGTTCTTTGCTGTCCTTGGTGGTCGGGACGAACGGCAGATAGGAGACGCGCATCCGCACCGCGAACTCGATCCGGTGCTTGCCCGGCGCCAGGCCACCGGGCTTGAGCGCTACGATCCTCGCCTTCTCGCCAAAATTCCAGCGGTCGTCGTAGACCGTTTCCATCTCGTCGAGGCGATAGGTCTTGCCGCGCACCGAGAAGCGGATGGCGTCGCGCGCGATCGCTTCGCCGTCGACTGCCACCTGGATGTCCTCGATCATCGAAAGTCCGAGTCCGCGATAATAGGGCAGGCGGCCGAGGAAGGCGAAGCCGACCGTCGCGCCGTCCTCGACGACGTTCTCGAACAGGTCGGTGCAGATCATCTTGTTGTCCATCATGGCGAAAGCTTTCCTCTCAGGCGGCCTGAAGCTGGGGGGCGGGTTCGCCGATCAGATTGGCGAGCATCACTTGCTGGCGGCGCACCTGCTCCACCGAGTCCGGCTCCTCCGCGTCCTCGATCCAGCGGTTGCCTTCATATTCCGAGCAGATGTAGCCGGTGTACCCGCCCTGGCGCAGCACGCGGATGATTTCGTCATAAGGGATTGACGGTTCGACATAATCCGCCGTCATTTCATAGAACTTGCCGTGGACGTTGTGGATGCGCGGCATATAGTCGAGCATGCGTTTCGGCTCGAACGCCGCATTGTGGCGCATCACTTCGGCCATGCCGATCGCCGGGCCGGTGCCGCCCATCTGCTGCACGTTCAAGATCACATATTCGGACAGAACGCGGTCGGCATATGCCTTCTCGACATAGTCGGCGATGTCGCGCGGCACCCCGAGTCGCATGAACTTCTCCTTCCACACGCGGGGATAGGCGTGGAGGAACATCCCCATGTCGGGCAGGAAGCCGAGCGCCGCGGATCCGGATTTCTCAAAGGCCTCGGCGTGGCGGATGATCCAGGGATGGTCGAAGTGCAGCGGCGCGTGCACTTCGATCAGGATCTTGATGCCCCTCTCTTCGGCATAGGGCGCGGCGGCGACCAGCACTTCGGGCGCGATCGAGACCAGTGCGCGGATATATTTCATGCCGAGCCGTGCGCCGAAATCCACGTCGTTGCGCACGCTCGCGACCTGTTCGTCGAACGGCATCTCGCGGCCCTTGTAGCGCTTATAGTCGAGCATGAAGTCGTGGCTGACCGGAATCGTGCCATATTTCCGCATCAGCGCGTGCCACTCGGCAATCGCCGATTCCTCGACGCCGACTTCGGGCCAGCCCCAGAAGCTCTGCTCGCCGATGATCTCGATGCCCATCGCGCCCATCTCGGCGCAGGTGCGGACGCAATCCTCGAGCGTCATCTTCCCCTGGAAGGTCTCGTTCTGAAAGCTGTAGAGGCTCACGCCTCGCTTGATGTCACTCATCGTCACCTCTCCGCTTGTTCCGGTGTCTGTCGGGGAGCGGAGGAGGATGGACCGGCGCACCGGGACCTTCCCCTCCTGGGGCGAAGCCCTAATTAGAATATATATTCTTATAAGTTTGCGTCCGGGTCAAGGGGGTGCAATGGGTTGACAGGAAATAGAATAGCCATATTAATTTTGGGCGAAAGCGAGGAGCGGATGAGGACTCGATCGGGTCGGCTGTTGATCGTGATGCTGGCCGTCGCGTCGATCGCAGCGGGGCCCGTTGCGGCGCAGCTGCTGCAGCGGCACGAAGTTCCCAAAGACCTGCGCCAGGCGCTGGCCGAGAAGGCCTTCGCGCTCTGCGCGGCGCGGGGTTTTGACGTCGGCGTTGCGGTGGCCGACAGCGCGGGCACGGTGCGCACTTTGGTCGCCGGGGACAAGGTCAGCGCGATTTCGATCGAGACGGCGAGCCGCAAGGCGCGCTCGGCGGCCTTTGTCGGCTTTCCCACGTCGATCCTCAAAAAGGCCGACAGCGAGGCACCGGCCTATACGGCGTTGCTGCGCCAGCAACGGCCGGACATGCTGATGCTAGCCGGCGCAGTGCCGATCAAGCTGGGCGACGAACTCCTGGGCGCGCTTGGCGTAAGCGGGGCGTCCGATGGCGAAGCGGATGAAGCTTGCGCCAGCGATGCCGTGACGGCGCTGACCTCGCGGCTGCGCTGATCGCATCGCGCTCTAAGGCGTCGGATAGTCCTTTGCCTCCCCGCCCACCGCAAGCGTGACCTTGCCGCTCGCCGCCCATTCGGTGCCGCGGAGCAGCAACGTCTGCACGCCGGCGAAGTGCAGCGAGACTTCGTCATGCCCCAGAGTGATCGCGAACACGCGGCCCGTGCCGTAATCCTCGACCCAGGCCTGCGGGTGATCGGCGTCCATGCCCTTCATCGTCCGCAGCTTGTCGGGCGTATAGGCCGCGGCAGGATATTTGGGGCCGGCGAGCTTGGGATCGTAGCTCGCGGAGGCGTCGTGCGCGGTCGCGAGCACATGAATATGCGCCTCGGGATCGACGCTCATGTTGGTGTACATGTCGTCGTTGTACGTCCAGACATATTCGCGCATTCCCTGGGTGATCGGGTGAGCGCGGTCGACGATGTGAACGGGGAACGCGCCGGGAGGCGAACGGCGGCTTTCGCGCGGATTCATCACCGCGCCGACCAGCCGCCGATATTCGGGCCAATTATAGCCGAAGGTGAACGACGAATGGTAGGCGACGAGCCCGCCGCCGCCGCGCACATAGTCGAACAAGGCCTTTTCGGCCTCCGGTGACCAGCGGTGCTCGGAGGGATCGTCATAGACCCAGCGGCTCGAATAGTTGAGCAACACCACGTCATAGGATCGCAGCGTGGCAAGGTCGCCATGGTCGAAATCCTCGGTGATGCGCACCTCGAAGCGGCCGCTATCCTGCAGCAATGTGCGCAGCATATTGTCGACGCCGGTCCAGTCGTGCTCGTAGCTGTTGCGACCGCTGATGATCAGGACGCGGAGGCGCTTCTCCGCCGGGTCCACCGGGATCGCCACGCGCTGCACCGTTTCCGGCGGACGATAATCGGGGTGGACGATGACCTGCGCGGATGCCGGGATGCACGCGCTTGCCAAGAGCGCCGCCGCCGATGCGATCTTGATCCCCATCTTCATCTCCCTCTCGTCCGATTGGATCAGGCGGTCGCCACGCCGCGCGCGCCGATTTCCGCGCGGATCCGCGCGTGCTGGCCGTCCATCGGCCAGAAGGATATGCAGAGGACCTGGAGCGAATAGATCGCCAGCGGCCAGCCGTAATAGGACCAGCGAATGGCCGCGATCGCGCCGCCGCTCGCGCTCCCGGAATGATATCCGGCGGCCGCCAGCGAATAGGCGATGCCGGCGGTGCCGAATGCCATGCCGACCTTGGTGGCAAGTGAAATGCCCGAGGACAACAGGCCCTCGTTACGGGTACCCGTGTGCCATTCGTGCCAGTCCACTGCGTCGGCGGCCATGGTGTAAATGCCCGTCATGGTGACGCTGACCGAAAGCGACGCGAGAACGAAGATCGCGAGGAAGACGGGTGCCCGTCCCTCGAACCATGGCAAGGCCAGGGTGAGCGCGATTGCCAGCGCGAGCGCGGCGAGGCACCCCCCGCGCATGCCGGCCCGCTTGAAGATCGGCGGCGCGATCACGGCGCCGAGCACCAGCGTGCCCGACACGGCAGGCAGCAGCACCGAGATCGTCCATGGCTGGCGCAGCACTTCGAGCGCGAAGAAGGCAGTCACCGAGAGTATGGCGCCGAACCGGACGAAGTTCAGCGCCGCGAACAGGAACGTCACGACCCAGGCGCGGTTGCGCAGCATGTCGCGAACCGCGGGCAGGATCGGGAAGTCGGGCGCGCCTTGATCATGGAACCGTTCGCGACAGCTGCGCGCGAGGTTGAGGATCAGCGCCAGCGCGACCGCAGCGAAGATTGCCGCCAGGATCGCGAAGCCGCGCTGCGGGCTGGTGCCGCCGAGCGCACCGACCAGCGGCAAGGTGCCCGCGGTCGCGACGATGACCGAAGCGGCACTGAGCCCGGCGCGCCAGCTGCTCAATTGCATGCGCTGGCTTGGATCGGCGGTCATCATCGGCAAGAGCGCGGACAACGGAACCGAGCCGAACGAGAACAACACCCCCAGGATGTAGAAAGTGATCGCGGCATAGGCCAGGCGGGCGCCCTCGGACCAATCGCCGGGCACGAGGAACGTCGCGACGAACGCGATGCAGAACAATGGACCGGCGATCAGAAAGAACGGACGCGTCCGGCCCCAGCGGCTGCGTGTCTTGTCCACTCGGATACCGACACCGATGTCGACGGCGGCGTCGAACAGGCGCGCGGTGAGGAACAGCGTGCCTACCGCGGCCGCCGGGAGCAGCGCCACATCGGTGTAATAATAGAGCAGGAACGCGCCCACCAAATTCCACGGCAGCGCATAGGCGAATTCGCCGAGGCCGTAGCTCAACTTCTCCGTCAGGCGCAGCGTGTCGGCCGCCATCATTCCCTCCCCGGATGTGCGTCGGCGGTCAGAGACCCAGCGCCGCGCGCGTGTGAGCGAGCGAGGCGGCCGGGGGGAGGGTAGGGCGATATTCGAGCCCCAATGCTCCCTGATAGCCCAGCGCGCGCAGCGTCGATATCACACCGGTCCAGTCGATCGTTCCGGTCCCGGGCTCGTTGCGGCCGGGCATGTCGGCGACCTGGACATGGTGGACGAGGTGGATCCGGTCACGAAGCACCTCCGCCATGTCCTCGCCCATCACTGCGGAGTGATAGACGTCGTAGAGCAGGCGAAGACGTGGGCTGGCGACTGCCTCGACGATATCGAGGCCCAGGCTGGTGCTCACCAAAAACATGCCCGGATGCTCGACGCGGTCGTTGAGCGGCTCGAGTAGCAGCATCACGCCGGCGTCCTCGGCCAGAGCAGCGGCGCGCTTGAGGACATCGACCGCCGCGGCGACCTGCTCGTCATGCGGCACGCCCTCGCGCGTGAAGCCCGAGGCGACGATCATCGGCGGTGAACCGAGCTTCTTCGCCGCGACCAGGCTCTCGTGCACCGCGCCCAGAAACTCCTCATGTTGCGCGGGATCGACCAGGCTGCGGCGCGGGTCGACGCAGATGCCGGTCAGGCGCACGCCGGTTTCGGAAAGCGCCGCCGCAGTCGCGTCGATGTCCTTGTCGCGCCACAAATGGAATTCGGCCGACCCATAGCCGCCCGCCTTTGCGGCGCGCACGCGATCCGCCATGTCCGGATGCGCGTCGGCGAACATCCACTCGATGCAGGGTGAAAGCTTCACGATTCCTCTCCCGAGCCCTGCCGCCGCAGACTATGGCACGGCTATATATTAGAACAAATATTCTTATTATGGATAGGCAGGGGAAAGACTGAAGGCAATGGGTATTTTCAGTGACGCGTTGCTGCGCCCCACGACCCCAGCGGGAACGCACTCTGCCCGGGACAGCCGACTATCTGTGCGCCGATTCGACGAGGTGACTTCGGCTGAAATGCCGGCAGAGCCGCCCCGCGAAAACAGCAGGATTTCCCATAACCTGCTGTTTAAACACGCAATTGAAGACAGATGCCGGCCAGCCAAACGCGTTCGAGGAGCGGCGCTTGACAAGGATCGCAAAATCGTCCCAATTAGAACAGGTATTTTATTTCTAACGGCTCGGGCACGGAGCCGAGGCTGATGGGGAGGACGATTCGATGAGGAAATTGGCCGCACTTTTGCTCCTGTCGAGCAGCGCGCTCGCGAGCGGTGCCATGGCGCAGTCGGCGCCCGAGGTCGCGCCGGGGAGCATCGCGGACGCACCCGGCGGCGAGGAAATCATCGTCACAGCACAGAACCGCAAGGAAAACGTCCAGAACGTGCCGATCGCGATTGCGGTCATCTCGGGGGAAACGCTCGCTAAGCAAGGCGTCACCGATTTCACGGCGGTGACCAAGGTCTCGCCGGCGCTGCAAGTGATCAACGACACCACCAACACGCGCGTCACTGTGCGCGGCGTCGGCACCTTGTCGAACAACGAGGCGCAGGATCAGTCAATCGCAGTCAATATCGACGGCGAATATATCAACCGCCCGACCATCCTCAACGCCGCGATCTTCGACCTGGATCGTGTCGAAGTGCTGCGCGGCCCGCAGGGCACGCTCTATGGGCGGAACTCGACCGGCGGCGCCGTGAACTTCATCACGCGAAAGCCCGGCAACAGCTTCGATGCGAATGCATCGGTCACCTATGGCAATTACAACCAGCTCACTGCCGAAGCCGGCGTCGACGTGCCGCTCGGCGGGGTCGGCGCGCTGCGCCTGTCGGGCATCTACACCGATCACGACGGCTATAATTTTCACCCCAACACGCCGATCCAGCTTCCGGCCTATCATTCGCGCACGATCAACCGCAGCGGCGACGATCATAAATGGGGCGGGCGTGCGAGCCTGCGGCTGACCCCGGCGGCCGGCCTGACGGTCGACGCGTCGGTCGAGCATATCGTGCAGGACATCATTCCCGCCGCCCAGGCCTATGTCGATTTCAATAGCGCCGGCAACGACCCGGGCGCGGGGTGCAACCAGAACGGATTCGTCGCCCTTACCGCGACCAGCTGCATTCCCAAGAATGGCAATTTCCTGAGCCGGATCGATCGCGCCAACTATAATTCCCCGCTCAGCGGCGTCGGCAGCTTCCACCAGACCAGCACTGCCATGCGTGGGCGGATCGCCTATGCGTTCGGCCCGGCGACGATCACCTACACCGGCGGCTATCGCGACAGCAGCAACCGCGGCGACAACACGCTCTCGCCGGCCTATGATTTCACCAATTTCGGCGCGAGCGTCAAAACCCACAGCCACGAGCTGCGCCTCAATGGCACCAGCAGTGGCATCCAGTGGCAGACCGGCGCCTTTTATTTCAAGGAGAGCCAGGCGACCGACGGCGGTCTCTATCATCCGTTCATCGGGCCGAGCGGTTCCTATATCACCTATTTCAAGCATCCGACCGAAAGCGAATCCTGGTCGGGCTTCGGCCAGGCAGAGGTGCCGCTGGTCGACCGCCTGACCGCGGTGGGCGGCGTTCGCTATACCAAGGACACGCGCAGCGCGGTGTTCAGCAACTATGGCTTCGTCTTCAACTCCGGGCCCGTGCCGCTGACCGGTGCGGCGGCGTCGACGCAGAATTTGCACTACAGCGGCGACAAGGTGAGCTGGCTGGGCGGCCTGAACTTCAAGCCGAATGCCGATACGCTGGTCTATGCCAAGGTTTCGGCGGGCTATAAGGCGGGCGGCTTCGACGGCACCGGCACCACGTTCCGCCCCGAAACGAACACTGCCTATGAAGGCGGTCTGAAGCTCAAGTTCGGGACGGCGCGCCAGCACATCTTCAACGTCTCGAGCTTCTATTATGATTACAAGGATCTCCAGAACGACGTGCTGCTCAATCCCGCGCTCGGCGCGCAGACGTTCAACTCGGGCAAGGCCACTATTTGGGGCGTCGAAGCGGAAACCACGATCAAGCTGTCGCGCTACGATACGTTCAACGCCACCGTGAACTATCTCAAGGCGAAGTACGATGACTTCACTGCGTCATACGCGGTATTCGACGCGACCAATCCGTTCGCGACTGCAGGGCCGAGCGTGAACCTCGCCGGCAATCGCCTGCCGCAGACGCCGAACTGGGTGATCGGCGTCGGCTATGATCACGTGTTCGACATGGGATCGGCGGGAACCGTCACCGCTTCCGCCTATTCGCGGTTCAAGAGCGACTATTATCTCGACTTCTTCAATTTCCGCGACGCGCACGAGAAGGCGTTCACCCAAACCGACCTCAGTCTCGAATATCGCACAGACAATCGGCGGATCGCCGTGCGCGCATATGTGCAGAACCTGGAGAATTACCGACCGCTGGTCTACGCCGCTTATACTGCGGCAGGCCCGGACGACATCTTCAATTGGCAGTTCGGTGCGCCGCGGACCTACGGTGTGCGGGTTTCGTTCGCCTATTGAGCGATCAACGCCAAAAGGGGGAGGGGTGGGCTGCGGCCCGCCCCTTTGGTCTGACGGCGACGACGAGGAGTGATCATGGCGAAATATGCCCAGGGCTGGCGCCGGCGCGACTTTGCAAGAGCGGCGGCGCTGCTCGCCCTGGCCGCGGGCGTGCCGGCTGCTTCGGTGCGCGCGACCATGGTTTCTGGAGACGAGGCTCCCAGCGGTCGCCGTCGCGCGCTGATGAAAGAGGTTAGCCAGCGCGTTCTCCCACGCACGACGACACCGGGCGCCGGCGATGTGGGCGTGGGCGATTTCGTGATCCTGGCGCTGGCGCATGGCCTCGATCGGTCGCGCGCGCCGGTGGCGAGCGCGGCGGCGCCGGCGCTCGCGCGGTTCTTGCGTCGCGACGGCTCGCTGCGCCAGCTCGACTGGCTCGAGGCGGAGCTCGACCGCCGCGCCAGGGGTGATTTCCTTCGCGCGCCGCTGAGCGTTCGTACCGAGATTCTGACCAGGCTCGATGCCGAGGCCTTCGCTCCCGCCACTCAGGACCATCCGTGGAAAACGATCAAGGGCTTGATCCTAACTGGCTATTACACCTCCGAAGTCGGTGGCGCGCAGGAGCTCCGCTACGAGCTCGTGCCCGGGCGATGGGATCCCGACGTACCGCTGGCGCCGGACGCGCGCGCCTTTTCAAGCGACTGGACCGCAGTGGATTTCGGCTGATGGACGCAGCGATCGAATTCGACGCGATCGTCGTCGGCTCGGGCATCACGGGCGGCTGGGCGGCCAAGGAATTGACCGAGGCGGGCCTCAAGGTGCTGATGATCGAGCGCGGCCGCGAGATCCGCCACCAGCAGGACTATGCCAATGAGGCAAAGGCGCCGTGGGACATGCCGTTCCGCGGACTGGGCGATGCCGAGCTCTTTCGGCGCGATTATCCGGTACAAATGCTCAACCGGCACTTTACCGAGTTCACGCAGGACCATTTCGTCAACGATCGCGAAAATCCCTACACCCAGGCGGACGGCACGCAGTTCACCTGGTTTCGCTCCTATCAGCTCGGCGGCCGCTCCTTGACCTGGGGGCGTCAGGCCTATCGCTGGTCCGACTATGATTTCGGCGCTAATCTCCGCGACGGCCATGGTACGGACTGGCCGATCCGCTACGCTGATGTCGCGCCCTGGTATGATCGCGTCGAGACCTTCATCGGCGTGTCCGGCGCCGCCGAAGGGCTGAAGCAGCTGCCCGACGGCAAGTTCCAGCCGCCGATGGCGCTGAACGTCGTCGAGCAGGCCGTGCGCGAGAAGATCCGCGCCCATTGGCCCGAGCGATGCCTGACGATCGGACGGACCGCGAACCTTACTGTGGCCAAGCCGGAAGAAGGCCGGCTGAACTGCCAATATCGCTCGATCTGCGCGCGCGGCTGTTCCTACGGCGCCTATTTCTCGACTCAGTCGAGCACCTTGCCCGCGGCGATGAAAACCGGGCGGTTGACGGTCCTCACCGATGCGGTGGTTGCCGGCGTCGATTATGATCCGCTCTCGAAGCGCGCCACGGGCGTTCGTTACATCAATGGCAAGACCGGCGAACGCGGCCGGGCGACCGCACGGCTGGTGTTCCTGAACGCCGGGGCGTTCAACTCGGTGCACCTGCTGCTCAATTCGGCGAGCGAGGCGATGCCGAACGGCCTCGGCAATTCGAGCGGCGTGCTCGGCACGCACATCATGGATCATGCCAACACGCTGTCGGCGATGGCGCTGATGCCGGGCTATGAAACGCACACCACTTTCGGGAATCGCCCGACCGGCATCGTCATCCCGCGCTACCGCAATTTGGACGTCAACGATGGTGTCGGCCACACCCGCGGCTATTCGTTCCAGGGCGGCGCGCTGCAGGGTACCTGGACGCGCGCCAAGCGCGAAGCGGGGATTGGCGCGGACTATAAGGCGCGCATGCGCGGCGTCGGGCCGTGGCGCATGGTGCTGGTCGCGTTCGCCGACTGTGTGCCGCGCGCGTCCAATCGGCTGACCCTCGATCGCGCCAAGACCGATGCCACCGGCCTCCCCGTGCTCAAAGTCGCCTTCGCGTTCGGCGATGAGGAGAATGCCGCGCTCGCGCAGGCCAAGGCCGACGCCGCGGAAATGCTGAAGGCCGCGGGCGGGCGAGTCATGATGGGCTTCGATCGGCCGGGGCCGGGCGGGACGGCGATCCACGAGATGGGCGGCGCGCGCATGGGGCATGATCCCCGGACGTCGGTGCTGAACAAGTGGAGCCAATCGCACGACGTGGCGAACCTGTTCGTGACCGACGGGGCGCAAATGAGCTCGACGGCGTGCCAGAATCCCTCGCTGACCTACATGGCCCTGACCGCGCGCGCCTGCGAGGCTGCAGTGAAGATGTTGAAGGAAGGCGCGATTTGATCAAGTCGGCTCCGGTTGCCGCAACACCGGAACCAGATACGATTTCCGACCGGCACAGGTCGCTCGCTTTCTTCACGCTGATCATCGCCCTGGTGCTCGAGATCGTCGACATGACGATAGTCAACACCGCGCTTCCCTCGATTCAGCGCAGCTTTTCCGGCTCCGCCGCCCAGGCGCAATGGGTGGTCGCGGGCTATTCATTGAGCTTTGCGGTGCTGCTGATCCTGGGCGGGCGGCTCGGCGACCTGTTCGGTTGTCGCGCGATGTTCCTGCTCGGCGTCGCCGGCTTCACGCTGGCGTCGCTCCTATGCGGCGCTGCCGCCAATGCCGACCAGCTCGTCGCGGCGCGCGTGTTTCAGGGCGCTTCGGGCGCGATCATGGGGCCGCAAGTCCTCTCCCTGATCCAAATCCTGTACGCACCGATCGAACGGATCGGCCGGCTTGCCTGGTTCGGGGTGATCGGCGGTCTTTCGGCGATCGCCGGGCCGATCCTGGGCGGCATGCTGATCGCGCTCGATCTGTTCGGGCTCGGCTGGCGCGCTGTTTTCCTGATCAACGTCCCGATCGGACTGGCCGCCATCGCCGCGGCGCTATGGCTTCTTCCGCAGACCGAGCGGCATCGCGAGGGCGGACTCGACTTCCGCGGCACGCTGGCGTTCGGCGGCGCCTTGGCTGCGCTGCTCTTTCCGCTCGTACGCGGTGACCGTGTCGGCTGGGGGCTGGATGCCTGGCTGTGCCTCGCGGCCTCCTTCCTGCTCGCCGCCATCGGGTGGATCGGGTTGAAGCGACGCGCCGCGACGGGGCGGGCGGTGTTGTTCGATCCGGCGCTGCTGGCCAATCGGTCTTTTCGGCACGGCTTGGAGATCGCGCTCGGCTTTGCCGCGGCGAATACGGGATTCCTGTTCATCTTCGCGCTCGCCCTGCAGCAACGGCGCGGTCTGGACCCGTTCGAGGCCGGGCTCGTGCACATTCCGTTCAGCGCCGGCGTCATGTTCGGGATCAGCTTCATTGGCCGCCGCTATCTGGTTCGCGCCGGACGCAAATTGCTGCTCGTCGGCATCGCACTGCTGCTGCTGTGCTGCACCTCCCTGCTCGGCGCAATTGCTGCCGATCCGGTCGTTCCGATTGCGCCGCTGGTGCCCTTGCTGGTCGCCGCCGGAGTCGGCATGGGCATGGTCTCGGGGCCAATGGGCCCGGTGGTGCTGGCGCGCGTCGAGCGTCGCCATGCCGGCGCGGCGAGCGGGCTACTCAAGACCGTGCAGCAGACAGGTGCGGCGATCGGCGTGGCGATGTTGGGCAGCGCCTATTTCGCGCCGGGCAGGGGATCCGCTGCTGGAATCCACGCTGCACTGCTGCTCGACGCAGTGCTGCTTCTGGTCTGTGCCGGTTGCGTTCTGCGGCTGCCGCGCGAACTCTTTCCCCGCGAGGGAACGCGAGGCCCCACGCCCTGATGACACGGCTGGCTGTGCTGCTCAGCGCATCTGATGTCGGCGTGCCGGGTCAGGACTTCCCCGCGACTCGCAACCGAGACGCGGGGCATAGACCTTAATCGGCGTACACCGTTCCCCACACCTGCTCGGCGACTTCGAGCACCAGGCGCATCTTTGCTGCCTGTTGCTCGACTGCGATGTCGTTGCCATGCACGGTCGAAGAGAAGCCGCATTGCGGCGACAGCGCCATCTGCTCGACCGGCATGAACTTGGCGGCCTCGTCGATGCGGCGCAGGATCTCGTCCTTGGTCTCGAGCTCGCCGAGCTTGGTGGTGATCAGTCCGAGCACCACCGTCTTACCCTTCGGCACAAAGCGCAGCGGCGCGAAGTCGCCCGAGCGCGGATCGTCATATTCGAGGAAGAAGGCGTCGATGTCGAGCTCGTTGAACATCACTTCGGCCACTGGCTCGTAGCCGCCCTCGGCGGCCCAGCTCGAGCGGAAGTTGCCGCGGCACAGATGCACGCCGGTGACCATGTCGGCCGGCTTCTCGGCGATCGCGCTGTTGATTAGCGAGGCATAGAGGCGCGGCGCGTCGTCGGGGTCGAGCCCGCGCTTGCGCGCATTTTCGCGCTGCTTGTCGTCGCACAGATAGGCGAGGTTGGTGTCGTCGAGCTGGAGGAACTTGAGTCCCGCATCGCCGAGCTGCTTCACTTCCTCGCGATAGGCGGCGCCTACGTCGGCGAAGAACTCCGCCATGTCGGGATAGACGTCCTCGCTGATGCCTTCGCGGCCCGCGCGGAAGTGCAGCATCGTCGGCGACGGGATGGTGACTTTCGGCGTCTCGCTGGTCACGGACTTGAGGAACTCGAAATCGGCGAGCTGGATCGGCTTGGCGTGCTTCACCTTGCCGGTGACGACCATCTTCGGCGGCGCGAAGTTCACGTCCTTGCCCTGCGCGTGCTTGAACGCGACTTCCATCCCGCCATGCTCCTCGATGCCGTCGAGCTGGAGCAGGAAGTCGGTGTGGAAAAACGTCCGCCGGAACTCGCCGTCGGTGATCGCCTTGAGGCCCAGATCTTCCTGGAACTTGACCACGTTGGTGATTGCGTCGTCTTCGACCGCGCGCAGCCCGGCGGCATCGAGCGTGCCATCGGCGAATGCCTGGCGGGCATCGAGCAGCGCCTTGGGGCGCAGGAAACTGCCGACGTGATCGGCCTTGAACGGCGGTTTATGGGACATGGCAACTCTCCAGCGATACGGGTGCGCGGGCTCCTATGCCGCAACACATACGAATTGCCAATAGCGATATAAAGAAGTCTTTATATCTTTATATCGCAGATCTCTCCCGCGAACGGACACATGGCAAAGAGAGGTTTTGCACCGCCCGCCATGTCGCGCTAGGCGCTGCGAAGGAACGTCAGGGCGGCCGGCGTTGAAGGTCGACCACCTTCCTCCCCCTTGACGGGGGAGGATAGTGCAGCTTGCGAGCTCGCTCGCTAGCGGAGCTTGGAGAGGGGTGTCAGGCCGATCATGCCCCCGGCATGATCTAAGAGCCGCGGGGCGGCTCCTACCTGACACTCGCGCCCATAGCGCGCGCGGTGCGAAGCACCGCTTCCCCCTCTCTAAGCTTTGCTAGCGCAGCAAGCTGCCAAGCAAAGCTATTCCCTCCCGCAAGGGGAGAGAAAGGGGGTCAAACGCGCCAGTCTGCGAAAAGGAGAGGGAAGTTGCCATGATCGACGTCGCCAAGGTCAAAGCCATCGACGTCCACGTCCACGCCGAGGTCTCGTGCCACGACCCCGAGGATCCGGTGATGGCCCAGTTCTTCGATGCCGCCAGCGCCTATTTCAAGGCGCCGCGCGAGCGTCCGAAGATCCCCGAAATCATCGACTTCTATCGCGAGCGGGAGATCGCCTTCTGCCTGTTCACGGTCGACTGCGAAAGCGCGGTCGGCGCCAAACGCGTCTCCAACTACGAGATCGCCGAACTGGCAGCCGACCATGCCGACATCGTCATTCCCTTCGCATCGATCGATCCGCACAAGGGCAGGATGGGCGCGCGAGAGGCGCGTGACCTCATCGAGAATTATGGAGTCAAAGGGTTCAAGTTCCACCATCTGATCCAGGGCATCCACCCCTCGGACCGCACCGGGTACCCGATCTACGAAGTGATCGCGCACTATAAGCTGCCGGCGATCTTCCACACCGGCCATAGCGGCATGGGCACCGGCATGCGCGGCGGCGGGGGCATCCGCCTCAAATATGGTCAGCCGATGCTGGTCGACGATGCCGCGTCCGACTTCCCCGACATGAAGTTCATCCTCGCACACCCGAGCTGGCCATGGACCGACGAGAGCCTGTCGATGGCGCTGCACAAGGACAATGTGTTCATCGATCTCTCGGGCTGGAGCCCCAAATATTTCCCGCCGCAGATCATCACTTACGCCAACACCCAGCTCAAACATAAGATGATGTTCGGCAGCGACTTCCCGCTGATCACGCCGGAAAAGTGGATCGCGGCGGCGCAGGTGGCGGGATTCAAGGAAGAGGTCCTGCCGCTGATCCTCAAGGACAATGCGGTACGGGTGCTGGGCCTGGGCTGACGGCGTCGCCGCGTCTCGTGGAACGATGATCCCGATCCAGGCCACGTTGACGCCGCCATTTGTCGGACTAATCGTGGACGCGCATTGTGGAGGTGCGCATGGTGACGAAGCTCGGATTGGCTGTTCTGGCGCTACTGGCGACATGGTCCGGAGGCGCGCCCGCGTTGGCCGGCCAGGCGAATCCCGTCCCCGGCTCCAACCCGATCTTCCGCGACAAGTTCACGGCCGATCCCGCGCCGCTCGTCGTGGGCGATCGCCTTTACGTCTACGTCGACCATGATGAGGCGCGCGACGGCGAGATGTTCAACATGCATGAATGGCTCGTCTATTCGACGACCGACATGAAGAGCTGGAAATCCTATCCACCCATCCTCCAGATCGCCGATCTCAAATGGGCCAAGAAAGACGCCTGGGCGCCCCAAGCTGTGCAAAAGAACGGAAAATTTTACCTGTACGTTCCGGTCGAGCACGATGACACCCATCCCGGCAAGGCGATCGGCGTCGCCGTATCGGACAAGCCGACCGGGCCTTTCGTCGATGCCCGCGGTTCCGCCCTGATCACCAACCAGATGACGCCCAAGGGCACGCACAGCTGGGAGGATATCGATCCGACGGTGCTGACCGACAGCGACGGGACGAGCTGGATCGCCTGGGGCAACCGGCAATGCTACATCGCCAGGCTCAAGCCCAACATGATCGAGCTCGACGGCCCGATCACCGAGATCACGCCGCCCCATTATGTCGAGGGGCCGTGGCTGCACAAACGCGGCAACCTCTATTACCTGACCTACGCTTCGATGGACCCGAGCAAAGGCCAGAAGGATGAGCATGTCTCCTATGCCACTGCGCCCGCGATCACCGGTCCCTGGACCTACCGCGGCGAACTCACCGGCCAGGCCAAGGACAGCTTCACCATCCATCCCGGCATCGCCCAGTTCAAAGGCAAATGGTATCTGTTCCTGCACAACGCGGCGCTGACGATCGGCGACCAGAAGGGCGCGCTCGGCCGTCGATCGGTGACGGTCGAGCACCTCGACTATAATCCTGACGGCACGATGAAACCGGTCGTCCAGACCGATGCGGGTGTATCGGTGCCGGCGAAATAGCCGGAGCGACGATTGCGGAGCGCGCGATCGTAGCGGTTCCATCGCATGCAGGTGCGAGGCAGCCAGTAATTCTGACCCTGGACGTTTTTCCGTCGCACCACACCCACATGCCGGCCGAGGTCGATTATGATCCCGGTGCGCGGACCGCGCCGGTCGAGTCGCGCGACGCCAGAGGGAGGATGCGATGCAGACCCGGATCGATGAAATCGCCGATGGCATCTATCGGCTGTCGACCTTCGTGCCCGGCGTCGCGCCGCCGGCGGGCTTCACTTTCAACCAGATCCTCGTGCTCGGCAACGAGCCGCTGCTGTTCCACACCGGTCCCCGCCAGATGTTCGAGAGCGTGCGCGCGGCGATGGCGCGCGTGATGCCGCCCGAGCAGTTGCGGTGGGTGAGCTTCGGCCATGTCGAGGCGGACGAAAGCGGTGCGCTCAACGAATGGCTAACGGTTGCGCCGCACGCCCAGGCGATGCAGGGCAAGACCTGCTGCATGGTGTCGCTGAACGACATGGCCATCCGCCCGCCACGCGCGCTCGACGACGGCGAAGTGATCGATCTCGGCGGCAAGCGCATCCGCTTCCTCGATACCCCGCACACGCCGCATGGTTGGGATGCGGCGCTGCTCTACGAGGAAACCACCGGCACCTTGCTGTGCGGCGACCTGTTCACGCAAGTCGGCAACGATGCGGTGCTGACCGACCGTGAGATCGTCGGTCCGGCGATCGCGACCGAGGACATGTTCAAGAGCTCGTCGCTGCATCCGGCAATGGGGTCGACCATTCGCAAGCTCGCCGATCTCGCGCCGCGCACGCTCGCGCTGATGCACGGGCCATCGTTCCAGGAGGATTGTGCGGCGGCATTGGTTGCACTGGGGGAGGATTATGATCGCCGTGCGCGTGCGGGATTGGAGCTGCAAACTGCGTGACAGCGAAATGCTGGCCGCAAGAGGGGACGCTTAACCGCTCGGGACCACGGCCTCGCGGTATCAGCTTCGATCAAGAGATCGCACGCACCGACGACATGAAAGCTGAACGCGCCACGCTGACCCTTTGGCGCGGGTGACGATCCCGGCGCCACATAGATGCTAAATCGCGCCATTACCGCTGGAGTCAGGCCTGGATTCGGCTCGAAGCAATGCCACGGGCGTTTGATGGCCGAGCGTGCTCAAGATGGTCTGGAAACGCGGCTCCCGGCTCAAATGTTTGAATGCGGGATCGACAGCGAGGGCACTGATCGGCTGGGCGCGTTCGACAAGGGCAGTCTCGAGCCAATCCAGCGCGCCGCTAACGTCATTCTGCGCCGCGTAGATCGTGGCGATATCGAAGGCGGAAACATAGCGATGGCGCCGCTCCGCGAGGAGTCGGTCCAGATACACCTTCGACTCCGCATGTTTTCCCGCGAGAGCGAGCGCCGCCGGGACGTCGGCAGCGCTGCCGATCGTCGCTCCGATGCGCCTGTCGAATAGCTGAAGTGCGCGATCGACATCGCCCAGACGCATGCAGCTGCGCCCGAGAACGGACTGGGCGTGTGCGAACTGCGGGGCGAGTTCGAGTGTTGCCTCTGCCTGCAGGATCGCCTTGTCATAAGCCCCCGCATAATAATGGCCCATCGCGATGTTGGCGCTGATATTCGCGGCCAAGGGTTCGATGGCCTGGGCACGGCGGAGGACATCGAATGCGTCCTCGAACTTGCCGGCGCAAAGCGCCTGCAGGCCCATATAGTGAAGCGCGACCAGGCAATGGGAGTCGAGGTCCAAGGCTCGTCGATAGCAGGCATCGGCGGCCGCGAAGTCGAGTTCGAACATGGTGTAGACATGGCCCAATTGCGCATGGGCGTCGGCCAGGGTCGCGTCGGCGGCCAAGGCTGCCAATGCCGCAGCACGCGCTCGCGGAAATACCTCCAGCGGCGGCGCCAGCCCGAAAACGCCCAGAAGCGCGTAACCAGCCGCGACGCAGGCCTGGGCCAAGGCAAATTGCGGGTCGATCCGCACTGCTTCTTCGAGCTGCTCCAGGCCGCGCTGGAGTGTTGCGCCGCCCGGCCTGGTCAACGCCGACCACCCCGATACATAGAGTTGACTTGCCAGCGCGCTAGCGCTCAGCCGACGCGGCGGAGTGCCGCGTTCGCGAACCTGCGCAGCCGCGATGTCAGCTACGAACCGGTAGCCGCGCCTGGCCTCGGTAACGATGAATCGATTGTCGTTGGGGCCCTCGCCGAGGGCTTTGCGGATGGTAGAGATGCATTTGGCCAGGCTGTTGTCCTCGACCGTCACGCCCTCCCAGACCACCGCAAGCAGTTCCTCCTTGGACGCGAGGACACCGGGGCGCGCTGCAAGATAAAGCAATGCGTCCATGGGGCGGCCCGTGAGACGGCTTACCTCGCCGGTGGTCCGCGTCACGAGCTGTCGCCGGCGGAGATCGAGCATGAAATCGCCGAATGCGAGAATTGCAGTCTCAGCGGTTTGCATCTCAGATTTCATGGTTTTTCACGCAACGGGCTCGCGCAGGAGGTTTAAGCATGCACCCGCAGAGTGTCGAGCCGTTCGGCGCGGCAAGGCACCGCTCGCACGCAGCGTTGGGGAGTCGGTTCAAAGTGGTGGGATTAGTCGACATGGAGACATCGAGACACGCTTCGGACGGCCGCAGACCGGCGACCATGGCCGTGGCGGCAGCGGGCTTCTTCCTCTATTTCGTGCTGGCCCTGTTGCTGATGCATGTCGTCCAACCGGACTATACGATCACGGACCACATGATCAGCGACTATGCCGTGGGTCGATACGGTTGGATCATGACGACGGCATTTGTGTCGCTATCGTTGGGCTGTCTGGCACTGGCAATGGGACTGTTTCAGGAAGGTCCGAGATCATGGCTGGCCAGGATCGGCGCGGGCTTGTTGTTGGTGGCCTTTTTGGGCCTGATTGTCACGGCGCTCTTTCCGACCGACCTTGAAACCGCTCCGACTACCCGTACGGGCAACATCCACACGCTCAGCTTTCTCGTAAATGTCGTGAGTATCTGCGCTTCGACACTCTGCTTGGCCCTCAGCTATGGCGGCAGCCCGCGCTGGCATCGGCGCCGAACGCCCGCGCTTGTCCTGGCCGGACTCTTGATTGTCGCCTTCGTAGCGCAGTTCATGACGCTACACCCCGGCGCGCCTTACGGGATCACGAACCGGTTATTCGTCGCGGTCCTGATGGCGTGGCTTATTTCGAACAGCCTATGGCTCAAGTCTGCCGGATCGAACGCGCATGCCGTTAACGCGGGATGAGAGTCGCTCTGTCGCTGTTCGGTCGGCACCGCCGGATGCCGCCTCGCCCAAGACTGGACTCGCGCGAATTGCCGTCGGTGCTGGCACCAGGGGCGATTGCCGAAGCGGATTCACGCGAACCTTTGACCCACGTCTGGTGGTGCGGTCGGTTTTGGGGCGGTCACAATGACGAGCCGTGAACGAGCAACCAGGGCATTTCTGTGGCTGGCAGTATTGGTCGGCGGGCCCCTGGTCGGTGCAAAACTGTTCGACCTGCTTGTTCTTGCCGGCGCTTGGGCGGGGCATCCGCCGCAATCGCTGGCCATGATGCCCTATGGCAAGGCCTGGCCAGTCGACACCGGCGCATTTTTCATCCCATTCTCCGCGGCAATGCTCATCGCTGGGTTCGGCGCACTGACGGCGGGATGGCGAACGCCATGGCATTATCGCTGGCTGTTGTGCATCCCTTCGATCGGCGTGTTCGGACTGTTGCTGCTTACCGTCGTCAGCTTTTGGCCGATGAATGCGGCGCTCTATTACCACGACGTGCACTCGGCGAGAGATACGATCACCGATGCGGAATCGATTGTCATGGCCGCACGGTGGATCGAGCTCGACTGGCTCCGTCTGGTCGGTGCAACGGCCGCTTTCGTAGCCGCCCTGCGCGCACTTATCTTGCCTTGGCCCGGTACGGTGACGACCAAAGATCCGATAATCGTTCGGTGGTTATCGACCTTGGCGCTTGCCGGTGTCGCTGCGTTCGTTCTCTGGTTCGTCGTGCACGTCTAGGCTGCCTGTAAGCGGCAGTAATGCCGCTGATCGAAGCCATGGACGAAATCGGCAAGTCTTGAGCTAAATGCGCATAAGAGATGGGGACTGTTCCTTTCCCTGTTACGCCTACCGAACCGCATCGGCCCCGCCAAAGCCTGTCGGCTTGCAAAGTAGGAGAATCCATAGGATGTGACGGAGATGGAACAATACGAGAACGAAACCGTGCCTGTCACACGAAAATCGGTCCTCGCCATGTGCCCTTGTGCCGGAGGGTCGAGCGAATGAATGGCAACCGTCAAGTTCGTCAACTTCGTTGGATTTGAGAACCGGTCTCGGCGCCGCGCTCCGATTGCGCCGAGGGGTAGTACCACTACCCTTGCAGACCGCCGCTCCCGAGGGCATTTCGCCCCGCGACAACCCGTTCCGACAAGGAGAGGGCGTTTCGCCCGCGCATGACCTATCCCGAACTCTATATGGCGATCGACGGCGAGCGTGTGACGGCCGGCAGCCGCCGCACGCACAAGGTGCTCAACCCCGCGACCGGCGAGACGCTCGCCGAGTTGCCGCTTGCTGACGCCGCCGATCTCGACCGCGCGCTCGACGCCGCCGCGCGTGGGTTCAAGCAGTGGCGCAACACGCCGGCCGCGCAGCGCGCCGCCGTACTGATCGGCGCCGCCCGGCTGCTCGACGAGCGCGCCGAGATGATCGCGCGCGTCGCGACCACAGAGCAAGGCAAGACGCTGGCCGAGACCCGAGTCGAGGTCCATGTCGTTTCCGCGCTGTTCCAATTCTACGCCGCCGAATGCCAGCGCCTCTACGGCCGCGAGCTGGTGCGCCCCGCGGGGCTGCGCTCGGTCGTGCGGCACGAGCCGGTCGGGCCGGTCGCGGCGTTCGCGCCGTGGAACTTCCCGCTCGGCAATCCCGGCCGCAAGCTCGGTGCGCCGATCGCCGCGGGCTGCTCGGTGATCCTCAAGTCGGCCGAGGAGACGCCGGCGTCGGCGCTGCTGATCCTCGAGGCGCTGTACGATGCCGGGCTGCCCAAGCAGGTCGCGCAGGCCGTGTTCGGCGTGCCCGACGAAGTCTCGCGCCACCTGCTTGCCTCGCCGATCATCCGCAAGCTCAGCTTCACGGGCTCGACCACCGTCGGCAAGCATCTCGCCAAGCTCGCTGCCGACGACATGAAGCGCACCACGATGGAACTCGGCGGCCACGGCCCGGTGCTGGTGTTCGACGACGTCGATGTCGACCGCGTGCTCAACACCGTGGTCGGGCAGAAATACCGCAATGCCGGCCAGGTCTGCGTCTCGCCGACGCGCTTCATCGTCCAGGAGGACGTCTACGAGAAACTGCGCGACGGGTTCGCCGAGCGCGCCGGGCGGCTTAAGGTCGGCCCCGGCCTCGAGGAAGGCGTGCAGATGGGGCCGATGGCCAACGCCCGCCGCCCCGAGGCGATCGACAAGATGCTCGCCGACGCCCAGGAAAAAGGCGCCAAGCTGCATGCCGGCGGGCGCCGGCTCGGCAACCAGGGCTTTTTCTATGCCCCCTCGGTGATTTCCGAAGTGCCGCTCGATGCGACGATCATGAACGAGGAGCCGTTCGGTCCGGTCGCGATCTTCAACCCGTTCGCCAAGGAGGAGGAGATGATCGAGGAAGCCAATCGGCTGCCCTATGGCCTTGCCGCCTTCGCCTGGACCAACGACGCCGCGCGCCAGCGCCGCATCGCGCGCGACATCGAAACGGGCATGCTCGGGATCAACACCAACATGATCGCTGCGGCGGATTCGCCGTTCGGCGGCGTGAAATGGTCGGGCCACGGCTCCGAGGATGGGACCGAGGGGCTGATGGCGTGCCTGGTGACCAAGGCGGTGCACGAGGCATAGCGTTAAACAATAACCGTCATCCCCGCGAAAGCGGGGATCCAGGGCCACGAGCCGAACGGCCAGCTGCTCTGGGTCCCCGCTTTCGCGGGGATGACGGGAAACAATGATAAGCGGAAGATCAGGAAGAGGGCAGACATGACGCACGAACTCAAGACCGGCGGCGATCGCGGCTATCTGCGTATTGCGACGGAGGAAGCCTTTGCCACCCAGGAGCAGATCGACGGCATTCTGCAACTGGTCAAGGACGGCAAGGCCGACAAGGGCACCACGTCGTTATGGGGTTTCTACGGCACGTCGCCGTCCGAACGCACCACTTTCATCCGTGACCGGCTGCTTGATCTCGACGGCCCACGCATCCAGTCGATGGACGAGACCGGCATCGACGTCGCGATCCTCTCGCTGACCGCGCCGGGCGTGCAGGTGTTCGAGGCTGACGTCGCCAAGCCGATGGTTCGCCGCGCCAACGATCATCTCAAGGCCGCGGTCGAGCGCTATCCGACCCGCTATGTCGGCATGACCTCGATCGCGCCGCAGGATCCTGAATGGTCGGCCGAGGAGATCCGGCGCGGCGCGACCGAGCTCGGCTTCAAGGGCGTGATGGTCAACAGCCACACGCAGGGCGAATATCTCGACGAGCCCAAGTTCGACCCGATCTTCCGCGCGCTCGCCGATGTCGGCCAGCCGCTCTACATCCATCCCCAGTCGCCGCCCGACGCGATGATCGGTCCGATGCTCGAGGCCGGGCTCGACGGCGCGGTGTTTGGGTTCGGCGTCGAAGTCGCGATGCACCTGCTCAAGCTGATGACGACCGGCATCTTCGATCGCTATCCCAGCCTGCAGATCTGCGTCGGCCATGGGGCCGAGGCCGTGCCCTATTGGCTCTATCGCACCAACTACATGCATCTGGCGGGCGTGCGGTCGAAGCGCTATCCCAGGCTCCAGCCGCTGAAGAAGGATCTCTTCGCCTATGTGCGCGAGAACGTGATCGGAACGACGAGCGGCATGCCGTTCGAGCCGGCGATCAAGCTGATGCTCGAGGTCATGGGAGAGGACCGCGTGATGTACGCGATGGACTATCCGTACCAATACGTCGCCGATGAAGTGCGCATCCATGATCTGCTCGACATCCCCGACGCGACCAAGAAGAAGCTGATGCAGACCAACGCCGAACGGGTGTTCAACCTGTGATCGATGGCGAGGATCGCGCTCCTCCGGTACTCGGGGGCCGCCTCGCCTGGACCGCCCTGATCCTCGTCGGCGCCACGCAGGCGCTGTCGATGGTCGATCGCCAGATCCTCTCGATCCTGCTGCCGAAGATCAAGGCGGACCTGCATGTGCAGGACGCCGAGATGGGGCTGCTCTACGGTACGGTCTTCGCCTTCTTTTATGCGGTCTTCTCGCTGCCGCTCGGGCGACTCGCCGACGGCTGGGTACGCCGGAAGCTGCTGTCGCTCGCGATTCTTGGTTGGTCGGCGGCGACGGCGCTCGCCGGCTTCGCCAACGGTTTCGGCCTGCTCATGATCTCGCGTCTCGGCGTTGGCATCGGCGAGGCGAGCGTCCAGCCGGCCGGCATGTCGCTGCTCACCGACCGCTTCCCGCGCCACCAGCGCGGACTGATCAGCGCGGGCTTTGCCGCGGCGCTCGCGCTCGGCCTCGGCGGCGCTTCGATGATCGGCGGGCCGACGGCCGAAGCCTGGGACAAGGCCTGGGCGGCGGGCGCGGCACCGCTGGGCTTTCGCGGCTGGCAAGTGGCGTTCATCGTCGTCGCGATTCCCGGGATCCTCCTGTCGTGGTTGCTGTGGCGCATGCCGGAACCGGTGCGCGGTGCTTCGGACGGCATCGTCGTGGCCGAGGATCCGGCCCCGTTCGGCGCCGCGCTGGGGACGCTCGGCTCGGTGCTGCCCGTCACTTGCTGGATCGGCTTCGCGCGGTTGCGCGCGTCGATCGGCATTTGGCTGGTCAACTTTGCCGCGCTGGCGGCGATCGTGGCGATCGTCGTTTTCATGGCGAACTGGACCAACGGCTTGCGGCCGGTGAACCCGATAGCAATCGCGGTTCTGGGCCACGGCTTCACCGGCAATGAGCTGCAATGGGGCGTCTCGGGGCTGGGCGCCTATGTGCTGCTCAACTGGATGCAGTCGCTCAAGCTCGCCAATCCGCCGACCTATGCAGTGATCTGCAAGTCGCCGGCCTTGTGGTGCGTGATTGGGGTCGGGGCGTTTCAGTCGATCGTCAACTATGGCGTGATGGGCTTCACGCCCAGCTTCCTGATCACGCATTTCCATCAGAACGCCGGGCAGGTCGGGTTTCAGTTCGGTCTGATGAGTGCGCTGCTCGGGTTCATCGGGCCGCTGGTCGCGGGGCCGGTCGCCGACTGGGCGAACAAGAAGGTCCGCGGCGGCCGCCTATGGGTGACGCTGGTCGCGCTCGGCGTGTCGCCGTTCATCGCCTTCTTCGTCTATCGCGCGGCGACGCCCGAGGCTTTCTACATCGCGTTCGTGCCCTTCAGCCTAATCCTGACGATGTGGACCCCGGCGATCTACGCCACCTATCTCGACCTCGTGCTGCCGCGGATGCGCGGCGTCGTGATGAGCTTCTACATCCTCTCGATGACGATCGTCGGGCTGGGCTTCGGGCCGTACACGGTGGGCATGGTCAGCGACCTGAACGGCCACGACCTCGGCGCCGCGATCCTCAGCGTCTATTGGATCGGGCCGCTGATCGTTCTGCTGATCCTGCTCGGCATCTGGCGCCTGCCCAGGGACGAAGCGAGCATGCTCGCACGAGCGCGGGCGGCGGGGGAGCCAGTGTAATGATGATGTTGATCGCTCTGCCGCTTGCGCTCGCTACACCTGCTCCGAGCGATCCGACCAGCACACCGGTCCTGGTCGAAAATCCGGTGTCGGTTGAGGACGACTATCCTACGGACTCTTTCCGCGCGGGTGAGCAAGGATATGTCCTCTCAAGCGTTGTCGTAAGTCCCGAAGGCAAGGCGCTTCGCTGCGATACCACAGAGTCGACCGGCTATAAGCGACTTGACGATGCAACTTGTGCGGCTGTTCTTAAGCACGGGCGATTCAAACCAGCGCGGGATGCCGAAGGGAAACGCGTCCATGGCATATTCAATTTCTCATTCTTTTGGCTGAATCCGAACTACCCCTCTCAGATGGAAGCCGTGCAGAAGAGAGGGCGGCCGTTCATTCCAGACCTCGATATCACAGTTGCGAAGTTGCCTCAGAGCGAACCCGGCCCGGTGATCATCCGAGCAGCGGTCGTCGTCAGCGCCCAAGGTGAGGCACTCCATTGCGCGGCGCAGGGACCAGTTGCACTCCCGGCGCTGGCTAGCGTCGCGTGCCAAGAGGCG
>Ga0068859_100000444_pt1 | contig 41364 bp, 41 predicted proteins | sample KBSSwiS22_FD_66585 | JGI IMG/M metagenome (GOLD analysis project Ga0068859, IMG submission 66585) | Switchgrass rhizosphere microbial communities from Kellogg Biological Station, Michigan, USA - KBS Switchgrass S2-2 | ecosystem: Host-associated > Plants > Roots > Rhizosphere > Soil ... | reverse complement strand
TTTCTCTTGGTTACTTCTCTTTGGGCAAGCAAAGAGAAGTGACCCGTCCGCCAGGAGGGCGGACGGAAAAACACACGGATGTGTTTTCGTATGAGCGACAACACACCAAAAGCACCCTCACCCTACCCTCTCCCGCAAGCGGGAGAGGGGAAAACCCGGCAGGCCGGCTACAAAAAAAACGGCCGGCATCAAGCCGGCCGTTTCCCATCATCAACAAAACCAAAAATCAGAACGTATACCGAACCGTAACCAACACCGACCACCGCGACTGCGCGTTCGCATCTTCTTTCACGAACGCCTGCGGGTTGTAGTTTCCGTTGCGGGTCGGCAGCGCATAGATGTACTGGCCAGTCGCAGGATCGATGCCGCGGAAGTTGGCGAGGCTGCGACCGAAGCCGCCGGCGGTCGCGAACGGCACGTCATAGATCTGCCCCCAATCCTTGTTCAGCATGTTGCCGAAGTTGAGGATGTCGAAGCGGATCTCGCCCTTGTTGCCGGCGAAGAAGCCCGGGATTTCCTGACGGAAGCTCAGGTTGATCTGGTTGATCCACGGCGACGTCGCGCCGTTCTGGCCGGCGGGGCCGCCTTGATGATTGTTGAGGTAATCGTTGTTCTTGATGAACGCGTAGAACTGGTCGATGACCGACTGCGGTGTGCCGGCGACGAACTGGACCTGGCCGGGCTTCGGCACGAAGAACAGATCATTGCCGGACACGCCGTCGCCATTCGCGTCGTTGCCGAACGTGAAGCTGTACGGCTGGCCGGAGTGACCGTCGTAGAACGCGGACACGCTGGTCGCATAGTCGCCGAAGAAGTGGTGCTGCCAGGTCAACGAACCAAGCAGACGCGCCTTGATGTCGTAGTTCGAGCGATACGCGATGTCGTCGTTCGGATTGAACGCGGCTCGGCCGGAGAAGTTGGAGAACGCCTGGCTCGACGTGCCCGGATTCACTTCGGTCGCGCGGCCGAGCGTCATCGCGGCGCTGCCGGAAACGCCTTCGTCCTTGAACGGCGTTTGCAGGCTCAAGGTAAGGAAATTGGCCTCGCCTTTGTTGGTGTTGGTCAGGAACGTCGACTGTCCGCCGAACGCCGGATTCGATCCCGAGCGCTGCAAAGTCGTGTAGCCCTGCGGCTGGTTCGGGTTCGAGGTGTTGTTGGCCCAGAGGTTCGGATCAGTGCTGCCCCAGTAGCTGATGCGCCCGTCGGCCAGCACGCCGTTGCCCGGGCCGAGGTTGATCGCCTTGTAGTAAAGGCCGTTGATGACGTCGAGATGCGCGTACTCGGCGGTAGCGACAAGGCCCCACCACGGCAGCTCATGATCGTAGCCGATGGTCATCTTGAGCACGGTCGGCAGCTGGAAATCCGAATCGACCGTATCGACCGTCTGCAACGCGCTCGGCGCCGTGTTCGGCGGCTGCTGACCATGCGCATTGGGAATGAAGCAGCACCCGGATCCGGCCGAGAACGTCTGCACGAGAAGACCGTTGTTCGAGTACGGATTCGACAGCCACACGCCCGGCGTCACGCCTTCGCTGACGCCGATGCCGCCGCGCAGCTGGCTCTTGAGCTCGGTATCGAACGTGTAGTTGAACGACGCGCGCGGCTCGAGGATGTCGTTGTTGTTGATCGTGCCCTGGTTCGAATAGCCAAACGCCTGCGCGAACGCGGCGTTGTAGCCCGGCACGTCCGGCGTCGTCGGAATGTCCCAGCGGATGCCGTACTGGATCGAGAGCTGGCTGGTCGCCTGCCACGTATCCTGGATGAACAGGCCCCACTGATCCAGGCGCCAGTTCGCAGCGACGCTGTTGATGTCGCCGTTGGTCGGACGATAGAGGCTGAAGCTCGAATAGTTGCCGCTCTCGAAATCGTCGATGCTGGCGAACTGGTACGCGCCGAACTCGGTGCGGCCGAACAGGTTGAAATACATGTCGCGCTGGAAGTCCGCGCCGGCCTTGATCGTGTGATCGCCGAGGAACCAGCTGCCGGCGAAGAAGCCGTTGTAGGTCTTCACACCGAGCACATTGTAATGACGGAACTGGTCGGTGCCGAGGAACACCGACGGGTTCGTCGAGCTGCATCCGGTCGGATCGGTGCAGACCTGGATCTGCGGCTGATCGGCCAGCGTGTGCGAGACCGCGTCGTACTTCGAATACGAGAACGAGCCTTCGGTCGAGAACGAATCGGTCCAGTCGTCGTAAAGGTTCAGGACGTAGCTCTTGAGATCGCGCTGCTGCACGTACGAATAGCTCGACAAGCTCAGCGTGTTCGCGTTGAACGTCTGGATGATCGGCTGGTCGCTCTTCGTTTCGTTGTAGCGGAAGCTCGCGCGATGGCCGTCGGTGATGTTCCAGTCGAGCTTGCCGATGTAGAGCTTGTTGTCCTGGTTCGCATCCGACGCGCCGAGATTGCCGGGCGTCAAGCCGTAGCCGTTGGCGATCTGGATGATGCGGTTGATGTCGTCCTGGCTGATGTTGACGGTGTTCGATGCGTTCGAGCCGATCGGGCCGAACGCCGGGCCCGGCGCGAGCGTCTTGGCTTCTTCGTAACCCAAGAAGAAGAACAGCGTGTCCTTGATGATCGGGCCGCCGACGGTGGCACCGAAGGTCTTCTTCGCGTTGTAGCCGGTGAAATCGCTCGGCTCGTCGCTGGTGAGGTCTTTCGCGTTGGTGTACGCGTAGTAGACATCGCCGTGGAAATCGTTCGTGCCGGATTTCGTGACGATGTTGACGTTGGCGCCGACCGAACGCTTGTTGGTGACGTCGAAGTTCATCGTCGAGAGGTTGTATTCCTCGATCGCGTCGAACGAGAGCGGCTGATTGAGCGCCGGCAGTCCGTTCGCTTCGAGACCGAACGAATCGTTGGTCGGCACGCCGTCGATCGTGATGTTGTTGTAGCGGCTGTTCTGGCCGAGCGCGGAGATCTCGCCGCGTGCGACGTTGGTCAGCGTGATGTGCGGATCGGTGCGCGCGATGTCCTGGATGGAGCGGTTCGGATTCGGGATGACCTTGAGCTCGCGCTGCGAGACGTTCGAGGAAAGTCCCTTGTTGTCCGGCTGGAACGTCGCGCCCGGCGATACGGCCGTGACGGTGACGCCGGCGAGTTCCTGCGCGGTGCTCGGCGCAACGGTGAGGTTGAGCGTCGTTTCCTCGGCGAGCTTCAAGTACACATCATCCTGCTCGCCTGCGCTGCCCGCGCCGGACGCTTTGACGTCGAACGGACCGCCCACGCGCAGACCCTGTGCGCTGTAGCGTCCTTCCGCATCCGTGACGACCGTGCGCGAAGTGCCCGAGGGAACGTGGATGATTTCCACCATCGCGCCGGCGACCGGCTTGCCGGCCGCATCGAGGATGCGACCGCTCAATGACGAGGACGTGTTCTGCGCATACGCCGTCGACATCGCCAGCACTGAACCGATTACCCACGGCAGAAGCCGCACCCGCAGTCGTTTATTCATGTCCATGCCCTTTCAGCTATCGGAGATCGTGCGAACACAAAAACGCCGCGCGCCCTGTCCCTAGTTGCGGAACGGTCGCTATCGGCGTCGCATTGACGCTAGGGAGGCGCGGAGAGAGTCACCCCATTCTTCGGTTCAGCCAACCGCAACCCTTAACTGCAGTTTAACAGTGACCGGTGACATTTTTGTAACGCCGATCTCACTTGCATCGTCCGCGCGGCGGAGCGCCGACGAGGCGCCCGGCCGAGCTCAACCGTAGGGGTTGCCCCCGCCGAGCTCGGCGAAAACGTTAGGCGCGAGGCGTGCGGGGAGCCGCGTTCTTCATGTAGCGCGCGCGTTTGGCGGCCTTGAGGAAATCGATGTCGAGCCGGACCAGGCCGTCGACGCAGCCGCCAAACGAAGGATCGACGCCGAAATCGAGGAAACGCACGCCCGCCGGCTCGCACAGATCCACGTACTGCCGGTACAGCATCGGGAGCTGCGCATCGAGTCCCGTCAAACGCTCGCGCAGGCGCGCGAGGCCCTCCGCCGGCGAGCGGCCGGCCCATTCGGCCAGCGCCGCGATTTCGACCTCGCGGGAGATGACAAACGGATTACGCGCGCGTGCCATCGAATCCCGGTCGGCGAAATAGTGGCGGTGGTAATGCGCGATCCATTCGCGCGCGGGACCCGGCAGCGCCGCAGTCAGGCTGACCGGTCCGAAGAGATAGCGCACGTCCGGCCGCACCGTCAGATACGCGCCGATGCCCTGCCAGAGATAGTCGAGGCTGCGCGAGCCCCAGTACGCTGGCTGCACGAAGCTGCGTCCGAGCTCGACCGCTTCGTGGAGGAATTCCGGCACGGGATTGGAATACTCGAACAGCGTCGACGAATAGAGACCTTCGGGACCGCGGCCGCGAAGAATGGTTTTCGCCTCGCCCAGGCGATACGCGCCGACGATCGCGAGCGCGTTCTCGTCCCACAGCACCAGATGCCGATAGTGGCCGTCGAAGCGATCGAGATCGCGCCGCGCGCCGGTGCCTTCGCCGACGCGGCGAAACGAAAGCTCGCGCAAGCGGCCGATCTCGCGCATCGCGGGACAATCCTGCTCGGCGTCGAGCAGCAAGATCGCCTTGCCGTCCTGCGTTTCGCCCAGGCGTTCTGCGCGGCGCAGCGCGCTGCGAACTGCGAGCGGCGATTCCGGATGCGCGACCGCGGCCGACGTCGGAAAGACGGTCGGACGCCGGCGCGCCAGGCGATAGACATGCCGACGCATGTGCGCCGCGACTTCGGTCGGCCCGAGGCCGCTCGCCGAAAGTGCGCGGCACGGCACCAGCTCGCCGATGTTGAATCCGATGCGCGCGTTCGCTGCGCCGAACATCTCGCGCGGCAGCAGCAGCGCCGCGAGCGGTTTGGCCAGCATCGAGACGCCGTAGAACATCGGCGAGTTCTGTGCGGCGATGTGCACCGGCAGCACCGGAGAATCGGTCTTCTGCGCGAGACGCGCGAAGCCCGGCGACCATTTCGGATCGCGCACGCCCATCGGGCGCATGCGAGAGACTTCGCCTGAGGGAAACACGATTAAAGCTTCATCGCGCTCGAGCGCGCGATACGCTTCGCGCGCTCCGCCGAGCGATTGGCCACCGAACACCGGCAGCGGCAGCAGCAACGGCGCGAGCGGCTGCAGCTGCATGAGGATGTCGTTGGCGAGAATCTTGACGTCGCGGCGCACCGATCCGATGAGATTCAGAAGCGCCAGCGCGTCCAGCGCGCCGAGCGGATGATTGGCGACGATGACGACGCGGCCTTCGACCGGAATGTTCTCGCGATCGGTATTGGCGACGTTGTAGCTGATGCGGAAATGATCGAGCACGCGCTCGACGAAATCGAAACCTTGATGCGGCGCGGCCGCGGCCAAAGTCGCGTTGAGGCGCTCCTCGCGCACGATCCGGCGCAGCAATTCCACCACCGGCTGCGCGAAGGCACGCGCGCGCCCCTCGGCAAGGTGCGGGAATTTTTCGTAGAAGCTGCGCTCGACGCTGATCACGGACGGATCTCCCCGATTGGCTGGATCACGCTAGCGAAGCAGTGTTACAGGGTTATGAGGAGCCGCCCAGTGCCTTGGGTCCGTCGCGAGGCGGAATCCGCTCACATCGCCACCTTCACATAAGCCATGACGCCGTCCAGAAACATCTGCACCGAGAGGGCCACCAGTAGCATTCCCATCAAGCGCTCCATCGCGATCAGGACGCTGGTGCCAAGGCAGCGGAAAAGATACGTCGACGACAAAAGAATCACCGCGGTCGCAAGCCAGGACACCGAGAGCGCCACGCTCCAGTCCACCGCGCGCCCCGGATTGCTGTTCGCCAGCAGCATCACCGCGGCCACGGCCGAAGGCCCCGCCACGCCCGGAATCGCCATCGGCACGATGAACGGCTCGCGCGCCGGATCGCCGCCGAAAATGCCGTCCTTCGGCGGAAAGATCATGCGCAAGCCGATCAGGAACAGCACGATCCCGCCGGCGATGCTCACTGACTCTTGCTTGAGCTGCAGCACGCGCAAAAGATATTGGCCGCCGAACAGGAACATGAACAGCACGACCAATGCGATCAGCAGCTCGCGCGCAAGCACCAGTTGACGACGCTCCGGCGCGACGTTGCGCAGAAGGCTCAAGAACAGCGGAATGTTGCCGAGCGGGTCCATGATCAGGAAGAGCAGGATTCCCGCGGACAACGTGCTCATGGAATTTTCCATCCCGCTCCCCGCGGCCGCTGCTATGAAATAACGCCGTCGCGCGCCGCGCGACCATCACTCCCCCTCTCCCGCTTGCGGGAGAGGGCGCGGGGTGAGGGCAATCTTGCGAAAGCCTCCCCCATCCGCCTTCGGCACCTTCCCCGCTACCGGGAGAAGGGAAAAGCTAGCCCCGCAAATCGAGAATCTTCCCGCGCATCGCCCCCGCATCCGCCCCCAGCAACCACACCGCGAATCGCGCCGCGTAATCGGGTTCCGGATGCATCAGCGTGTTCTCGCCATAGTACGCCGCACGCCGCAGCACGGTGCGCATCGGTCCCGGCAACAGCGCGTGCGTACGCACGCTCGAATTCTCGGTTTCCTCGTGCACGATCGACGCGAGACCCGCGAGCGCCTGCTTGGAAACGCCGTAACCGCCCCAGAACGCCTTGCCGATGCGCGCGGGATCGTCGAGCACGAATACGATGGCCGCGTCGCCCGATTTGCGCAGCAACGGAAGACACGCTTGCGTCAGAAGGAACGGCGCGGTCGCGTTGACTTGCTGCGCGCGTAGCCATTCCTCGGGTTTCTGTTGATCGAACGGCTGCAGTCCGTCGAAATGCGCGGCGGCGTGCACGATGCCGTCGAGACGACCGAACTCGCGCTCGATCGAAGCGGCGAGATCGGCGTAGTCGCGCGGACTCGCGCCGGCAAGATCCATTGGATACACGGCCGGCCGCGCACCGCCGGATTTTTCGATCTCGTCGTACAGCGCTTCGAGCGCGCGCACCTTGCGGCCGAGCAGCACAACGGTTGCGCCCGCGGCCGCCGCGGCGAGCGACGTCGCGCGACCCAGACCGCCGGTCGCGCCCGCGACGAGCACGACGCGATCGCGCAAAGATTCCGCAGCGGGCGGCATCGCGCCGTCCGCCATCGCGACGAGCTCCAGCATCGCCTCAGGCCTTCTGCGTGTCCTTGACCAGACGTTCGAGCTCGCCGGATTCGTAGAGCTCCATCGTGATGTCGCAACCGCCGATCAACTCACCGTGGATGAAGAGCTGCGGGAATGTCGGCCAGTTCGAATAGCGCGGCAGGTTGGCGCGCACTTCCGGATCTTCGAGCACGTTGACCGAATGGAAATCGGCGTTGACCGCTTTCAGCGCTTGCGCGGTGCGGCTCGAAAAACCGCACATCGGAAACTGTGGCGTGCCCTTCATGAAAAGCACGATCGGGTGCGAATTCAATGTCGACTTGATGCGTTCAACGACTTCCATGGAACTCTCGATTTCTCCGGCGCACGGCGCCACTGAACGCAATTCTACCAGTACGCGGACTCGGCGGTTCAGAAATCGGGACGCCCTGCTAGACTCGATGACCCCAAACCCCGGAGACGGAACGATGGCCATCGAACTTCCCCCGCTGCCCTGGGCGCGCGACGCGCTGGCTCCGCACATTTCAGCGGAGACGATCGACTACCACTACGGCAAGCATCATCAGACTTACGTCACCAACCTCAACAACCAGATCAAGGGCACCGAGTTCGAGAACATGGCGCTCGAGGACATCGTGCGCAAATCGTCCGGGGGCATGTTCAACAACGCCGCGCAAATCTGGAACCACACGTTCTACTGGAATTGCCTGTCGCCCAAGGGCGGCGGCGAGCCGAGCGGCCGCCTCGCCGACGCGGTCAACAAGGCGTTCGGCGGATTCGCGCAGTTCAAGGAAGAATTCACCAAACTCTCGATCGGCACGTTCGGATCCGGTTGGGGCTGGCTGGTGCAGCGCGCGGACGGCGGCCTTGGCCTCGTCAGCACGTCGAACGCGGGCACGCCGATCACCGGCAGCGATCGCCCGCTCCTGACTTGCGACGTGTGGGAACACGCGTACTACATCGACTATCGCAACGCGCGCCCGAAATATCTCGAGGCGTTCTGGAATCTCGTCAACTGGGATTTCGCGGCGAGCCAGATGTGATCGGGACCGTCCGCGACGACGCGGACGATCAGCGCGCGAGCGCGACGAGCACCGGTTCGATCTGCGCTTCGCGACCAAGCGCGCGCCCGATCCTTTCGAGGCGCGCGCTCAATTCCTGAGCGGAATTCGCGCACACCGTCGCGTGACCGACCTTGCGTCCGGCGCGCGGTTCCTTGCCGTAGTCGTGCCAGTGCGCGTCGGCTTCAGAGAGCAGCGGCAACGCATCCGGCAATTCGCCGATCCAATTGAGCATCACGCTCAAGCCGCGCGCGGACGTGTCGCCGAGCGGCAAGCCCAACACCGCGCGCAGGTGATTCTCGAACTGGCTGCAGACCGCGCCTTCGATCGTCCAGTGTCCCGAGTTGTGCACGCGCGGCGCGATCTCGTTGCCGAGGAGATCTCCGTCGCGATCGAACAACTCCAGCGCAAACGTGCCGACGTAGTCGAGACGCTCGGCGAGCGTGCGCGCATGCTCGATCGCGCGGCGTTCCAGATCTGCGCTGTCCGGCGCAGGCGCGAGGCTGGCCGCGAGAATGCCGCCGCCGTGCCAGTTCTGCGTCAGCGGATAGTGGCGGAACTCGCCGCCGCGCGAGCGCACCGCGATCACCGACACTTCGCGCTGGAACGCGACGAAGGCTTCGAGAATCAGCGGCGAGCTGCCGAGCGCGGCCCACGCCGCATCGGCATCGGCGATCGTGCGCAGCACGGCCTGGCCTTTGCCGTCGTAGCCGAGCCTGCGCGTTTTCAATACCGCGGGTAGCCCGACGAGATCGATCGCGCGCGACAGATCCTCGCGACTATCGACTGCGGCGAACGCCGGCGTGTCGAGTCCGATCTCGCGGAACAGCGTTTTCTCCGCAAGCCGATCCTGCGCGATCGCCAGCGCTTCGGGATTCGGAAACACGTGGGTGTGCGCGGTCAGCCATTGCGCAGTCTCGGCCGGCACGTTCTCGAAATCGAACGTGGCGACATCGACGCGACGCGCGAACTCGGCGAGCGCATCGAAATCGCGCCAGTCGGCCCTGAGCAACGGCGCGATCTGGCCCGCGCACGCATCGCTCGCGCTGTCGACGATGAGAAACCGATGGCCAAGCTCGGCGCCCGCCATGACGAGCATGCGCGCAAGCTGACCGCCGCCGAGAATGCCTATCGTCGACATGCGAAGGATTCCATTTCTCCCCTCCCACTCGCGGGAGGGAAACCCATTCCCCCTCTCGCACTCGCGGGAAGGAAACCCATTTCCCCTCTCCCGCTTGCGGGAGAGGGCAGGGTGAGGGCGCTCTTCGCATCGCCCGACACGGAAAACAAAATTGCTCGCGCCAAACGCGACCACGCAGAAACGGCTTTCATATCAACCCTGCCGCGGATCCGGATGATCGAGCACGTTCTGCGACTGCGTCTTGCGGAACGCATCGACGCGCTCGGCGAGCGCGGTGTCGGTCGTCGCGAGGATCGACGCGGCGAGAATCGCCGCATTGATCGCGCCCGCCCGTCCGATCGCCAGCGTCGCGACCGGAATCCCGGCCGGCATCTGCACGATCGACAGCAGCGAATCGAGCCCGTTGAGCGCGTGCGATTGCACCGGCACGCCGAGCACGGGGAGGCGCGTCTTCGCCGCGAGCATGCCCGGCAGATGCGCAGCGCCGCCGGCGCCGGCGATGATCACGGCAAGTCCGCGCTCGATCGCGCTCTCGGCATAGGCGAAAAGAAGATCGGGCGTGCGATGCGCGGAGACGACGCGCACTTCGTGGGCGATGCCGAAGTCGGTCAGCGTCGCAGCGGCGTGCTGCAGCGTGTCCCAGTCCGATTTGGAGCCCATCACCAGGCCGACGCGAGGACGTTCTGCTCGAGGCTCGCTCATGGAGGGTGCGCGGCAAAACGAGTATTGTACGCGCAAATCCGCGGCGTCCAAGACATCGGCGCAGGCGCGGGACGGCGGCGATGTCCGCCCTCGTTGAGAATCGATTCGATGGACAAGCGCTTGCTCGATATTCTCGTCTGCCCGGTGACGCGCACGCCCGTTCGCCCGCTCTCCGCGAGCGAACTTGAAGCCCTGAACCGGGCGATCGTGGCGGGCTCGATCCGCAATGAAGCCGGTGCCTCTTTGAGCACGAGGGCCGCTGCGGGCCTTGTGACGCGAGACGGCCGGACCATCTATAGGATCGAGGACGATATCCCGGTCATGCTCGGGGACGAGGCGATCGCCACGTCACAAATCCAAGACTTTCCCAAGCCTTGACCCGCATCTGGGCGGTTTTCGTAACGGAAAACGTGACGAAAATCACGCGGCCTTAACGATCTTTACCTATGATTCTTGAACGAGGTTCAACGACTCGTTGAGCGGGGATCGCACAGCGAGGATGGAGCCGGATGACCGCCGCCAAGGACACCCCCACCCCTGCCGACCCTAAAGTGGTCGATCTGCAGCAACGGCAGTCGTCTGCCGGTGGCGGCGATCGTTTGGGCGAATTGCTCAAGCTCGTCCGCGGCATCTCCCAGAAACGCATCAACGGACTCGTCTCGACTCTGTTCGAGAACGTCGACGATGCGCTGTTCGATCTCGCCGAGCGCGCCGGCAGCAATGCGATCCAAACCGAATACTTCGACGGCATGCGCGAGGTGCGCAAGAAGCGCCAGCTCGTCGAGCGCCTCTTCCAGGAACAGGCGTCGAAAAATTTCGGCGAGTTCGCCGAAGGCAAGCTGAAACCGGTCAAGCCCGAAGTCGCGCCGCAAGGCAGCGCCGGACTTTCGCTGGTCGACGATCAAGAGCTCGAAGAATCGCTCGCCGTCACCAGCATGGTCGCCAAGGCCGAAAACCGGTTGCAGCGTTCGCTGTATCAGGTCAACCAGCGCCTCGGCGTCATCATCGGCGGCGGCAAGGTCGAAGATGCCAACAATCCGATCGGACCCGCCGTGCTCGGCCACGCGTTCCGCACGGCGGTGCGCGAGTTCCAGGTCAACGTCCAGGTCAAGCTGATCGTCTACAAGCTGTTCGACCGCTACGTGATGGCGGGCCTCGACGGCTTGTACGAAGAGGTCAACATCGAGCTGATCCGCGCCGGCGTGCTGCCGCAGATTCGCCATGTGCTGCCGCAAGGATCGCGTCCGATGCCGCCGCCGTCCGCGGGCGGCATGCACGTGCCGGGCGGGATGATGCACCCGGGCGGCGATCGCGCCATGCCCGGCGGCGCCGGCGGCTACTACGATCCGGCCGCAGCGGAGCTGCAGGCAGAGCTTTACTCGACGCTGCGCTCGCTGCTGGCAAATCGTCACGGACACGCCACCGGCGGTGAATACGTCGCAGGCGGCGGCGGTGTCGGCGGCGGCGCGGGCTTGAGCCCGACCGAGCTTCTCAGCGCGCTGACGATCCTGCAGAACCAGACCACGTCGACGCAGTCGCGTTACGACAGCGCGGTCGACGCCGCGCACGCCGTGCAGCAGCTCAAGCAAGAGCTGCTCGAACAAGTCACCAAGCTTTCCGGCGAATCCAAGCCGCACCACGTCTCGTCCGCCGACGAGGACACGATCGATCTCGTCGGCATGCTGTTCGAATTCATCCTGCAAGACCGCAACCTGCCGGCGCAGATTCAGGCGCTGCTCGGCCGTCTGCAGATTCCGTATCTCAAAGTGGCGATCCTCGACAAGCATCTTTTCGCGCAGAAGACTCATCCGGCGCGTCGCCTGCTCGACGCGCTCGCCGACGCGGGCAAGAGCTGGTCCGAGGAATCGGACAAGGATCACCGCCTGCACGATCGCATCCGCCAGGTGGTCGAAACGATCCTCGGCGAGTTCGACGACAACGTCGACATCTTCGAGCGCGAGCTGACCAACTTCTCCGGCTTCATGGAGCAGTACCACAAGCGCGCCGAGATCGCCGAGCAGCGCGCGGCCGAAGCCACGCGCGGCCGCGAGAAACTGCAGGACGCACGGCGCACCGCCGCTCGCGAAATCCTGCAGCGCATCGAAGATCGCAACCTGCCGCCGGTCGTGCACGCGGTCCTGTCGCGGCCGTGGGCGAACTATCTGGTGCTGACACTGCTGCGCCAGGGCGAGCAGTCCGACGAATGGAAGAATGCGCTGCGCTTCGCCGATGAATTCGTGTGGAGCGCGTTGCCGAAGACCAACGATCTGGAGCGCACGCGCCTGCGCGCATTGCTGCCGCAGCTGGAGAAAGCGCTGCGTCATGGCCTTGCGACCGTCGCGTACCACGACAACGACGTCAAGCAGCTGATGCAGGAGCTTTCGCAGTTCTATCGGCGTTTGCTCGACGGCGAAAAGGTCGAGGTCAAGACCGCCAAAGAAGTCATCACCGCGACCGCCGCGCCTGGCACCGCGCAAATCGCCGAAGCCGGCGGCGAATCGGCGAATGCCGCCGAAGCGCCCCTGCCAGCGGCACCCGCGACCCAGAGCCCGGTCGAGGAGATCGTGCTGAGCTCGGGCAGCGTCACACCTGAAGTGCCCGAGGAAAGCTACGCCGAGGACGACGAGTTCCTCAAGGCTGCGCGTGAAATCAAGGTCGGCACTTGGCTGGAGTTCGCCGACGAGGAAGGCAACCGCGAGCGCGCGAAGCTTTCGTGGATCAGCCCGATCAGCGCGAAATACCTGTTCGTGAACCGGCGCGGCCTCAAGGTCTGCGACAAGACCGTGTTCGCGCTCGCGGCCGAGCTTCGCCGCGGCTCGACGATCGTGCTCGAAGAAGTGCCGCTGTTCGATCGCGCGCTCGACGCGATCGTGGCGCGCCTGCGCAGCGCGCAGGCGAACACGGCCGAAGCTGCCGCCGCCCAGAAGCCGGCGCCGGCCTGATCTTCCGGTCATCCGCAGGACCACGCGTTTGCCGTATGCTCGGCGCCCCGCCGACTGCGATGCCTGCCCGATGAATTCGCGCACGCCTCCCGAACTGCCTCCGGCCGACACGATCGAGCGCGATGTTCAACGCGCGCTCGACGAAGATATCGGCAGCGGCGACGTCACCGCCGATCTGTTGCCCCAGAACGCCAAGGCGCGTGCTCGAGTCGTCACGCGCGAAGCCGCCGTGCTCTGCGGCAGCGCCTGGTTCGTAGCCTGCTTTCGCGCGCTCGCCGCGGACATCCGCGTCGACTTCACCGCGCACGACGGCGACGCGATCGAAGCCGGCGCCGTCGTCTGCCGCCTTGAAGGCCCTGCCCGCGCGCTGGTCACCGGCGAGCGCACGGCGCTCAATTTCCTGCAGACGCTTTCCGGCACCGCAACCGCGACCGCCGCGTTCGTCGCCGCGATCCGCGGCACGCGCACGACGATCCTGGATACGCGCAAAACGCTGCCCGGTCTTCGCCTTGCGCAGAAATACGCGGTCCGCGTGGGCGGCGGCGCGAATCATCGCATCGGACTTTTCGACGCGGTGCTGATCAAAGAGAACCATATCGCGACCGCGGGCTCGATCGGCGCGGCGATCTCGCGCGCACGCGCGCTGCACCCAGGTTTGATGGTCGAAACCGAAGTCGAGAATTTCAGCGAGCTGCGCGAAGCGCTCGCGGCTGGTGCCGATCGCATCATGCTCGACGAGTTCGAGCTGCACGAGCTCTCGCAGGCCGTCGCCGAAGTCGACGGCCGCGTTCCGCTCGAAGTTTCTGGTTCTGTCGGCATCGATCGCGTGCGCGCGATCGCAGAGACCGGCGTCGACTATGTCTCGATCGGCGCCTTGACCAAGCACGTGCGCGCGGTCGATCTTTCGATGCGCATCGAGCTTCTGCCGAAATCATAAGGTGGGCCTTGGCCCACCTCGATGCGCGTCGAAACGCGGTGGGCCGAGGCCCACCCTATGCGGCTACACCACGCCGAAATAGCGCAGCGCGAAGAACGCGGCAACGGCGACCACCACGATGCCGATGACGATGCCGATCGTCTTGCCCGACGATCCCGGATCCGCCGCTTTCGGCGTTTCGGTGCGCGCCGCGGAACCCGAGCCCTGCTGCTTGGCGTCCATGCCCGGCGCGACCAGCATGAAGCGCACGGTGTCGAGCCGAAGCTCGTCGCCTGGCTTCAGGACTCCGTTCTGCACGCGTTTGTCGTTGATGAACGTTCCGTTCGCGGAGTTCATGTCCTCGACCAATACGCCTTCGGCAGTCACCTGCAGGCGCGCGTGATGGCGCGAGATCTCCTCGGCCGGCACCGGAATGTCGCTGTCGTTCTGACGACCGATGACCATCGAGCCCGTCAGCGCGAAGGTCTTTCCGAACGTCGCGCCCGAAACCCCGCGCAACATGAATTTCGGCAAGGTCATGCGCACGCGCGTGCGCGCGTCCTCGCCCGCGCCCTTGCGCGCGGATGGCGGCGGCGCCGTCGCGGTGGCCGGACGATCGACCGCCGACACGCGGCAACCGACGCGGCCGAACAGCACGAGATCGCCCGGCTTCAACGGCGTTTCCTGCGTGATCTGCCGCCCGTTGACGACCGTCGGCGCGGTCGCGTCGATCGACCGCACGAAGACCTGCCCGCCGCGCACTTCGATTTCGCTGTGATGCCGGGCGATGCCCGGCATGGCCAGCACGAGCGCGCAATCGGCATCCGATCCGACCCGCATCACGCCCTCGTCGAGAGCGACGGGCGCATGCTCGCCGTTCGCAAAAATCAGCTTCATCACTTCCCCCTGTCATCGATGACCGGACTTTCCGCCCGGACTTCGCCAGCGTCCTTCAACACTCCGCATCCTGCCCGCTTCGATCGCAGGTCCCTTCAGGACACGGACTCACCCCGGCGGCGATTGTAACCGCACATTTCACGCCAAACCCGGTGCGCAATCACGTTGCGCCCTTGTCAGCCCGGCGCCGGGTCCCCACACTTGCGCGATGCTCGGAACCTGGCTTCTCCTCTTGGCCATCGCCTGCCTCGTGTGGGCATGGATGGACGCGCTCTCGGCACGCGAACGCGCGATCGGCTACGGACGCGAGATCTGCCGCACGGCCGGAGTCCAGCTGCTCGATCAGACCGTGTCGCTGAAGCGCCTGCGCATCGAACGCGTGGACGGTTTGCCGACTCTCGTGCGGCGCTACGGATTCGAAGTCAGCCTCGACGGCAGCGACCGCCATCGCGGGCATCTCGATCTGCTCGGGCATCGGCTCGGCACGTGGAGCCTGCCGGAAGGATCGCGCATCGCGCTGTATTCGGTGAGCGGTTCCTGATCGTCAGGCGCTCGGCGCGAGCGCGCGCACCCATGCGTGCGGCGACATCGCGATCTCGTCGTGCAGCTTTTGCAGAAACGCGGGCGTGCCCGATGCCAGCGCAAGCCGCAGCCATGTGACCGCTTCGTCGACGCGTCCGCGATCGATCAGCGCTGCCGCGTAACTCGCTTGTCCGCGAAAGTCGCCGCCTTCGGCGGAGCGGCGATACCAGTCGAACGCCGCTTCGCGATCGGTTTCGACGTCCCATCCTTCTTCGTAGAAACGCCCGACGAAATTCATCGACTTCGCATGACCGAGCTCGGCCGCGCGTCGATACCAGACGAATGCTTGCGCGCGATCCTGCCTGACGCCGCGGCCGGTCGCGAGCAGATGCGCGAAGTTGTACATGCCCCAATCGAGCCCGTGCTGTGCCGCCTTGCGATACCACGCGGCGGCGAGCTCGTCGTTCGGCGGCGTGCCGGTGCCGAGCTCGTGACAGCGCCCGAGCATGTTCATAGCAAGCACGTGTCCGGAATTCGCGGCCAGCGAGTACCAATGCAACGCATCGGCGGCATCGCGCTCGATGCCCTTGCCTTCGATGCGCATCTGCGCGAACAGCGCCTGCGCCTCGATGTCGCCCGCGTGCGCCGCGCTCAGCACGACGTCGGCAGCGGCTTCCGCATCGCGCGCCAGCAAACCGGCGACATGTGCGACATCGAACCCCGACGCCTCTTCATGCATCGGACCATTCGCGCAGCAGGTTGTGATAAACGCCAGTCAGCTGCACCAGCTCCGGCGCGCCAGGAAGCTTTTGCGTCAGCTGCTGGATCGACACGTCGAGATCGAACAGAAGACGCCGCTGCGCATCCGAGCGCACCAGACTCTGGATCCAGAAGAACGCAGCGATGCGCGCGCCGCGCGTGACGGGCAGCACGCGATGCAGGCTGGTGCCGGGATAGAGCACGAGGTCGCCCGCAGGCAGGCGCACGCGGTGCGATCCGAACGTGTCCTCGATCTCCAGCTCGCCGCCGTCGTAGTCGTCGAGATCGCTGAGGAACAGCGTCGCGGAAAGATCGGTGCGCACCGGCGTCGCAGGCTGCGTCGTACGGTCGTAGCGGATCGCGTTGTCGACGTGCACGCCGAACGATTGTCCGCCTTCGTAGCGATTGAACAGCGGCGGATAGATGCGCCGCGGCAGCGCACCCGCGAAGAACGTCGGATTGCGCGCGAGCGCATCGAGCACGCGCGCGCCGAGCTCGCGCGCCAGCGGATCGCTCTCGGCGAGCTGCAGATTGTCCTTCGCTCGCGCCGACTGATGACCCGCCGTCACGCGACCATCGATCCATTGCGCCACGTCGAGGCGAGCGCGGAAATCGCTCGCCACGTCCGGATTCAACACGCCTGGAATATGAAGAAGCATCGCGCTTGCTAGAACGAATACGTCGCCGTCAGCACCGCCGAGCGTGCGTCGCCCGGCGTGCCCCAGGCGACATCGCCCGCGGTGCGCACGCGTGTCAGGTAATCCTCGTCGAAGAGGTTGTTGACGTTGAGCTGCAGCGCAAGATTGCGATTGATCTTGCAGCCGACCATCGCGCGATGCACCCAGTAGCTCGACACTTCGTTGAGCGGACCATCCGGATTCGCCGCCGAATGCTGGCTCACGACATAGCTTCCGACATACGTCGCGCCGTAGCCGAGCTGCCAACGGCCAAGATCGTAGGTCGTCCACACGCTCAATGAATTCTCGGGCGTGCTCAAGAGCGGATCGCCCTTGGTGTAATCCTGGCCCTGCGATGCGATGAAGTCCGACGCGCCCTGCAGCACCTTGCTCTTCAAGTGCGAATAGTTCGCGAACACCGCCCAATGCTCGGTGAGGTTGCCGCTGATGCCGAGCAGAACGCCGTCGACGCGCGCTCGGCCGTCGAGCGTCTGCTGACCCGAAGGATTGTCCGGATTGCCGGGATCGGCGACGCGATAGTTCTTGCGATCGTTGCGGAACACGGAACCTGTCAGCGAGAGGCGTCCGTCGTAGAGATCCCATTTCGCGCCAAGCTCGTAATTCACGGCGCTCTCGGGATCGACATCGCAGTTCGCCGTGCCGGTCGTGCTGGTCGCCGTGCATGTGCCGTTGACCGTCGCCGCCGACGGCGTCTTGGCGTTGCTGTACGCGACATAGACGCTGGCCTCGTCGACCGGCTTGTAAACCAGTCCCGCGCGATACGAGAACAGGTTGTTCGCGTTCTCGGCCGGCGCGTTCACGCCGGTGATCTGACCGATGTTGCTGTTGTCCGGATTCGGATTCGCGCTCGTCGGCGCCGTGAACGGCTTGACGATGTAGCTCGTCGCGCTCGCGTCGTTGCGCTCGAAGCGTGTGCCGAGGTTGAGCTCCCAATGCTCGTTGAACTTGAGATTGTCGAATGCGTACAGCGCGGCGTTGTCGAGATCGCCGTTGATCTTCGAGGTCAGCGTGCGATGCGCGACGCCGGTGTAGTACGAATCCGGATCGCCGATCGGCATGAACGGAAAATAGCCCGGTGCGGCGTAGGGATTCGTGCCGTCCTCGTTGCGGAACTGGCTCCAGCCGACCAGCGAATAGCTCTCGTGCGAAAGCGAAAGGCCGGTCACCAGCGAATGCACGATCGCGCCGGTGTTGAACGTCGAGGTGAGATCGGTCTGGTTGTAGAGAATCTTGTTGGTCGTGTCGCGGATGTTGCCGCGCGGACCGCTCGGCATGTACATGCCCGGCGGCACCACGATCTCATACGGCGTGCCCTGATTCAGCGTGCACGACGTGCCCGCCGGCGTCAGGTTGTCCGGCAGACAGAACGTACCTTGCGGCGGATCGACGAGCGTGAATTGCGTGACGCGCTGCGCGCGCGTCAGGTTGCGCAGCGAAAAATCATTGCCGAACTGATGTTGCAGGATGCCGGTCAGCGCGTCGGCGCGAATCTGTTGCGTGTCGTAATTGCGATAGCCGTAGTACGCCTCGCGATCGACGCCGGGCAGAACATCGCCTTTGTACGTCGGAATGCCGTACTGCGGAATATTGTCGTCGTGCTGATGAAAATAGCTCAGCGTATAGCTCGTGTCGGTGCCCAGGCCCCATGCGATCGACGGCGCAAAGCCCCAGCGCCTGAAATTTTCGACGTCGCGGCCCGGAACATCGTTCTCGTGAGCCATCAGGTTGAGGCGCACGGCCGTCGTTTCGCCGATCTGTCGATTCGTATCCAAGGTCGTGCGCGCGTAGTCGTCGGTGCCGACACCGACGCCGATCGTCGTGCGGTCGCCGAGATACGGCGTCTTGCTGACCAGGTTGATCGATCCGCCGACCGAGCCCGATCCGGAATACACCGAGTTCGCGCCGTTGACGAGCTCGACGTGATCGAGATCGAACGGATCCGAGCGCGTGTACTGCGCGCTGTCGCGCACGCCGTCGACCGTGATGTCGTTGCTGCCGGTGAAACCGCGAAGATTGATGCTGTCGCCGTAGCCACCGCCGCCCTCGCCCGCGCCGAACGTGATGCCCGGCAGCGTCGACAGAATGTCGCGAAGGTTGAGGAGATTCTGCTGCGCAATGACCTTCTGCGGCACGATCGTGATCTGCTGCGGCGTATCCAGCAGCGGCACGTTGTACTTCGGCGAAGCGGCCTGCTTGAGCTCTGCGCCTTCGACCGTGACGCTCTCCAGCGTGCTCGCCTCGCGCGGATCCGCGCCGCCGTCGCCTGCGCTCGATGCCGCATCGGGCACTGCGTCCGCGCTGGTCTCGGCAAGCGCCGGCGCGACCGTCGAGACCAGCGCGGTGCCAAGCGCCGTCGCGAAAAGACGCCGGGGCTTCGATGGCGTCGCGGTGATGAAAGAGTCGGATTGCATCAGTGCATTCCTCGATGTCGATGAGAAGACTTGCGCGTCGCGCTCACGGCATGTCCGCAGCGCGCGCCTGGACGAGCGGGCGCTGCGATGCGATCGCGATGTCGCGCGGGCGACGCGCAGCCTCGGCGCGGCGTCGCTTGATCCAGACCCAGATGCCCGTCACGGTGAAAAGCGGCATCACAAGCGCGGCAAGCGCCATCGCGATGCGGCCCGGCAAACCGAGGAAGCTGCCCGAATGCAGCGGGAACAGCGATGAGACGAAACGGCGTCCGCGCGGAAGCTCAGCATAGGGTTCGCGTGCGACGACCTCGCCGGTCGACGCGTCGATCTTGATCGTGTTCCACGCGCGATCGTGCGGGCTCGCTTCGGTTTGGTAGCGGATCTCGACCGGCGTATCGGACTTCGCCGACAGCGCGACGGTTGCGCGCGTCGCGTCCGGCGCTCCGGCGCGAAACGCGGTCCATGCGCGATCGAGCGGAATCGGAGCCGCCGCATCGTCCGACGGCGGACGCCGTGTCGGCGTCGTCGCACCCGCCATGCGATTGACCGCGTCGCGATAGAAGTCGTACGACCACCACAATCCCGTCAGCGCGGCGACGAGATAGAAAACCAGCACCCAGACACCGGTGACCGCGTGCAATTGCCAGAGGAAGGCGCGCCCGCGCAGACGGAAGTCCACGCGAAACCATCCCGACAGCAAGCGCGGCCGACGCAACCAGCGCAGCCAAAGTCCACTCAGTGCCATCAGCACGAGACACGCCGTGCTCGCGCCGACGATCTGCTTGCCGACCGGACCCGCGGCCAACGTGCGATGCAGCTGCTCGGCAACCTCGAAGAATTCCGTTCCGCGCGGCGTGCCCAGCACCTTGCCGCTGTATGGATCGACCGCAACCTGCAACCCGCCGCGCTCGCGACCTTTGGCCATGCGCACGACGACCGCGTCGGCGTCGCCTTCCCACGCGATGCCGCGCGGCGCGTAGTCGGGATAGTCCGCGCGCGCGGCGGCGATCAGAACATCCGGCGATCGTGCCGTGCCCGTCGCGAAGACCGCGTGCAATTCCGGATTGAGCGCGCGCAACAGCTCCGCTTCGAACGCGATGGTCGCGCCGGTGACGCCGACCACGGCCAGCACCAGCCCGGCGGTGATGCCGCAGATCCAGTGCAGGCGGAACAGGAGGCGCTTGAGCAGAGACGACATGGTTCGAGGGCAATCAGCTGAGATCGATCCGATTCGCGGGTTCCTACAAGCGGCCGAAGAATCGTCGCTGGCCCCGTTTTCCAGGCTCATGATTCAAACACAAATGCGAATGACTCGCAATAATATTCGCGATTGCGAAGCGAGAAAATGGCCCGTTCCAGCGCCGTCGCGAACCTTTTCGCGCGCCGGCGGTCGGTCCGTGGCCGCAGGCACAACGCGGACGCCATCTGTGCAAGGATCAGCACGCAACAGGAAACGGTAAGACCGATGCGCATCCTCATCATCGAAGACGACGCCGCCATCGCCGATGCGATCGTCGCCGCCCTGACCCGAGCCGGCCACGCGGTCGATCGCCTGATCGGCGGACGCCAGGCCGACGCGGCGCTGCAGGCGCATCCGTACGATCTGATCGTGCTCGATCTTGGTTTGCCGGAGATCGACGGCGTCGAGTTGTTGCGTCGCCTGCGATCCCGCGCGGACGCGGTACCCGTGCTGGTCGCGACCGCGCGCGAGGCGCTCGACGAGCGCGTGCGCGCGCTCGATCTCGGCGCCGACGATTACCTCGTGAAGCCTTTCGCGCTGAGCGAATTCGAGGCGCGCGTCCGCGCGCTGTTGCGCCGGCGCACGACGCAAGGCGTGCCGGAGCTCAAGCTCGGCCGCCTTAGGCTCGATCTGCCGCGCCGCCGCGCGCATATCGACGACGCGCCGCTCGAGCTCACGCCGCGCGAATTCGGATTGCTCGAAACGCTGGTCGCAAGGCTCGATCGCGTCATGAGCCGCGAGCAGCTGATCGACGCGCTCTGCACCTGGGACACCAGCCTCACCGACAACGGCCTCGACATCGCGGTGCATCGCCTGCGCCGCAAGCTCGAAGGCAGCGGCGTGCGCGTGCGCACCGTGCGCGGACTCGGCTACCTGCTCGAAACCGATCATGCGTCGGGCGCCTAGCCTCCGGCGGCGGCTGCTCGCATTCCTTGCTTTGCCGATGGTGCTGGCCTGGCTCGCCAGCGGCGTGCTGGTCTACGTGCTCGCACTGCACTACGCGAACATCAATTACGACCGCTCGCTGATCGACGCGCTGCGCGCGCTCGAACGCATGATGCTGAGCGATTCGCGCTACCAGGAGCTGAGCCCGCAAGCGCGCATCCTGTTCGAGCTCGATTCCGCCGATCCGAATTACTACAGCGTGCGCAGCCTGCGCCACGGCATGCTCGCATCGAATCTCGCGCTGCCGTTGCCCGATCCGTTGCCGGCAGCCGGCGAAAAGCCCGAGATCGAATCGCTGACGCTCGGCGAGCACACGATGCGCATGGCCTCGCTCGTGCTGCCTGGGGAGGAATCGGATGACACCATCGTCGTCTCCGTCGCGCAGACTTTGCGCGAGCGCCACGCGCTCGCGCGCGAGATTCTCGTCGGCGTGCTGCCAATCGTGCTCGCGCTGATCGCGCTCGTGCTGATCCTGGTCTGGTTCGGCGTCAGCCGCGGCCTGCACCTGCTCGATCCTCTGACCGAGCATCTCTCCGAACGCCGCACGCGCGATCTTTCGCCGCTCGACCAGAGCATCGTGCCGGTCGAGATCCGGCCGCTGACGCGCACGGTCGATCTCCTGTTCGCGCGCCTGCGTCGCCTGCTCGACCTGCAGGAACGTTTCATCGCAGACGCCGCGCATCAATTGCGCACGCCTCTTGCCGGCCTGCGGCTGCAAGCCGAGCGTGCACTCGCCGATCCGCGACCCGAGAGCGTGCGCGAGGCTCTCGCGCACGTCGAACGCCTTTCCGCCGGCGCGGGCCGCGCCGCCGGCCAGCTGCTCGCGCTCGCACGCACGCAGTCGAACGAGGACGACGATGCGCCGGCCGCACCGGTCGATCTCGCGCGCGTCGCGCGCGACTACGTCGCCGAAAGCGTGCCAGCCGCTCTCGCGACCAACATCGATCTCGGTTATGCGGGTCCCAATTCCGATGCGATGGTCGCCGGCGACGCCGTGATGCTGCGCGAAGCGCTGGTGAACCTCGTCGACAATGCGCTCCGCTACGTCGGCGCGAACGGCAGCGTCACGGTCGAGGTCGTGCGCGAGCTGCGCACGGTGTCGATGTCGGTCGAGGACGACGGACCCGGCGTCAGCGAGGAATGGTGGCCGCGGCTCGGCGAGCGTTTCTTCCGCGCGCCGGGAACTGCGCGCGAAGGATCGGGGCTAGGGCTCGCGATCGTCCGCCGCATCGCAGAGCGCCATCGCGCCGCGCTCACGTTCGCGCGCGGCCAAGGCAATCGCGGCCTGCGTGTGACCTTGCGATTTCCACTAGCACCGACGTCGGCGCAGAGCTGAAGAACAATTCTCTCGCGGAGACCGCAGAGATCGCGGAGAAAAGCATTTTCAATGTGTTGCTCTCCTGCGCCCTCCGCGCCTCTGCGAGAGCATGCTCTTCAATCCAACCTATCCATCGTCGCGATCATCGCGCGTGTAGACAGCGCCATCTTCGACTTTCACCGGGAAGGTCGACGTCGGCTCGTACGCGGGCGGACTCAGCGCCTCGCCCGTAGTGATGTCGAAGCGCGCGCCATGCCGCGGACATTCGACCTCGCGCCCTTCGATCACGCCGCCGGTTAGCTCACCGCCGTCGTGCGTACATAGATCCTCGATCGCATACAGATCACCGTCGATGTTGAACACCGCAATCGGCGTGTCGCCGTCGTAGGCGACCTGATATTCGCCGGGCAGGAGCTCGGCCGTCGAGCAAACTCGAATCCAGTCGCCCACGGTCGTCACAGCGCCTTGGTCAGGAGCTCGAAGCGCAGATCATCGCGCTTGGGAATCCCGAAGCGCTCGTCGCCATACGGAAACGGCGAGTAGCGTCCCGTGCGTCGATAACCGCGGCGCTCGTACCACGCGATCAGCTCATCGCGGATCGAGATCACGGTCATCTGCATCTCGGCGCAATGCCATTCCTCGCGCGCGATGCGCTCGGCTTCGGCGAGCGTCGCACGTCCGACGCCGCCGCCCTGAAGATCGGGGCGCACCGAAAACATGCCGAAATACCCCGCGTCGCCCAGCTTCTCGACATGCGCGCACGCAAGCAGATCGCCGCCGCGCTCGGCGAGGATGACCCGACTCGCAGGTTTCGCCAGCAGCGCTTCGACGCCGGCAGCATCGGTGCGCTGTCCATCGAGAAAATCGGCTTCCGTGGTCCAGCCCTTGCGGCTGACGTCGCCGCGATAGGCCGACTCGACCAACGCGACGATGACCGGAATATCCTGCGCGTTCGCCGCGCGGAACGTGGTGACGTGTTCGATCGTTGCACTCATGGCGATTCCGTCGTGATCCTTGGTGTTCCGCCGAGCGCCGCGCGTAGCGTCGCCCACGGCAGCAGCGCGCATTTGCGCCGCGCGGGATATCGGCGCAGCTCGCCAAGCGCGTTGAGCGAACCCAATGCCGGCTCCTCCGCGATCTCGCCGTCGACGAGGCGCTCGAACGGCAGGCTGAGCGCGGCGACTTGCGCCAAGTCGAGGCCGTCGACCAGTTCGCTCAGCATCGAGGCCGTCGCGGTCGTGATCGCGCAGGCTTCGCCGGAGAAACGCAGCGCGACGATGCGTCCGCCGGCGCAATCGAGCTCGAAACGCAGCGAATCGCCGCACAGCGGATTGACGCCGTCGGCCGCGTGCGTGCAGCCGGGCAGCGCGCCGTGGTTGCGCGGATTGCGGTAGTGGTCGAGGACGACCTTCTGATAAAGCGCCGGAGTGCTCACGCGCGCATTCTAGGATCGCGGCGCGGCGCGCGCGAGAGGCCGGCCGTCATCGTGCTCAGGCCAGGAGCTTGCGCACGCGACCGATCGCCTCGACGAAGCGATCGATTTCCTCGCGCGTGTTGTAGAACGCGAACGACGCGCGCACGGTCGCCGGCACGCCGTAGAACTGCATCAGCGGATGCGCGCAATGATGACCCGAGCGCACCGCGATGCCTTCGTGGTCGAGCAGCGTTGCGAGATCGTGCGCGTGCGCGCCGTCGATCAGGAACGAGATGACGCCGACCTTCTCTTTCGCTTCCCCGAAGATGCGCAGGCCCGGCACCTTCTTCAACGCAGCCGTCGCGTATTCGAGCAGCTCGTGCTCGTACGCCGCGATGCGCTCGCGGCCGAGGGCATTCAGATAGTCGATCGCCGCGCCGAGCCCGACGAAACCCGCGATGTTCGGCGTGCCGGCCTCGAAACGATGCGGCGGATCGGCGTATGTCGTCCCGTCGAAGCGCACTTCGCGGATCATCTCGCCGCCGCCGAAGAACGGCGGCATGTCGCGCAGCAGCTCCTTGCGTGCCCACAGCGCGCCGGTACCCGTCGGACCGTACATCTTGTGGCCGGTCACCGTGTAGAAATCGCAGCCGAGTGCACGCACGTCAACCGGAAGATGCGGAGTCGCCTGCGATCCGTCGACCAGTAGCGGAATGCCGCGCTTCTTCGCCGCGCGCGCGATTTCGGCGATGGGATTGATTGTGCCGAGCACGTTGGAAACGTGCACGATACCGGCGAGCTTGACCTTCGGTGTCAGCAACTCGATGAAACGATCGACGATCAGCTCGCCGTTCGCGGTAATCGGCGCGACTTTGAGCTTCGCACCGGCGCGCTCGCCGAGAATCTGCCACGGCACGATGTTCGCGTGATGCTCCATCGTCGTGACGAGGATCTCGTCGCCCGGCTGAATTCTCGGCAAAAGATAGCTATACGCAACGAGATTGATCGCCTGCGTCGTGCCGCTGGTGAACACGATCTCGTCACGCGAAGACGCATTGATGAAGCGCGCCAGCTTGTCGCGCGTCGCCTCGTACGCGGCCGTCGCCTCTTCGCCGAGCGTGTGTACCGCGCGCGCGACGTTCGCGTTGTTCTCGCGATAGAAACGATCGACTGCCTCGATGACGGCTCGCGGCTTCTGCGAAGTGTTCGCGTTGTCGAAATAGACCAACGGCTTGTCGTGCACGCTGCGCGCGAGCAGCGGAAAATCCGCACGCACGCGCGCGACGTCGAACGGAGCCGCAACATCGTTCGGACGCGCGCTCATGCGGCAGCTCCGATATCGGCGAGGTTCTCGCGATCGCCGTGGCTTTTCGGCACGGAGACGACGAGGAAATGCACGTCGCGATCGGAATCGTTGCGGAACTGGTGCGCCGAGCCCGGCGGAATGTGCAGGCCCTGCCCGGCCGCGAGCGCATGACGCACGCCGTCGACTTCGAGCACGGCCGCGCCGTCTAGGATGTAGAAGAACTGGCGCGCGAACTGGTGCCGATGCCGCGTCTCCGCCACGCCCGGCGGAACGCGCTCGCGAATCACGCTGAAGCCGTCGAGCTTGAGCAAATGCCAGCCGTCGCAGACATCGGCCCAGCGGTAGTGCTCGGCGCTGTCGATGCCGATCGGTGCGACCGTAGCGGGTGCGATCGTTTCCATATCAATCTTCCTTGGCGTTCGGCAGCCGCGTCGCGAGCAGCGCATCCAGATGTTCGCGCAGCGACGACGGCGAGAGATCGCCGAAAACCGCGCTGCAGAAAGCGGTGATCAAGAGGCGCCGCGCAGCATCCGGCGGCAGGCCGCGAGAACGCAGGTAAAACAAAGCGTGCTCGTCGAGTTGACCAACCGTGGCGCCGTGCGCAGCTTTGACTTCGTCGGCATGGATTTCGAGCACGGGCTGCGTGTCGATCTCCGCATTCGGCGACAGCAAGAGGTTCTTGTTCGAAAGACTCGCATCGCTGCCGTCGGCGCCCGCGGCGACGGTGATGGCGCCGTGGAACACTCCGCGCGCACGCTGATCGGCGACGCCGCGCCACACGATGTCGCTCTGCGTGTCGCGCGCGTTGTGTTGGATATCGAGGTGCGTATCCGAATGCTGACGCGCGCGGAGCGCAAAAACGCCGCGCGACGCGAGACGTGAACCGCTGCCGCCAAGATCGACGATGAGATCGTGGCGCGTCATCTGCGAGCCGATCTCGAGCGTGTGCATCGAAAGCGCGGCCTTCACCGCGAGCGCGAACTCGCTGCGGCGGATCAAGGTTGCGGTATCGGCGGCGTCCTGGATCTGCACGAGATCAAGGCGCGAGTCCGGTGCAAGCGCGTACTGCGCGACGGTGTTGCCAAGCTGCGCGACGCCACCGGCGCCGACGTGATGCTCGATCAGAGTCAGCGATGCGCCTTCGCCGATCTCGATCAGCGCGCGCGCGTTCCAGGCCGTCTCGCGCTCGCCCGCCGCGCCGATGAAAACGAGATGCACGGGTTTCGCGATGCGCTTGCTCGGAGCGACGCGCACCAGCGGACCGTCAACGGCCAGCGCAGTATTGAGACGCGCGAATGCCGCGGCGGGATCGAGGTATTCGCGCGCGAGCAAAACGCGCCACGGCTCCAGCGCCGCCGCGTCCGATGCGCCGAGCGAAGAAATCGAAAGACCATCTTGCAGCTCGATACGCGAAAGATCGGAGCGCAGCACGCCGTTGACGAACACCAGGCGCGGTCCGTCGATGCCGGGCAACTGGAAAATCGCCTCGTCGATCGGACGCGTCGCCGCTTCGGCGTCGCGCGGCTCGGGATTTCGCCGTTCGAGCGCGCGCAGGCTCGTGTATTTCCACGCTTCGGATCGAGGTCCTGGCAATCCGTCGCGCGCGAGCGCAGCCGTTGCAGCGCGACGCGCCTCGATCAACCAGTCCGGCGATCGGGCGGAATCGGCTTCGTGGCCGAGCAGCGCTTCGAGCAAGCCTTCGGCCACGTCACGCGGCTCCAGCCAGCTTGCGCTCGGCGATCCACGCGTAGCCGTGTTCTTCGAGCTTGTACGCGAGCGTCTTGTCGCCGCTCTCGACGATGCGTCCGTCGGCGAGCACGTGCACGAAGTCCGGCACGATGTAGTCGAGCAGGCGCTGGTAATGTGTGATGACCACGAATGCGCGCTCCGGCGCGCGCATCGCGTTGACGCCGTCGGCGACCATCTTCAGCGCATCGATGTCGAGACCGGAATCGGTCTCGTCGAGGATCGCGAGCTTGGGTTCGAGCAGCGCCATCTGGAAGATTTCGTTGCGCTTCTTCTCGCCGCCGGAGAAACCTTCGTTGACCGCGCGATGCAAGAGCTCGTCCTTCAAGTGCAGCACCGCGAGCTTCTCGCGCACGCGCTTCAGGAACTGCATCGAGTCGAGCTCGCTCTCGCCGCGATGCTTGCGCTGCGCGTTCAGCGCAGCGCGCAGGAAATACGTGTTGTTGACGCCCGGAATCTCGACCGGATACTGGAACGCGAGGAACACGCCTTCGGCCGCGCGCTCTTCGGGTTCGAGCTCGAGCAGGTTGCGTCCGGCGTATTCGATCGAGCCTTGCGTCACTTCGTAGCCTTCGCGACCCGCCAGCACGTTGCCGAGCGTCGACTTGCCCGCGCCGTTCGGACCCATGATCGCGTGCACTTCGCCCGCGTTCACGGTCAGCGAAACGCCTTTGAGGATTTCCTTGCCCGCAACGCGGACGTGGAGGTCGTTGATCTTCAGCATCGGTAGTCTCGTGATCGCGGCGTCAGCGGCGGCTCTGCGCGGTGGCGTTCGGAAGTGCGCGCTTCGACCGGCAATAGTCGTTTGCGTCGTGCTTGCTGGCGTCGCGCGCGACATCGCAATCAAGCTCGACGATCGCCTTCTTGTCGTCGACCATCTCGACGGACGAAAGGCGCACGGCGACATCGTTGTAACCTGTCCCGAGCTCGAGCCAGAAGGTCGGATACGCGCGCACTCTCGTATCGCCGACTTTCGCCGATTCCGGACGCGTCGGTCCCATCGAAGGAATGCGGAAATAACCGTCGAAATCGGTGTAGCCGCACTGGCGGATTTCGGTTCCGCTGCGCCGCAGGCACACGTTGGACGGCAGCACCTGGCCGCCGTGCGTCAGCCGGCCGCGGATTTCCGGCGTGTATTTCGGCGCGTCGGATTCGGCGGCGGCGGCGGCGAAACTCACGAGGAGGGCGATCACAACGAGAATGCGCAGGATCATCCGACGGCTCCCTCGAGCGACACTTCGAGCAGTTTCTTAGCCTCGACCGCGAACTCCATCGGCAGTTCGCGGAACACCTGCTTGCAGAAGCCGTCGACGATCATCGACACCGCGTCTTCCTCGCCGATGCCGCGTGCGCGGCAGTAGAAAAGCTGGTCTTCGGAAATCTTCGATGTCGTCGCCTCGTGCTCGACGATCGCGCCGGGATTCTTGACCTCGATGTACGGAAACGTGTGCGCTCCGCATTTCTTGCCGATCAGGAGCGAATCGCACTGCGTGTGATTGCGCGCGCCTTCGGCGCCCTTCTCGACTCGCACGAGCCCACGATACGTGTTCTGTCCGCGGCCGGCACTGATGCCTTTGGAGACGATCTTCGACTTGGTGTTGCGGCCGATGTGGATCATCTTGGTGCCGGTGTCGGCCTGCTGACGGTGATGCGTCAGCGCGACGGAGTTGAATTCGCCGACCGAATCATCGCCGCGCAACACGCAGCTCGGATATTTCCAGGTGATCGCGGAACCTGTTTCGACCTGCGTCCACGAGATCTTCGAGCGCGCACCGCGGCAATCGCCGCGCTTGGTGACGAAGTTGTAGATGCCGCCCTTGCCGTTCTCGTCGCCGGGATACCAGTTCTGCACGGTCGAATACTTGATGTTGGCATCGTCGAGCGCGACCAGCTCGACGACCGCCGCGTGCAGCTGGTTCTCGTCGCGCATCGGCGCGGTGCAGCCTTCGAGGTACGAGACGCTCGCGCGTTCCTCGGCGATCAGCAGCGTGCGCTCGAACTGGCCGGTGTCGCGCGCGTTGATGCGGAAATACGTCGAGAGCTCCATCGGACAACGCACGCCTTTGGGCACGAACACGAAGCTGCCGTCGGAGAACACGGCCGAGTTGAGCGAGGCGAAATAGTTGTCGCTGATCGGCACGACGCTGCCGAGATATTTCTTGACCAGATCCGGCTGCTCGCGAATCGCTTCGGAGATCGAGCAGAAGATGACGCCGGCCTTGGCGAGCTCCGCGCGGAACGTCGTGCCGACCGACACCGAATCGAACACGGCATCGACGGCGACGCCTGCGAGGCGCGCGCGCTCGTGCAGCGGCACGCCGAGCTTGTCGTAGGTTTCGAGAAGCTTCGGATCGACTTCGTCGAGCGACTTCGGCCGGTTCTTCGGCGCCGAGTAGTAGCTGATCGCCTGGAAATCGATCGGTTCGATACTGAGCTTGGCCCAGTTCGGCGGCGTCATCGTCAGCCAATGGCGATACGCCTTGAGGCGCCACTCGGTCATCCATTCGGGCTCGTTCTTGCGCGCGGAAATCGCGCGCACGACATCCTCGGAAAGACCCGGCGGCAGCGTCTCGCTTTCGATGTCGGTGACGAAACCCGCGTCGTAGCGGCGATTGATCGCCGCGGCGATGGCATCGGGCGGCGGCGCGCGCTCGCGGAGCTCGTTTTCGATCTGGATTCTTTCGGTGGCCATGGGCTGCCTCAGAGTTTCACAGCGTCGCGACGCGCAGCGGAATCGTCGCGCGCTGTTTCGGCGGCGGATGCAGCATGTCGGCGAGCGTCACGTTCGAGAGCGCGCCGGCGATCGCCTGGTTGATGCGCTGCCAGTTGACGCGCACGCCGCAGTGCGATTCGAGATCGCATAAACCCGAATGCGCGCTGCATTCGGTCATGCCGATCGGGCCTTCCATCGCGGTGACGATGTCGGCGATCGTGATGCGCTCGGCCGCGCGCGCGAGCCGGTAGCCGCCGTTGATGCCGCGCGTCGACGCGACGAGCCCGGCCTGCGCGAGCTGCTTCAGAAGCTTGCTGACCGTCGGCACTTCGAGGCGCGCGCGTTCGGCCAGCGCCTGCGCGCTGACCACGCCGTCGCCGTCGCCGGCGAGGCAGGTCATGACGACGGTGGCGTAATCGGTAAGCTTGCTGACGCGGAGCATGGCGGCGGTCTTGCGCCTCGGCGGTTAATCAGGACCTAAATGGTACTATTTTGACCTGGACCCGGTCAAACCGCGGCGGGGCGGCGATTCAGGGCGGATTGCGGAGGCGGCGTGCCGCTAAACTGCCAGCCTCGTCGCCACCGTCAAAACGAACGAAATGAGCCCGAACCCCGACCGCAAGGATGCGCTGCGCCACTTCGTCGAACGCGAGCTCGGCGCCGGCGCCGCGATCGAGGTCGCGTCGGCGGATGCGAGCTTTCGCAGCTATTGGCGCGTCACGCCCGGCGCCGGCGCGTCGCGCATCGTCATGGACGCGCCGCCGGACAAGGAGACCATCGAGCCGTGGCTCGATATCGGCGCGCGCCTGCGCGGCGCCGGCCTGCACGCGCCGGAGATCTTTGCCGTCGATCGCGACCAGGGCTTCGTGCTGATGGAAGATCTCGGCACGCGCACGTATCTCCCCGAATTGAACGAAAGCACGGTCGATGCGCTCTACGCCGACGCGCTCGATGCGCTTCTGAGAATGCAGACGCAGGTCGATCCCGCGGGCCTTCCGCATTTCGACGAAGCGTTCCTGACGATGGAGCTCGAGCTGATGCCCGAATGGTTCTTGCGCCGGCATCTCGGACATTCGATCGAGTGCGACGAGTGGGATGTCATCGAGCTTGCGTTCCGAACGCTGATCACCTCGGCGCGCGCACAGCCGCAGGCGTTCATGCATCGCGATTACCACAGCCGCAATCTGATCGTCGTCCGTGCGAACCACCCGGGAATTATAGATTTCCAGGGCGCGCTGATCGGGCCGGTCGCCTACGATCTCGCTTCGCTCCTGCGCGACTGCTACATCGCGTGGGACGCCGAGCGCGTCGAAGGCTGGCTCGAAAGCTATCGACAGCGCCTCAAACAGGCGCACCTGATCGACACGCACGTCGACGACGCGCGATTCCGGCGCTGGTTCGATCTCGCCGGATTGCAGCGACACATCAAGGTGCTCGGGATTTTCTGCCGACTCTGGTATCGCGACGGCAAGGCACAGTATCTCGCCGACCTGCCGCTGACCTGGCATTACGTGATCACGGTCGCGCGGCGCTACGAGGAATTCGCGCCGCTCGCCGAGCTTCTCGAACGCGCGCTCGGCGGGCGCGACATCACCGCGCCGCGCGCGCAAGCGCTCGCTTCATGATCCGGCGCGCGATGATCCTCGCCGCCGGTCGCGGCGAGCGCATGCGGCCCTTGAGCGATGCGACACCGAAACCGCTGCTGCGCATCGGCGGCACGACGCTGATCGAGCACCACCTCGAAAAACTCAGCGCAGCGGGCGTGCGCGACGTCGTCATCAACACGTCGCACCTCGCGGAGCAGTTTCCGGCAGCGCTCGGCGACGGCTCGCGCTGGAATCTTCGGATCGAATACAGCTACGAAGGTCCAGAGCCGCTCGAAACCGGCGGCGGCATCCGTCGCGTATTGCCGCTGCTCGGGACCGAGCCTTTCATCGTGGTCAGCGCGGACATCTGGAGCGACTACGACTACTCGAAATTCCCGCAGGAACCGGCCGGGCTCGCGCATCTGGTGATGGTGCCGAATCCGGATTTCCATCCGCGCGGCGATTTCTGGCTCGACGGCGCGCGGCTCAACGAAGACGGCGTCGGCGAGAAGCTGACGTATGCGAATCTCGGCGTGTACCGGCCGGAGATCGTGGCGAGCGAGCCCGAAGTCCGCTTCAAACTGTTGCCGATCTATCAGCGCTCGATGCGCGAAGGAAAGTTGAGCGGCGAGCGCTACGACGGCTTCTGGCGCAACCTCGGCACACCCGCGCAACTCGCCGAGCTCGATCGCCTCATTCGCTGAGAAGGCCGCGCAGAAACGGCACGGTGACGCGCCGCTGCGCCGCGAGCGATGCGCTGTCGATGCGATCCAGAACGGCGATCAGCGATGCCGGATCGCGTTTTTCCCGAGCGAACAGCCAGTCGATGACGGCATCGTCGAGCTCGATGCCGCGCGAGCGCGCGCGTTCGCGCAAGAGCTCGCGGCGCTCGGCTTCGTCGAGCGGCTTGAGTGCGATCTGCGTGCACGCGGAAAGCCGCGATACGAGATCGGGCAGGCCGATCCCGATCTGCGCGGGCGGCGCGAGTGCCGCGAACAGAAGCGTCGCGCCTTCCGCGCGGCAGCGGTTGTAGAGATCGAACAGCGCGTGCTCGGCCTTGTCGTCGCCGGCGATCGCGTCGACGTCGTCGATGGCGAGAAGTGCGCTGCCGCCGAACGCTCGGATCGCTGTCGCGCGATCGTCGCGGAGGTTTGCGAGCGGAAGATATTGTGCGCTGCGTCCGGCAGCGTCGGCGGCGGCGCAGCTTGCGATCAGAAGATGCGTGCGCCCGCTGCCGTGCGCGCCGGCGAGATAAAGCCACGGACCCGAGTGCGTCGCGGCCGCATCGCGCAGAAGCTCGATCGCGACGCCGTTCGCGCCCGGCACGAACGCATCGAGACGCTGGTGCGCAGGCCAGCGCAGCGCGAGCGGAAGCTGCCCGGTCATCCGGCCTCGGGCGGACGGCGCTCGACGACGACGACCGGCGTTCCGGTGGGTTCTTCCTCGCCGGCGACGAGAATCACGGGATCGGTGCGCGTTCGATAAAGATCGCTCGCGGTGTAGCGCTCGTGCGCGTAGCGCAGCAGCACCATCACGACCGAGGCGACCGGCAGTGCCAGCAGCACGCCGAGGAAGCCGAACAATTCGCCGCCGGCAAGCACGGCGAAGATGACCGCAACCGGATGCAAGCCGATGCGATCGCCGACGAGCTTGGGCACCAGCACATAGCCTTCGAGCGTCTGCCCGACCGCGAACACGATCAGGACGAAGACGACGTGCGCCCAGTCATGGTACTGCACGAGCGCTGCGATCACGGCCATGACGACACCGGTGATCGCGCCGAGGTACGGCACGAAGCTGATTAGTCCGGCGATCATGCCGATGAGCGGTCCGACGCTTAAGCCCACCAGCGACAAGCCGACGCCGTAGAAGACGCCGAGCGCGACCATGACGCTGAGCTGCCCGCGCAGGAACGCGCCGAGCACGTCGTCGGATTCGCGCGAGAGGCGCGCGACGATCGGTTCGATCGAGCGCGGCACGAGCGCGTGGATGCGCTCGACGAGGATGTCCCAATCGCGCAAGAGATAAAACGCGACGACCGGCACCATGACGATGTTGAGGATCCAGCCGACCAGCGTCAGGCCGGATTTCGACACGCGCGTCAGCACCGTCGTCGCAAAGCCGCCGGCTTCCCGCCAGTGCGACTGCAGCATATCGATGATTTTTTGCGTATCGAGCACGTCCGGGGAAATTCCGAAATGCTCTTCGAGCCACGGTGTCGCGGTCGTTTCGAACCAGGCGATCCAGGTCGGAAGCTGAGTCAGGAAATTCGAGATCTGCCGCTCGATGAACGGCACCAGGATCAGCACGATCGCGACGACGATGATGATCATGACGAAGAACACGAGGCTGACCGCGAACGATCGGCTCATCCAGCGCTCGAGGCGATCAACCAGCGGATCGCCCAAATACGCGAACAGCGCCGCGACGACGAACGGCATCAGCACCGGCGCGAGCAGCCAGAAGACCAAGCCGACGATGCCGATCAGGATCAGCCACTGCCAGCGGATGTCGAGCTTCTCTTCGCTCACGCCTGCCCCCGTTCGCGCGACGAGCGCCAGGCACGCGCGCTCCAGACGACGATGTAGTGGATGCCGCTGGCCACCGTCAATGCCGCAACGATGCCGATCGTCGCGCTGCGCACGTTATCCGGCTCGGCAAGGAGATGCGAGAGACGCAGGAGCTCGGCAAGGACGAACACGATCTGCGCGAGCGTCGTCAGCTTCGAGAGCGGGCTCGGTGATGCGTCGAAGCGGCCGATCAAGTGATAGTAGGCGACGGCGCCGCTGACGATGACGAGATCGCGCCCGATGACCAGCGCGGCGAGCCAGATCGGCACGTCGCCGGCGAACGCGAGCCACAGGAACCCCGCCATCAAGAGGAGCTTGTCGGCGATCGGATCGAGGATGCCACCGAGCCAGGTGCGCCAGCCGAATCGGCGCGCGAGGAACCCGTCGATGGCGTCGGACAAGCCGGCGATCGCGGCGATGATCAGCGCGCCCTCGTAGTGCGCGCTCTCGATCAGCCAGCACAGCGGCACGACCAGCAGCATGCGCAGCGCCGTGATCAAGTTTGGCAGATGGCGCAGCATCGGCGCCGCGTCCTCAGGGGCCGAGCGCGAGCGTCGCATCGACGCCCTCGACCGGAGGCGCCGAGTTGACGACTCCGAGCGTGCGCTCCATGGCCACGGCATCGAGGAAGCGCTTGAGATCGGTCGCCAGCGAAAGCTTGACCAGCATGCCGTCGCCGCGCGCCTGCAGCGGCTGCGCGCTGCGCACCAAGTTGCTTTTGCCGAGATAGCCGATGGCGCGGATGTAGTCGTCGGCGGAATGGATGCCGCCGATCCAGACCGTCGCCTCGGTCGGCGTCGCGTCGGGGACGACGTCGGTACCGCTCTTGCCGCCTGAGAGGCCGAGGCGCTGCAGCATCTGATCGACGGCCGTGGCGTCGAATTCGGCGATCAGCATCCACTTGGAAGGGCTCAGGTCCGCCGATGCGCCAGCATTCTGCCGATAGCGATACTGCAAGACGTAGCGCTCGGCCTTGGCGACTGCCGAAGCCACGTCCGAGCGCGCCAGCACGCCGGGATCGCCGGTGGCGTCGATGACGACGTTGGCGAGCGCCGTCTTCAGCGCTTCGCTGCGCTCCTCGTCCGATTGCGAATTGACCGGCGCCTCGCCGGTGTAGGTCGACGGCGCCGCGGGCGCGCTCTGCGGCAACAGCGTCGCGACCAGCGCGACAAGCGCGAGACCCGCCAGCGCAGCGCCGCGGAAACGGCGCGCCCGGGGCTGCGGCAGCGATCGGGCAGCACCTTGCACTAGTCGCGCGCGCACGTTCGTATTCCGTTACGGTGGGGGATCAGAGTCTGCCCAAAGCGTGTCGGCGCGTCTATTGGAGGCTCGGCACTCCCCTCCAGGCGCTGCTGGTATCATTCGCGCCCCTCGCGAATCGCCCATCCGCTTGCCATGTCCACCGAGCCCGAATCCTTGAGCTACCGCGCCGCCGGCGTCGACATCGACGCGGGCAACGAGGTCGTCGAACGGATCAAGCCGCTGGTCAAGCGTACGTTCCGCCCCGAAGTGATGGCCGGGCTCGGCGGGTTCGGCGCGCTGTTCGAGCTCGCCGGACGCTACAAGGAACCGGTGCTGGTCTCGGGCACCGACGGCGTCGGAACGAAGCTCAAGCTTGCGCAGGAGCTCGGCCGCCACGACACGATCGGCATCGATCTCGTCGCGATGTGCGTCAACGACGTGCTCGTGCAAGGCGCCGAACCTTTGTTCTTCCTCGACTACTTCGCGACCGGCAAGCTCGACGTCGACACCACGGTCGCGGTCGTCGGCGGCATCGCCAAAGGCTGCGAGTTCGCCGGCTGCGCGCTGATCGGCGGCGAGACGGCCGAGATGCCCGACATGTATCCGGCCGGCGAATACGATCTCGCCGGCTTTGCCGTCGGCGCGGTCGAGAAATCCGCGCTGATCGACGGCTCGGCCATCAAGGCCGGCGACGCGATCATCGGCATCGCTTCGAGCGGTCCGCATTCGAACGGCTATTCGCTGATCCGCAAGATCCTCGCGCGCGCCGGACGTCCGTTCGATCTCGACCTCGGAGGCGTCAAGCTCGGCGACGCGCTCCTCGCGCCGACGACGATCTATGTCAAGCCGATCCTGAAGCTCCTGAAGCAGCAGCCGGTGCACGGCATGGCGCACATCACCGGCGGCGGGCTCAAGGAAAACATCATCCGCGTCGTGCCCGACGATCTCGGCATCGCGCTCGACAGCGCCGCGTGGAAATTGCCGCCGGTATTCGACTGGCTGCAGCGCGAAGGCAAGGTCGCGCGCGACGAGATGCATCGCACGTTCAACTGCGGCATCGGCTACACCGTGATCGTCGCCGATGCGGCGCGCGATTCGACGATCGCGGCGCTGGCCGCGCTTGGACTCGATGCCGCGAAGATCGGCGAAATCGTTCCGGCGCGCGGCGACGAGCGCGTCCACATCGCTTGAGTGCGAACGCCGAACGCGCGCGGCTGCGGGTCGCCGTGCTGGCATCGGGGCGCGGCTCGAATCTGAAGGCGCTGATCGAAGCGCGCCGCCGCGGACTTCCGATCGATCTCGTGCTGGTCGCCGGCGATTCCGCCTCGGCTCCCGCGCTCCGTCTTGCCGAAGACGGCGGTATCGAAACGCTGGCGCTCGATCCCGCAGGCTACGCCGACCGCGCGAGCTTCGACGCCGATCTCTTCGCGCGTGTCGCTGGTTATTCGCCGGATCTCATCGTGCTCGCAGGCTTCATGCGCATTCTCGATGCGGCGGCGATCTCGCCCTGGATCGGACGCATGATCAATATCCATCCCTCGCTGCTGCCGAAATACCGCGGCCTGCGCACGCACGAGCGCGCGCTTGCGGCGGGCGATGTCGTGCACGGCGCGAGCGTGCATTTCGTGACGCCGGAGCTCGATGGCGGCCCGGTGATGGCGCAAGTCGAGATCCCGATCGTCGCCGGCGAAACGCCCGCCGCGCTCGCCGCGCGCCTGCTGCCGTGCGAGCACCGCTTGCTGTCGACGTGCGTCGCACTAATCGCCGAAGGCCGAATCGCGCTCGATGGCGAGATCGTGCGTCATGACGGAAAAGCGCTGGCGGTACCGCTGAAATGCGGGATCGACGGATCGTTCGCGCCGGTCGCGTGAACGTACGTTCAGCGGTGCGCGGCGAAACTCCCGCGACGTTCCCCGCGGAAACATTCATGAAGATTCTGTTGTTCTCCTGCTTTGCTCTCGCTGCGTCGATCGCCGACGCGGCGAGCGATCCGTCGACCCCCGCGCCGTTCAGTGGCGAGTATGTCGCCTCGCGCAACGGCGAATCGCTGGGCCGCACGACGCTCGAGCTTCGCGACAATCACGACGGGACGTGGACGCTGCGCAGCGAAACGCGCGGCACCGAAGGCCTCGCCAAGCTCGCCGGCGTGCACATCGTCGAAACCTCGCATTTCCGCTGGCGCGACGGACGCCCCGAAGCGATCGACTACGACTACAAGCAGGACAGCGCGGTGAAGCAGCGCACTCGGCACGCCGTGTTCAAAGGCGACCAGGCCGAAGTCGAGGAAGGCGGCGAGACGTTCAAGTACGCGATCGTTCCGGGCCTCATCGACCGGCATGCTGTGACGCTCGCGATCGCCTCGGATCTGAAGCGCAGCGCGAAGACATTCGACTACAAAGTCGCCGTCAAGGATCACGTCGAAGACATGCGCTACGTGCGCGGCGCCAGCGAGAAACGCAACGTGCCCGCCGGCGAGTTCGACGCCGTGCTGGTGAGCCGCGACGGCGAGCCCGGCGAGGATCGCAAGCGCGTCGCGCGCAGTTGGTTCGCGCCGTCGCTCGGCTGGATGCCGGTCGAGATCGAGCAGAACGAGAAGAAGGGCGACACCGTGACCTTGCGTCTCGCGGCCGTGCACAAGTAGCGTCGTATCGCGCGCCGATGCCGGCGCGAAAGCACAGGCGTATGCTGTGCGCGTGCGTACCTGGGGAGGATGCGCGATGCTGCGCTGGTTGTTTCTCATGGCCTTCGCCGGCAGCGTCGCTGCCGCCGAGGCGCCTGCGTCCGGTGGCGATTACGCCTGGCCGAATCTCACCGATTTCCTGAAGCAGCTGATCGCCAAGGTCGGCGCGCCGATCAAGGTTTATCGCCTCGCGATGGATCGCGACGGCAAGGTCGATCTCTGGATCCAGGATCAACGGCGCCGCGATCTCGTCGACAGCTACGAATACGAACACGGCTCGATGAGCGATCCGATGCCGGTCAAGTTCGAGCACTACCCTTCGATCGAAGCACTCGATCATCACGTGATCGAGCTGACGTCGATCGACTTCCAGCGCCTCCCTTCGATGCTGGCGACCGTGCGCGGCAAGCTCGGCCTGCCCGATGCGCACGTGGTCAGCATCGAGCTCGAGCGCGGCGATTCGCACGGCATGCTGACGTATTCGGATCTTCCGATCTGGACGTTCCATGTCGAAACGCCCAGGCATGACGGACGCGTCGAGCTCAGTCTCGACGGGAAGGTGCTCGATGCGGACAAGGATTGATTTGCCGTTTCGCGTGCTCGCCGCGTGTGCGCTTAGCAGCGCGGCGATACTTGCGCTCGCCGCAGGCCCGATCGTTCCGCAACATCCGCTGGATGATCCGTCGGCGCTCAAGGCCGTATTCGCCGCGCGCATCGGCAGGCCCGTCAACGTGCTGCGCTTCAATCTCGGCGAGCATTACGCCGACGCGCTCGTGCAGTCCGTCGCGGCGAGCGATGAGTTCGATCGGTACGAGGCGATCCCCGGTCGCGAGATGGCCGAAGGCGCGCCGCAAAAAGCCGGCGGCATCGACTGCAAGAAGAAGATCGCATTCGCCGATCTCGATCTCGCCGTCGGCGTGCGCGTGCTGACGCAAGCGCGTGCGATCGCGACGGCGAACGGCTACAAGGCGCTCGAGAACGTCGAGCTCGGCAGCGATATCTTCTGCAAGGAATTCGCGTGGCGCGCGATTCTCGTGAGCGATGCCAATTCCGAGGCGATGCTGGAATTGACGTACGCGCTCGATGGCGGCTCGCCCAAAGCGCGGCAGATGCGCGAGGACGGCTGGGCCAAGGTCGACATGAAAGCCTTGCTCGCCGGCAGCGCGAAAGTAGCGCCTGCGCCACCGAAAACGGAACCGGCGCCGACGCCGGGCGACGGGCGCAAGCGCGATTTCCTGCGCGGCATCGCGGAAGATCTTGCGCGCGTCGAGGCGCAAGTCGGCGCACCGCTTGCGTTCAAGCACATCAGCATCGACGCGACGCAGCTATCGCTGCAGATCATCGGTCCGGCGAACAAGCGGCGCGTGTCGACGTATCTCGTCGACGGCGACAACGGCGGCATTCGCCTCTGGCACGAGGACGACACGATTCCGTTCGACTGCAACAAGCCGTTCGCGGCCGCGGATATTCCGATCGATCGATTGCCCGGCATGATCGCGAGCGCGCCGTCGCTGATTCCGCCGATGGCGCAAGCTTGGGTCAAGAACGTGCACATCTATCGCAGCGGATTGTGCGGGTCGCCGCATGTGTACATTGAGATCGAGGACGAGCGAGGCTTCGGCAACGTCGAGTACGACGCGCGCGGGAAGTTGATCAACGCGGCGGTGCAGTAGCTTTTTCGTTCTCCCGCTTGCGAGAGAAGGTGCCGGCAGGCGGATGAGGGGGAGTCTTGCGAAAAGCTTCCCTCACCCTACCCTCTCCCGCAAGCGGGAGAGGGGATGTGAGAGGATCCTCTCCCGCGGGAGAGGCTACACGTGTCTCAGCTAGGCAAACGACGAATGCGCGCGCCGAGGCCGCCGAGCTTCTCTTCGATATTCTCGTAGCCGCGGTCGATGTGATAGATGCGATCGACGACGGTGTCGCCGCGCGCGACGAGACCGGCGAGCACGAGCGACGCCGACGCGCGAAGATCGGTCGCCATCAGCGGTGCGCCGGACATGTGCCCGACGCCGCGGATGATCGCGGCGTTGCCTTCGACGTGGATGTCGGCGCCGAGGCGTTGTAGCTCGAGCGCGTGCATGAAGCGGTTCTCGAAGACCGTCTCGGTGATGATGCCGACGCCTTCGGCGACGCAGTTGAGCGCGGTGAACTGTGCCTGCATGTCGGTCGGGAACGCAGGGTACGGCGCGGTCGTCACGTTGACGGCTTTGGGGCGGCGGCCGCGCATGTCGAGCTCGATCCAGTCCTCGCCGGTATTGATGTGGGCGCCGGCGTCTTCGAGCTTGCCGAGCACGGCGTCGAGCGTCTTCGGCCGCACGCGCTTGGCCGTGATCTTGCCGCCGGTGATCGCGCCGGCGACCAGGAACGTGCCGGTCTCGATGCGGTCGGGCAGCACTTCGTAGGTCGTGCCGGAAAGGCGCTCGACGCCTTCGATGACCAGCGTCGCGGTGCCGGCGCCTTCGATCTTCGCGCCCATCGCGTTGAGGCAGTTGGCGAGGTCGATGACCTCGGGTTCTTGCGCTGCGTTCTCGATGACGGTCGTGCCCTTGGCGAGCGCGGCGGCCATCATGATGTTCTCGGTGCCGGTGACGGTGACGAGATCGAGGTGGATGCGTGCGCCCTTGAGGCGTTTCGCGCGGGCCTTGATGTAGCCGTTCTCGACCGAGACTTCGGCGCCGAGCGCCTGCAGTCCCTTCAAGTGCAGATCGACCGGACGCGATCCGATCGCGCAGCCGCCAGGCAGCGACACGTCGGCTTCGCCGAAACGCGCGACCAGCGGACCCAGCACGAGGATCGACGCGCGCATCGTCTTGACCAGGTCGTACGGCGCGAAATAGCGCTTGGCCGGACGCGGATCGACGTGGATCTTCATGCGCTCGTCGATGACGAGCTCGACGCCCATCTGGCCGAGGAGCTCCATCGTCGTCGTCACGTCGTGCAGGTGCGGCACGTTGCCGATGGTGACGGGCTCGTCGGCGAGCAGGCACGCCGCAAGGATCGGCAGCACCGCGTTCTTGGCGCCGGATATCCAGACGTCGCCGTTCAGCGCTTCACCGCCGTTGATCACAATTTTCGCCACGCGTGGTTCTCGCAGGTTGCCGCCATCCATGGGTGTGTTACCTCTGAAAGCTTCCTTGCCTTTAAAAAGCAGCCGTCCTGGCCGCACGTCGATCATTTCGCTTCAACCGCCGCGGGCGGCTTCGTCGGGTGTCAGGGTTTTCAGCGACAGCGCATGGATCTCGCCGCCCATCCGATCGCCGAGAGTCGCATAAACCATGCGATGGCGTGCGAGCGGCAGCTTGCCGGCGAACGCCGGGCTCACCACCAGCGCCTCGAAATGCACGCCGTCGGGGCCGTGAACCTCGACGCGGGCGTCCGGGAGGCCGGTCTGGATCAGATGCTGGATGGTGTGGGTGTCCATTTGCTGCGTATATGGGGGCGATATCGGGAAGATCGGCGCC
>Ga0068859_100000443_pt1 | contig 41394 bp, 42 predicted proteins | sample KBSSwiS22_FD_66585 | JGI IMG/M metagenome (GOLD analysis project Ga0068859, IMG submission 66585) | Switchgrass rhizosphere microbial communities from Kellogg Biological Station, Michigan, USA - KBS Switchgrass S2-2 | ecosystem: Host-associated > Plants > Roots > Rhizosphere > Soil ... | reverse complement strand
ACCATCGTATTGATGGTTTCCTTCAGCTGCAGAATTTCGCCGCGCACGTCCACCGTGATCTTGCGCGACAAGTCGCCACTGGCAATTGCGGTGGAAACCTCGGCGATGTTCCGCACCTGGCCCGTCAGGTTGCCGGCCATCGAGTTGACGTTATCAGTCAGGTCCTTCCAGGTACCGGCCACGCCCGGCACGACTGCCTGGCCGCCCAACTTGCCCTCGGTACCGACTTCACGGGCCACGCGGGTCACTTCGGCTGCGAAGCTGTTGAGCTGGTCCACCATCGTGTTGATGGTGTTCTTCAGTTCGAGAATCTCCCCCTTCACGTCCACAGTGATCTTGCGCGACAAATCACCACGCGCCACGGCTGTGGTCACTTCGGCGATATTTCGCACCTGACCCGTCAGGTTGGTCGCCATCGCGTTGACGGAGTCAGTCAGGTCCTTCCAGGTACCGGCCACGCCGGGCACGATCGCCTGGCCACCCAACTTACCCTCGGTACCGACTTCGCGCGCCACGCGAGTCACTTCCGAAGCGAAGGAGCGCAACTGGTCGACCATCGTGTTGATGGCCTCCTTCAACTGCAGAATTTCGCCGCGCACGTCCACCGTGATCTTGCGCGACAAGTCGCCGTTGGCGACTGCGATCGTGACCTCGGAGATGTTGCGCACCTGGCCAGTCAGATTGCTGGCCATATAATTGACGCTGTCCGTCAGGTCCTTCCAGGTTCCGGCCACGCCGGGTACGGCTGCCTGGCCGCCCAACTTGCCCTCGGTGCCCACTTCGCGCGCCACGCGGGTCACTTCCGATGTGAACGCGCTCATCTGCTCGATCATCGTGTTGACGATCGTGGCCGATCGCAGGAACTCACCTTTGAGCGACCGGCCATCCACCTCGAGACTCATGGTCTGTTGCAGGTCGCCCTTGGCCACCGCGGAGATGGTTCGGGTCACCTCGGTGGTTGGCCACAGCAGATCGTCGATAAGCGTGTTCACCGAGCTTTCCATGGCGCCCCAGGCGCCGGAGCGGCGGTCGGTTGACATGCGGTGACGGGTCTTGCCGTCCTTGCCGACAATCTGGCCGGCGCGCTCCAGCTCGCGCGCCAGGCGCTGGTTCGAGCTGACGATCTCGTTGAACGTATCGGCGACTTTTCCAGCCAGCCCCGTCTGGTCGCTCGCAAGCCGGACGGAGAAATCACCCTCGCGAACCGCTTGCAGCGCCCGCAGGAGCTTGCGCAAATCAAGACCTGGGCCGTCCATGGTCTCCTTGCCATTGGACTTCACATTACGGCGCGCGCGTACTTGGGTTTCCATCAACGGACTCCGGAAAAGACGATTACAAAATGACTAACGAACCCGCAGGACGCGGGCGATCCACCGCTTCGCCAGCGGCGCGGGAAGGAACCACGATCCACCACCACGGAGAGTCTCCAGCTGCCGTCCAAACGGACGGTCTCCGTGCGACTTCAAACCCCGAAAAATCGGCTTCTTTATAGACTTGAGTCCAACGGTCGGGAACATAGCAGATGTCGCTGTGGTCGCAAGGGATTCCTCGTTGTATAACGGTAGCCCGGATGCTTGCTCCGGTAACGTTGTCGGAGCATAGTCTGGACGTTACATAACGCTTTCGCACGAGCGGGACGAGGCGTATTCGGGATGAACGGGTCAGCGCCTGCGGACGAAAAAACGTCCGTGGGGGAGCCACGGCCGGCTCGGTTGAATGTGGCTACCTTGCGGCGGGCTGTCCCGATTCGAATGTGGGGCGGCAAGGGCTGCGGCGCGCCTTGTGACTTCTGCCGCGTCCTCGTCAATCCCAGCGATGTTGAGTATGAGGTCGAAGCCGAGCTGGACGGGGCGACCCTCATGCTGCACTTCCATCCCCGCTGCCATGATGCCTGGACCGCTGGCCAGGAGCCAACCATCGTCCTCGATCGGGCTTAATGCCGCCCCGTAATGTAAATTAGGCGGGTTTACCCCCATTTGAGGCTCGAATGTCGCCCCTGGCACGCATCCGGCAGGTGGCTGCCTGCGCCACTTTAGTATTTTTCGCGGCCCCGGCACTGGCGGCGGAACCGCCGGCGCAGGCTGGCCAGGCCGTTCAGGCGGCCCAGGCACCGCAAGGCACGCCGGCTGTGCAAGCGGCCGCCCCGGCTGGGCAGGCGCCCCAAGCGGCTCAACCGAGCAAGGCACCGCCATCTGCCCAGCCCGTTACGCTGACTCCTAATGTGCCCGCACAGATCGCGCGTTCGGCACTTCTGAGCGTCGAGGCTACCTCGGCTGCCGATAGCCTGCGCCTGAGCATCCGGCGCATGGGCGACAAGAGCTTGGTCAGCAGCGATGACGTTACGGTGACGGTGGATGGCAGAAATGAATCCGTCACGCGCGAAAGCGGAGGCGTTTACGAAGTCCCGATCAATGACCTGCGCGGTGACGGCGCCAGGGACGTCGAGATCATCGTGGCGCACGATGGGATTCGGGAGATTCTCGCGGGCAAGGTCACGGTGATCGAAGGAGCGTCCGCAAACAGCCTGCTGCGCGACCACAAGCAGGTTGCCTGGTGGATACTCAACATCGCAATCGTGTTGGTCGCGGCGATTGCCCTCTCGCGCCGCAAAAGCTGAGGCATACAGTGCCTCGCGCGGCAGTGTTGCTGGCTTGCGCTCGTCGCGAAGGTAGCACCGTCAGGCGCACCACTGCTGCGCTGCGCGCGAAAACCTGTTACTGTGGCGCGATTCCGTGTTGATTGTTCGAATGCGCAAGCTTCACATTACTTTAGGTCTCGCACTGCTGCTGCTCACGGCACAGCTGGGTGCTGTCCTTCACGAAGTGGGCCACATCTGCCGCGTCAGCACGGCGGTGCGGGCGCAGGTTCATCCTGACACCTCACTCGAAAAGACCTGCGAGCTGTGTTTCGCGTTCTCGCAGGTCACCAACCCCGCCGGCAACACGGTAACGGTTGGACAGTTTGAACCGTCCTCGTGCGCCGCCGGGTCCCTGAGCGCCCATGCGGCAACACCAGCTGCTGTTCCCACTCCGCGTAGCCGCGGACCACCCTCCTCCGCACTGAGCTCCTGAGTTACGGCCTGTGATTGCTGCCGCACGCGCGGCGGCTGCAGGCGTTATCCAGCTTTCGCGGAGTTTTCAATTCATGCCCAGTTCATCCAGGGTTGCGGTGCCGCTCGGGGCGGCCGCTGCCTGTGCTGCTCATCTGGCCGTCGCGCAGGTCGGCGACCAGGCAAGCTCTTCCATTCCGACCATTGTGGTCACGGCTCAGCATCTGAACGAGGAGCGTTCGCGCATCGACACCGACACGGGCGCATCGACCTACAAGTTTGATTCCAAGGCCATCGAGGCGCAGCCGGGCGGCGACAACGTCCAGCTCAACCAGGTCATGCTGCAGGTGCCGGATGCCGCCCAGGATTCGTTCGGCCAGCTGCACATTCGCGGCGATCACAACGGTCTGCAATTCAGGTTGAACGGCGTCATTCTTCCCGACGGCATCAGCGTGTTCGGGCAGACACTGCCGCCGCGCATGATCTCCTCTCTGAAGCTCATCACAGGCAGCCTGCCTGCGGAATATGGCCTGCGCAGCGCCGGCATCATTGACCTGACGACGAAAAGTGGCGCACTGCAGCCCGGCGGCGAGATTTCCCTCTACGGGGGCAGCCACGGCTCGTTCGAGCCAAGCATCAATTACGGCGGAACGACGGGCCCGAACACGTACTTCATAACCGGTGACTTCATACGGAACGATCTCGGTATCGAGTCTCCGGATGGGCGCTCCACACCCCTTCACGACCGCACCAGGCAGTATCACGGCTTTGGTTACTTCGAGCACATCTTCGATGAGAGCAACCGTGTAACGGTGATCTTCGGAAGCTCGGACGACCGGTTTCAGATACCCAACCGGGCCGGTGTGCATGCCGCCGACATCGGCCCCGGGCTCACCGTCAATGGCGAGTCTGACTTTCTGAGCGACTTCCTCGACGAGAATCAGCGGGAGATCACTCACTTCGGCACCGTGAGCTGGCAGCACTCCGAAGGCGATCTGAGTGTGCAGACCTCGCTGATCGGTCGTTACTCGAGTCTGAGCTTCTCGCCGGATCCGCAGCTCGGCGACCTGTTGTTCGGCGGAATATCTCAACAGGCCTACAAGAAGGACGTCGCATTCGGCTTGCAGAGCGATGGCGTCTATCGGCTCACGGATACACATACGATCCGGGCCGGCGTGTACGCCCAGACCGACCGTCTGACCAGCAATACGACATCCCGGGTTCTCCCGACGGATGATACGGGGGCGCAGACCACGGATATCCCGGTGAGCGTCATCGACAACACGCGCGACTCGCAAACGATCGAGAGCGTTTACCTGCAGGACGAGTGGAAGGTATTCCCCGTATTCACGGTGAACTATGGCGTGCGCTTCGACCACTACCGTGCATTCAGCAGCGGCAGCCAGGTGAGTCCGCGGGTCAACTTCGTGTGGCAGGCCACGGATGACACTACGGTTCATGCGGGCTACTCACGCTTCTTTTCGCCGCCTCCGTTCGAGCTCGTCGGGAACACCTCGGTCGCGAAATTCCTCAACACGACGGCCGCTCCCGAAGTCACATCGGGTGATGTGGTCCAGGCCGAACGGTCCAACTACTACGACGTGGGCTTACAGCAGAAGCTGTCCAACGAATTGACGGTCGGCGTGGACAGTTACTACAAACAGGCCACGGACCTGATCGATGAAGGACAGTTCGGCGCGCCGATCATTCTGACGCCGTTCAATTACGCCGACGGGCAGGTGTACGGCGTGGAATTCACGGCCAATTATTCAGTCGGCCACTTCCAGGCGTATGCCAACGCCGCCGTGCAGCGTGCGATCGGCAAGCACATCGTCACGGGACAGTTCAATTTCGGCGGCGCTGAGCTCGACTACATTGCCAATCACTATATCCACCTCGATCATGAACAGCAGGTCACCGTATCGGGCGGGGCCTCGTATGAGTGGAAAGGCACGCGCATCAGCGGCGACCTGCTCGTTGGCTCCGGCCTGCGCCGCGATCTGACGCTCCCGGATGACACGAGCATTCCGAACGGCGACCGCCTGCCCTACTACGAGCAGGTCAACCTGGGTTTGAGTCACGACTTTGATCGCCAGGGACTGAAGGGGCTGACGATGCGATTCGATGTCATCAACGCCTTGGACAAGAAGTACGAGATCCGCGACGGCACCGGTGTCGGCGTCGGCGCGCCCCAGTTCGGGCCACGGCGCGGCTACTTCGCCGGTATTTCTCAGACGTTCTAGCGGGTTGGCCGGGCCTCGCACCGGCTGCGGCTGGTGCGGGGCAAACCGCGGTGCAATCAGATCGTTCCATGGCCGGTCTACTAAGGCAGATTTGGCGTCGTGGTAGCGTGCTTGCGGTGGACGAATTGCTCAAATGACACTCCTGGTGCTGGTCTTCCTTGGGGGGATGCTGACGATACTGAGTCCATGCATCCTGCCAGTGCTCCCCTTCGTCTTCGCCCGAGCAGATCAGCCCTTCCTCAGGAGCGGCCTGCCCTTGCTAGCGGGGATGGCGCTGACATTCGCCGCGGTCGCGACGTTAGCGGCCGTTGGCGGCTCATGGGCTGTGCACATCAATCAATATGGGCGGGTTGCCGCTCTCGCACTTCTGACCGTATTCGCATTGACGCTACTGTCCCGACATCTGGCGGACCTGATGGCACGTCCATTCATTGCCCTTGGGAACAGACTGACCACCCAGCGCGGTTCCTCGGCCGCCTCCGCAGCGGATACTGGCATCTTGCGCCCACTCTTGATCGGCGTAGCTACGGGCTTGCTCTGGGCGCCGTGCGCCGGGCCAATCCTCGGCCTGGTCCTTACCGGAGCTGCTATCTCGGGGCCGAACGCGCACACGACGCTACTGTTGTTCGGGTACGCAGCCGGAGCGGCCGCCTCGTTGGCCATAGCGCTCCTGGCGGGTGGACGTGTATTCGGCGCGTTGAAGAGAGGACTGGGCGCCGGTGAGTGGGTACGGCGTGGGCTGGGTATCACGGTGTTGCTTGCAGTGGCCGCTATTGCACTTGGATTAGATAGCAGCGTACTGACTCGAATATCGCTGGCCAGCACGAATCGGATCGAACAGTCTTTGATGGGCGCGATACGTCGGCCCGTGGATACCAAACCTGCCGCCGGGACGGACAGTAGCTCAGCGATGGGAGGCCTGCCTGTGGAGGGCTCGCTACCGGCGCTCGACGGCGCAACATCCTGGCTCAACTCGCCGCCGCTGACCCGAGAGGACCTGCAGGGCAAAGTCGTTCTGATCGACTTCTGGACGTACTCATGCATCAACTGCCTGCGCTCTCTGCCCTACATCAGCGGTTGGTATCAGAAATACAGGGACCATGGACTCGTGGTGATTGGCGTTCACGCGCCCGAGTTTGCTTTCGAGAAGAACGCCGCCAACGTCAGTCAGGCCGTGCGCGACCTGGGTATCACTTACCCTGTCGCGCTCGACAGCAACTATGCGATCTGGCGGGCATTCGACAATCAATACTGGCCGGCGCACTACTTCATTGACGCGCAGGGCCGAATCCGCGGCCATCACTTTGGCGAAGGCGAGTATCCGCAGTCGGAGCAAACTTTACGGACATTGCTGACCGAGGCCGGCTTCATGAACCTGCCACCGGCGGGAGTCCCCACCGATCGGCTCACGGGAGCGCAGGTTGCTTCTGATGACTCAAACATGCTCTCGCCGGAAACCTATGTCGGTTATGCGCGCGCGGAGCACTTCAGCTCGCCCTCTGGCGTGCTACGCGACCAGGTCAAAACCTATACCGCACCTGACAAGTTGGAGCTCAATGAATGGGCGCTCACGGGTCCATGGATTGTTGGTGACGAAATGGCTGTGCTCGGCGCCTCACCGGGGAGCATCGTGTTCCGGTTTCACGCGCGCGACTTGCATCTCGTGCTGGGTCCGGGTGCCGGCGGGAAGGCTGTGCGCTTCAGGGTGCGGATCGATGGCGCCGACCCCGGCGCGAGTCACGGTGTGGACACCGATGCCGGTGGCAATGGGGTTGTGCGCGGGCAGCGCCTGTATCAACTCATACGCCAGGCACCGGGCGAGATTCACCGGCATACGTTTACGATCGAGTTCCTGGACGGCGGGGTCCAGGCGTACGCGTTCACGTTTGGGTGATTTGAGGTGGTGGAGCCAGTCGGGATCGAACCGACGACCTCATCCATGCCATGGATGCGCTCTCCCAGCTGAGCTATGGCCCCGTGCGTAAGACACTGAATCAGAAGGGATTATAGCCGCCCGCGCAAATCAGGTGGCGATCCCCTCGTTTCCGAGGGACGCGAGAATACCAGAAATCGGCCGCTTGGAAAGCGATAGCGAGACCGACTATTCCACCGCCATGAGCACCGCTGCATCGTTCTCGGCAACGGTACGGGTCCGGATGCGGATCCGATCGGCCTCGAACGGCTTGATGATCAACAGATATTGATAGTCCCGCGCTACCTGCGACCAGTCGACCGTGCTGTCCGAGCCGGAGTGATACCAAAGCTCGTCCGGCGCCGCGGGCCGATGTAGATAGCGGAAATACTTCATGGGATGGCCGGCGTCGCCGCTGAACAGATACGGAATCAGCGCGTGCCGATCGATGACCGCAAACGCGGCGACATGCAGATGCAGAAAAACGTTGCCCAACTTCCTCTCTGTGTAAACCGGAAGCACAGTGCTATTCGGCGGGATGCGTGCAACGATCGCGCGGTACTGGGGAAGCCAGGCGCCCTGCTTGTGGAAATACCACGTGAGGTAGCCGAGATTGATACAGGCCAGGGCCGCTGCCAGAGCGATGGCAGATGACTTCAGCCGCGCAGACCAAGCAGCGGTGGACTGCGGTAGATGCAACACTCCGAGAACCAGGAAGAAAGGGGCCAGCGCGAGTGCGCGCACGTCGATGTATGAGGCCTCGGTCTGCTCAAACGGAAGCACGATGTAAAGCCCGAAGAACAGCACCATGTATGCCAAGGGCTCCAGGACCTGCGCGGTCAATATTCCTTCCCTGCTCCAGAAGCGTCGGCTGCCCACGCAGAGCAGCAGGAACGCGAGCACCGCTGCCATTACGAGGGAATCGGGCCTGCCGTGGTAGCGCACGAGATCCCACGACAGGCGTCCCAGCTTCGTCTCGATCGTGCCCCAATCGTTATGCTGGGCAACGAAATCGCCAGGCTGGCGATAGGCCAGTGCCACCATGAGGTGCCAGGCGAGCACACCAATGATGGGAATGAAAAGATAGATCTCGCGGTCAATGCGCGATTTTCGCAAGCCTATTCGCCAGAGGGCCGATCCGCCCAGCGCGGCTGCAATGAATGCAATCGCCGCCAGGTGGGTGAGATAGGCCAACACAATCAGGGCGGCGTAGATCCCGAAGCGCACGCCCGACCACTGCTGCCGCAGTAACTGAACGAGCGCGAGCGCAACCAACGTCAGCGCGACCGACAGCCTGAACTCGAGGAACCCCTTCACGAAGAAGGTATCGGTGCTCAGATACAGACTGATAAACAACATCAACAGCATGACTTCGGTGGAAACCCGCATGACGCGCAGATACGCGTACACCGCGGCAGGCAGTGACAGAAAAGTCACTATTGCCCAGATGGCCGAGGCGGCATTGGGTCCGGTTGCGTACGTCAGCGCGGCCAGTAACAAGTCCCCGGACACGTACGGAGTCCATAGGAAGTGGAACTGATAGCTCTGCCCGAACTGCGCACCATGTTGGAACAGGAGGTCCGCCATGACATAGGCGCGGGCGAGGTGGTTGGGATAGTCCTGCAGCGTCAGCGGCGAGAACCACGCGAAGACCGTGATGTAGGCAAGAACGACCAGCGCAAAGAGGCCGCAGGCCGCTCTCGTCGTCACAGTGGTACCTGCTTCAGCGCGGCGTCTATACGCGCTAATGTCCTCTCGCGTCCCAGCAGCGCGAGCGTGGCATCAATTGGCGGCGAGACCGCGGACCCAGCGACAGCAACACGCACCGGTTGGGCGACCTTGCCAAGCCCAGTCTGCAGCTCGGTTGCGAGATCATTCAAGACTGTGTGCACCGTTCCAGCGGACCACTCTGTGAGCGTCGCGAGGCGCTCGCGGACCTTCTGCAGCACCGGCAATGCCGCAGCAGTCAAATGCTTGGCAACGGCCTTTGGGTCCAGCTCCACCGTGTCGGTGAAGAAGAAGCGGCTGTTCTGCGCCATCTCCTTCATCGTCTTTGCCCGTTCGCGCTGCGAGAGGATGACACCCTCGAGCAACTGCTGGTCATTACTGTGCAGACCCAGGCGAGCCAACTGGGACTGCAGATACGGTGCCAAGGCTGCTGGTTGCGCCCGCATCATATGTTGCTGGTTGAGCCATAACAATTTCTCCGGATTGAAGGCGGAGGCAGCTTTGTTGACATCATGAATATCGAAGGCAGCCACCATCTCCTCACGGGAAAAAATTTCCTGGTCGCCATGCGACCAACCCAGGCGTACGAGATAGTTTAGCAACGCATCCGGCAGATAGCCCTCCTCCTCGTATTGCAACACGCTCACCGCCCCATGGCGCTTGGACAGCTTGGCGCCGTCCGGGCCGAGGATCATGGGAACATGCGCGTACACGGGCGGCGTGGCCCCCAACGCCAGCAACATGTTCATCTGCCGCGGCGTGTTGTTCAGATGATCGTCGCCGCGGATCACGTGCGTGACGCCCATGTCCATGTCGTCGACAACCACGCAGAAGTTATATGTAGGTGTCCCGTCGGAACGGGCGATGATCAAATCATCCAGCTCTACGTTCTGGAACGTCACTGGACCGTGAACGAGATCCTTCACGACCACCGACCCGTCGGCCGGATTGCGGAAGCGAACTACCGGCTGGACTCCTTCGCGCGGGGTGGTCCGATCGCGGCAGATGCCGCTGTAACGGGGTTTCTCCTTGCGCGCGATTTGCTGCTCGCGCATCTGATCCAGCTCTTGCTTGCTGCAATAGCAATGATAAGCGGTGCCGTCATCCAACATGCCACGGATGACTTCCTTATAGCGATCGAAGCGCTGCGTTTGGTAGTACGGCCCCTCGTCGGCGTCGAGTGAGAGCCAGGCCATGCCCTCCAGGATCACGCGTACGGCCTCGTCGGTCGAGCGCTCCCGGTCGGTGTCCTCGACGCGCAGGATGAACTTGCCGCCCATGCGCCGGGCATAGAGCCAACTGAAAAGCGCCGTCCGGACGCCGCCCACGTGCAGCATGCCAGTGGGACTGGGAGCGAATCGCGTAACTACAGCCATGAAGCGGAAATTCCTTTAAGCCGGCGGTGACGGGCCGGGCGCGCATGTTACCAAGGGCCTGCCGGCCACGCTTTGCCTGCGGCCGGCAGTGGCGGGTCTCAAGGGGCGGCCTCATTTGCCTCCGGCCGGGCCGGCCTATAGACTTGCCGCCCTTCACGATGCAGCCGGCGAAGATTGCGCTTTTGCCCGGCGGTACGATGAATGATGGGCGGTTAGCTCAGCGGTAGAGCACTGCTTTCACACGGCAGGGGCCACTGGTTCGATCCCAGTACCGCCCACCATATAAATCAAAGACTTAGCTCTTAGCCCGGCTGACGTGCGATCGCCGGCAGGCCATAGCGATTCTGCAAATGGTTGCGGCCGATTACCGACCATGGCCGTTATTGTTCCCATCGCTAGCACATCAACACGCCCCATTAGTGACAACACGCTGAATGCAGCACTCCGTCGGCTTGGAGAGTCCGGCGAGGAAATGATCGTCACGGCTTTCGGTCGCTGGCTTCAACGTGCCTCAACGAGCTGGGATGGCCTCCCGATCTGATCAAGTTGCAACTTGCGCATGCCGAGCGGAACAAGGTCTGGGCAGCGTACAACCGTGCTCAGCGGATGAGCAGCGGAAAATGATGCAAGCGTGGGCTGACTACGTCGACAGTCTGCGCGCGGGTAACAACGTCGTACCGCTCAAGATATCCGCCTATGTTTGGGCGCCGCACCGATCCGCGTCCGTGCGGACGTACGCGCACTCCGTCTCGAAAGCTGACGATGTAGCAACGCTGTAACGCCGTGCGGCTGGTTCAATTTCTGCGTAAGCGCACCGACTCTAGTCAGTGGGTCTTTGCATTGAGACTCGTTATCTCGTCGGACATTCCACCGGCAATTCGGGCAAACAAGGTGAAACGAATGAAGGAGGTGAAGAGATCGTGAGCAAGAAGCGCAATCCCCGAATCGGCAGCAGCCTGGATGATTTTCTCAAGGCCGAAGGCATCCTCGAAGAGCTTCAGGTGCAGGCTGTCAAGGAAGTCGTGCCTGGCAGCTCGAAGAGGCGATGAAGAAAAAGCGCCTATCGAAGCTTCTCCAAGCTTGAGGCGCGCGTCATTTGAGGGAGTGGACGTACGGAATCGCCGGATCTACGATTAACGCATGGCTCGTCACACACCTACGCTCAAGACGACGCATGACTACTTTGCAGCCGGATACGTGCTGAACGGGTTCTGTGTGCAATGCAACAAAGGGCGCCCGGTTGGCATCGACCGCGTCGTGAAAACGGCGGCGGAGACGGACATTTCCGACCTTCAGATTCGGTGCCCTGAGTGCTTCGCGGTTCTGCGGCTGCGCGCAGTGGTTCCTGCTCACGGCTTGGACGCCTGGTCAGGGCAGTAAGTCATTTCGATACCGCCGCATTACCCCCGAATTCGACGAGCGTACGGGTTAGTGGCAGCTCGTGCGTACGTCGCGCTGGCGCATCACCATTTGACGCAGTGACGGTATATTCGTCGATGATGTAGGGCACGCCCTCGCCGTCCAGGGCGCTCGATCCGGTTGTGACTTCGAAGTGCAGATGCGGCTCGAATGAGCTTCCAGTATCCCCGATGCGCGCAAGAATCTGACCTCGCCGCACGCGGTCCCCGACTTTGACGCGCAAGCTGCCCGGTTGCAGGTGGGCGTAGTAGGCGAACTGGCCGCCGCCCAGATCCAACGTAATCGTGTTGCCGAGCAAAGTCTCCATCGACATCGGCACTGCGAGCGAGCCCTTTCCAAAATGCCCGGGAATATTTTCCGGAATGCCATCCTTCACTGTAATCACCTTGGCATCGGCAACGGCCAGCACGGGCTTGCCATAGGAGTGGTACGAACGGTTGTCGCGCTCGTCGCCCGAGAACGCCGAGCCGTTCTCGACCTGCATCCAATCGATCGCGTAGCGCGAAGAGATATGGGGCTGGCCATTCAGCAGGAGGATCTGGCGTCGGTGGTGTGAATCGTTGCTGGGGCCAGAACCTGCGAGCCAATGCGCCCCTTCCAACGGCGATCCGAGCACGCGCAACTTGTCGTGGTGAGTACCGATGGTGGCACCCTCCACCGCGGAATCGTCAGTGAGAACGCGGTGGCGCAATCGGTTCGGAATTCGTACACCAGTGTCGAGTGTGATCGATAGGTACACGACTACGGTTTCGCCCGCTGCAAGTTGGCGTTGCGCATCGTCTTCGGCCGGTGGTATCTCATCGCCTACTATCTGCTTACCCATGTGATGTAGGAATGTGTTGAGTTGCCGTGCTTCGAACGCTGCGATCGGTTGCTTGCCCGGGCTGTCCGCATCAAGCACTTCAACGCGTCGGAGAGTGATTGGGTGGCTGTCGAAGTTGGCGAGGTACAGCTCGTAAGTCAGATGGTAGCGGCCGTCGCTGGGAAACGCGGTCGGGTCAAACGGCACATGCATTTCGAGCTGCAGCTGCGGTGGCCACGCCGGAGCGCCTGTCGCTGCGATTACGATGCTGAACAGCATTGCCTGCGGGAAGGTCAGACGACTCATGGATTTCCTTATTCCCTGTCGGTGGGATGAGACGCCCGCTACGCTTCACGCGGGACGCCACACGATTAGAATGCGCCAATGCGATGGGAAATCAATTACGCCTGTCTGGTGGCTCCACGCGGCGTGACCGTGCCAATGGTGGTCGCAGCCACCTTCGTCGTACTGAGCGGATGCGCGCATGCCACCTCAGGGCGCGATCTGAAGCCTCCCTGCGCCTCACCTGCGCAAATTGAGGGCAAGTTCGATTCACGCGCTCCTGGCTTTTTCATACGACTGAAACCGACCGCGGATCGGCTGTCGGTTGCACGCGAGCTGGCCGCTCGATATGGATTTGAGCTCCGCACCGTGCTGTCAACCGCCGACCCCGTCATCATCTCGGGCCCTATGTCCGCAGAAAAAGTCGCGCAGTTGCGCTGTGATCCAGCCGTCGAAACCCTAAGCCATGACGCATGGATGAAGCCGCTCTAGCCGATACACCCGACCGAGCGTTATGACTCCACCAACTGCTGGAGTGAAAACCCATAGTAAGAGCCACTCGCAAGCTCGCGTTCCCAGATCTCCCGGATAACGGGCACTTGTGCGTAGACTCGCATGCCGCAGGTCCAAGACCGCCAGACGTCTTCGTCGATGTAGCCGGAGCGGAAGTAGAGATATTCCTCCGCGCACAGGTTGAAATAGTCCATTAGAAGCTGCTGGCTGTCCGGGCTGAGGCTCGAGCCATCGCAGCTCACGAGCTCGTTGAGATGTTGATTGAGCCGATCATAGCGCTCATTGAAAACCTGAAACAGCTCGGTAAACAGCCGCGTCTCCTGCAGGTGCTGCGAATACAGAAAGGTGGTCAGGCCTCCCGCGCCGCCCAGCACCGACACGACCCACTCGATCTTGAGCTGCCGTCCGCCCAATGCGTAAGCAAGTAAAAGAAAAAACGTGCATAGCAGAAGGAAGATCCATGGATACCAGCGCCGATTACTCAGCCGGAATCCACCCGTCAGACGTTGCGATAACAATGTCGTTTCCCTTTCGCCCGTACCACTGATTGAATTGCCAGTCCGAGTTTCTGCAAGCCGCGGACTCCCCATTTCAACGACGGTCAGCTTACACTGTATGGCACGGCACGGAACCGAAACGCCGCCGATCCGGGATACCCTATGACCTCTCGCTCGCTGCTCAATTTTGCCTATTGCCTTGCCCTGGTCACCACCGCGGTATCCGCTGCACACGCCGCGGAACCCGCGTCGATCCAGAAGGAGATCATGCGACTCGAGAAGGACTACAACGATGCGTACGCCGCGAACGACCTGCCCAAGTATTTCGCGTATTACGCCGATGATGCGGGACTCATTTTTTATAACAAGCGCACCACCCTGGCGGACTACCGCAAGGAGTGGACGCAGTCCGTTCGGACGGAACCTATCGAGTCCGTGAAGCTTTCCGACGTCGTGATTCGAGTGTCCCCGACGGGTGACACGGCGATTGCGAGCTATCAAATCGACGTGCGCACGCGACACCCGGCGAGCAAGAGCACCGACGAGCATGCCTTCGAGACCGATGTATGGCTCAAACACGCTGGGCGCTGGCAAATCACGCACGTTCACTATTCCACCCAACCGGAGAAGTAGCAGCAAGCCTACACACGAGCCGCGGATGCAATCCGGTACATTCGGTGCACTACTGGGGTCGATATGTCTATCAACAAAGTCGCGGCCGGTTCAATCGTTGCGTTACTCGTTTTAACTGGGATTGCGGCGAGTGAACCCAGCACGGTCACTGGTACTCAGGAGGACACGCCTCGTTACACGGCTACCGGTGATCTGCAGGTGCCCGAGCGATATCGGGAGTGGGTGTTCCTGTCCTCGGGACTGGATATGAGCTACCGGCCGGTTGTCGCGGCCGAGGGTCATTCAACCTTCGATAATGTCTTCGTGAACCCGATGGCCTACCGTGCCTTCCTGAAATCCGGTACCTGGCCTGACAAAACGCTGTTCATGCTCGAGGTGCGGGCGGCCGCTGCAGCTGCTTCGATCAACAAGAGCGGGCAGACACAGTCGCAGCAGATCCTGGGCAGGGAACTCCACGTCAAGGATGCAAGACTCGATGGCGGCTGGGGTTTCTTTACCGTAGCGGATTCCGGGCTCGGTAAACCGATCAAGAGGCCCGCAGCCTGTTATGCGTGCCATGAAGCTCACGCGGCTGTGGACACCACATTCGTGCAGTTCTATCCAACACTGCTGCCGGTGGCGAAAGCCAAGGGGACTTTAAGCTCTGCTTACCTCAAAGACGAGGAAGCTACAGCGGCTGCAAAATAACCCGCTCTACCGCACTGCAGCGTGCGGCGCCTGCATGAGGTGAGTAGCATGGCCGCAGCCGAACGACAAGTGGCCGCAGTCGGACCGGGGCTCCTCCGGCGATGCTGGCCAAAAACCAAGAACTGCGTCAGCTCGCCCCGGGAGGGTATCCGTATGACATCCGTTACCAAACGCTTTTGCCTTGGCGTGTTATGCACAGCGCTCGCCACACTCTCGTACGCCGACGGCCGCCATTTCAACGACGGTCCGGTCGTCAATGTCGCAGCTATCCGCACCGTGGATGGCCATTTCGATGACTACATGCAATGGCTTGCAACGACCTGGAAGAAGCAGGAGGAAGCTGCCAAGAAAGCTGGGCTCATTCTCAGCTACCGCGTCCTGATCGTTGAGGCACGCGCGCCGGGTGATCCGGATATCTACCTGGTCACCGAATTCAAGAACTGGGCGGCGCTCGACAACCTGGGCGGGAAGCTGGATGCAGTCAGTGCTCAGATCGAGGGCTCAGTGGAAAAGGCTGCTCAGTCGGAGGCGGACCGCGCCAAGATCCGCACCGTGCTCGGCTCGCAGACGATGCAGACCGCCGAGTTGAAATAAGCCGGCGATTTTCCCGCGGGCGGCACCAGCGGCCCGCGGGAGGCGGTCATGCCTCGTTAACGTTGTTCCCACCGGTTACGGTGCGGAGGATCTTGATATCCTTGATCTTCGTACGCATCGAACCCCACCGCCTGTGACTCGAACCTGGAAGCTGATAGGACCTGACGGTAAGCCATACGACAGCGATCGGCCAGGGGCGCTGGGCGGCCATCGCCGCAGTCACATCTATGGCCGCCTCGACTGCCCCGCCGCACTACGCACAATCGCGCGGGGCGGTTACATCAAGCATCGGGTGTTTTTCCTGGATGAAGAACATGCCCGGGCAGCTGGCTACCGGCCGTGCGCGGTCTGCCTCCCTGCTGCCTATGCTGCCTGGAAGCTCACAACGCCTTACGAAAAGTGAGATTCAACCGGCAGCTCCCCAGCAATGAATGTTGGCCTTCTTTCAGAGGCAGCACGCCATGGAAATTGAGTCGCGCCGCCCCGCCCCAAACAACGACATCACCGTGTAGCAGCGGCACGCGGCGCGGGCGAACGGAACGCTGCGCACCTCCGAACAGGAACATGGCCGGCAGGCCCAAAGACACCGAGACAATGGGCGCGCTGAAATCCCGCTCGTTCCGGTCCTGGTGCAGCGACAGACGTGCGCCAGGCTCATAGCGGTTGATGAGGCAGGCGTCCGCTGAGAAATCACTGAATCCGGCCGTCGCGGCTGCTTCGCACGCAAGCTCGGTAAAAACAGACGGCATGGCCGGCCAGCGATGACCCGTGAGCGGATCAATCGCATCGTACCGATAGCCACTGCGATCGGTGACCCAACCAGCTGCGCCGCAGTTCGACATCGCGACTGACATGCGATATCCGCCAGGAGTCGTCATGAAACGCAAGGGCGCGCGTTCCACCACGCGTTCCACGGCCGCCAGCAACGCTGCCCCTTGAGGCGCTGCCAAGCCCCGCAGTACCATCGCCCCTGGACCCAGCGGCTGCGGCGCCGAGTCAACTTCGTCGCGGCTTTCGAACAGATCCAACATCATCTCTCAGGCCCGTCCCAACCTCATCCGGGCCTTTTGAAACAAGGCCCCCATCGATATCTCACCCCGTGCTACCTGTCGCACAGCTGCCATTCCGCGGTCGAGAGTGCTCCATATCCGCACCGAGCGCTGCGGCGAGCGCATGCACATGGCAAGCCAGTGCAGTGTGATGGCGCGCCAGAACCGGGGCAAGCCCGTGCGAGCCTCCCGCAAGCACTGCAAGGCGTCGGCCCGTTGACCGGTCTTCAGGGCAACCTGCGCCATGTCCAGTAGCATGAGGCTGCGTATGGCCCGCAATTCCCCCTCGTCGGGGCGTGCGAGCCAGAACAGATCGTCGAATGTCCGCAGCATGTCCTTTAGAAACTTGAGCGCGGTCTTCCCCGTCGCCAGGTGACCCTCGCTCGGCAAAGCTCCTTCCTGCGCCAACTCGTGTTTGATATAGGTGGGCGTCCCGATGAAATTGGCCCGGAATCGCAGGCACAGCTTGGCCACGAGATGTTGGTCGGCCGCGAGCGCGTACCTGCCATCCAGCAGGCCGACCTCTTCCAGCGCTGTTCGCCTGAGCACCAGGGAGTTGACGGCCACCAGAAACCCCCAGCGCAGATGTTCGAAAATTCGCCCGCTGTAGACGAAGGGAACTGTCTGAACTCCCGCATCCTGGAGGATGGCAGTTCCCCACTGGCCGACCGGTAACCGTGATTCATACACGCGCAGATAGTTGTCCGTTTCCCCCGGGGGCAGGTCGATCGAATGAGCCCCGATCCGGGCCGCCATACGCGGATACCACTGCGACGTTTCGACCTGGTAATGATTGACACGCCGGCCGCCGCCAAAATCCTCCAGCAACTCCGTTGCAACAAACCATTCCTCGGGATATGCCTCGAGAAAACCTATGCACAGTTGCAGGTGGTGCGGCTGCCACTCGTCATCGGAGTCCAGGAACGCGATGTATTCGCCGCGTGCCGCCCGCAGCCCGGCATTGCGTGCTTCGACGAAACCCCGGTTTTCCTGGCGGATAACGACAATTCGCGGATCGTCCTGCGGAATCAGCGCCGCGGTGTTGTCGGTTGAGCCATCGTCCACCACGACCAGCTCCCAGTCCTGCAATCCCTGTGTTTGCACGCTCGCCACGGCGCGCTGGATGGTGTCCGCGCGGTTGTAGGCCGGCATGATGATGGAGACCTGGGACATGCTCTTTGAGGCACGATCGTGACGTGCCACCCTTGTTTTCGTAGCGTAGTACCGTCAAGCGTACAGTGAAGCCGAGCAGATTGGGATGGCAGTTTTGCGGCTCACCACAGCGGCGGCACCGGCTCGATGCGCACTTGCGGTGCACGGCCTGCGAGACCCCTGCCGTCCTTGTTCGAGAAGTGAAAGTGGTCCAGGTACTGCTGTGCCGCCGGATCGACGGACACCAGGATGTTGCCTGCGGCACCGTCGAGGCCGGCATGACCGTCAGAGCCGTTGAGTCCGTCCTGGCCGGGGGAGCCATTGGGGAACCCGAATCCGCCGGAGCCGCCGTGGCCGCCTCTTCCTCCACTACCGCCGCGGCCTCCCTCGCCACCATTTGCGTCGATCCACAGTGAGCCGCCGTTGGGATCGATAAGGAAGAAGCTCGCATGGGCCGCACTTGCGGCGCGCACCTGAATGAGAGGTTGGGTGCCCGGCTCGAGTGTTACCCAGACGTGAACATTTTCGCCGGGACTGCCGTCGCCCCCATCACCGCCATCACCACCCCGGGCTCCATCAGAGCCCCTGCCTCCGGCGGAGGGATTGCTCGGATCCGTGGAGCCCGCGGTTCCATCACTGCCTGACAGTCCATCCAATCCGCGGCTCCCGTCGATTCCGGAACGTCCCGAAAAATGAGCTGCGAATTTGACGTCATAGCGTGGAGCGACAGCGAGGTCAGTTACGACATTAGGATGACCAACCACCGTGATCCGCACATGGGCCGTCTGCCCGTTGCTAACCCGTGGATCGGACGGCAGCGAAACTATGCCGCTGCCGCTGACATGTACGATTGTGGGATCAAAGGTGAAGCTGTCGAAGAGAACCGTCCCGTGCCCCTCCCCGACGGTCGTCAATCTGTGGCCGTCCTCGGCCGCTGCAACAATGATGAGCCGGCCGGACATCCCGGGACTCAAACCGGGCTGCGGATGCAGGGTGGCCGAGATCGACACGATGGGCAGCCTGTCGAGCCGCGTCCTCGTACCGAGAGCTACACCGACGGAGCCGCATCCTGCCGCCGCAACCACCACAATTGCCGCCACAACCACGCTTGCGATGCGTAGCCCGCTCACTGGAATCGCCATCCATGCCATCCTTCCGGCCAGAGCATACGACAAAATAACGTAGAATTTGCGGCCTTGTTGACATCGCCCGCGGACCCCAATCGATGAAATGGATCGCCTTGGCAGGGCTTGTGGCGTTAGCGCTGTACGCCATCATGTGTTGCGTCCTCTATGTGATGCAGGATCGCCTTCTTTACTTCCCCACCCCCGAAGCACGTCCGGGAGGAGCCACTGCGGTTCTCATACATTCGGGTGAGCTCGCCCTGAAGGTGTGGCAGTTGCACGGCAGCCTGCCTGCCGCGCTCATTTATTTTGGCGGCAATGCCGAAGACGTTGCCGCGAAGATCCCGGAATTTGCCGCGGTTTTTCCGGATCGCGCGGTTTACCTCGTGCACTACCGCGGCTATGGCGGGAACGCCGGGACGCCGTCCGAAAAGTTACTCGTGACCGATGCACAGGCGATATATGACGACGTGACGAATCGGCACGAACGGGTTGCCGTGATGGGGCGCAGCCTGGGGAGCGGAGTTGCCACCGCGGTTGCCGCCACTCGTCCTGTTGAAAAGCTGATTCTGGTTACCCCGTATGATTCGATCACGCAGGTGGCGGCCGATCATTACGGGTGGGCACCTGTACGGTGGCTGGTCAAGGACTCGTACGATTCCGTGCGGCGGATAAAAGCTGTTCATGCGCCCGTTCTGGCACTCATCGCCGCACGGGACGATGTCGTGCTGCGGCCGCGCTCGGAGGCGCTCGTTGCGGCAATACCGGCGCCGCTGCGGCATGTAAAGATATTTCACGACGCAACCCACAACGACATCAATCTCCAACCCGGCTATCGGGAGTTGCTGCGAGAATTTCTCGCGGCTCCCTAACTGAATACGATGGCCATGCCCAGCCTCGTCCTGCTCCCCGGCCTGGATGGCACCGGGGATTTCTTTCAGCCTCTGTTGGAAGCACTTGAAGGTGACATCGATACCCACGTGGTTCGTTATCCGGCGGCCGGTGCTTACGACTACGCCACGTGTCAGCAGCTCGTTCGTCCGGAACTTCCTGAGGATGAGCCTTACGTGCTGTTGGGCGAGTCATTTTCAGGGCCGGTGGCCATCGCACTGGCCGCGCAGGCGCCGCGGGGACTGGCCGGAATCATTCTCTGCTGCACTTTCGCGAGCAGCCCGCGCCCCCGACTGCGGTTCATCCGCACCCTGCTGCCGTTTCTGCCGTTTCATGGGAGCGGTTCCTCGTTGCGGCTGTCGCGCTTTCTGGTGTTGGGCCGCTGGATCACGCCGGCCATTCGTGAGTTACATCAGAGGATTCTTGCCAGCGTACCTGCGAAGACCATCCGCAGCCGCCTGGAAGCCGTGGCCGACTGCGATGTGCGCGCAGCTCTTACCAGTGTCCGCGTGCCGATACTGTGCCTCGTTGGCACACATGACCGCTTGATTCCTGGAGCGGCAGCGCGTTTGATCCAGGAGCACGCCCCTGCAGCCACCCTCATCGAGATCGATGCGCCCCACTGTCTCCTGCAATGCGCGCCTCGCCCGGCGGCGGCGAAGATTCGCGAGTTTCTGCAGACGCTGGACGCCCAGTCCGGCCGCAACCTGCATTCCGAGTTGTCATAACACTCCGCTGCAGCAACAGTCTCGAGGCCGTGCGTCGCTCATTCGCGTCATCGAATACGGCGACGGTTTGGCAAGCGGTCCAAATCACGCCATGCTTTTGTCTGACGATCGGAATACCTGTTGCCTGACAAGGAGTGATCACATGCTCATCCTCAGCCGCCGTCCCAACGAGTCCCTGCGAATCGGTGGCAATGTCGTCATCACCGTGGTCGGTTTCAGCGGCAATCAGATCCGGCTCGGGATCACTGCTCCGTCCCACGTCGTCATTGATCGCGAAGAGGTGCACCAGCGCAAAATGGCCGAGCACGTTGTGACTATCGACCCTACGCCTGCGAGCGCTGCACCCGTAGTGCGAACGCGGACCGTGCAACGCAGACCAGAAGTACGGCGGAGGTCACGACTTCAAGCAGAATAGTCAGATTCATGACCAGGGTATGTGCGGACATAGGTGCGACCGTGTAGTGGTCCAGTCCGGCGAAACCCAACACCGCGTAGGCGCTGATTGTCATCAAACCCACGGCCCGGGATACTCGCCGGTAGAGCAGATATCCCACCGCCCCCACGGCAGCTACGGCCAACCAGGCCGCCACCACCCCGGCGGCCGTCAGCCACACCGGCAGATTCGGATAGTCGTGCAAATAGATGGCGTTGTGCATGTGATGCGCCAAGCTTGCAGCGCCGTAGATGAGTATCAGTGGCAACAGCAGCGAATCCTTACGCGTGGCGCTTCCCTCACTCATCTGCCTTCGCTCCCGTTGCCAGTTCCGTCAACTCAGTCTCCGACACACGCCCCTGCTCCAATATCCGCCGCGCCTGGTGCGCTCGATCGGATGGAACGGACACGCAGAAGTGGGACCCAAGCCCCGGTACGTGCTCGTCCGATTTGATGTAGGCAGGCAGGCCCGCTCCGCTCAGCAGCCCGAGAGTGGCCTCGGCTGAGATCTTATCCGAGTACGCCGCGACGCTGACCCAGGACGTATTGGACACAATGTGCTCCCGATCGGCAGCTGCGATTGCCAGACATCATAATGGATAACCGGCGCCACGGTATTGATGCGGGCATTCAATGAGCACACGAGTTTCAGCATCTGGCGTGCGCTCAAGGCGCTGGGTGTTCCAACATCGGTGATGATCCCGACTGCGTGGTGGGCGAGTGAGCGCTCGGCTCAGCCCACGTTAGGCTGGTGCAGGAGCCCCAGAAGCGGCGCTTGCGCAGGAATGGGAACTATCCTGGCCCGTGCGATCTCGTCGCGGCAATCAAAGCTCTCGCCGTCGGCGGCAGGAGTGCACACCCGCACGCGATGCGGGCTCGCATTGAGCGTGGACTCGTAGAGCATGATCGAAGTCCGCCAGATCAGCGGGAAATGCTGCTCGATGCCGGCGCGGTCACCTCCCCTCCAGAGCGAATCGTCGTAGGCCTGGTGGATCAACCACAGGTATTTGTCCAGGGACTGGTGCGCCAGCACGATGCGAGCGACCTGGCCCGCGGCGCTGTTGTCACGCAACTGCTCCGGAGCCCCGGAACTGGGCGGGGTAACCGGCGGTGGAATTGACTCATCGGACATGACATCCACGGTGTCCCGGAAGAGCATCTCACCGAGAACCCGGGCTAGGGCCCTGTCCTTGACGAACCCTCCCAGCGCAGTGTGTGGAAGCGCAGGTTTCGTGGGTGCGGCGGTGGCATGGGCTGCTGCGATCAACAGGCTGGAAATGCACAGAAACAAGACGGAGGCAGCGAACGTGAGTGGCGGTGGGCCGCCCGAGCACGAGCGTCGAGGCAAGGATCTTCTCCCCTGAAGGCGCGGCGGTGTTTTCGTTCTTGGCCGCTGCAGGAATAGTAGCAATAAGTGTAACCGGTCCGGCCTCCTCATGACATAACCACGCCGGGAACTCCGGGCGCACTTGAGAGGTCGGAATGCTGCGCCCTGGGAGGTTCAGGAAGGCAATGGATGCGCGTTGCAACGATCATCGTCGTCCTGGTCATTCATGTAATCTTTTTCGGCTTGTTCGCCCTACGCAGCCCGGTACCGCGCACTGGCAAGGAAGAAACGGCGGCGCTGGCATTCTTGTTCCTGCTGGACGAGCGGCCACAACCACCATCGACAACGCAGGCCGCGCAGCGGGCAAAGCCGAAACGAGCCACCGCTGCGCCCGCAGAATCATCGGCCCCGATTGTCACACCACAACGGGAACCACCATCAAACGCCGTCGCCGCACCGGCGGCTCCCGACTGGCGGCGCGAGCTGCAGATTGCGGCCAACAATGCGATCGAGGCACAGGAGCGCAAGCGTCACCAACCAGCGCCGCATGACTTCTCAGGTGTGAAACCCGGCAGCACCGATGACAGCAAGCCGCGGTTTGGCTGGAATCATGCGGCAACACACCGCATCGAGGAGATACCCAGCGGCGGACTCCTGATCAATATCAATGATCGATGCGTCATAGCATGGGTCGTCTTTCCCATGCCCCTCTGCAGAATCGGGAAGATCCCGGTGCGCGGGGATCTGTTCGAGCACATGCAGGACTCAGGAGCGTCCGGGGAGCCGGAGGTGCCCTGACTCGTGCGGCGCAGGTACAATTTCTGCTTCCCCGGCGGTGACGTTGCCCCGGCCCTCAGGAGCGAATACCCCTTGGCTATCTCAAATGTCTAGAAGAAAGCCCGTGTCGAGAAGAAAACTATTGCGCGCGGGAGTCGCCGCAATGTCGATGGCAGTGCCCTATTCATGGGCGTTACGGGCCGCAGTCGCGCCCGCCGGCAAGCCGGGACCTCTCAAACAACGCGGCGCGGCGCAGCCCTTTGACTACGCCAGGCTAAAAGGTGTGGCCAAGACCCTGGCGGATGCACCCTACAAGGCTCCCCTGGATAAATTGCCGCCCGCCATCGCCCAATTGGATTGGGACCACTGGCAATCAATCCGGTTCCGTGACGAGCACTCGTTGTGGGCCGGCGACGGGTTACGTTTCCGGATCCAGTTTGCGCACCTCGGATTCCGCAGCAACAAGCCCGTGCACATGTACCTGGTCGAGGACGGACAGGCGCAGGAGATTGCGTTCGACCCGGCCATGTACGACTACAGCCGGGCGGGGGTCGCCTCCACCCAGTTGCCGCCGAGCATGGGATTTGCGGGCTTCCGCATCCTTTTCCACACGGACTGGATTCGGGACGTCGCTGCATTCCAAGGCGCGTCCTATTTTCGCGCCGTCGACGGTGACATGCAGTTCGGGATGTCGCATCGCGGCCTGGCCATCGACTGCGGAATGCCTACACCGGAGGAATTCCCGGACTTCATCGCCTACTACCTCGAGCGGCCGCCAAAGGACTCGAGCCGGCTGAATGTGTATGGGCTGCTCGATTCGCCGAGCGTTGCCGGTGCCTACCGCTTCATCATCGATGTCGCTGATAGCATTGTCATGGACATGGACGCCGCCCTGTATCCGCGCAAGCAGATCGAGCGTGTTGGCATCGCCCCGGGCACGAGCATGTTCTTCAGCGGCAAGAACGATCACCGCTCCTCACAGGACTGGCGTCCCGAAATTCATGACTCGGACGGGCTGCAGATCTGCACCGGAGCCGGCGAATGGATCTGGCGGCCGCTGACGGATCCAACATCCGTGCGGGTCAACAGCTACGCCGATGAGAGTCCCCGTGGATTCGGCCTGATGCAGCGCGAGCGCAGCTTCGAGCAGTACCAGGATGATGGTGTGTTCTACGACAAGCGGCCGAGCGCCTGGATCGAGCCGAAGAGCAATTGGGGCAAAGGCGCCGTCACGCTCGTCGAGATACCCACACAGGACGAGGTGATGGACAACATCGTCGCGTTCTGGACACCGGCCGCCAAGCCGCAGAAAGGCCAGGAGTACCTCTACGGCTACAAACTTTACTGGACCCGCGACAATCCCTTTGGACCGAGCCTCGCCACCGTGCGCGCCACGCGCACCGGGATCGGAGGAATTGTCGGCCAGAAGCGTACTCACTTTTCCTGGCGGTTCGTGGTCGACTTTGCCGGCGGCGACCTCGCCCTGGTCCCCGACTCTGCGCGCGTGACACCAATGATTTCGGCATCGCGCGGGCGCGTTGAGATAACTTCCGCCCGGCCTCTGCTGCCCTTGCGGCAATGGCGCGCGATGTTCGATCTGGCGTTGACTGATGACAGCGTGGAGCCAATCAACCTGCGCCTGTATCTGTCCCTGGATGGTCAGGCGCTCTCCGAGACCTGGCTGTACCAATACGTGCCTCCTCCACCGGATCAGAGGACGCTGTGACGGCACGCCGTCTGCGGTAAGCCACACTTTGATAGTCAGTTGTCGCACCCTGCGGCCGAGAGGTTGCGGGGTTGGCTGTGCGCACCGCGTCGGCAGAATCAGACGACGTGGTCCTGGGCCAGGCGGCCCGTGGTCGGCGAACAACCACAACCCGGGGCCAGGAAAAGGTGGCTTGGGGAGCGTTTCGCGGCGGAGTTCGCCCGATCGCTACAATTTGTTGCAGTGGGTCAACGGAAAACCCGGGCGATTCCTTTCAAACCCTTTGGGTCCGTCCGTGTGGTCGAAGTGCGCGCCGGCTCGATGCCACCCGCACCCGACCACCCGGGCTTTCCGCTATGCCGTACGGCTTACTTCTTCTTGGCAGCGCGTCCGCGTCCCGCGGGGGCGGCACGGAACGAAATGCCGGTGCGCATCGCCTTCTGCTGAACTGCGGCAGGCGTACGACCCAGCTGCTTAGCGGCCGCCTGGGCGGTTCCAGCCTTGGCCAGCTGCTTCAAAGTACGCAATTCGCCGGCACTCCACGATGCTCCGTTGTTGGTTGGACGTTTGGCCATCAGTCTCTCCTCGAGATTACAGTTGAACGAAGCCGCGATCATACACAACCTGTGGGTCGGACTGACAGTGGTGTTTGGGTAGATTTGAGCGAATTGCATCAGAGTTTGGGCATGTTTGGTCAAGTTTGGGGCGAGTTTGCCCACCCGTGGGGGCTGGTTGGGCTCCGGTTAGGCCTGGTTGGACCCTGGTTGGGGCCGGTTGGACCCCCGCAACGCCGGGTTTGGAGCGGCGCCATGGGCGGTTTGTCCGGTTTGTAACGAGTTTGGCCGCCGGTTGGCGACAGTTTGCGCCGGATTGGGTGGCGTTGGAGCGCGGTAGTTGGACCCCGGAACGGCGGTTTTGCACGCACGGCGGGCGGCGACGAAGGTCCCACACGCCATGCAACAGAGCCAACCTGACTCTCGCTGAAAAAGTCAAGAGCCACGGTGTAGACTGCGCATCCCGCCACCCGCTCGGACCTCGAGGCATGCCAAACATCGACACCCGCGCTCCCCGCCGGGCCACCCGCCAGCCGGGCGCGCGTCCCGTGTTGGGAGCTTTTCACGGGTTGAGTGTCCTCTTTTTGTTGATTCTTCCCGCTGCAACGCCGGCTGCGGCGCCTGCGCCGCTGATATTGACCAATGGCAATTTTTACACCGGGGCCGACAGCCAGCCGCGCGCGGAAGCCGTTGTTATTGTTGAGGGTCGTATTACGTTTGTCGGCAGAACGGGTGATGCGCTGCGTCGCGCACCGGCCAACGCGCAGCGGCTGGACCTACACGGTGTGACAGTGCTGCCGGGCCTGACCGATGCCCACGCTCATCTCGCCGAGATCGGGGAGCGCGAGCTGACGTTCAACCTGGAAGGAACGGCAAGTCTTGCGGAGCTGAAAAACAAGCTGCGCGTGCGTGCGGCTAAGGGAAAACCCGCAGACTGGCTGTTCGGCCGCGGCTGGATCGAATCGCGCTGGACACCACCCGCGTTTCCAACCCGGCAGGATCTCGATGCGGCCGCCCCGGACCGGGCGGTGGTGCTGCGGCGGGCAGATGGCCACGCATCGGTGGCCAACAGCGTGGCCCTGAAGCGGGCCGGAATCGACCGAAACACCGCGCCGCCGGCCGGCGGAAGCATTCTCAAGGACGCGGCTGGCGAGCCCACGGGCATGCTGATCGACAATGCCCAGGACATGGTTCTGCGCTTGCTTCCTCCACCTACGGATGCGGAACGTGCACGAGCGCTGGAACTGGGCGCACAGCGCAGTGTCCGGCTGGGTTGGACGCAACTGCAGATTGCGGGCAACTCCTTCCTGGAGGTTGACCAGATCTGCCGGTTATACGGGCAGGGGCGGATCAAACTGCGGCTGTATGACGCAATCTACGGCCCTGGACCGGATGTAGATCGGCTGCTCACCGAGGGCCCCTCCCTTCACGGTTGTGGTGACAAGCTGCCGGTGCGCGGCATCAAGCTCTACATTGACGGGGCGCTCGGTTCCCGCGGGGCGGCGCTACTGGCTCCATACAGCGACTCGCCGGCCTCCAGCGGGCTCCTGCTCAACACCGAGGCACGGCTGCTTCCCATCCTGACTCAGGCCTTGCGCCGGGGAATTCAAGTCGAAACACACTCGATCGGCGATCGGGGCAATCACATCATGCTCGATCTGTACGAGCGGGCCTTTGCCGCCGTTCCGATACCGGAGCGCGCCGTCGCTGAGCCGCGCTGGCGGATTGAACATGCCCAGATCCTGAGTCCGGCTGACATCCCACGGTTCGCGCGCCTCGGTGTCATTGCCTCCATGCAGCCCTCGCATGCCATTGGCGACTTGTATTTCGCACCCAGCCGCCTCGGGCCCGAGCGGCTCGCCGGAGCGTATGCCTGGCGCTCCCTGCTCGATTCGGGAGCAATCGTTGCGGCAGGGACCGATGCGCCGGTTGAGAAGGGTGATCCCCTGATCGAGTTCTATGCCGCCGTTGCGCGCCGCTCGTTACAGGGTTTCGCGGATGTCAACTGGCACCTCGAACAACGCGTTTCCCGCGCTCAGGCATTGAGAATGCTGTCGCTTTCGCCCGCCTATGCGGCATTTCAGGAGAAGGAGCGCGGCAGTATCGAGCCCGGCAAACTGGCCGATTTCACGGTGCTGTCCAGCGACATCATGACAATTCCGGAGGCGCAGATTCTGCGCGCTCACGTTCTGATGACAATCATTGGGGGCGAAGTGGTGTATGCCGCGCCTGATGCACCCGCGCACGCCGCCGCTGCCGGCGGGGCAGCCAACCCTACACTACAATGATGACACAATCGTCCGGAACAGCGCTGCCGGCGTGGTGCGCAGGAGTGTCGGGTTAATTTGCACCGGGATCATCCCGGTGTCGGGTTGTGGCTGTGCAATGACGACACTTTTTTGCGACAGACGCTCAGTCAATACGGTTGGCGCCGTTCCCTGGATAGTCAGAAAGAAACGACTGGTGCCGCCGGCAAGCTTCTGTACCTTGAAACGCGGGTCGGACTCGAACAGCGCGATGAGCTCGTTGGCTGATTTCCAGGCACGCGCGTAGTCGCCTTCGAACGCGTCCGCCGACTGGGCAATCAACGCGATCTGCGGCCACGCTTGCGGTAATGACCCACCAAACATACGGCGGGTGTGGGACAAACCTTGGATGAAACTGCCGGTACCGGCCAGGATTGCGCCGGACGCACCGTTGAAATGCTTCCACAAAGAGACGTACACGGTATCGAACAGGGCGGCGTATTCGCGGACGGTTTTGCCGGAATGGTAAGGAAGACTGAACATCCGCGCCCCGTCCAGATGTAATCTGATTCCGTGCGCGCGAGCATAGGAGCTGATTTGCTCCATCTCGGCGGGATCGAACATTTCATGATCCCGGCGGCGGACGGGACTCTCGATCACGATCGCGCCAACCGGTGTCGAGACTCGCCCGCCCGCCGAGCGCTCAATCCAGCTCCTGACTTCTGCCACCTCGAAGGTGGTTTTGCCGGGGGCGAGCGGAATGAGGTTGATGCCACTGAGTGTCGTTGCACAATCGCCGCTGTCGTTGAACAAATGGCTCTCGGCAGGCACCAGCACCCGCCGGTCGGCGCCCGCCAGCTTCCTAACCGCAAGGTGATTCGCCAGCGTGCCGGTGGGCAGGAAGATCGCCGCCTCCTTTCCCAGCAATTGCGCGAACTTGCGCTCCAACTCCGCCACGGCGCCGCCATTACTGTAGTAGTCAGGCTGCGGTGGCCTCTGTGCCACGAGCTTGCCAAGGAGGGCAACGTATTCGGGCACAGTGAGGGCAAGGCCATCTGCTTGCAGGTTGATAGTCTTGAACGGCGGCTCATCCGCTGACTGAGGGCCTGTCCGTGCAGACACAGCCTGCGCTGCGGCAGACAACCCTCCCCCGGCCACCAGCATCTGACGGCGATTCACGTCGAGCCTTGTGGCGAGCCTTGCGGGGCGTCTGGCAAGCCTGGCGGCGAGCCGCCTGGCCCTTCCGACGAGACTTGCGGTGCGCCTTTCTCGGCAGCCGCCTTGAGGTTGGCGAGGCCGGTCTCGAAATCGCCGCCGATCATCCTGTCCATGTTGACAAACAATCCCAGCACCTTGGCGATGAAGGGCGACGGACCCTCCATGGACCATGTGACCCGGGCGGCATCGCCCAGCGGCTGAACCGTGAATGCGGCGATGTTGTGAGCCCTGAAGGGCTTGATGAAATCGAGCTGGATGGCCGTCTGGGTGGGTGCGGCCGTGATGATCTGCATGCGCCCTTGACCAGCCTTGGAATTACCCTCCCATTCGTACACTGCGCCTTTGCCAGCCGCGGCACCCGCAAACGTTCTTTTCATGGCGGGGTCGAGCTTTTCGTAAGGCGACCAGGCACTCCATTGATGGAAATCATTGACCAGCGACAGAATCTTCTCGGGCGGCGCGCTGATTTGTGCGGAGCGCTCCACGCGGAATGAGTCCGGCCTGGTGGCTGCCAGCGTGAGAATGCCGGCAATGACCACAGTGAGCGCAACGAGGATGATCTTGAACACGGGCATCTCCTTTGGTGTAGATATCCGCAGGACGTTCGAGCTAGACCCGAGCCGACAGGCCGTGGGTGATTTTTCGCCGGTTGCCCGGGGTCGCCTGGACCTGGCGCCCGCATACCCCCAGAATGAACGTTCCAAAATCCTCCGACAGGCCTGACCCGAACAATATGATCCCAGCCCGCGAAGCCCTGCAACGTCTGCGAGAAGGTAACCGCCGCTTTGTCAATGACACTCGAAGCTCCGAATCCCTCATCGGCCCGCGGCGCCGCGCGGAGCTGACCAACGGGCAGGAACCGTTCGCCGCCATCCTCGGGTGTTCGGATTCGCGCGTACCGGTGGAGATTGTCTTCGACCAGGGGCTGGGTGATCTGTTTGTGATACGGGTCGCTGGAAACATCGTTGCGCCGTCCCAGATCGGCAGCGTCGAGTTCGTTGCGGAACGGTTCAAGACTCGGTTGGTGGTCGTGCTGGGTCACTCCAGTTGCGGCGTCATCCTAGCGACATTGGAGAACCTTCAGGGCCCGACCGAGAAGCGTTCGCGGAACGTAGACTCCATCGTCAATCGCGTCAGGCCGTCGGTTGAGGGGTTGCTGGAAACGGGATTGCGCTACGACCACGACGCGCTTGTGCATCATGCGGTTCGCGCGAACGTCCGCGCGTCGGCGGATCACCTGCGGCATGGATCGCAGGTGATCGAGACATTGATCCGGACCGAGGGGTTGTTGGTCGTGGGGGCGGAGTACTCGCTTGAGACGGGGATCGTCGATTTCTTCGACGGAGTGCCCGACTAGTCACGGATCCCTGTACGCATCCTTCCCGTTCCAACGGATGACGCCCTCGCAGGGATCGAACAAGCGCTCGACGTCGAGGACCAAACCCATGGTTCTTACAAGCGCAAATGCACGGATATCGGCCTTCGGAAAGGCTTCGTGTACCCGCATCGCGGCTGCGACAAGGGTGCGGCCCTTTGTTATTACGTCGTCCACCAGGACGATGTCCGATGGAGGTCTTGCAGACGGTATCACCGCGAAGGATCGGTAGTGTTGCTGCACGGTAGGCCGCTCCCACCTCCAAGCCGAGGATGATCTCTCCACGGCACGGACCCTCCGCAGGCCGGTCCAGACATCTTCAGCCAAACCGACTTCGTGCAGAGCCAGTGCGAGACGTCGCGCGACCCAAAACGAGGTCGGCATCGGCGAGGGGCTGTTTGGGATGGGGACGAGCAAGGTGTTCTCCTTGAAGATGCCACAGAATTGACGCCTTCGCGCGATCTCCTGGTGAATGCTTGCCACGTAGGATTTGAGCCACTTCGTGTTGCCGTTTTTGACTCTCGCGCACAATTGTCGCGAGCGTTCGGAAACTTCCGATTCCCCCTTCGGTGAGTACGCGTAACAAGTGGCGAATGGGAGGCGGTATTCGCGGGGAAGGTCCGGTACCTCAGCGGTCGCGCGATTTGCGCGTAGACGGCGACTACGGCTGATAGTCATCGTCGCGGGCCGTTGTATGTGTTCGGGCTGTGGGGTTTGACGGCGCCGGGTGGCTGGACGGCGCTGAGTGGTTGGACGGAGTCGCCGGGTTGGTCGGGGCCGTATGGCTGGCCTGGGCACTGCCGTGGCCGGGCTGGACTGCGGCGTCGCGATGCTGGGCATTGTCGCGGGTGCCCGTTGCGGTCGCGTTTTGCTCCGCTCGCAGTCTTAGCCAGTTCTCTCTGGCCTCGCGCCGGACGTCTTCCAGATTTCTCGGCGCTGGGCGAGCGGTGCTGCGGCCGGACTCACCTGTGGCGGCGGGCGCCGCGCGTTCCACCACGGCCGTGCTAGTCCTCTCGACCGCACTCTGCATGCGCGCCTGTACCCGCGCGTTGTAGTCTGCGCGGATGGACTCCGCCACTTCACTATACTTTCCCGCCCGCTCTATCTTGAAAGCTGCAAATGGAATATGGGGCCTTGGCTCGCGATCGATCCCCTGCTCCGCCAGCGACCGGTGATCAACACGCGCCTCGATGTTGGCCTCCTTGAGAGCTTCGTTCGTGAGTGTTGCCCAGCGTTCGCGGATCGCTGTGAACTCCTGCGAATTGTTCGGTAATCCGAGTCGCAGCCGATCGCGCGTCTGCATGTCCAGACCCGCCTTGGCTCCCAACCCTTCCGCGGAGACCTCTCTGGTAGTCAACAGGAGATGCGCGTGGAAGTTGCGTGGATCACCCGCCGGGCGCGGCTCGTGGACAGCCAGGTCGACTGCGACCCCGTAGTGGTCTGCAACTTCTTGAGAAAACGTGCGTGCTATTTCGAGCCGGCGCGCCGGCGGCAGCTCGAACGGAAGTGTCACCTGAATTTCGGTGGCTACCCGGGCGTTCTTGCGCGTCTCAGCGTTCTCAACCGCATTCCAGAGGATGGCGCGATTGCGTGCCCAATCCATGCTCTCGCCGGACAGATGACCGGGCAGCATGATTTCGGAGTGAGTGACATCCTTACGTCGCGAATGGTTGTGTACCTCGTTGGTGCGGTCGTCCCGGATCCTTTCACCGGCCCGGTATGCGGCGGCACCCACCGAACTGTGTCCGCCGCCACGTGTGATCGGGGTGATCTGCAATCGGAAAATCGCCATGGTGCGTCGTCCGTCAGTGTGATTACCGCGGTTGACGGGCGATTCGCACGCGCCGCCAGGCACGTGACGACGCTGTTTTCAGGAACCCCGACAAGTCAGGCAGTTGCTCGAGCTCCGATGGCATCACTGCCGCTTCGATGACGTGCTGCTCACTGACGTTGGTTGAATGGCGGGATCCTTTGAAGATGGACGACCCCTCGCGATCTCTGCCGCGCGAAGTCTGGCGGCGGACAATCTCGCGCTCGCCAATCAGGCGTGACGCAAAATGCGATGTGCCCCCGTCATCGCTGCCGGAACAGCGCAGGATCAGCGTATTGCCGCAGTTTTCGACGATTGTTTGGGCATCACCTGCACCGTACGTACTGGATACCTGCGCAATAGACTGAAAACCGATGACGCAGCGCCCTCCGAACTTCCGCAGCCGCGCCAGTGCATCCTTGAGGCCGTCGATGGCCCCGAGCGCATCGAGCTCATCAATGACGAACCACAGACGCTGATCTTCTTCGGGACGCGTCATGGCCTCGAAGATCGCAAGCCGCATCCAGGTCGCAATGATCGAACGCAGCGCCGCGATCTGATTCGCCTGGTACGGAACAAAGAGCGAACCGGAGCCCGTGCGGATCCAATTGCGTACGGAGAACGGCGCCGCGCGTTGGGCCTGTACGTACGCCAGCGCGGCGACGGCTGATCCTGTCACCGAGCGGATTGAACCAAACATACGGGCATTGTCCGCATCGAGGAACGGCTGTGCCGGCGTACCGGCGACCACCTTTCGCAGTTCCCGGGTCGAGGCGATGGCGAGCAGCCGCCAAAGCTCCGCGGCATCGCGCTCACCGTCGTGATGGCAGCGGCTCGCTACCGCACTTAAGAAGGTGCGCGCATAGCCACGCCACTCGCGACTCGATGCATCTTCGGTAGAGGGGATGAGCCCGCTCGCCAACTGCTCAACGTCGTAGGGAGTGTGGATTTCCGCGAACGGATCCCATTTGACCGAGCGCGGGTCGAAGGGATTGAGGATGACATCCCCCCTGCCGCGATCGTGAAAGCGCGCCAGGTAGCCGCCATCGGGATCAGCGAACACAGCCCGGTCGCCACGCCCCAACGCCCCTTCCAACAGCTCGGTGATCGCCGTGGACTTACCTGTCCCCGTCGTCCCGATAAATTTGAAGTGCTTGGTCTCATCCGCTGGCCCCACCGCCAGGCCGGCAAGCCCCAGAGACCCGCCGCCTGCCCAGCCCTTGAAGCTGGGCATGCGGCTCCATACACGCCACCCCGTCTTGACCAGGGCGCCTCGCTTGTACCATTCCATGGCATCAATACCCTCTGACGATCAGATAATCCGACTGCTCTCCATAGGGCGGAGCCTTGCGGTCCACGCGAACACACAGGCGCGCACCATCTCCGCAACGCCGCAGGTCAATACGCCCGCCGCGCTCTTCGAGATCCGCAATCTGGACGGCTAGCTCATCGCGCCGCGCACGAAGGGCCGCGATCTGGGCTCGGGAAGGTATGAGCCACGAAGCAAGCGCCAGTGGGATCGCGGAACACAGCATGGTGATTCCGACACTCCAGACCAACGCCCGTACGTTTGCCGCACGTCGCGCCGCACGCAGCGCGTCTGATGCGCGCTTGGTGTCGTCTGCAAGTGAGCGCAGTTCTTCCATCAAGACACGATGGACTTCCTCCCTCACTACCGTGGCAAGCTCATTCGTAGCCGCCTTAAGCTTCTTGAGGCTGGACTCGGCGACCTTCTGATTGGCCTGAGCCGCTTCCATGAGCAGGCCTAACTTCATTGTGGTGTCATCCATGAGGCAGCCCTACTCGTACTCCGCGCCCCCACGAGAGGCAGGCCGCGTGAAGTTGGCCGACTCGCTCGATAGGCCCCGCGGCGAGCGTTTTTCGGTGCCGGAATTGCTGGCGCGCCACTGACGCCAGAAATTCATCGCTTGCGCTCCCGCCCGAGCGCCGGTGGAATCATCGGGAACCACCAGCGCGACGCGCTGCCAGTTGGGCACTGATGCGAATTTCAGATAGCCGGACAGGTCAGGTAGCTGCTCGATCTGCGAATCCATCACGGCGGGTTCGATTCCGATGTGTTCCGACAACGTCGTGGACGACAGAAACTCCGTTGGGCGGCGGCTACGTGACCTGTTTGTGCGCAGAACCTCACGCTGACCAATGAGCCGCGAGGCAAAATTCGCCGTTCCCCCTTGGTCGCTGCCGGAACAGCGCAGGATAAGTGTGTTGCCGCAGTTTTCGACGATGGTCTGAGCCTCGCCCTTGCCGTAAGTACTGGATACTTGCGCTATCGACTGAAACCCCAACACGCACCGGCCACCGAACTTGCGCAGCCGCGCAAGCGCGTCCTTGAGACCGTCGATCTGCCCGAGCGCATCCAGCTCGTCCACCACGAACCAGAGCCGCTGATCCCCTTCGGGCTGACTCATGGCTTCGAAAATGGCAAGACGCATCCATGCCGAGATCGTCGAGCGTAGCGCCGCGATCTGTCCTGCCTTGTAAGGGATGAAGAGCACACCGCCGTTCGACTGGTTGTTCACCGGCGCGACTGTGTCAGCGCTGCCGGTAGTCTTCGCCGGATAGCCTTCTCGCACCCAACGCCGGACAGACAGCGGAGCGGCCGTCTGTTGTGCTATGTAGTCGAGAGATCCGACCGCGGAGCTGGTGACCGATCGGATCGAGTCGAACATCCGGCCGTTGTGCTCTTCCAGGAATGGTTGGGCAGGTGTACCTGCCAGGAAACCTCGAAGCTCGTTCGTATCTGCCACGACGAGCAGGTTGTATAGCTCGCGCAGGTCCGTGACCCCGGCTTCGTGCGCCTGGCGCGTCACCGATGCGAAGAAGGTTCGGGCATAGCTGATCCAGCTCCTGTCCGGACCTCCCTGGTCGGGAAGCAGCGAGCGTGCGAGTTGGTCAATGTCATAGGCGTTGTTGATCTCGCCGAACAGGTCCCATTTCAAGGATTCCGAGTCGAACGGGTTCAGCACGACGTCGCCGCGTGAGGTGTCCTTGAAACGTGCGAGGTAGCCGCCGTCGGGGTCGGCAATGATCGCCCGGTCCCCGCGCTGGAGGGCAGCTGCAAGCAGCTCACGAATCGCGGTGCTTTTGCCCGTACCTGTGGTCCCTATCAGCTTGAAGTGCTTTGTCTCATCAAGAGGTGCCACAGGAATGCCGGCCAGTGTTATAGCCTCATCGCTTCGCGCGCGGTGGCTCGCTCGCCGATGCTGCGGCGGGTGTGAGTGAAAGGACTGCCGCGCCGTGGCTGGTGTTTCAGCTAAGTCACCGGTCGCAGGTGATCCTGGCGTTGCATCGTGAATAACCGTTCCGCGACGATGAACGCTCGACAGCGCGCCAGGACGCGCAAGCACGCGGGCCGCCGCATAACCGATACCAGCGCACATCCCGACGCCGACCGCAAACTCCAGTATGCCGCCGCTGCTCGCGCCGAAATCGCGGAGTAGCGGGCTGATTGCGGACATCCCAATTCCGGCTGCCAGCGCGAGCGGCACTGCCAGCTCGGCCGCCGCAAACACCCTGCGAAACTCCACGCCGCGGCGGATAAGTGTTACTGCCAGCGGTACCTCGACGGCGGCGTACGCAAGCATGAGCCCAGACAGTGCGTGCAGCGAGCTCATGGGTGCTCCCGCTCGCCGCGCCTTCGCTCCGGGTCATACCAGATCTCGCGGATGAAGCGCTCGTGACGCTCGATTCCACACTGGATGACCACGTCCACCAGTAGATACAACAGCTGCTTGATGTCGCTTCGCGCCAGTTCGCGGCCGCCGGCGCTTTGTTTCACGAGCAGCACCAATTGTTCGAAAGCGAGCTCGGCGCTCGCCGCATGTACGCTGGTGATGGACCCGGGATGACCCGAATTCACGTTGCGCAGATAGTCGAATGCCTCTTCCGCGCGCAGTTCGGCCAACAGAATGCGATCCGGCTTCATCCTCAGACACGATTCGAGCAGTTGCTTGGGAGTAACACGCGCGAGCCCTTGACCGTCCTTGCTGTAAAAGAGACGCACGTGGTTGGCGTGTCGGTCGAGCACCAGTTCCTGAGCATCCTCGATCGTGATCAGCCGCTCTTCCGCGGGGATCTCCCGGATCAGGGCTTTTGTCCAGGTGGTCTTGCCCGACCCGGTCGCTCCCGAGACCAGAATGTTCTTGCGGCTCACTACCGCGAGCCGCATAAAGGCTTCGTACTCCTTCTGCGCAAGCAGGCGCAGCATCTGGGTCTGCGTCTCATCCCGTGAATCCGTCGCCTGGCGGATCATCCGGAACGCCCCGCGTCGACACAGGTCGCAGATCGACCAAGACTCATCACTAGGACGCCGGATCGTGATAGCCACACAACCCTCGGTTGTTGCCGGCGGCAGTACAATTTGTATTCGCTCTCCGCCCGGCAGCGATGCAGACAGCAGCGGCGACGCTTCGTCTATGCGTTGGCGCGTCGAGTTGGCGACGAGCTTTGCAAGCCGGCGACACCAGTCGAAACTCGCAAACGGCAAAGGCTCGCGCCGCCAACCTGAGCCCGTCTCCACGAAGGCTTCCTGCGGGCGGTTGATGCAAACCTCCGTCACTTCAGGGTCGGCCAGCAGTGGCTCCAGGGCGCGCAGCGTCAGGCGCAGGGCCGATACGTCGACCGTGGGCGTACCAGCGCCGCGCTGTGTCATGCCACCGGGAGCCGCAGTGCCGGCCTTGAATGGCGCCTGCTGCCCCGTCGCGCCCACCTTCGTCGCGGGGCCGGTCTCCTGCGTGCTCATTTCAGCGTGCCGTTGCGACTGAGCGGAGCTCATATACCGGCCTGAAATCGAGATCGCGAGCCACGAAGACCTGAATGCGATCGCCGTTTCGCTTCGTGACCGTGGGCGGGATGTTGACCGAGCCCTTGAGGACATCGGTCACGACGCTTGCGGAGCTCGAGGGGTTGTAGATGACCGGCCCGCCACTGCGGCTGGCGGATTGCACCGCTGCCTGCACGGCTCCGTCGAGGGTCGAAATCAGGATTGCTGCGCCGAATCGGTCCCAGAAATGACGATTCACTTCGCCCGCCAGCCCGGAGCGCCCGAGCTCGTCCGCACCGGGCGAATCGAGAGGAACAACGATGCCTGCCGGTGTGCGGGCTTCGGTCCATAGAACAAACACACGCGCAGCACCCTGCTGCACCTGTCCCCGGGTCTCCCCAATCAGTTTCGTCCCGCGCTCGAGCAGCACCACGGTCCCGTCCGAGCTGAATGTGTCGCTGGCCGTAATACAGGTCGTCATGCCTGGCAGCGTCGAATCAATTGCGGTCTCCAAGGTGCAATCAATGAATGCGCCTTTGGCTAACAGAAATCTTCGAGTCGGCAGGATCTGCGCCCGCGCAGAGGCGGTCACCGTCGGTCGCAAAAGCGGTGCGATATCGCCATCGGGCGAGCGGCCATCGGGCGCTCGGCCATCGGCAGTCCTGATGTTGGCCGAGCCGAACGCGCTGGAGTTGGAGGTGTCGCTCCCGTCAGCAATGGCGGATGCAGGCACACCAATTGCCGCACGAGCTGCCGACTCGTGCGCAAACACCGCACCGGACAACAATCGTTCCTGTTCAACTTGCTCCGCAGACTTATGCACGGACCGTCCGTATGGCGCGCCTCGGCGTCCGACCCCCGCCCAATTGGGTTGGGACAGCATCAACGGCAGTTGCGACGGCTCCGTAGGCGGAGACTGCGCGAGCGCACCGCTATCCAATGGCGGCGTGGCTTCGGCGAGCAGATGTGCCGCATGCGTGTCGGCAACATCAGGTCGTGCGTCGGCAGAGGCCGTCTTGAGCGAATTAAATCCGTCCAGGGCCGGTAAAGGCATTTCACCTTGCGCCCGGTGCAATACGGCAGTCTGAGCGTTGCGCCTGGCACGCGACTGACCGGAGAGCGCGTTGGTGTAGTACCACGTGAGCATACCTGCGCCCAGAACGATCATCAGGCCGCAAGCCATGATGCTGCTGACCCTCGATTGCAAGGAGCGTGTTGTACTGACGAATGGCTGTCCCCGCTCGCCGCGCACCGAATCGTCGGCCGATTTCGTCGCAGCACGGTCGGCACCACGGTGCGATGTCTCCGTACCCTGTGTCATGGGCGCCTCCCCTCGCCAACTCGCTCGACCGTTGGTGAAACTGTCCCAGACTCCAAGCGTTCACCCGAACCGGTGAAACCTTTGTTGACGATCCGCCCGACCAGCCTGCCGCGACGAACAATGAGTTGTCGCACCACCCGGTGTATGACGACGTCGCCCGCATCCATGCTGAAATTGAGCAAGGACTCCGAACCGTCGTCATTGAGAACGAAGACCGCGGGTTGCTCTGCTTTGGCGGCGAATCTCAATCGAGTGTGGACTCCGTCATCCGAAGCAGCCACGGGCTTCACCGCTGGGCTGCCGCAATATCCATAGTCAAAGTTGTGCGCGCGTGCGGCGGCAGATTGCTCGAGCATTCTGCTGACTCCATCTGCGACGATATCGCCGTGACTGGGTGGATAACTGAACCGCACCGCAAAGATCACATCGCCATCCGTACCGTGGGACCCCAAGGCTGACGCCGTGTAAGCGAACTGATAGTGCCGCCGCGTGGTGAGCACCGTCAGGTTTGTGCTGACCTTCCTCGCTTTCGGTTTGATGAACAGATGGTTGTCCTGTGACACGAATGACAGGCCTTCGATGTCACCAGTGCCAATCCCCACGAAATACTCGCCTGCCTCGAACTGCAGATCGATTTCGTAGCCCACATAGCCGTGAATGCGGTACACCTCATTACTGTCATAAACCGTCGTGCGAATCCGACTGTCGGCGACGCCTCGCCGTGGGACCGTTTCGGCCAGTGCCACACTGCCGCAGAACTGTGTAAGGATTGCCGAAGCAAATCCGGCGGCGCAGCGAATCCAAACTTCAACCGGCGCGCAGCTCATGGCATTGTCCCCGCCAGCGCAGTATTGGAAGTGGCCGCAGGTGTCGTGAGCACTTCGGGCTCCGACCCCAATTCGACGATCTTGAAGCCGAGGGGATTCCAGCGGCGTGTCTTCGGATCCTTCGATGGTGCGGAGTAGACGTACTGAACCGTCGCAATCCAGTGGGTTATGCGCTCGCCAGAGCCGCCTCCCGGGTGCTCCGACTTCAAGTAGCGGACTTGTGCAAGGTCCTCCACACCGTTGGTCCGCTTGAAGAAGCTGACCGACTCCACTTCCACCCGAACGCTGCTGCCATCTTTGTGCACATTGAGTGGTGAGCGCGGATTGTTCGTGTTCCACAGCGCGTACCAGGCTTGATTGCGTTGGGCGGTGTGGAAGGCTCCGCATTCCTCGTAGTCGCTTTCGGCGGTGACCAGGTTGAACCGCTCACACACGAGGATGTAGTGCGTCAGAAAGTAGCGCGTCACAGCTTCATCCATGGACGCGTGGCCCATGTACACCGGGACTACATCGACAATTCCCGTGCTGTTGTCCACTCGGATCACAAACGGCTCTACGCCTTTCAAAGGCATGAGAAGAGCCAGGGACACCGCGCTTGCAATGGCACAGAGCCAGCCCGCCGCTGCCACCCACCAGGCAGTTCGTTCACTGCGTTTCGTCTGTGCCTGGCGATCGCTATCCCAGGAGATGGCTTCTCTCAAATAGTGCTCGAGTGCCGGGTCAGTCTTCATGGGCGTGCCTCCGCCGGCGCTGCCTTTGATCCGCTGGCAGCCGCAACCGGCTTGTTGATGGGCTGCAGAGGTTCCCGGCAACGCCCCGAATGCGTCGCGCATGCGGCGATCAGCATCGCCGTTGCAGTGACATAGATGATCTTCATAACCTTCCTTGGTTCGACTGAGTACAGTCCCGGATCAGTCCGGGTCCCTGGAGAGCACTGCGGCGAGGGCCTTTCTCCTTGACCTTTCCCGCAGTGCGTCCATTCCGGCCCGTGCGCTCCAGCTGATCGCACGACTCACGGTTCCAAACGTACTGAATGCCGCGCCGCCCGCCAGGCTCGCGGCGAGGGGCATCACCTGCCGCATGAACAGGAACACGAGCACCGCGACCAGCACCATGTTCAAGGCATCGACGGTCAGGATGGCGGAGCCTCGAGCGGCGGTCTGCGTGGCGTACGAGTCGACAATCCGCAGCAGAAGCGCCGCAGTCATGATCGTCAGCACGGTGATCAGCGCATAGTTGGCGAGCTGCGCCAGCCAGGCATCGAACAGCCGCTTGGTGCTCTCGAACAGCAACATCGCAATGAAGAAAGGTCCCAGGGCGAGCAATATCGCCAGCGCGACGTGGGACAACGCGATCAAAAACATCGTGTACACACACAACAGAGCCATCAGAGCCCACACCACAACTCCGGCGAAGGCGTAACCCCAGTCTTTCCAGAGGCTACTGTTGCTATACAGATATCCGGCGACCCCACCACCGTGTTCCCAGATCGAATCGATGGTGTGAACCGGGTCTGAAGCGCCGATGATGGCCGCTGCCAGCTGGGTGGGCGCCGTGTAGAACGTATCGACAATGACGGTGTTGTACAGCCACATCCGCAGCGAGACACCCAGCACCACCGCGATCGTCAATATGCGCTTCAGGCCCTGCATGAACGGCTCTTCGATCCTGCCGGTCAGCTGCAGATAGCCCCAGACCATCACGTACACGGTTGCCATCGCTACGATGGCGGGCTCGAGAGTCGCTGCGACCTTGGCGGTCATCGCGCCGATGTAGCCCGCGAGCTGAGCGTTGAGCCAGGTCCAGAAGGTCTGAAAGAATCCCACGGCGGCGTTCTCTTGTGCGGTGTTGTCTTCAGGGCAGGGGCAAATTGAAATCCTTCAGATCAGTCTAATGAGGGATACGCGCAAGTGAACGCGATTAGCCTGCGTGTTTGGGGAGAAACACGTGAGTGCGCAAGCGCAGAAACGCGCTCGCGGTAACGACCGGTTCGAAAGCTTCCGCCGGAGGGAGGATGCGGAAGCGACAGGCGAAAACCTGGCGAGGTACGCAAAGCCGGCGGCTTTTGCGTACCTCGCTACAATCGGTCCGCTCAGTGCGGCTGAGCCAGCACCACGGTTCCCGAAACGAATACGACTTGCGAGCCGCTGACCGCACTGCCATAGGCAGACGGATTGCCGCTGGCCCACAATTTCGAGCCGTCCGTCAACGAGTAGATTGCGTTTTGGTTGAGTGCATAGATGGAGTCGGACGTCACGACGTCAAATGAGGTTGTCTGGGGCGGTTTGAAACCACTGAGCGAATGGCCCTCGGGGTCGATGACCTCAGCGAAAAAATAA